>Ga0190315_1001134_pt1 | contig 11241 bp, 9 predicted proteins | sample 48701101_MG_FD_161673 | JGI IMG/M metagenome (GOLD analysis project Ga0190315, IMG submission 161673) | Hydrothermal vent sediment bacterial communities from Southern Trench, Guaymas Basin, Mexico - 4870-11-0-1_MG | ecosystem: Environmental > Aquatic > Marine > Hydrothermal vents > Sediment ...
CGATTCTTGATTCACAATTCCTGATTCTCCCTTCCTACCAGCCAACGACGGAACCAGCCAATCGCCAGCTGATTGTCGAAGGCGTGTCCCATTTCCTCCGGCTCAATCAGTTTGGCGCGCTGTGGCACACCCAGAATCCGGTACACCTGCCGGGCGATGGCGAAAGAGCCGCGTGCGGCGGGGCCGGTGGACGGGTCGCGCCGCCCGTTGACGAACATCACCGGACGCGGGGCGATGAGAGCTGCCACGTCTCCCATCTCAGCGTAGCGCAGGATGCCGGGAATATCGTTGCAGGGGCAGTGCTTCTCGTCCAGGCAGGTGACGACATACTTGCCCAAGTAGCTGTTGACCAGCGACACCTTCACCCGGTCGTCCAGGGCCGCCGTGTACATGGTCAGCGCCCCGCCGGCGCCGATACCGGTCGCGCCGATGCGGGCTGCATCCACCTCGGGGCGGGTCAGGAGATAGTCTATGGCGCACAGAGCGTCCCGGACGAGCAGGCCGTACCAGGTGCGGCCCACCAGCCGGGCGGCGGCATCAATTTGCAGATGTCCTAGCGCGCCGAGCCGGCCAAACCCACGTGGTTCCACTGTCAACGTGACGAAGCCGGCGCGGGCGAGTTCCAGCGCGTTGGCCCGTTGGTAAGACTTCTGCACGCCGGCCGTCTGGGCAATGGAGCCGTGACCGGGGAAGACGACGATGGCCGGTCGCGCCCCGGCTACTTCCGCCGGCAGGAAGAGGTAGACAGGCACGTGCAGCTCGGCCTCAGTGTTCAACCAGATGAGCTCACGCTGGAGGCCGCCGTCGAGACTGACGCGCTCGGCGACCTCGGCTGGCAAGTCTGCCGGCTCCAAAAGTCGCCGGGGGCAGTCTCCCACACCCAACAGCTGCCACAATTGGTCGCGGAATTGGGTGTGCCACGTTTCCCACGCGGCCCGGGTCGTCCCCGCGAAACGGTACGGCGGCATGGCGGTGGCGGCACGGCGGAGAGGGGCCAGCAACGCGGCGGCCAGAGCGTCGTTCTCCTGCGTCTGCGCCCCCGGCGCGATGCTTTCCACCAATCGCCCGCTCAGTTCGCCCACACCGCTTGCCAGCCGGCCAACTGCTTTCTGCAATTGCTTGATAGGTGTGGTCTTCTCTCCAAAGCGTTGCGCCAGATCAATGGCGGCCTCTTCTATCAACACCTGATGGCCGTAGCGCGTTTCCAGTTCCTCCTGATTGCGCCGTAGCCAGAGATACAAATCGGCCTCGGTGCGACCGGGGAACTCCTGGAGGATTTCACGCTGCCGGATGATCTGGGCGATGGGGGCGTAATACCGCCGGCACCACCAAGCACTCGCCTCGTCGAGGGGGACTTCCCGCTTCTCTGCCCTGGAAAGCTCTTGCTGGCAATCCTCGATCTCGCCCAGCAAATCCTCGTATCCGTCCGGCTGGGTAAGCTCGAGATGCAGCTGCGGGCACAGACGATCCAGGTCGGTGCGTTCCAGGAAAGCGACGTGGGCGGCCTTGCACAACAAATCATCCACGTCGGTGTCCGGTCCGAGGGGAACACGGGTCTCGTATTCCCAGACATAAGCTTGGATGGCGGGAGCCTTGTGCTGGCGGGCCACCGAGACGCGGTGGTTCCCGTCGCGGACGAAGTAAGCCTGTCCGACCTTGTAAAGTTCGATGGGAGGAAGGCCGCCGCCGGTGGTGACCAACCGGGCGATCCGTTGCCAGCGCCCTTCCATCCCCTCCTGCCGGGGGAAAAAAGCGCGGGTGAAATCCTGATAGCGGCCCACGCTGCCCACGATGTGATCCAAAGGGATGTCTTGCAGACCGAGGTAGCGCACGTTGTGCAGACATAATTTCTGACGCACCTCTTCAAAAGAGAGTAGGTTGTTCGGACGCCGGGTAAAGGCGGTCAAAACGTCCTGGGCGAAAGCAGCCCGCCGTGCCTGTTGCCACTCTCCTTGAGTCTCAGGGGTAGGGTATAATTCACTCATAAGATCAAAACTCCACTGCGCCATCCAGTGCCAGTGCCAGGCGCGGCGCATCGTTGGTGGTGATACGATCCACGCCCACCGCAATCAGCCGGCGGGCCAAGGTCACTTGAGCGGGCCGGCCGGCGTCCAATGTCCAGGCATCCACCTGAATTCCCTGGGCGTGCAAGGCGGCGATCCAGTCGAAGCCATCGTCTAAGGCGCGGGCCAGCAGCGACGCCCGGATGTACCACGTCGCGCCGTCTGGCGACTGGACGGCTAAGGCCGCGGCGCGGGCGGCCAAGTAGTCGGCGGGAGTCCCCCAACGGCGGATAGCGAGGGGATGGTCGTCGCGGTAGCCGTAGGCGCCCACCCGGAAGGGCGGGGCCATTTCATCGTCGTCTCTTTCCACATCCAAGTAAAGCAAAGGATCAAAGCCCAGAGGGAGCTCTGCATCTAACGCATGTAAACGACGCACGGCCCAGTCGGCCACGCTGGTCACCCGCACCCGCTCTCTGACCGGTTCGATGAGGCGCAGCAATCCCTGCAGCGCGGCATCGGTCAGCGGGGCATACGGTTTGAGGTCGAGTTGCAGCTCCCGGAGGCGCGGATGGTCACGGACGAGGGCGATAGCCTGGCTGAGCAAGCCGACCGGCTCGCCGGTGATATGGCCCCGGTGAGTGTAGTGCAGGCGCCGAATCTGGGCGGCGGTGGCGGCGGATACCGGCCCGGTTCCATCGGTGGCGTTCTCCAGTTGTGGGTCGTGGAGCAGAGCGAAGTCGCCGCCGGTCAAGGGAGCGATGTCCACTTCCACAAGGCGCGCGCCGGCCTCCAGGCAAGCTCGCAGGCCCCCGAGAGAACCGGCGGGATGGTTGTATCCCCGGTTGGCAGCGTGATGCACTAATAAGGTCATAGTTTTCTCGTATCTTCTCAATATTTGGGGGCAGCTCGGGCCGGTCCCTTCGCGGACTCAGGGCAGGCTTCCCGACCGTGCCCGCCTGTGGCTCGGTCAGGAGACCGGCCACAGCTAGAAGATTACCGCGAAGTCGCTAAGACGCTGAAACGCTGGGACGCTGAGCCGCACTCAATCACCCCTCACCAATCACCAATCACCAATCACCAATCACCCCTCACCAATCACCAACTTATTTTCAGGCTAATCCAACAGCCCCAGGTCGGTCAGGTAGGGATTGCTCTCGTAATCGGTGGAGAAGTCACCCGCGAAGGTGGCATGGTAAGCCAGGGCCTTAGCCGGATCAAGGAACCAATCACCACGCGAAAGGGTATCGCCGGTGGCCTGATCGTAACCCCACGGGGTGTTAGCTTTGTCCATGCCATAATCGTCGCCGTCAAATGTGGCCGGCAGGATGTAGCCTCGGTAGTCAAACGGTTTATCGAAAGCTTGTCCGGGGCCAATTTCACCCCGATGTTGCCAGAGTGTTTCGTAAATCGGCACAAGTTGGTATGACACGTCATCGTCCTTGAGATTCGCCGGCACCTCGGCCTGCTCCCCCACCCGGTAGGTGACGGAGTGCGGCAGGAGGATCTTACGCTGGGCGTAGATGCCGTGCCCGTATGTCTCCACGTAAACGATGGGATGGCTCTCCTCAAGGCGCACCTGGCCCTTAACCTTGAGAAAACCTCCCTCCAAGCTCGGGCCGTAAGTGTACAGATAAATGTGACTATGAGCCAGGGTCTCCACGGCCTGCAAGTGTCCGAAAGAGGTGCCATCTTTGGCAACGACGCTCTGGAGAGACTCCATGTCGTTCTCGTGACAGCCGTCGGATTGTTCGCAGGGGTCGCTGGTGTAGTCGCGCGGGTGAAAGAGGGAGTAGAACAGGAACCAGTGAGTCTGCGTCTCTATCACCGAGTAGTAAACATGGGCCGAGAGATCGCCTGTAGGCTGGTTTTCCCAGTTGTCGTTGCCGATCCAGTCGCCGTCGAAGTCCACAGCGGTGATGAAGTCCTGGTCGGAGGCGACGCCCTGGTGAATGACGGGCGCATAGTGATAGGCCAGCTCCTCGTGAGAGGCCGGGGAACCGGAGCGGTTCGCCGGTGTACGCGACCCGCAACCGGCGAGTGCCAGCATCACCGCTAGTGTCAAGATCAACCCTGTGATGCTGGTCGGATAGCTGAACGATGACATGGTCACTGCTGCCCTTCCGCTACAATACGACATCCATATTTTAGAGGCCATTCAATATTTTCACATTCTTGATCACTGGTCAGATGATGCTGAATCCACCACACACCGGCTGAAACGAACACAATAGCCAGGATACTGCCAATCACCAGAATTCTGTTCGAGGTACTTGTTTTTGAGTCCATAAGCGTTATCTCTCGGCCCGTGCTCGAAATTATGGGCGCTGGCCCGCCAGCAACGCCGCTACGTCATCCGGCGTGCCGCGCCAGGGGCCGGGTTTTTCCTGCTTCAGCGTGGTGACGGCGGCAGCAAAGCGCGTGGCCTCTTCAGGTGACGTGTTCAACCGCTGGCCGACGTAGGTGGCGAAGCAGGTATCACCGCGCCCGGTGCGCCCGGCCAACGAGCGGGGTGTGAAAGGGGCCTCGTAGAATTGTCCGCCGGCGTAGACGGTGACGCCTGACGACTGGGTGACGACGACCTCGCGAGGGCCGTAGGCGGCCAGTTCGCGGGCCGCTGCCCGGAGGTCCGTCTTGCCGGTGAGAAGTTCCGCCTCGGCGCGATCCACCTTGAGATAGGTCACGCAAGCCAGCCCCTCGGCCACCTCGGGCCACTGGTGGAAGACAAGATCGCCGCCCTCCGGGACGCGCACGAAGCCCTGGACATCTAAGCCCACCGGGCCGCGTTCCGCCAGCCATTGGAGCAACGCGAGATCCACTTCGCCCGCGATGACGGGCACGACCAGGATCACCCGCGCTGCTATGTCGGGGATGTCCTCCTTCTGAAAAGGCCCGGCGAAACTCCGCAGCTTACAGATACGCCGTTCCATATCGGCGGAGTGGTAGATGTTTTCGATGCTGGAGCTGACGGGCGATTCGCTGACAAAAACCTTGATGCCCTCCTCTTTCATCTCGTCGAGAAAGTGGACGTCGGTCTCGGCCATGCGGGTGACCACGGCCACGCTCAGCCCCTGGTGGCGCAGCGGAATGCTGCCGTAGTAGATCGCGCCCCCGGAGCAGATCTCGACCTGCTCGTCAATCACCAGCCGGTCCTTAGAAAAATGGCCGATCATCATGATGTCTACAGCGTTACTGTGTGTCATTCTGTCGTTTTCTCCTGCAGGATCTTTGATAGTATGTCCGGCGTGTTGGTACAAATGCCATCCACGTCGAGTTTCACGAGCTCGCGCAGTTCGGCGGGCCGCTCTTCGTGCCAGAGGATCAGACCGAGGCCGTGTCGCCGGATGCCGGCGAGCAGCCCGGGGGTGAGCAATTCGTGGGGCGTGGGGGAGGCTTTCTCCCAGCAGAGATGCACGTAGTCGGCCTCGACCGCCTCGGCCCACGCCACGAAATCCGCTTGCCGATTCTCCTGCCCGATGAGCGCCGACGTGCGGATAGCCGGGGCCAAAAATTTGACCCGCTGGGACAGCCAGAGGTAGAAAGAACCGGTGATGACCTGGTTGGCAAAGTTCAGGGCCTTGAGGGCTTTCACCACCGGTTCCGGCGTGCGTTGCCCCTTGAGTTCAATGTACAGTTCAGCACGCCCACGCACCAACTCGATGACTTCGGGCAGCGTGGGGACCTGCTCTCCCTGACCGGCGTCGAGACGCTTGATCTGCTCCAACGTCATATCGCGGATCCGGCGTTGGGGACCGCCGGTCCGGGGCAGCTCGGCAGCGTGGCTGACGATGAGCCGGCCGTCCCGGCTGAGATGCACGTCCAGTTCCAACATGGTCGCGCCCATGGCGATGGCCCGGTCGAAGGCGCGCAGGGTGTTTTCCGGCTCGTAGGCCGACGCGCCCCGGTGGGCGATGTTGTGGATCATAGCGTCAGTCCGTCCAGAGCAGCGATTTCTCGGTCTGCGGATCGAAGAATTGTGCCTTGCGGGTGTTGAAGTTCAAGTGTACGTGATTTCCCATCCTCAGCCCCAGAGCGGGGTCAGCCAGCAGGCGGACGCTAACTTCGCCAACGCGCACGTCCAGTAGGTCATCGCGGCCCAGCGGCTCGACGACGTAGATCTCACCCGCAACGCCTTGCTCGGCCAAGGTCACGTCTTCGGGACGGATGCCCAAGATGAGAGTGCCCTTGCCGGCGGCTTTCTCACCCCGGTCGGGAGGCAGCGCCACATCCAACCCTGCGCAGCGGGCGTGATACTCGCCGTTTTCGCGCGTGACAGCCACTTCCAGGAAGTTCATCGGTGGATTACCCACAAAACTGCCGATGAAGAGCGTGCGGGGGCGATCATACAGTGCCTCCGGGTTGTCATAAGCTTGCAGCTGCCCCCCTTTGATGACGGCAATGCGATCCGCCATGGTCATCGCCTCCACCTGATCGTGGGTAACGTAGACAGAGGTAACGCCCAGATCCATCTGCAACCGTTTGATCTCGCCGCGCATGGATAGCCGCAGGCGGGCGTCGAGGTTGCTGAGCGGCTCATCGAAGAGCAACAATTGTGGTTCCTTGACCAATGCCCGGCCCAGCGCCACGCGCTGTTGCTGTCCGCCGGAAAGTTGCGCCGGTTTGCGGTCCATCAAGTGGCCGATGTCCATCATATCCGCCACCTGCTGCACGCGCCTGTGCATCTCTTCCTTCGGGGTTTTCTTGAGTTTGAGGGGGTAGCTGATATTTTGGAAGACGGTCATGTGCGGGTAAAGCGCGTAGCTTTGGAAAACCATGCCAATGTTCCGATCTTTAGGCTCGACGCGGTTGACGACCTGCCCGTCGAAACGGATGAAGCCCGCCGTAGGTTTGTAGATGCCGGCGATCATCAACAGCGTGGTAGTCTTCCCACAGCCGGAGGGGCCGAGAAGGGCGACAAACTCGCCATCCCGGACATCTAAAGTGATGTGGTCAACTCCTATCACATTGCCCCACTGCTTGGTAAGATTTTCGAGTTCGACTTTCATTTCTTTTCTTTCCTCCACTTCGGGAACACGTGAGTTGTAAGGTGTGAGATGTGGCCCGTTTCACATTTTACGATCATACGCCACCCTTGCTTCCGCCGCCGTAGATACTGAGCAGCGACTCTTGGGTGAAGATAAAGAAGATAAGCACCGGGATAAGGCTGAAGAGACCTATAGCAGCGACCTGGTTCCAAGCGACCAGGGAAGTGTCCCCCGAAAACCGGTTCAGATAAACCGGTAAGTTGGAGACCTTTGAACCTAGCGTGAAGGTGAAGGGGATCAAAAAGGCGTTCCAACCACTGACAAATTCAAAGATAGCCAGCGCGGCAAGGCCGGGCTTGACCTGGGGCAGGATGATCTCCCACCACACGCGAAAGCGCGAGGCCCCGTCAATAAGTGCAGAGCGTTCCATATCCCAGGTAACGTTGTCAAAAAAGCCCTTCATCAGCCAGATGCCCAACGGCAGCTCCAGGCTGATCATTACCAGGGCCACGCCGCCGACGGTGTTGAAGCCGATAAACTTACCGATCAACGGGATGCCGCCGATGAACAATAACACGTGGAAGATGGCGATGAGCAACATCTCAGGGCGAAAAGCGTGCAGGATTAACGTCAGCCCTAAAAAGCCCTTGCGTCCGGCGAAGTTCATGCGCGAGAGCGCGTAGCCGGCCAGCGATGAGACAAACCCGACACCGATGACCATCCCGATAGCAATCCCGAAGGTGTTCAGAGTGACCTTCCAAATCTCGGGGTCGCTCAGGAAAGTCCAATTCTGCAGCGTAAATCCACCGATGTGGCCGGCGCGATCTACCGGCAACAGGCCCTCGGTACGCACGGAGAAAGTGGCGATAATCACCCACGCATAGCCGACGACGATGGGTAGGATGCTGATGGTCAGCAGGATATATGGGATGGCCCGACCTAAGGTGTGCCACACGCCAGACTTGCGTTCAGTTTCAAAGGTTGTCGCAGTCATTGGTTTTCCTCCTACAGCACGTCAATCTTGGGTTCCTGCACCAGATCGTCGAAGTGGAAAACGCGCAGGTAGATTGTGGACATGATAATGCCAACGACCACCAGGATGAATCCCCAGGCTGCACCATATCCCCACGCATGGCTGCCAAAATAGGTTTTCAGAGCACGGTGGTATGCCGTGAGTGACCACACCTCGGTGGTGAACAGCCCCGGCCCGCCGTCGGTCAACAACAGGATGTACTCAAAAGAGACAAGTAATGAAAGAGTCTGGTAAGTGGTCACGAAAAGCAGCGGCCACTTGAGCATGGGGAGGGTAATATCGCGGACGATCTGCCATTTCGAAGCGCCGTCCACCTTCGCCGCCGTGAAAAGATCTTTGGAAATCGCCTCAATGGCCGAAGTAAAAATAATCATCCCAAAGGACGCTCCAACGAGACCGTTTACCAGGATAACGAACAGCCACGGTTGCTCATTGAGCCAATAGGGCTGGTAGGTAACACCTAACAGTCCCAAAAACCAGTTGATGATGCCATACGGGGGTGTTTGGGTGAAACGCCGCCACATCACAATGTAGATGACCGAAGGCGTGATGCGCGGCAGTAGCCACACCAGTCGGAAGAGGAAACTTGCCTGACGGTTGATATTAGTTGTCAACAAGGCCAACACCAGTGCCAGCCCCACGTTGAATAGCCCCAGCGTGAGAACGACGTAGTGAACCGTGTTAGCCAAAATCTTGGGGAAAAATTTATCGGCGAACAGCCGGCGGTAATTCTCCAGGCCGATGAAAGTCCAGGGATCGCTGAAGTTGGAACTAGACAGGTCGGTCATGCTGAGAACTAAGAGAAGAATCGCGGGAATAAAAAAGAACACCAAAATCAACAGCGCGGCCGGACTCATAAAGCTCCACGCGCCCAACGTGCCTTTGAACCGCGCCCAACGCGAAAGCTGTTCCTGAGATGCTTTAATTTCTTGACTCGTAGCAGCCATAAGAGACCTTCCTTTCCTCACATTTGGAAGCTGGTTACTGGTTGCTGGTTGCTCGTTAGCTGTGGCCGGCATTGCCCTAAGGGCAATTATCTCATTGGGGCTTGCTGCCCCCAACTACGTGACCGAGCCACGGACGGGTTTCCAGCTTCCGGCAACCAGCTTCCAATTCAAGCCTTAGGGAACGATCTTCACGTTGTCGCCGAGCTCGTTCTGAAGTCGCTCCACAACGGTGTCTACTGCCTCCTCCGGTTCCAAGTCACCGGACTCCACGGCCTGGATGCCCATGTAGTAAGCCTCAGAGTAAGCGCTCCAGTAGGGGCTGTTAGGCAGGAAGGTGGTGTATTGGAGCAACGGCAGCGTCGCGCTCAAGAACTTGGCGGCAGTATAGGGGGGGTAGTCCGCCTGGGACTTCAGAACTCCTAAGTGCCCGCTGGCGACGGCGTAAGTGGTGTTGAGCTCCTTAACTGTCGTCTTGGAGATCAGCAGCAATGCCAGGTCAGGGTTCTCGCACTGGGAACTGACCATGTAAACCAGCGGGTGGGTCAGAGTGACGGGCTTGTCGGTACCCTCTGCGTTGGCCGGGATTGGAGCGAAGCCCACGTTCTCCCACAGGTAGTCCTCGCCGCCGACGTCCTGGAGGTAGTTGGTGTGCCAACTGGCCCAACGCCACGTCCCCTCGAACACGAAGAGAACTTTATCGAAGTGACTGGTGTATTCCTTGTGGAAATCCCAGTCACCATCCAACTTGTTGGGGCGCAAGATGTGACGTACTTGCGCGGCATCCCACAGCAACTGGTAGACTTTCAGAGCGGCTGTTTTGTCGAAGACCAAGCCGTCAAAGCCGTCCTCTTGGACCTGGCCGCCAGCGCCGTAGTAGTAGTAGAGGAAGTCAGGGCCATTGGAGGGACGATGCCACCAGCCATCACCCTCTGCAACGACACCCTTGTCCACAGCCTCTTGGGCAACATCGAACATGTCCTGCATGGTGAAGTCGCCGCTGGCGACACGAGCCGGCAACCCCTCAATATCTGCGTCACTCCAACCAAGTTCCTTTAGCAGAATTTTACTGAAGTACATCGGACGGGCCTCGGCGTCCTGCGGGACGCCCCAGGTCTTGCCGTCCAGCTCGGTGGCAGTCCACAGACTGTCGATCACGTCGGAGAACTCGGGGTAGTTGCCGATCATGTCGGTGATGTCGGTGATGTATCCGGCTGTGGCCCAGTCGCCGATGTGCTCGTGGCCGGAGCAGATGATGTCCGGGGCCTCGCCTGCCTCGGAAGCGAGCTCGAACTCGGTCTTATAGTCACCCCAGTCTGCGTCGTCCTGGATGATTTCCAGGTCAATCCGGCGATTGTCTCCTTTCTCGGCCAGGGCGGCGTTGGCCGCACCTACCGCAGCCGTCAGGTTATTGCAGCGTCCCTCCTCGTAAGGGGGCGAGGCCTTGCAGCGGGCCACGAGATGGATGCTCTCGTTTCCGGCGGCCTCTCCTTCTGTCTCGGTCGGTGTAGCGGTAGGGCCACAAGCCGTGAGTAGCATACTCAACACCAGCAGTACTGCTAAAACGCTCCACAATCCAAACCTCTTCATCTCTTCCTCCTAAAGTTTAATCTTGAAACTGTCATCGGGTCTACTTGACCCAGACCTCGCGAGCCGTGGAAAATAATCTATTATATCGTCTTATTGCATCACCTCCTTTTCAACTCCTCGGCGGGGCGCACGAAGCGCGCTCTATCAAGTGCGGCACGAGCACGATATCTCCTGCTTCTTCCTGTCCGTTCAGCAGGGCCAACGTCAATTCCATGGCTCGCTGGCCCAGCGTGTATTTAGGTTGGGCGATAGTGGTCAACGGTGGGTCTATAAAAACTGTGAAGGCAATATCATCGTAGCCGATGAGCGATATGTCGCCGGGCACGCGCAGACCGGCCGCCTTGAGAGCCTGCAACGCGCCGATGGCGGTCACGTCATTGTAGCAAAAGATCGCCGTCGGGCGAGTGGCGCATCGAAGCAAGCGCGCCACGCCGGCCTGCCCGCCGTCGGCGCGACCATTGGCAGAAAGGAGCCAGTCATCATGGATATCCAAACCGTGTTCTTGCAACACGGCACGGCAGCCCTCCAAACGCTCGACGCTGGCGTATGCATCAGGAACGATACCTAAGTAGGCGATCCGGCGATGACCGAGGGATAGGAGATACTCGCCGGCCAATCGTCCTCCCACGAAGTTGTCGGTGCTGACAGAGTGCAGGTAACGTCCAGCCTGCTGATTATTGATCAGGACA
>Ga0190315_1001137_pt1 | contig 11235 bp, 9 predicted proteins | sample 48701101_MG_FD_161673 | JGI IMG/M metagenome (GOLD analysis project Ga0190315, IMG submission 161673) | Hydrothermal vent sediment bacterial communities from Southern Trench, Guaymas Basin, Mexico - 4870-11-0-1_MG | ecosystem: Environmental > Aquatic > Marine > Hydrothermal vents > Sediment ...
ACCTATCCAACGTAACAGCCGATACGAATTCCACAAATGTTCATTGTGCAGAAGCATTGACATGCGCAACATGCCACGGGCAAAATAAGACGAAAGAAGTGATTGATGATGATGAGAAAGGAGGAGAAGGACATAGCGTAAATGGTAATTACGGGGGTTTTGTTGATAGTGTTGCATCAAATTACGCAAGAACCTTCAACGGTGATATATGCATGGGCTGCCACGAGGCTGCTGTTCATCCTGATGGACAAGAAGGAAGTTGTAGCAGATGTCACGGAGGAGGCGAAGGAGGCGGAGGAGGCGGAGGAAGCAAGAGTGGAGGGAATGCCGATGTCTACATAGAATCAGAACCTTCTGGATATGCTGAGAATACTTAAGAGCGAGGGAGAAGGCGAATAATTATGTGAGCCCATAAGCATAAGAGGCTGAAGAAAGGAAGAAAGGAGAGGGGGAAGATGCCACCGCAACAACAACGATTCAGGTGCGAGGAGCAGCGAGTGGATTTCGTAAAGATTGAGGAGCGTGTGCTTGAGTGGTGGAGGAAGGAGGGCATATTTGAGCGTAGCGTGGAGCGCAGGCGTAGTGAGCGAAGACCGAGATTTGTTTTCATTGAAGGACCTCCGACAGCGAACGGACTGCCGCATCCCGGGCATATATTCACGAGGGCAGTGAAGGATGCCGTTTTACGCTTCAAGACGATGCAAGGTTTCCTTGTTGAGCGTAAAGCCGGCTGGGACACGCACGGTCTTCCTGTTGAGATTGAGGTTGAGAAAGAGCTCGGAATAAACAGCAAGCGTGAGATTGAAGCCTTTGGAATAGAAAATTTCAACCGAAAATGCAAATCTTCAGTGTTTAAATATGAGCGGGAGTGGGTCAAAGCGACAGAAAGAGTGGGATTCTGGATAGACATGGAGCATCCTTATGTGACTTTCCACAACTCTTACATAGAATCCGTGTGGTGGTCGCTCAAAGAAATCTGGAAGAAGGGCTTACTCTACAAAGGTCACAAGGTCGTGCCATACTGTCCGAGATGCGGGACGCCTTTGAGCAGTCATGAGGTCGCTCAAGGCTACAAGGATGTTGAAGATCCCTCTGTTTTTGTGAGGTTCAAACTGCGTGGCGAAGATGCTGCGATGCTCGCTTGGACGACCACGCCTTGGACACTCTTCGGAAATGTCGCTCTCGCTGTTCATCCTGAACACACTTATGTGCGTGTGCGAATACGAGGCGTAAGCGGCGGAAACAGCGAGGAAAGCGGCAGTGGCAGTGCCGCTGCGGCGAGTGAGGAGAGCGGTGGCGAAATTTGTGAGGCAGACAAGGAGAGCGGAGTGTTCGTGAAAGAGGGAGAAGAACTAATTTTAGCGGAGGCTCGTCTTTGCGAGTTAGATGCAGTAGGGTGCGAATACGAAATTTTGGAGCGATTCAAGGGTGCGGAATTAGAGGGAAAGGAATACGAGCGTTTGTTTGAGTATGCGAGGGTTGAGGGGGGCGACGCATTCAAGGTCGTTACCGCTGAATTCGTGACGCTTGACGAAGGGACAGGCGTCGTGCATATTGCACCCGCTTTCGGTGCTGAAGACTACGAGGTCGCAAGAGAGAAGCATCTCGGCTTCTGCCAGCCTGTGGATGCGAGGGGTTGCTTCACCGCAGAAGTAGAGCCTTTCGCAGGGAAGTTCGTGAAGGACGCAGACGGCGAGATTATTGAGATGCTGCGTGAGCGAGGCTCGCTATTCAAGGCGGGAAAATACAGGCACAAATACCCATTCTGCTGGCGTTGCGGCTCTCCGCTCATTTACTATGCGAGGGCGTCGTGGTTCATTCGCATGCGTGCGCTGCGTGAAGATTTGCTCAGAAACAACGAGAGTGTCCGCTGGGTGCCCGCTCACTTGAAGCACGGCAGGTTCGGCAATTTCATTGAGAATGTTGAAGACTGGGCGCTGAGCAGGGAACGCTTTTGGGGAACCCCCCTTAACATTTGGGTTTGCGAGCGCTGTGGTCGTGAGGAGTGCATAGGCAGCATTTCAGAGTTGAAGGAGAAAGCGGTCAGAATGCCAACTGGCGAGCTTGACCTGCACCGCCCATTCATTGACGGTGTCGTGTTGAGGTGCGAATGTGGCGGAGAGATGCGTCGTGTCCCTGATGTGATTGACTGTTGGTATGATTCTGGCTCGGCGCCATTCGCACAGTGGCACTACCCGTTTGAAAACGAGGAGAAATTCAGGGAAAACTTCCCCGCTGACTTCATTACTGAGGCGATTGACCAGACTCGTGGGTGGTTCTACTCGCTTCTCGCTGTCTCAACAGCAGTTTTCAACACCGCACCTTACAAAACAGTCCTCTCACTTGGTCATATTCTTGACGAGAAAGGTGAAAAAATGAGTAAGAGCAAGGGAAATGTCGTTGACATTCAGCGGATTTTCTCAAAATACGGTGCGGATGCTCTGCGTTGGTATTTCTTCACTGCAGGTCCGCCCTACGAGGACTTGCGATTTTCAGAGAAGGCAATCGCAGAAAGACAGCGAAAGTTCCTCAACACACTCTGGAACTCCTACTTCTTCTTCATTACTTACGCAACAATTGATAATTTCGTGCCTGAAAGGAAGGAAATTCCCGTGAATGAGCGTGCTGAAATTGACAGATGGATAATTTCAAGGCTGAATTCGCTGATTTCTGATGTGAGAAAGCATTTTGAAGCGTTTGAGTTCCACCTTGCGACTCGCAAAATAGAGGAATTTGTGATTGAGGAGTTGAGCAATTGGTATATTCGTCGCTCAAGACGCAGATTTTGGGTGGAAGGCGAGAGCAAGGATAAGGACGCTGCGTATTTGACGCTCTACGAGGTTCTGCTGACGCTATGCAAGTTGCTCGCACCGTTCATTCCTTTCTTAACAGAACATATCTTCCAGAATTTGCGGGCTGAAAGCGACGAGCTCAGCGTGCATCTCTGTGACTACCCAGAATGCAACGAGGCACTCGTGGACAAGGATTTGGAGGTTGCGATGCTTTTCGCAATGAGAATCGCAGAGGCGGGAAGAAGGGCGAGGTCAGAAGCAGGCATAAAAATGCGACAGCCGTTGCGTGAGCTTGTCGTTGCTTGCACAGAGAAGGTAAGAGAGAAAATAGAACGCTTCTCTGCGGTAATTTGCGATGAATTGAATGTGAAGGAGATGCGTTTTGTTGCTCTCACTGCTGATACGGAAAAGGAATTCCCCACTGATAAATTTAAGAGAGTTGATTTAGAGTGCGAAGGTGAGAAGATTTCGCTGTTTCTGAACATTTCTTTGGACAAAAAGCTCGTTCAGGAGGGTCTGGTTAGGGATATAGTGAGGCGAATTCAAGAGATGCGGAAGCAACTTGACCTTCCTTACACTGCAAAAATAAGAGTTTTCTTCGCAGGCGACGCAGAGGTGCGAGAGGCAATCTCGGCATTCAGAAAATACATTTGCGAGGAGACGCTTGCAGAGGGCATTTACGAGGCGACGAAAGCAGAGGAAGCAGTGCGTAAGCGGGAGAAGCGTGGCGGGGAGCGTCTCTCAAAGGAGTGGCGGATTGGCAAGAAAACTGTGCTTCTGCAGATTGAAGTAATGCGTGAAGAGTGAAGAGGCGGAGCGGGAAAGGTGACGTTTCTTTGGCGTTTCTTTCTTCTGTCAGGAGAAAAACCGCAAATTTTAAATAACATTATCGTATTATTCATTGCTCGCTCTGCGAGCCTAGGGTTGGGCCGACCCGAAGTGAAGCCCTCGACACTTGAGCCGCTGCCCGGAAGGCTGAAAGCCGAAGGGTAAGCTCGGTGGATGAAATGGGAACCTCCCCCACTGATGCAAAGGAGAGGGGAGGAGGTCACGATGGAGAAGCGGGTGGAAAAAAGAGGAGGTGCATGTGAGAATGCCTGCGAAGGTGGATTTGGAGAAGTGTGATGGTTGCGGGACTTGTGCGGAGGAGTGTCCAGTGGAGTGCATAACAATCGTTGAGGAGGGCGGCAGGAAGTATGCGGTGGTGAATGAGGAGGAGTGCACGGACTGCGAGACATGCGTTGACGCCTGTGAGAAGGGAGCAATTACTGTTGAAGTGGCAGAAGAAGGCTAAAACAGCAACAGCACCCCTCTCTCCCCTCCCCTTTTTCCTATTTTTCTTCTTTTTTCTCTCTCTTTTGTTTTTTCTTCGTTGTTTCTTCTGTTGTCCCTTACTTTTTCTCTTCAGATTTCTCTCCTTTTTCTTTTCACCTTCTCTTCAGTCTTCTCTTCAGTTTCTTCGCATAAGTTCTCGCTTAAGTTCCGTGCCGAGCGGCGGGCTTTTCAACAACACCTTCAATCATTTGAGCGACATCTTTCGTAGCGCTCCTTATTTTCTCCAAAAACTTCTTTTTCATGCGTCCTGCAAGCGCATTCTCAAGCACATCTTCAATCGTTGCGACGGGAATAATCTCAATTTTCTCCTTATATCTGTCCTCAATAAGCACATCTTTCAAGTTTGATTGCGGAATAAGCACTTTTTTTATGCCCGCTTCCGCCGCTGCTTCTATTTTCTGCGTCACACCTCCAACGGGTAAAACATCGCCTCTGACGGAGAGCGAGCCAGTCATCGCAACACTCTGGTCAACAGGAATGTTCTCTAAAGCGGAAATCACAGCGGTTGCGACGGAAATGCTTGCGGAATCGCCCTCAATACCCTCGTAAGTGCCGACAAATTGAATGTGTATGTCCTTGTTTGATATGTCTTTGCCCGTAAGTTTCTTGAAAACCGCACTGACATTTTGAACTGCTTCTCTTGCAATCTCCTGAAGTCTTCCAGTTGCAATAACTTTACCCTCGTTCTTTGACTGTGCGGGCGTAACCTCTGCGATAATCGGCAGAACAATGCCTGAATCTCCTACGACTGCGAGACCATTCACACGACCAATCTCATATCCTTCGGTCTTGAACAGTTTGTATTCCTTCTTCTGCTCCAAGTATTCATCGGCGACCTGCTGTTCAATGCTGCGAGCGATCGCTTTCGCACGAATAACATGCTCCGCAGTTGCATATTTTGAGCCTTCCGCTCTCGCTATGTCGCCAGCAACACGCACTAAACCACCCAAATCACGCAGAATAAGAGTGAGATGCCCCTTCCTTCCCGCTCTTCTCCTCGCTTCACGGAGTATTTCACGGATGCCACTGCGGTCAAAATGAGGAATCTTTCCATCTTTTCGCACCTCTTGAGCGATGAACCTCACGAGTTTTCTTCGGTTTTCAAGCGTGTCTTTCATTGAGTCTCGCATGTAGACCTCGTAGCCGTAGCCTTTTATGCGAGAGCGTAATGCGGGATGCATGCCAGCGACGGCATCCAAGTTGCCCGCTGCGACTAAAATGAAATCGCAAGGCACAGGGTCGGTCTTGACCATCGCACCCGCTGAACGCTCTGACTGACCCGTGATGGGAAATTCCTTCTCCTGCATCGCCGTGAGGAGTGCTTGTTGCATCTCAGGGCGTAGCATGTTCACCTCGTCAATGAAAAGCACGCCCTTGTGTGCCTTGTGAATCGCTCCTGCTTCAACTCTTTCGTGAGCAGGCGTCTCTAAACCGCCTGACTGGTATGGGTCGTGACGGACATCGCCGAGCAGTGCGCCTGAATGTGCGCCCGTCGCATCCACGAAAGGTGCGGTCTCTTTCCCTGCGTTTGAGACGAGCAACTTCGGAATAAGCGCTTCTTCCTTCGGCATAGACCATTTCATCAGGAAAAATATGATTGCTGCTGCGATAATTGACCAAAAGAAGTATGATAGATTACGCTCTTGTATCGCAAATATGAAACCGATGCCAAGCAATATGAAACAGAAGAATAATATGAAAGAGTTTCGTGCCTGAATGCGTCTTCTCGCCTCTTCTTTCTGCATTTCAACGATTTCTTTCCCCTTTCCTGCGGGGACGACCCTTATTTTCGGGTTGTTCTTGTCCTCAAAGTTCGGATAAACAAGAATATCTTGCAGCTCTTCCTTCGGCAAAAGCTCTGCCATGCTCCTCGCAAGCATGGACTTGCCTGTGCCGGGTGTTCCGATTAGGAGGACATGCCTACGCTGCTTCGCAGCCTTTTTTATGACTTCTACCGCATGTTCCTGCCCGATTACTTGGTCAACGAGCAAATTCGGCACTTCCACTTCCTCTGTCGTTTGAACTTCTATACCTGCGAGAAGGTCGTCATCACACTCAATCTTTTCCTCTCTTTTCTCTTCCGCCTCTCCCACCTCCTCCATGCGACCGCTCTCGCTTCCCTCCACACGCTTCTCGGATTCTTCCTCTTCTCCTTCAGATGCGGATTCCGCAGAATCCCTTCCCGTCTGCATGCTTATTTCTCTCTTATTTGTTTTCGCATGCATTAAATTTTGCTTCCCTCCCTTTCCTCTCTCACACGCTCCTGCACGGTGCTTGCAGCAGTGGATGTTGGGAGCAGCGAGTCATAAAGTTGGACTCAGCTTTGCAGAGCATTTGAAGAGCGGGCATTCACTTACCCATGCCGAAAGTGTCGTGAACTGCCTGAACAGCCTTGTATGCATCGCTTTTATTCACTACGAAAGATATGTTGAACTCTGAAGAGCCTTGCGAAATCATTCTGACGCTGATGCCAGCGTTTCCGAGAGCGGAGAAAATCTTTCCTGCGACACCGGGCGTTCCGACCATGCCTGCGCCGACGACGCCTACTGCGCAAACCTCGCTGTCTGACGAGAACTCACGGATGAGACCTTTCTTCTGCAGCGAGCGCATCGCTTCCAACGCATCTCTCAACTGAGAGCGCTTAATGACGAGCGAAATTGTGCGTTCAGAAGAGCCTTGCGAAATCATCACGACTTCAATGCCCGCTCTTGCGAGTGCAGCGAAGACTTCAGAAGCGACCTCAGAGATGGATGCGATTCCACTTCCGGCGACATTTAAAATAGAAGCGTTCTCAATAAGCGTGACAGCCTTCGCAATTTTGTCAGTTTTCGCAGTTTCCTCGCCGATTAGTGTGCCATCATCATCAGGATTGAGCAGATTCTTCACCCTTATCGGTATTTTCTTTCGCATAACAGGCTCCATAGCTCTCGGATGAAGGACAGTTGCGCCGAAATATGAGAGTTCCATCGCCTCAACATACGACAAATATGGAATCTTCTTCGCATTCTTCACGATTTTAGGGTCAGCACTCATTATTCCTTCGGTATCCTTCCATAGCCATATTTCGTCAGCGTTCAACGCCGCTCCGACGATTGTTGCGGTGTAGTCAGAGCCCCCTCTGCCCAGTGTTGTGACGAAGCCCCGCTCTGACTGCCCGATGAAACCGCATATGACAGGCGTGACGCCGCTTGCGAGAAGCGGTTCTATTCTTTCTCTCACTGCCGCTTCCGCATTCTCAAGTGGCTGTGCCTTTCCGAAGTTCTCGTCTGTGATTATGCCCGCTTCGCCACCTGTCAAGTGAACGGCATTCAGACCGAGTGAGCGGAGTGTTCCTGCGAGAATGGGAGCGGAGAGCCTTTCGCCGAATGAAAGAATGAAGTCAAGTGAGCGGTTCGTGAGCTCGCCGAGCAGGCAGATGCCCAAAAGAGCGTTCTCCAATTCTGCGAGACGCTCCTCAATCTCCCGCTTCACTTCAGAAAGAATGCTCTCCTCTGCATTCGTGCGAGCTCCTTCTGCCGCTTCTGTTGCTTTGACCTTTTCTCCACCCCCTTCTGCTGAAAGGATTGCCTCTTCTGCGGCGGAGAAATGACGCTTGCGAATTTCATTCAAGAACTCGCAGACACGCTCCTTCCTGCATTCGGTTGCTATTCGCTGTGCATTCTCAAGCAGAGCGTCAGTCACGCCTGAGAGTGCGGATGTCACGACGACCACTTCAAAATCGCTGCGAAATCTTCTCACGAGTGATGCGACTCTTCTGATTTTCGCCCCGTCTGCCATCGCAGCACCGCCGAATTTCATTACGACGAGCATTTCACTCCTCTTCCTTCTTCCTGCGGAGGCATTTTCCTTCTTTTTTTCGCTTTTTCCATTTCCAACACCAGCATGCCGAGACGGAGAAGCGGAAGGACGGAGTGGTGAAAGAGACGCAGGGCAGGGAGAGGCGCAGGGTAAGGAAGAAAAGGGAAGGAGAGGAAAAGGAAGTTAAGGGGAAGAGAGGGGGAGAGGAGGGATGAGCGGTGTATTTGAAGTTTCAGAATTGACGATTTTATGGGATAAAAAGAGGGAGGAATTAAAGCGTCTCCGCATTCCGATATTAGTTGCGGGCTTCAAAATAACAGGAAACGCAGCGACATACTATTTGAAGGAGAGTTTGAGTGATGTTGAGAGGGCTTTCCGCCTTTATTCTCACTATTTTCCGCCGATTTCAATGGTCAGCAATGACAAATTCAGCATAATTCATGAAGAATTGTGGTTCAGCAGGTCAAAAAAATTATACATTTACAGGGCTGAGGGCGTTGAGAGACTGCAAGGATACAGAGGCGTTCAGAGTATTTCGCCTGAAGTGAGTGCCTTCCTATATAAATATGCGAGGCAATTAGTTGAAATATTCAAAGATTTGGGCGTGAAGGAGATTTACACAGTGGGTTCTGTGATGCCCGTTCAGCCGAGTGGTGTTGTGCATGTCGCATTCTACGATGCTGGAGCGGGCGTAGGCGTTGAAGCGAGCGGAGAGGCAGCGTCTGAGGAAGCTGGGGAGGCAAAGAAGGCGAGTGAAGCGAAGGAACTGCCGAGAGGGGCAAAGCGTATAAAAAGGGAGGGGTTTGACGCATTTCTCATAGAAGGTGAGGACGCTCTTCTTCCGGGATTTGCAGCCGCATCTGGAATCGCATCTTACACGCTCATGGCTGAAGAGCAGCATTTCCTTGACTTGAATGCGAGCATTACTGTGCTTGAGGCATTCAGAGAGATGTCAGGTGTTGACATAGACATGGATAAGGTGCGGGAAATTGCGAAATCTGACATTGAAAAGTTTGAGCGAAGAATGAAAGAGTATCAACAACGCATGATGCGAAGACAAGCAGGAAGAGCAGAAAGAGGAGCAGGTCTCCGCCCTTCAATGTATCTTTAATGCTCAGCGTTCAAATTCAATATCCCTTCTCTCTTTCCTAATTCTCTCATGCCTTCGGCTCCTCCTTAAGTGTCGGGAATATTTATATTATAATATCAGATGAAAGTGGCTGCGAGAGAAGCGAGCGGTTTGAAAACACATGTTTTAAATGGCTGTTAAACACGGGACTAAGGTAAGATTGAAATAAAGATTCAGCGACCTGAAGATGTCATTCACCCTTCATTAAACACGGACTAATGAATAGGGATTTCTGCTTTACGAAGGCAGAAAAGAGGAAAAAGTCAATTCGCTTTTGCTGTTATTTTGTTTTCACGCTTTTCACAGTTTTCACCAAGTAGCAGCAAAGAGAGGACAGCCATTCTCACGGGGACGCCGTAAAAAGCCTGCTCAAAGTATTTTGCTTGCGGAAGTGCATCCACAGAACGCTCAACCTCATCTGTCTTCGGGAGCGGATGCATCACTATCACATCCCTGTTCTCACGCAAAAGTTCGGCGGTTATGCGGTAAGAACCCGCAACTTTCATATATTCCGTCGGGTCTGGGAAGCGTTCTCGCTGTATCCTCACAACATACAACACATCCACATCCCCTATCACATCATAAATATCCTTTACTTCGTAGATTTTTGCCCCTTTTTCCCTCAAATCCTTCTTTATTTCCTCTGGCATCCTTAACGATGGCGGCGATACAAGAAATATTTTTGCGTTGTATAGTGCGAGAGCGTAAGCGAGCGAATGGACTGTCCGCCCATATTTCAAATCACCGACGAGAGCAATTCTGAGATTCTCAAGCCTCCCCTCCTTTTTCAGCGTGTAGAGGTCGAGGAGCGTTTGCGTCGGGTGGTGTCCTGCGCCGTCCCCCGCATTAATCACGGGAACAGAAGAGAACGCTGCCGCCATTCTTGACGCTCCCTCTTTTGGATGCCTCAACGCTATGACATCGCAGAACGAACTCACGACACGAATCGTGTCTGCGAGGTTCTCCCCTTTCGCCACCGACGCTGAAGCAGCAGAGAAATTCACAACATCGCCACCCAAACGCTTCATCGCAACTTCAAAAGAAATGCGTGTTCGTGTCGAAGGCTCGTAAAACAAGTTTGCGAGGATTTTCCCTGCGAGCATCTCGCTCCTTCTCTCGCCTCTCGCATACACTTCCAATTCCGATGCACGCTCTAAAACGCAGTCAATCTCATCCCTCGTGAATTCCCGTGTTGAAATTATGTGCCTCCTCTTGAACCTCCGCATCAAAATTTAAACGCACGCTCTCCTTTTCTTGTTTTCCCTTTCCCCCTCTTTTTCCTCCCTCTTGCACAAAACATCTCTTTGGAAATTCATGAAAGTAAAGTGAAAATTATGAATAAGAGAAAAAGGAGAGAGTGAAAAAATCGTAAAAATGGTATAAAAATATACAAAAGGGAAGGGGCTATTTCTCAGATTTCACATCTATTGCTTTGTGCTCAGCACGATTTCTATGGAGGACACGCTGATTTTCTGTCCCCCTTCCCCTTCAAGCTCCTCCGTGCCTGTTCGTATTTCCTTTATCTGCACATTCGGCAGGAACTTGTTTCTGATGACCTCTGCGGTGTCCACTGCACGAGAGATTGCACGCCCCCTCGCCTTAAGAACGACCTCCTCGCAGCCGTTGTTGAACTGCGTCACCACCGCCAGCACATAGCTCATCACATTCTTATTCCCGATGTATATCACGTTCTCCTCTGCCACCTTCCGCTCACCGTTGTGAAATTGAACGCATCCCTATTTAAATATGTTGCCCGCACACACCCGCTCACTCTCACGCTCCCTCCACGCCGCCACTCACTCGCTTGCGGAGCCTTCTGCCGCTTCTATCTCTCTCTGCGACGCCTCGCACCAACGCCATTCAAGCATTTCTCACTTCTTCGGAGAGGCTTACCCAACACTGCCCGACACAGTCCAACGCTATCCCACAGCCCCGCCGGACGCACTTAACGCAGCTAACGCAGTTTTTTCAAAATTTTAAGAGGCATGCCTCGCATGAGTCCGCCACTGCCACGCACTCTTCCCCTCTCTGCAGCGCCCAAGCCCTTCAGCATCCGTTGCATCATTCGGTGGTATTTCAGCAGTTCGCTGACCTCTGCTGTTGTCGTTCCGGAGCCACGAGCTATTCTGCGTATGCGAGATGCATTAATTATGCGAGGTTCATTTAACTCTTCTTCGGTCA
>Ga0190315_1001140_pt1 | contig 11213 bp, 9 predicted proteins | sample 48701101_MG_FD_161673 | JGI IMG/M metagenome (GOLD analysis project Ga0190315, IMG submission 161673) | Hydrothermal vent sediment bacterial communities from Southern Trench, Guaymas Basin, Mexico - 4870-11-0-1_MG | ecosystem: Environmental > Aquatic > Marine > Hydrothermal vents > Sediment ...
TGAAGATGAAAAAGATAGAAAAGATGACAGGATGGACAAGATGGACAACAACGAACTGATCACACGGAACACAGAGGAGATCGTGACGGTCGATGACCTGAATGAACTTCTGGAGTCGAATAAGACGCCAACAGTCTATGCGGGGTACGAGCCAAGCGGGAAGATACATCTCGGTCATGTCTTGACAGTAAATAAACTTATCGATCTTCAGGATGCCGGATTCAAGGTGACGGTGCTGCTCGCAGACCTCCATGCATATCTGAACGGGAAGGGGACGCTTGACGAGGTTAAGGAGCTTGCCGAGTACAATAAGCGGTGTTTCATCGCTCTCGGTCTGGATGAGGCGACGTTCGTCAACGGAAGCGAATTTCAACTGGAATCCGACTACACGCTGAATGTTCTCAGGATGGCGCAGAGAACCACGCTGAACCGGGCACGGCGCAGCATGAGCGAGGTTGCCAGAAACATCGAGCACCCGACGGTCTCCCAGATGATCTACCCGCTCATGCAGGTGGTTGACATCGCTTCGCTCGGAGCCGATGTCGCGGTGGGCGGAATCGACCAGCGCAAGATCCACATGCTTGCACGCGAGGAACTGCCCGCGCTCGGGCACCGCGCCCCGATATGCATTCACACGCCAATTCTTCTCGGTCTGGACGGCGAGAAGATGTCTTCGTCTGAGAACAACTACATCTCAGTGGATGACGGCGGTGCAGCGGTTCTGAAGAAAGTGAACCGCGCATTCTGCCCGCAGGGGGTCGTAGCTGACAATCCGGTGATCGAGCTCTTCAAATACCACATATTCCCTAGATTTGCAACCGTTGAGGTGCAGAGGTCCCCGAAATTCGGCGGCGATGTGAGTTATGGCACGTACGAGGAACTTACGGACGATTTCGCAAGCGAGAGCCTGCATCCTGCTGATCTGAAGAAGACCGCAGCCAGATACCTGAACAGTATCCTTGATCCGGTCAGAGAGGCGTTGCAGGCATGAATTTACATGATTTTGCATAAGTTCGCATGAGTTTCACTGAGATCGGCTGCGGGATCTATGAGCGCAGTGGGAAGAAGCAGGAACGTGAAAAGACGCGGCTTGCAACAAAGGGCGCGGATGGTGAGTTTCGCGTCTGGAACCCGCACCGGAGCAAGCTCGCCGCACTGATCATGAAGGGGTTTCTCCCGCCGATTCGGGAGACCTCGATGGTACTCTACCTCGGCGCGGCTGCGGGGACGACCGCGGGTCACGTAGCTGATATTGCGCACAAAGGACTGGTCTACGCGCTCGATTCTTCGCCAACGGAGATTAAAAGACTGATTCCGGTATGCGAGTCACGCTCAAACATGATACCGATCTTTGCGGACGCGAACCACCCGGAACGGTATTCGCACCTCGTTGGCAGGGTGGATGTCATCTATCAGGACATTGCGCAGCGCAATCAGGTGGAAATCGCTCTTAAGAACGTGAAATGCTTCCTTCGGGAGGAAGGCTGCCTGATTCTCATGATCAAGGCACGGAGTATCGATTCGACTGCGGACACGAGAGGGATATTCGAAGAATCGGTTGGGGAACTGCGAGAGGGCATCTCTGTTCTGAAGACTACCAAACTCCCGCAGTACCGGGATCATCTCGCGGTCATTGCGAGAGTTATTCGGTGAACTGTTGCGATCATGAATCGCGAGGCGCAAACCCGAATTTCGGATCACAAAGAATTATCCCCAGGCGTTGCCAAGCATACCCCATGATCATACTATCGGGCGGAACCGGAACACCGAAACTCCTTTCCGGAATGCGGGAGGTGCTGCCGGAAGAGGAGATAACAGTCGTCGTCAACACGGCAGAGGATATGTGGGTCTCCGGAAACCTTGTCTGTCCTGACGTGGATACGGTCCTCTACCTCTTCGCAGGCTCAATCGACCCTGAAAAATGGTGGGGAGTCCGCAACGACACCTTCGCGACCAACGACGCGCTGCAGAGTGCCGGGCAGAACGAGATCATGCGGATCGGGGATCGGGACCGTGCGACCCACATCCTGCGGTCGGACATGATCCGCGGGGGCAGATCACTGACAGGCGCAATCCGGGAACTGACGCGCCGGCTCAAAATCAGAGCCACGATCCTGCCGATGACCGATTGCGCGGTCGCAACCCGGATCGAGACGCGGGAGGGGGAGATGCACTTCCAGGAGTTCTGGCTGACGCACAGGGGCGAGCCAGAGGTGCTCGGTCTTCGGATCGAAGGAATTGAGAACGCGACACCGTCTGATGCGGTCCTCTCTGCACTCGAGAACGACAACCGGGTCGTGATCGGTCCGAGCAATCCGATCACAAGCATCGGACCGATACTCGAAGTCAGGGGGATGCGCAAGATTCTGCGCGAGAAGGAGGTCGTCGCGATAAGCCCGATCATCGGCAGTGCGCCTGTCAGCGGTCCCGCCGGAAAGCTCATGCATGCGTGCGGGTATGATGTGTCGTCGGAGGGCGTTCTTGAGTGCTACCGCGACATTCCGGATGTGTTTGTGATCGATCGGGAGGATGTCGATATCGGAAGCGGGGTCGGCAGGGGTGGCGGAACTGGCGAGGTTGGCGGTGTCCAGATCGTTCGGGCTGACACGATGATGACATCTCCTGAGAAGAGTGTTGCGCTGTCGCGGGTGGTCGTATCCGCGTTCGAGGAGTTGTGAAGATCAGCGCCGAAGAAAGGGTGCTGCCCCGAAACGTCGATCTTTCGCACAAGCTACGAATCAGAAAAATCGCCATTCATCCCCGCCGCACGCATCCGATCCCCAGAAGAACCGCCTCGACATCTCCTTCAACGGAATCGGGATTGCAATCCTCAAGAATCTCGATACGGAATGTTGCGCTCTGTTTAGGCTCGTATCGGTCGATCACATTCGCACTGACAACACCATCGATCCCGGATACCACATCACAGACCACAGACGGATTAGAACGATCCGGCAGGATGACCGAGATGTCCCGCCGCCACCTGCGCATATTTTTGAGTTTCCAGTCGTGTAACTCGGAATCGCTGAGCAGCCGGATATTCTCGATCTTCAACTCAACATCCCTTGCGCCCTCATCGATTGTGATCGTCCGCGGCGCGACTTTCGTTATCACGCCGAGATGCATGACCCCGGAGCGCAGGTGCATGACCGCCCTCTCGCTCCCGATCGACCGGATCAGCTCGTAAACCTCCGCAATCTTTGCGTTGATCAGTTTGTCTGACCGCCGCAGCGCGGACTCGGTATCCCCGAAGTGGGACGCCGCAGCCTTCATCAGGTCTGTGAAATCCGCAAGGGAGCCCTCCCGGATCACATCTGCCAGCCGCACACACTCGGAGATGAACGCAATATGCACATCCCGCACCTCCGGGTTGTTCATCTGGATCATCGCGTACAGATGCGGGTTCTGACCGAGAATTCTCCCGACGAAATCAAGCATAATCTCGTACACCGGGCTCATGAACTTTCTCGACTCGGAGACATTGAAATTAAGACTCCGAAACGTCGATCCGATGCTCAGGTACGCGAAATGCGTGAGCCCCTGCACGACCGCCATCACCCGGTCATGCACGTCAGCGTCCACGATCTCGACGTTTGCGCCCTCGCCCTCGAAGATCTCAAGTATGACCGGAAGCCACCGTTCGCACCTCGTCGATTTCGTGATCATGACCGTCTGCCCGCGGATGTCAGGGATGCTCGGACCAAACATCGGGTGCGTGCCGAGAACCTCGACGCCGGCGGGTGCGAACTCTTCCATTGCGGCAAGCGGCATCTTCTTTATCGACGTCAGATCCATGAGAAGGCTTCCGCGGCTCATCTCCGGCGCGACGACCCTTATCATCTCCTCGGTCACATCGATCAGAACCGAGATTATGACGATGTTGCTCTCCCGGATCGCAGCCCCCAGATCGTGTGCATACACAACACCGAGTTCTTCTGCGACCTCGACCCTGCCGCTTTTGCCCCAGATCGTGACCTCGCACCCCATGCGCCGGAAGAACCGTGTGAACCACTGTCCGAGCTCTCCTGTGCCGCCGATGATGAGAATTTTCATGGACGCTTCCTGTGTGGTTTTTTGGATGTTCGGGTCATGATTCTGTTTTTATGAATTCGGAAAAATCCGTGCGATTCGCGACATTCGTAATCATTCGTGAATGCGCAGCATCGGCGCAGCCACCTCTTGGTGCTGATTTTGTGTATCTGCTCAATATGATATGGTTATCTGAGTTTATCTGCGCCCATCCGCGGTCATATTGAGCATGTACCAGATCACTTCCAAATTCTGAATCCTGTACATCCTCTGGGAGTTCTGCTTCATAAACCTGATTCTCGCTCGTTGAATAGAAACGATCGAGTATGTACGAGGGTGTTGTCGGTTTCAAATTTCATATTCTGTTTGATCATGTGTCGATAGCTTTTAAACCCAGCGTCCGGTGGAAGAACGTCTTTTTTGACCGGGATGTATTCTGTTAGTCGATGTTTCCTATATCAGAGAGATGCTATGTTTTCTGGTATATTGATGCGCATAGCATGATAAATTATAAAGAACTATTTATAGTTTTTGGTCTTTATGTTGTGTGTGGTTGAAGGATGTGGGGTGCGATCCACATGATATTGAGCATTTCTCACTTCCGCACAACAACGGTCACGATATCGTTATCAGCGAGCGTGTGCATGAGACCCACATGCTGCCCGGCATGTTTTGCAGACTTCCCCCAGACCTGCGCGTACCTGAATTTGCTCACAAAGTCACGGTGGATGGCAGAACAGACATCAGCCACCGTAGACGATCCTTTCAGGATCATCGGCTCGTCCATGTCCGGCGGCTGCCCCTGCGGCTTCATATAGATGCGTATGAACCCAAACTCCTCGTATATCCGCTCATTCAGTGAATCGAGATTCACGTCCGCATCCGCCGAGATCATGACCGCGTCCGGGAACCGCGCTCTACACTCTTCTATCGTGCGCTCGTCTGCGAGATCGATCTTGTTTATGACGGCGACAGCGCGGAGGTACCTGCGATTTCCGGTAACCACATCGATCAGTTCATCCACGGTTATGTTTTCCCGTATGATCACGTTTGCGTTGTGTATTTTGTATTCCGAGAGAACCGACTGAACCGTTTTCCTGTCAAGACTGATATCGACCGTGCTGTTCAATATGATCCCGTCTTTATCGGATTTATGGATGACAACACGCGGAGGGGCTGAATTGATCCGGATTCCCGCATCGTAGAGCTCCTTCACGAGCACATCGTACTGCTCCAACCGGAAGATGTCCACGACAATAAGGACCATGTCGGAATTTCGGATCACCGAGATCACCTCCCTCCCGCGCCCGCGCCCGATCGCAGCACCCCGGACAAGCCCCGGAACATCGAGAAACTGCATCTTTGTTCCGCGGTATTCAAGCGTTCCGGGAATCACATCGAGCGTTGTGAAATCGTACGCAGCAACCTCGCTCTCTGTTCCTGTGAGCGCGTTTAAGAGCGTGGACTTCCCGACCGACGGGAACCCAACCATGACGATCGTCGCGTCTCCTGACTTCTTGACACCGTACCCCTCACCGCCAGACTTTGACGATGCCCGCTTCTGCGCCTCGTCCTTGAGCCGTGCGAGCTTCGCCTTGAGCTTTCCGATGTGGTGCGACGTCGCCTTGTTGTAGGGCGTCTTCTTGATCTCTTCCTCTACACTCTGAATGTCTTCAACGATTGTCATTCTATGGACTGGTTTGATCTCAACGATCTTTAAGTAGAATGCCCCCGACTGTTTACGAACAATGGAACTCTTGGCTGACGTCGGCGGAATACCCGGGCACGACTGCATGGGTTTTTGCAGGTACTGTTACTTCAAGGGAGTCGGAGAGATCGAGCCATTCGGCTGCAAGAACTGCTTCCCGTTCCAGAAGGGGTGCGATTACTGTACACGTGCCGTCAAAGAGGATTACGCGGGATTCAAACCGTTCCAGCTCGTCTTAAACGAGATGAACCGATCGATGCAGTTCTCCAACCAGTCGGTCGAGAAAATCACGATCAGTGGCGGTGGCGACCTCAGTTGCTACCCTGACCTCTGCCCGCTGGTCGAATCGATCTCTACCTACGGCGCACCGATCACTCTCGGGTACACGAGCGGGAAGGGATTTAATCAAGGCGACGAAGCGGATTTTTTCATAGATCACGGCATTGATGAGGTCTCATTCACTGTCTTCTCCACTGATCCTGCGCTCCGGCGGAAATATATGGGCGACAAGAATCCGGAGGCATCGCTTTCGGTTCTGCGAAGGTTTTCAGAGTGCTGCAGGGTGTATGCGGCGATCATCTTGATTCCTGGTGTTAATGACTTGGGTGAACTGGAAAGGACGCTCTCTGATCTCGAAGAGATGAATGTAACCGGTGTTCTTATGATGAGGTTCGCAAACACCACCGATCAGGGCCTGATCCTCGGAAACGCGCCGATAATAAAGGGTGTGGATGTGCACACAGTCGAGGAGTTTCTGGCGATCGTCAGGAAGGCTGCTTCTGATTACCCATTCAGGATCACAGGAACGCCTCTTGAGGATCCGCTGATCGGGTCGCCGTTTGCGATCAGAAACGATGCGAGCGCGCTCAGAGAGCTCCCGGCGATAACAAAGGAGGCGACCGTTTTAACGAGCCGCATCGCAAGAGATCGCCTCGAAAAGGTTCTTCGGTTTGAGAACGATTACGTGAATGTCGTTGGTGTCGCAAAGGACATTGGCTGCCTGATAACGATCGATGACGTGAGAGCGCTCGACATGAGCGAGGTTAAGGAGACGGTATTCATCCCGGGGCGGGCGTTTGTGCATGATACCGAACTAAAGGAAGTGCTCTCCGGAGGCGGCGTGGACCGGCTTGTGCGGAGGGGTCCGGATCGGCTGACCGTGGATGGTGAGATGAGTATCAGCATGACAAAAGAAGAGGTCATAAAATTTGAGATCGGCGCGTTCACTGAATTGATTGATCATATCAACGCGATCGGACTTCCGCCCGACCACCAGACCAACCAAAAACATAATAACCGATCCAAGTGATGTAGCCACAACAGGTGAAGTACAATGAAAAGCTATCTCGTCGTATGGTTCAGCAGCGAGGGCGGAACCCCTTCCGAAGTGAACACGAGACTGACTGCTATGGGTTTTCAGGCAATGCAGGGCGCTTACGATTATGTGTATGACTGGGGATCAAATGCCAGTCTCGATGACATACTGCAGATCGGAGACCGGGTCCAGTTGACACTGAAGGGGCTTGACGTCACGTTCAAGATCGAGACCGTTGGTGGCAATTAAGCAGACCCAATGGACTACGGACGTGTCAGGCACAGTTGCCCAATTCCACTCACTCGACCACGCAGATAAGCTTGCTCTCTGTAGCGGTTGTCATGAATCTGTCCTTCCGGCAATTATACGAATTCACCACAGAAACGGAGATTATGACCATACAACTCACGCCGAACGAAAAGCATGTACTCTCGGCGTTGATCGACCTGAAAAGATCAATGCCAGCCGAACTTGCAGAAAAATCGAGCCTGAATCCTGATGCTTTGATGCAATCCGTCTTCCTTCTGGAAGAGAAGGGACTTGCCGAAGTCCGGGAATCGATAACAGACATTTACGCACTCTCGGAAGAAGGGAGGGAGTGCGCAGCAAAAGGACTCCCTGAACGCAGGATACTAACATACATCCGATCCCGCGACGAAAGGGTCGCAGTTTCCGATCTTAAAAAAGAATTCCCTCCAGCCATGGTCGGGATCGCTCTCGGCTGGCTGCGGCGCAAGGGGTGGGCAGTGATAACAGACGGCATGGTCGTGCCCACTGTCGAAGCGGAGCCGGATGCAGGCGCGGACGAGGATGTGCTCAGGACGCTTTTCGACGAGAACACACTTTCGGATGCAGCAGACGCAGGCAAAGAGACGGTCAGGGAGCTCATCAAGCGAAAGCTGGTGAATGCGACAGAGAAGAAGTTGAGGACGATAACGATAACAGAAGAAGGTATGGAACTTGCAGGCAAAGTCTCACGGATGGGGGGCGCCGATGAGATCGTGCAACTGACGTCTGAGATCATCAGAAGCCGCAGATGGGAGAACATCCGTCCGTACGACCTCAGCGCGCCTGTGCCACGAGCGCGTTGCGCAAAAATCCATCCGTATCAGCGTCTGATCGACCGGATGCGCAGGATACTGCTCGAGATGGGGTTCACCGAGATCAAGGGAGATATCGTGCAGAGTTCCTTCTGGAACTTCGACGCGCTCTTCCAGCCGCAGGATCATCCTGCGCGGGAGATGCAGGACACGTTCTATCTCGATAGCGAGGCGGAGCTTCCCGGAGGCTATGAGCGTGTCAGGGACGTTCACGAATTCGGCGGCGATACCGGCTCAACCGGCTGGGGTGGAAGATGGAGCGAGGAAGTGTCCGGAAGAGAGGTTCTGCGCACCCACACAACCGCGATCACGATCAAGTACCTCGCAGACCACCCTGATCCTCCAGAAAAAGCGTTCTGCATCGACCGGGTCTACCGCCGCGAGGCGATCGATCCGACGCATACGCCAGAGTTTGAGCAGCTCGAAGGTGTTGTGATGGACCCCGGTGTCACGTTCTCCAATCTTCTCGGATATCTCGTCGAGTTCTACCATCACATCGGTTTTCCTGATGTGCGGTTCAGACCCGGGTATTTCCCGTACACAGAGCCGTCTGTTGAGCCAGAGGTCTATGTCGAGGGGCTTGGATGGGTCGAACTCGGCGGAGCCGGCATATTTCGGGAGGAGGTTACAGCACCGCTCGGAATTACGTGTCCCGTTCTCGCATGGGGGCTCGGCGTGAGCAGGCTTGCGATGCTGCAGTTGGGCTTGCGAGATCTGCGGAAGCTGTACCAGTCTGACATCGACTGGTTGCGGGAGAGTCCGGTCTGTGTGCACTGATCTGGAAATGGCTGGTTGTCAATCCTGTTAGATCAATGATTGGAAGAAACCCTCATGACCCTCCGGTTCACCCGGTGAGCATGAAAATGTGCTTCGTTTCTCACGGGCGCATAACATCTGCTCCTCGCACATATTTTTAGTATTGCGCAGCAGATCTGGACGAGACGAGCATCTCTCTGCCATCTTGTGCACCCGGTACTGTTAACTTGAACTTGGCTTTGCCGCCACATATATTGAAATCATCATCATAGTCCCAATCTACGATCCTGCATGCTCGATAGTCAGACTCCTACCGTCCCCGGTCGGTTCAACATCCATCAATGTCTCATTGACCGTGATTACTCGCGCTTCTGCGTCTTGTACAGCTTGTAACTTACCGAGTTTAAAGCCATCTGCATTCGCGAAACCTGCAAAACCTATAGTCACAAACAGTGCAACAGTTAGCATTGCAAACATCTTCTTCTTCACTTTTTTCACCTCCTTTTTACATCTGGGCACTTCTATCATCACGCCCCTCCTCGGCGCTCAATATACGCGTGACTGGAACAACTCAAGTATGTAATCTGGAAGTTAATTCCGAAAAATGGAATAAATGATTCCATAAACTGGAATCAGGTGGGATACTCACCAAAAATCATTTGAAATTCTTTGAAATTGTAAATAAACCAAATTACAGGAATCTCTCATCCTTAAAAAGGATAAGCGCATTTTTCACAGCCGTACAGTTTCACCATTTATCGCTCACCCAGGTCTCCGCACCCCCTCGCATACACAACCACCAGCACTCCAGCAACCGCGGCAAACGCTGTGAACGCGGGCACCGCGTGAGCAGGTGCGTGCGTCGTTGATTTCGTGGGCGCAGATTGCGCAAGTCCCCCCGGCAGTTCCGTGATCGAGAATCCGCCACAGTCACCGAGTCTCATCAGTATCGGATTCCCTGTTTCACGATACGGTATCCATCCACCGTCTTCATAAACGATCCTCGAATTGAAGCCAGCAGTTCCGCGTACAGAGGCAGATGCGATTTCGTCAACATCCCCATCAGTCAATCCTACAATCACACCAACACCTCTGAGATATCCAAGTTCTGTCTTCATGGCAGCACCGAAATCGAAATCATCCGCAGCAACACTGATCGCGGATTCAAGGTCATCCCATTCCCTGATATCCGATACGATTGCCGTATCATCGATTATGTCTGCCGGTTCAAAAAATCCGATTGCGACCAGAACATCCGTTATTTCATCTTTTGCACCTTCACTCAGGGATGTTGCATTGTTTACAGTGACATGGACATCGGTTTTTTCCTGTGATGTTCTCTCGGCAGGCATGACCTCGATCTGAATATCGCCTTTTCGGAGTGAATATGATCTCATGGTGCGACGCTCGCCATCTTCTGTAGTCCAGCTCCCGCTTCCTGATACTTCAGCACCCCAGCCAAGATCGGCACAAGCTTCGATATCGAGCGCAGCAGTATACACGTCTTCGGTCAGTCCGATTCTGATGTATGGCACGCTTCTGTGCACGTCTTTTGTTGGAATCTGGATTTTGACGGAGAGATATCTGTCCTCGTTCCACTCCCCGTTCACCTTTATCGGGATCTGATCTTCCGAAAGGATCACTGCAACATTCGGATTGTGATGCGAGCGGTAGATGATTCGATCGAGTTCGGTTCGTGTTTCGGCTGGCAGCTTGGGCGATACTGTTTCTGTTATTGCTGTGCTGTTATTTTCAGGAATCATGATCGCCTGCGGTGTTGGCACTCCCGTATGTTCGTGTTCGCTCTTTACAGGGACTTCCTTCATTTTGACGATGACGTCATCTGATCCGATCATTCCGGATAGATTGTATGAAACTCCGGGCTTATTCAACAGAACCTCTGTTGCAAACGAATCGGTTGGATTTACACATGCCGATGCCGTGTTCAACAGAATCAGAATCCCAAGAATCGCCAATCCGGTTCTGCTGTTCATGTCATGTCCACCTTTTATCACTATGTTAAGCGTGCGATGGGGCGGCTATTATGTTTTATCTTAACTGCGAATCGATTTGCAGTCATCGCTTGAACGAATCCGCAAGTTTCACCATCTTGCTCATTCCGTTATCGTATCGAACGATCATGCCCCTCTGCTCCATATCATGTAGCGTCCTTGATAGCGTTGATTTATTGATTTCGGTCATTGCTGCAAGTTCTGCCTGGTTTAATGCTCCCGCTCCAAGCAGCACCTCCACCACCTTCCGATCGTTTCCTTTGAGAACGCGCAGAACGTCTCTGACATCGTCT
>Ga0190315_1001141_pt1 | contig 11211 bp, 9 predicted proteins | sample 48701101_MG_FD_161673 | JGI IMG/M metagenome (GOLD analysis project Ga0190315, IMG submission 161673) | Hydrothermal vent sediment bacterial communities from Southern Trench, Guaymas Basin, Mexico - 4870-11-0-1_MG | ecosystem: Environmental > Aquatic > Marine > Hydrothermal vents > Sediment ...
CAATAAAGACTGTCTTAGATAGGCTCAAACAAAAGAAGGCATTTATCTTAAACTCTATTTTACGTATAGACCACTTAGACAAAATAGGTATACCAGCTTACATCTGCCATATAAGTTCAGATCTTGGAGTAGACGGCAGTTGCGGGAAGGGGGTAACCCTTAAGCAGGCAAAGGCCAGTGCCTTAATGGAGGTTGTAGAACGTTATAGTTGTGAGTGGTTTATAAAAGAAAGAGGGCATTTTTTTATTGATAGCTATGATAATTTAAGAAAAGATGCCATAAGCCCTTTAAGCCTGCTTTCCCCACTCCCATCCGTTTATAAGACAGATGAGGTATTAAGGGATTTGAGGAGGATGCCACTTCCATGGACAGAGTCCTTTTCTCTAACACACAATAGACCAATACTCCTCCCCCTCCATTGGTTTTATCTCATCTATGGCACTACTGGGCTTGCCGCAGGCAATACCATAGAAGAGGCAACCCTTCAGGCCATAGGGGAGGTTGTAGAGAGGCACAATGTCTCAAGGGTTATAGAGGAAAGGCTTACAACCCCTAGTATTGATATCTCTTCTATTGATCACTTTATTGTAAAGTCCCTGATAAAAAAATTCTTTGATGCAGGCATTAAACTCTTTATAAAGGACTTCTCTTTGGATTTTGGTATACCCACTATAGGGGTATTGGCATATGATGAGAATCCACCAACAGAGACAGTCAGGATATACAATGCAGCTGGGGCCCACCTAAACCGCAACTTTGCAGCAGTGCGTGCCCTAATTGAGCTAGCCCAACACAGGGCACAGATTATCTTTAGGGAGAATAAACAAGGGATGACTGGTGGGCCTACCTATTGTTTCCCGTATTTTAGGACACTAAAAGAGGCCTCTTATCTGATAGAAGACAAAGAGATTATTTCCTTTAAGAAGATGCCTACCTATAGGCACAAGGACTTTAAGGAGGAGATAGAGCAGGCAGTGGATTTGATAGGTAAGCACAATTTAGAGGTCATTGTGACCAAGACCACTCACCCTGGGATTGGACTTCCAGCAGTGGTAGTAACCATCCCTGGGGCAAGGCTAAATCGCCCTAGCACAAGGCTAAACCCCTATTTTTTTATGGCAAAGACCTGCATGGATTTTGAAAATTATAAAACCGCCATTGAGTATTTTGAAAGGGCCATAGAGATGGACCCCCACTATAAAAAAATCCCAAAAATTCTATGTCAGATAGCCATCTGCTACAAAAGGCTAAAGATGTATCGGCAGGCAAAAAATTATTTTGAGAGGGCTCTGACCCTAGCACCAAACCTGCTCTTTTCAAAAAGATTTGTAAGTGACTTTATGGAGGTAATAAAAAATTAAGGCGGCACCCGGATTCGAACCGGGGAATAGCGGTTTTGCAGACCGCTGCCTTGCCACTTGGCTATGCCGCCTTTAGGAGCGGGAAACGGGATTTGAACCCGCGACCCCCACCTTGGCAAGGTGATGCTCTACCACTGAGCTATTCCCGCCTAATTAAAATTTAGCTTAAAAAAATGGGCTTGTCAATATCCATTTGAAATAGTAAATAGCTTATGCATGAATATATTTTTATTAAGCCTAGGCTGCCCAAAGAATCTTGTAGACAGTGAGGCCCTCTCAGGGGTGCTTACTGATGCTGGCTATAGAATTGTTGGCAGCCCTGAAAGTGCAAAAATAATCTTGATTAGTACCTGTGCATTTATAAGACAGGCCATAGAGGAATCAATAGAGAGTATCTTGGAGCTGGCAGAGTTTAAGAAGAAAGGAGACTGCAAAAGGCTAATTGTCTTGGGCTGTCTAGTGGATAGATACAAGGAGCAGCTTTTGCCACTGCTGCCTGAAGTGGATGCCTTTATAGGCCTTAGGGCCCTTCCATACCTTGCCTCATGGCTCAGGGATGGGGATTTACCACCTTTGGCCTTGGAAGGTCCAGGCTGGTCATTGGGACATTTTTTGAGGAGAAACCTGGTTTATCCCCATATGGCATATGTAAAAATTGCAGAGGGGTGCTCTAATCGATGTAGCTTTTGCACTATCCCCTATATTAGGGGTCCCCTTTTAAGCCGCCCTATAGCAGAGATAAAAGAGGAAGTAGAAATGCTTGTAGAAAGGGGTGTAAAGGAGATTATCCTTGTAGCCCAAGATACTACCTCCTATGGAATAGATATCTATGGAAAGCAGTCACTGAATGAACTCATCTATACCCTTGACAAGATAGATGGGCTTGGCTGGCTGCGTATATTATATGTCCATCCAAAGGGGGTTATGAAGTTAACTGAGGCATTTTATAGGAGTGAGCACTTAGTGCCCTACTTAGATTTCCCTATCCAACACATTAGTGACAGGATACTAATGGCTATGGGCAGGGGCTATAGAAAAAAGGAGATCTATAAGATCATTGAATATTTTAGGAAAAATTTACCACAGGTTGCCTTAAGGACATCTGTTATGGTAGGATTTCCGGGAGAGGACAAGGATACCTTTAATGAGCTTGTTGATTTTATAAGGTATGCAGAATTTGATTTTTTAGGTGCATTTAAATATTCCAGGGAGGAAGGGACAAGGGCATTTTCTTTAAGTGACAATGTATCTAAAGAAGAGAAGGAAAATAGGTGGAGAACGGTAATGGACATACAAAGGGAAATTTTGTGGAATAAAAACAAAGAGAGATTGGGCACTGTGCAGGATGCACTGATAGAAGAAGATGGTGATGGTATCACTATTGCCCGTGCCCCTTGGCAGGCACCAGAGATAGATAACCAAATTTATATTGAACATCAAATAGAGACTGGAAGCATAATAAAGGTAAGGATTACAGATATATTAGACTACGATTTAAAAGGTGTTCCCCTTTTAAGATGATAGAGATAGAGCCATTTAGTGGGATTGTTTATAATCAGAAGAAGGTAAATCTGGCCAAGGTAGTCACCCCGCCTTATGATATGATAAGGCCTGAACAAATAGAGGAATTCTATAAGCGCAGCCCTTACAATATAATTCGATTGATATTAGGGAGGCCTAACCATAAAGGGGATTGGTTTGAGAGGGCAGCAACCTGCTTTAAAAAATGGATGAAAGAAGGCATCCTAGAAAGGCACATAAAAAGGGGTATCTATCCCTATTATATACGATACACTAAAGGGGGCAAAGAGAGGTGCCTAAAGGGATTTATTGCAAGATTGCGCCTAGAACCCTTTAACAAAGGAAATATCTATCCCCATGAGCAGACATTTAATGAGGTTGTCTCTGAGAGACTAAAGTTACTAAAGGCCTGTCAGGCAAACTTTAGCCAAGTATTTGGGCTCTATAGTGATGTAAAAAATAAGGTTATAGAGGCCATTGAGGGTGCATTACCCTCTTCCCCCTTTATTGAGATTGAGACAGAGGGGACAAGGCACTGTGTTTGGCAATTGACAAATGAACATATAATTTCACAAATCAAACTGCTTATGCATGACAAAAAATTGATAATAGCAGATGGACATCATCGATATCAGACGGCATTGGCCTATAAAGAGGAGATGAATGCCCTCTTTCCAAATGCACCAAGGGATGCATCCTTCAATTATACATCTGTATATTTAAGCAATTTGGAGGACCCTGGTCTAGATATCCTGCCGACCCATCGGCTTTTGGCCAATGGGTGTATTCCAAATTTTCAATTAGATGAATTTTTTAATAAAATAAGTAAAATTTTTAAAATAATGTGTTATAATGACCAAAAGACCTTTTGGAAGACCCTTAGGGAGATAGGGGAATATAGGACAGCAATAGGCTTCTATTTTCATGGCCATTCAGGGTTTTTCATTTTTGTCCCTAAGGAGGCAATGGGTGGATTGGATGTAACAGTACTTACAGAATCAATTATAAAGGGGATATTGAATTTAGAAGAATCCAGATTGGGAGAAGAGATTTATTATGTGAGTAGAGGAGAAGAGGCCATAGATCTTGTTAAGAAGGGGAAATACAAGATGGCCTTTTTGCTCAACCCAACAAAGGTCTCTCAACTAAAGGAGGTAATCTCTAGAAATCAACTTATGCCACCTAAATCCACTCATTTTTATCCCAAAATATTGACAGGTCTCATAATCAATAGCCTAAAGGATGAATGATGAAACCCTAGACATCCTCTTAGGTGGGAAGGTCAAGGTCATTCAAAGTAAATATGGATATAGATTTGCTATAGATGCTATTATTTTGGCAAATTTTGTACATTTAAGGAGGGGGGAGAGGGTCTTAGAGTTGGGGACAGGATGTGGCATCATTTTAATCCTGCTTGCCCTAAAGTACCTTGAGGTAAGAGAATTTTTTGGCCTAGAGATCCAAAAGAGGCTAGCCCATCAGGCAAAAAGGAATATAGAGTTAAACGGATTGGAGGAGAAGATTCAAATTCTTTGTGCAGATATGAAGAACATTAAGGGGCTATTTTCACCCCTTTCATTTGATGTAGTAATTAGCAATCCTCCCTATTATCGATTGGGTACAGGCCGTCTGAATCCTGTCTTAGAAAAGGCCATTGGTCGCCATGAGATTATGGGGTCTCTATTGGATGTAGCAGAGGCCTCCCTCTATGCCCTAAAAGAAGGGGGCAGGCTATATTTGATATATCCTAGTACAAGGTGTGTGCACCTCTTTTCAACATTACAAAAATATAGATTGGAACCAAAGCGTATAAGGTGGGTGCACCCAAGAGAGGGGCAGAGGGCCAACTTTGTATTGGTTGAGGCAAGGAAAGGTGGGAGTGAAGAGGCAAAAATAGAGCCTCCACTTTTTATTTACCAGGGGGATGGAAATTACACAAAAGAAGTATTATCTTATTATAAATAAAAAGAAGATAAAGTGAGGTAGGTATGAAAAAAAATTTGATCATTTTAAAAGAATTACACATCGAACAACCTATTATGCTTGCCTGCTGGCCTGGTATGGGATATGTAGCGATAAGTGTGGCCAAATACATACAAAGGTATCTTAAGGCAGAAAAATTTGCTATAATTGATGCAATTGATTATTTTCAAATCCCAGGTATCAGTATACAAAAAGGGCTCATTAACCCTATTTCACTTCCTTCTAATACCTTCTATTTTTGGGAATCCCCTGAGAAGAATTTGATTATATTTATTAGTGAAAGCCAACCAGTACCTGGAAAGGAATACCCATTGGCTCAACAGGTAATAGATGTAGCTGAGAGATATGGGGTAAATACAATATTCACAGCGGCGGCTATGCCCATAGAAATGAGTCATAAGGATACACCTTCTGTATGGGGGGTTGGCTCTAGTGAGGAGGTAATCAATAGACTGACACAGTATGGCCTAAAGCTGATGAAAAATGGCAGGATCAGTGGGATGAATGGCTCACTCTTAGGTGTTGCCAAGGAGAGGGGAATTGACGGTATATGCCTTTTAGGGGAAATCCCCTATTATACAGTCCAGATAGAAAACCCAAGGTCTGCCAAGGCAGTCATTGAGGTATTCAGTATGCTGACAGGTATTCCAGTAGCCACTGCTGAATTGGATCAATTGGCACAATATATGGAGCAAGAGGTAGACAATTATCTCCAACTACTTCAAGAAAAGGCCAAGAAGGGGCCTACTGAGACCCTGCATTAAAAAATTTTGCCCCTAACTTGGCAAACAAATAGTGGTATGGTATCCTTTTAATATGGAAAGGGAAGAAGAATTTAATCCGCTTATACTTCCATCTGGTTCTGCTATCCTCCAGCGATACCTGTGGGAGATAAGTAGATATCCTGTTCTTAGTGCGGAGGAGGAGGCAAAACTGGCACAACTCTATCATAAGTATAGAGACCGGGATGCGGCATTTAGGCTAATTACAGCAAATTTGAGGTTAGTAGTGAAGATTGCTCTTGAATTTCAAAACCTTTGGGCAAGCAACTTAATGGACCTGATCCAGGAGGGGAATATTGGGCTTATGATGGCACTAAAAAAATATGACCCTGATAAGGGCATTCGTTTTTCTTATTATGCATCATTTTGGGTAAAGGCATATATCTTAAAATTCATCTTAGACAATTGGCGCTTGATAAAGATTGGCACTACCCAGGCCCAAAGAAAACTATTCTATAATTTGCATAAAGAAAAAGAAAAGCTCAAACAGCTTGGTTATGAACCTATCCCCCAATTGATTGCCAAAAGGCTAAGTGTCTCAGAAAGAGAGGTAATAGAAATGGAGCAAAGAATGGGTATGAGTGAGGTATCTCTAAATGCCTCCCTAAATCCGGATACTGACGATGGACTTCAAGAGATATTGCCCTCAAATGAGGCCTCTCCTGAAGAGATTTTGGCAGATTCTGAACTAAAAATGGTCTTGAGAAAAAAATTGGACGAATTTAAGGATGAACTCTCTGATAAAGAACGGGATATCTTGGAGCTGCGCCTCTTGGCCGAGGAGCCCATTACCCTTAAGGCCATAGGAAAGAAATATAATGTCTCCAGGGAGAGGATAAGACAAATAGAGGCAAGGTTAATGAAGAAATTGAAAAAATATCTGCAAAAGGAGTGGCCTGACTATAAAGACACACTTGTGGCTTTAAAATGAAAAAGAGGGTATTTATTTTATCTTTTTTCCTCCTTTTTATCTCCCTTAGGCTGTGTAGTGCGGCCTCTGAAAGGGCACTGGCTTATTATTACTTTATCAAGGCTGAAAGGTCTTTTCATGAAGGCCTGATCCAAGAGGCTATAGACTATTACCAAAAGACACTAAAATACGACCCCCATGCATTGGCGGCTATGCAGGCAATAGCCCGTCTCCATCTACAGGCGGGAAGGCTTAAAGAGGCAAAGGATTGGTTAGAAGAGGTATTAAGGATTGACCCACAATCAATTGAGGTAAGATTTCTCTTAATATGGATTTATATCAATAAACATAGCTATGGAGAGGCCATAAAGGAGTGTAAAAATATACTGGCCATAGACAGAGACAATAAAGAGGCCATGTTTTATCTGGCAAACCTCTTCTTTAAAACAAACCAATACGAAGATGCCATTAAATATTTTGAGAGGTTTCTAAGGCTTAACCCCAAGTCCTACCTAGCTTATTACTATTTGGGAAATGCATATCTAAACCAAAAAAGGTATGAGGATGCGGAAAAGGCCCTTAAAAAATCACTCAAAATAAATCCCTATTTTCAAGATACATCAATATCCTTGGCAAGGCTCTATCAAGATTGGGGAAAAGAGAAAGAAGAAGAGGAGGTTTATCAAAATATATTATCTAATAATCCAGCAAATCTGGATATATGCCTAAAACTGGCCAAAATCTATATAAAACAGGGCAGATTAAAGGATGCCCAAGAGAGGTTTGAGGAAGTCAAAAAGATTTATCCACAAAGCAGATTAAAGATTGGCGCCTTTTGGCTTGAACAAAAACAATATAAACTGGCCATAGAAGAATTTAAGGCCCTCCTTAAGCTTCACCCCAATCAAGACAATATTAAATATTATTTGGGCTATGCCTATGGTGAGGCAGGCAATGAAGACAGTGCCATCAATATCTTGGATCAGATTTCACCTTCTTCGGATGTGTATATCCATGCCACCATCTACCGTGCTTATTTATATAAAAAAATAGGAAAGGCAAAGCAGGCCATTGCCTTATTAAAAGGCACATTAAAAGAGAAACCAAAGGCCATCTCCCTTTACCTTGCCCTGGCCTCTATCTTTGAGGATGAAAAACTCTATCCAAGGGCAGAGGCTACATTGAAAAGGGCACTTCTTATTGAGCCCAATAACAGGGATCTACACTTTCAATTAGGTGTAATCTATGATGAGATGGGGAAAAAAGAAGAGTGTATTAAGCAAATGCGTAAGGTCCTAGATATAAACCCCCACGATGCCCAAGCCCTTAATTACATTGGCTATACATATGCAGAACAAGGTAAAAATTTAGAGGAGGCTGAGTCTCTTATTAAGGAGGCCCTTAAGTATAAGCCAAACGATGGCTACATTATTGACAGCCTGGGCTGGGTCTATTTTAAGCAGAAAAGATATAAAAAGGCCTTAGAAATACTTGAAAAGGCCCACAAATTAGTGCCAAAAGACCCCATCATTACAGAACACCTAGGTGATGTCTATCTAAAAAATGGTCTTTTAGAGAAGGCCTTAAAGACCTATAAAGAGGCTATAAAGCTCAATCCCAAAGACAAAAACCCCCTCCTTATAAAAATCAAGGACCTACACAAAAAGCTAAATAATGAATTATCTAAATAAGTGTTTAATCCTTTTTATCATCCTATCCTCTTGTTGCCTGCATAGGCCAAGACCACTGTGGGTAGAACCTATATGCCATTCCACTACCGAAAGGGCATCTACTATAAAGACATTGTACATTAAAGGGAAAGTCAAATTGAGGGGCCTTGGATACGGATTTTGTGGAGACATTTATCTAATTGCAATGGTACCATCTAGGCTTCGGGTAGATATTGTTGGGCCATTGTGGCCTCTATCTTCTTTGGCCGTTATCAAAGATAATTTTTCACTCCTTATCTATCCAAAGGGTAAGGTCTATTCGGGTAATACAAAATTTCTCCCTGTAGAGCTAAGGGATTTTATCTATTTATTGGGGCAACAGACATGGCCAGTTTATGCTGAGCATATTGTCTATGCCAGTGATAAAAGGGATGCCTACTATATAAAGTCATTTAATGATCCCCTTATAGAGGAGGTATGGCTGAGAAAGGATACCCTGAGGGTTGAGAGGATAAAAATAAAGAATCAAAAGAAAAGAAGTGTCTTTGAGGCACGTCTTTCTTACAAGGATGGTAAGGTAAGGGCCTTAAAGATTAAGGTAAATAGAATCGAAATAGAACTTACATATTTAGCAATAGAAAAAAATATAGGCATTAAAGAATCGGCCTTTAAGCTGATAACAAGGCTTGACAGATAAGATTATTAATGTGAGGAGAAAAGCTATGCTTTATATTGAAAAATTAAAGGTAGAGGTGGCTGGGCGCCGTGTCATTCATGGCCTTAGCCTTGAGATAAGGCCTGGAGAGATCCATTGCCTCTTTGGGCCAAATGGGTCAGGAAAGACATCTCTACTTATGACCATCATGGGGATCTCTGGCTACCGTGTAATAGAGGGGAAAATCTTATTTAAGGGTATAGACATTACGGAGCTACCCATTCACGAAAGGGTAAAGCTTGGTATTGGCATCTCCTTTCAACGACCCCCTAGTATCCCAGGAGTAAAACTACACCAGATTGCCACCCTATGCCATAGGCATAAAAAGAGTATTGAAGAAATGGCAATGGAGTTAAACCTTACTGACTTTTTGGAGCGGGAGATCAATGTGGGGTTTTCAGGCGGGGAGATAAAACGCTCAGAGTTGCTTCAACTTTATGCCCAGGCACCAGACCTGGTGCTGTTAGATGAACCAGAATCGGGCGTGGATGTAGAGAATATAGCCCTCATTGGTAAGGTAATCAATCGCATCCTTGATCGGAATGGAGAGGAAAGGCCAGGTGAGACCAGGGCTGAAATGAAGGCCAAGAGACATAAATCAAGCCTTATCATTACCCATACAGGTTTTATCCTAAATTATGTGGAGGCAGATCAAGGCCATGTGATGGCTGAGGGGAGACTTGGTTGTAGTGGAAATCCATATGAGATCTTTCGTTTTATAAAGAAGGAGGGTTACGATAAGTGCATAGAGTGTGCTTGCAAATGGGAAGGGAGCAATGAGAAAAAAAATTGAAGAGATAAAGGAGAGCGCAAAACGGGCTGTCCAAAAACCAGCAGCCTATGGGAGTGATATAGATATTGAGGCCTTTGATACAAGGGTCAAAAAGCTACCATTTTTAGAGGATTTAACCCATTTACCTGATGAGGAAAGGAAGGAGATGCTAAAGGCAGGGATTGACCCTGCAGAGGAGCAGAGGGCTGGCTCCTTTCTGCAAATAAACCACTCTGTTGTCCATTATAAGGTAAAGCAAGAGGGGGTAGAGATACTAAGCACTGAGGAGGCCATAAAAAAATATGATTGGCTTCTGGACTACTGGTGGCAGGCTGTACCTGTGGATGCAGATAAATACACAGCCAGGGTGGAGCTTCATCAGGAACACGGCTATTTTATTAGAGTCCTGCCAGGGGTAAAGACCACTTACCCCCTTCAGGCCTGCCTTTATATGTCCCAAGAGCATATAAGCCAGGATGTACATAACATTATTATCTGTGAAGAAGGATCCGAGCTCCACATCATCACTGGCTGTGCCACCTCACACAGGGTAATAAGTGGGTTACACTTAGGTGTATCTGAGTTCTATATAAAGAGAGGTGCTACCTGTAGCTTTACCATGATCCACAATTGGGCAGAGGAGATGCAGGTACGCCCAAGGACAGGGATTATTGTGGAGGAAGGTGGAACCTTTATCTCCAATTATGTCTGTTTAAAGCCTGTAAAGGACTTACAAATGCTCCCCACTGCCTATTTAGGGCCCAATGCGGTGGCCCGTTTTAGCTCAGTCTTGGTAGCGTCCCCCAATTGCTTTATGGATGTAGGCTCACGTGTCTTTCTCAGGGGGGAAGGAAGCAGGGCCGAAGTGATCTCTAGGGCCATTACTACTGGCGGAAAAATTATTGCCCGCGGATATCTGATTGGAGAATCACCTCATATAAAGGCCCACCTAGAGTGTAAGGGGCTTATTCTCTCAGAAAGGGGGATTATCCACGCTATTCCAGAGCTGGAGGGTCATGTCTCTGGGGTGGAGATGTCTCATGAGGCAGCGGTAGGGAAAATCGCTCAAGAACAAATAGAATACCTCATGGCCAGGGGATTAAGTGAAGAAGAGGCCACTTCCCTTATTGTCCGGGGATTTTTGAGGATAGATATTGAGGGACTCCCCCCTGAACTTAAGGCCGAGTTAGAGAAGGTCATTGAGGCCACAGAAAAGGACGTACTCTAACACCCAAAATCCGCGATTGATTTTTGGAAAAGGGTATTTTTGACAAGAAAATGAGTGGAAATTAGAAGAGAAAAGTAGAGACTTCCATTTAAAAAGTGAGTATCTTACGATAATTGTTAAATTAAGCTAAAGATAATCTCTTTAAAACGCACTTGCCCTTTATCTTAAAATAATTTCATCTAATAAACAAAAGCCCTTTTTATGCACTATTGCCGCAAAATATAAAAATCTTGTAGCGCATCTCCTTAAATATAGAATAGGCATAATTT
>Ga0190315_1001142_pt1 | contig 11209 bp, 13 predicted proteins | sample 48701101_MG_FD_161673 | JGI IMG/M metagenome (GOLD analysis project Ga0190315, IMG submission 161673) | Hydrothermal vent sediment bacterial communities from Southern Trench, Guaymas Basin, Mexico - 4870-11-0-1_MG | ecosystem: Environmental > Aquatic > Marine > Hydrothermal vents > Sediment ...
ATGCGGTCTGACATGGATGAATCTCGCATCCAGTCTGGCATTGTGCATCGCATTCCGCCTGACATGCCGACTCACAGGTGAGCTGGCAGGTCCCAAGCTCACATGCGGTCTGACATGGATGAATCTCACACGCGTCCTGGCACTGGTTCTCACATTCTGCCTGACACTGTAACTCACATTCCGCCTGGCAGGCTAACTCGCACGCGTCCTGGCATTGTGCATCACATTCCGCCTGACACGCCGACTCACAGGTGAGCTGGCATGTCCCGAGCTCACATGCGGTCTGGCATGGATGAATCTCACACGCGTCCTGGCACTGGTGTTCACATTCCACCTGGCAGTGGTTTTCACATCCCCTCTGGCACGCCAGTTCGCATGTATCTTGACACGCGTGAACCTGACACGAGTCCTGACATTGTGCATCGCATTCCGCCTGACACGCCGACTCACAGGTGAGCTGGCATGTCCCGAGCTCACATGCGGTCTGGCATGGATGAATCTCACACGCGTCCTGGCACTGGTTCTCACATTCTGCCTGACACACCGACTCACAGGTTGTCTGGCAGGCTGTATCACATGCGCCCTGGCAGGACGTCTCACATGCATCCTGACATGGATGAATCTCACACGCATCCTGGCACTGGTTCTCACATTCTTCTTGACACGCCCCGATCTCGCATTCGGTTTCACAACTGGTCTCACACTCTAACTGGCATACCACCTCACAGGTATCCTGACATCGCAACTCACATGCGGATTGACAAGCCGCCTCGCACCCAGTCTCACAGGGTGCTAATTCACATACCTCCTGACAGGGTGCTGACTCACAACCGATCTCACACATGGTCTGGCATACCCCTAATTTGCAAGCGCTCTGGCAGGATGAATCGCATGTGCCCTGGCATGGACCCATACAGTCATACTGACAAGCATTTTCACATACCAATTGACAATCCTCTTGGCATACCACTTCGCAGCTGGTGTTACACATCTTAATTACCCACGGAGTATGCTTTTTATAACGTTATTATTTTTTAAATTTGGTTTATTTCGCTTTCAACCCACCCGCTTGCTTGTGTTTTGGCGGGGGGTTGTCTCTTATCCGTTTTTTTATCAGTGCCGTCAATATCCTGAATATCTCACAGTTGACTGGGATAGGCATGAGCATATCACCCATAGCATCGTAAGAATTCACGTAACATATCCCACACAACCCTGTCGGGCATGTCTTACATTTATCCGGTGTTTTTGTGTCGTACTGCCTGAATTTTGCTTTTTCTTTCCAGTTAACCCCATCGTGAATGTTGCCGAGGTTTATCCCCATTTTCTTCCATGCTGGTGCATGGTAACATGGGTAGAACGTTCCGTCCCAATCGATGGTATACGATCCTCTGCCAGCTCCACACATGAAATTTGTGTACTTTGCTTTTTGTTGCATCCTGTTGAATATTTTATTCACCGGGAATATGTCGAGCGTCTCGTTGATCAGGTGTTTGAAAGCTTTCTTGATGTCTGGCAGCTCTTTCTTGGTTATCGCCAGAGGAGAGGTTGTATCGAAGTTAAACGCTATACCAGGGTTAATCTCTTTCAGGTACTCATAGTTCTCAACGATTCTCTTTGTGTTGTTTTTGGTGATAGCACACGCTATCCCGAAGTTTACGTCCGCGCCTTTCAGTGCGTACAGGTTTTTCTCAACAATCTTGGAGGTACCCTTGCTGTTGGCAAATATCCTGGTATCGTCCTGCCATAATCCATCATAAGAGCATAAGATGTACATATTATACTTTTTGAATGTTTTTATGGCATCCAACGGCATATTTGAGCAGTTTGTTGTGATCCCCTTTACCATAACTCCATTTGCGCTGTACTTCTCGATAATATATTTTAGAACCTTCCATGACTGCATCGGCTCTTTTTGAGGCACATTCATACTTTTTATGCCATGCTGCTTACACCATTTCAGGATATTGTCAGCCATCTCAAAGCTCATCTCTTTGTTTTCAGGGTGGTCGAGATGAGCGAAGCAATATTTACACCTGAAATTGCATTTATCGTTCACGCGCATTGACAATGTAGTTATTCTCTCTTTCGCGTGCATCTTCTGGTCTATCGTCATCCCTTTGCTGGGCGCAGCGTCTATGTTTGTTGTATCAGTGTTCATAATATCTGCCATTTGGTGTTGTTGCTACTCTGTTAACTGTCCCTCGATAAACCCGATTAGCGTAGCTGGTGTGGAGACGGCTTCCGCCTCGATCACAACCTTCTTCACACCGTCACCAACCAAATCTATACCTACGGGGAACCAGTCCATCACATAGGCAGTGGAGTGGTATTCACCAACTATCTCACCATCTACCTTAACTGCTATGTCCTGTTCATCGCTACCTTTCCATGTGACAAGAATCTTTGATAGCGAAAACGTCTTTTCATCTGCTGGTGTGTACGAAACTATCTCTTTGTAACTACCGACCACGGTGTCTTCGATCCCAATCGCACGCTCACAGCCCTTTGGTGTTGGTGCCACATCCATCACGGAAGGTGCGCCCGCCCCCCCGGTTGTCACCCTTGTCGATCTCATCCTTACTCCCATTGTACCTCCCACGCCACATAAATTTTAACTGTACCAGTTGGTTCGGCGGATGTCACGTATATCTCGTTTATGGTTACACCATCAACCCCAGCGATGTATTCGAGTAGGTCTTCAGATGGATCATTCAACCTTATCGCAACATCATCCGGACCTTCCAAGATCGTAAATGTGTTTGCGATACCGTATGCATCCAGACCAATGGGTGCATCAGATGGGGGGGATGGCAGGATAGGGGGGCTGGGAGCTGGTGCCGGTGGGGATGTTACCCATGACAGAGTGACTATCTTATAGGGTCGGATCCTAGGTGTGAAAACCATCAAAACCTCCTGCGCTCACAATATGGTACCCTCTCATCTCTCTTTCTCGTGAGACGGCTGGTGTGTCTGGGCATGATAATACCCTCCGCTTCTGCTTTCTTCCGCATGATTTCATACTCATCTTCCCTTGCTTCTGCAAGGGCGAGTGTCTGATTATCGATTTTCGCCACCGACGTTACAACCATATCGACAAATTTATCAAAGTTTGACATCGCCTCTCGTGGTACCCAGAACCCCTCGAAAACCATAAACATATCCGAATCACTGCCCGTGTCATTAATAACGTTCAGTTTTAGGTCCATTGTGAGCATTAGAGGGACAGGTGGATTTACATCCCGTGGCGTCCAAACGATGCTGATGAACCCATTGATGATATCTCCGTCAGGTTGTACTTCAACCTCAAGCGGTATACCCCCGGTGGACGCAGTGAATATCCGTGTGATAATAAAATTAAACGTTCCTAATTTATTTTTCTTAATGTCCCCGTATACGGCGTCAGTTATTTCAAATTTTTTGATCGTGTGCGCAGGAACCTTCTTCGGAAAGGTCAGTGTGTCAAATACACAACTAAGCTCTTCTTTGAGGTACTGTCCGTATAACATGTTGAGCATGATTCAAGTCCTCGTTTTTTTGGTGATGCCGATTCTATCTACGAAATGTTTATGATTGCAGTGAAATATAAGGGTTGTGGTGATCGAATATGGTCAAGGTTACGGGAAAGCTAACAGATGTTGATACCCTAGGTGGAATCGATCAAACTCCTTTGTATTTAAACGACACTCTGGTCGGAGTGACCGACGATGACGGTAACTACGATATAGATGTCAAGCCGGGAGAATACCGCCTGGCGATACGACCACGAGAGTTCTTGCCCCTGTTCCGAGATGTTAAAATCGACGGTCGTGGACAGATGATCGATCAGAAGACCGGAAGACCGTTAAAAAAGACAATATCGCTGGTCAGAGCGACGTTATAGGGGGAAGGTTCGTGGTATTAACCGTTGTAATCGCCGCCCCCGTGAGCAACCGCGCATCACAGGTATCAGGTCGTGCCGGTCGTGAATTTAAAAAACTGGTAGAATCGAAACACCCGAACGTTCGAGTTGCTTTTATACCGGATGATCAGTGCATACATGACCGAGCCGGTATCCTGCAGAAGTACAAAGACACAGGTCCCGTTTTTTTGACGTACTGGGGGCACGGTATGTCAAAGAAAATCTGTGGGGAGATACCGCCGCATTGTGCCAATACACCACATGGAATGATCGATCCGAGTAATATAGGTCTCTTAAAGAATATTATTACTTATGCATGTGCGTGCTGGACGTCCCACACACTGGGACGCATGGCAGAGGAGATAGGTAGTAAAGCCTATGTCGGATACCGCAAGCCCCTATTTGTTGGGTACGATATGCCAGAACACGCTTATGCAAGTGATGCGATCGACGTATGGCAAACATTCCCACTTGAGATGTTATCTGGCAACACCGTGGCGGGCGCAATCGCTGAAATGAGTTCTAAATCAAAAGAATATGAGAATTTCTATGAAGAGAATATGGATGACCTGACGTATGCCGATTACTATCTGAAACGGTTTAGATCAAACCGAAATGCGCTTGTCCCGTTCGGTGACCTTAAAGCCACGCTCGAACTCTGAACTTTTTTAATATATCCGCGGCAGAAGAACACCACTGCTCATAGCGGAGAGGAATCCATCACAAAAAGTTAATCCCCCCACCCTGAAGAGTGACATGTGGGGGGAGATCATCTGTTTGATAACACTCTGACAATATCAACTGTTATGGATGGTGTTGTCGTGCCTGATGCCTTAATCACCGCAAACATCGGCTGGAGTCCTCCGGTGTAATTCGACATATTGAATGTGATCGTCGCCAGCCTCGGTGTCCATATTTTTCCATCGGTTGATGTGTAGAACTTGACATTCGCCGTGTCCGAAAAGTCGATCATAACCCAGATGTATGTGTCTGCGGTCAGGTCAACTGTCGTGTCCTTGTCATTGTTATCGTTTGTACCATCATCGGTCTCAACGAGCAGGTCCATACCTGCGTCGAGTTTGAACCACGCGCTCGCAGCGATAGCGTCGGGATCATCATTCCATCCCGAACCCATTCCGATAATAATTTGCTCGTTCGCGACGATATTCGACACCTTGAACCTCGCGATGAATTTCTCCACACTGTCGATGTCAAAGATCAGCTTGCCGCCAAAGTCGTATCCACATACCTGCTGCTCATTAGTGGCATCGAGTGCCAGCTCAACAGCAGTCTCGTCAGCCAACATCGCATGTGTTGGTGTACCACTGGATGACGTGTCATTCAGAGACCATGTGCTGGTTTCGTCGACCGCAGCACCTGTGAAATCATCGATGAAATCGATGACATCTGCGATACTAATATCGAGCGCATCAATGGGTCCGTGAGGTGTTATCATGTCGCAACACCTCACTCGTCAAAGTAGATGAGGGTAAGCTCTGTGTCGGTCACGCCAGGTGTCGTAACCACGCCGAGAAACACATCAGTGTTTGAACCTTCTATGGCGAAGATGCGCGAGTTCGGGTCGATAACGCTGGGGTACGCGATGGTATCACCCGCACTCAAACCCTGTTTATCCATCACGCTCGTCAACGCAGCAGCAGCACCCGGTGATGGACCGAACGACACCATGTTTGCTGACGGCGCGTGGATCTTCAGCCACACGATATACCTGACCTTACCAGCCGGTACTGCCCCGATTCCAAGGTCAGTGCCTGCATCGGCTCCAGTGAGAGTCTTCTGAACCGTCTTCAGGTCGTGTATGTCGCCCATCTACTCGTTCTCCGTGGTATCTTCTTCTGGTTCTTCCACTGGTTCCGATTCCATGCCGGGCATCACATCTGTCGATTCGACGGGTTCATCCGCCGCGATCACCGGGGGCGCGGTTTTTTCCGCGCCCGCACCTGTGGTTGGGGTGATCATAGGTGGTTACCTCACTCGTCGAAGTATATGAAGGTGATGTTCCCAGCTGCTGCTCCCGTGGTATCGATGTTGAGGGCGTGACCTTCCGCGATACTGAATAGTGGGTTGTTCACATCCACGTTGTCGGGGAACATAACTACCCCTGCTGCTGCAAGCTCTGTCACATCCACAACCTCTGTAGCAGTCTGTGGAGTAGCTTTAGCATCCGTGGCGATTTTAATCGGACCGGCAGCAGTCAAACTTATCTTAACTGCACAGATGAATCGTGTCTTGCCCGCCGGCACATCATCGAGTATGTTCACGACAGTGTCTCCAGCACCGATGGTTCGCTGCACGATCCTCAGGTCATATTTGTTTGCCATTTCTCATTCCTCCTCAGTCTGCATCGAAGATGTTGGTCTTCTTCAGGTAGTTGCCTGTTCCGAACGCGATTCCATACATCGCTAGGCAGTCCTTACCGACATCCCTGATCTGTTTCTGGATGCGCACGTCTGTTTCGGGCAGAAGTAACCACGGCGAAGGCAGTACCATTGCTTCCATGTCTCCGATAAGCATCGGTCTCGTTGTTATCACTGGTCTGGCTTCACCGTTCATCAGCGAGGGTTTTATGGCGACCGCAAGTGGAGGGGTGCCATATAGCTTCTGTGTCAGGTTGTCGAGCGACGTACATACGATCAGGCAGTCTTCCCTCATCTTGTAGCTGTCGCCTGGATTGCTTCCAGCGATCCAGTCAACCCATCCCTGGTTTGTGCTGTCGATTTCATCTGTGTAAGTCTGTGACCAATCAGGCACCGGTATTGCAGTGGGGCTACTCACGTATAATCCGGTCGTGTTCAGTCCAACCATACCCGGTCTGATGAAGTCAAGTCCGAATTCCGTGTCGCTTGCACTTCTGCCACCAAATGACTTTGGCTCGAAGTACTTCTTGGCTGCCTCTGCTGCATACACTATGTAACCGATGTGATATGTGAGCAGTTTCCTGTGTATTGTGCTCTGCGTCATGGTCATCATCCGGTTGAGTTCCCTGAGTAGCAACCTCATCTCGTTGTCCTTGAGTGGGGTTCTTTCAATGTTGAACTCTGGGGTGGTCTCTTCCTTAGCGACCTTCGCAGACATTCTTCTCATCTGTTCTATGGTTAGTCCCATAATATATCTCCTTGTGTTTATGCTGTGTTGTTTTTAGAGGGTCTGGGATTTACGTCTCAAACTCCTCTTCTAGCTCGGTGAAGTCGTTCACACCAAGCTCTAAATCTTCCACCTCTTCATCCATTGCGAGCGTACCATCGGATTCTGGCTCAAGAGCCATCTCTTCTGGATACTCTTCATAGTCGGTGATTGTGTATTCGTCGTAGGGGTCTCCGAGTTCATCGATCTCGTCTTCACCCTCAATATACTCCGGTGATATCACAGAGAATTCATCGAGTGTTCCCCGTTCGGGGTATATATCCACCTCTGTACCACTGTGTATTTCTTCTTCTGGGTTGTCGAACGAGTACTGGTTTTCGATCTCTCCTGTATCGTATTCGCCAAGCCCTTCTGTGTCGTACTCATCAGGCTCGCCTAACGCACTAGGTGGAAGCCGACCCGGAATCTTGATTCCGAATATTTCCCGTGGCACCTCGACCATAGGCATCTTTGCCCCTTCGTTCAGGACCTTGCCCGTTTTGTCTCTGATTGTCCACCCCGGGAGCAACGGCAGTTTTTCCATGAATGGAATAACCATTGGGATCGCCGGTGGTTTGATCCCCGGGATGATCTCCTGGAATTCGATAGTGTTGGTTCCTATACCAATGTTTGGCACTTTCACGCCAAACGGGATTGGAACCTGTGGCTGTCCCGACTCTACCTTAGGTATGCGAACCCCCGGTATTGGTGTGGGGTCTGTCAAAGACTCGCCCTCGATGGTCGCTACCGCACTGATGCATTTAGCAATCGCTTCGCGTGCATTGACATCGAGCTTCCGGATTCTTTCAGGATCCGTCACGATCCTGATGATATCTTCTTTCGACATCAATGCCAGTGATGGAGCCGTTGCTACTTCGGGCTGTGACAGGATGCAATTAAGCACCTGTGGATGATGAACAGCCTCTTCTATTACCGAATCGAGGTGTTCTGGGAACGTTGCTATGCTTGTGTAGTCCATACCGGAGAGGATGAGTGCCGTTTCTGGTCTCAGTGTCATCGTGCTCTCCTCTCCTTTATCGTTTTGTCAATTCATTCGCGGCTGAAAGTACATCGTTCACGATGTTTATTCCGAACGTAGTCGTGCCGCCGATCGCTTCACCAATCCGTTTGGATGGTTTTTCGATCAACCTCTGTGCAAAATTTCCGATGCGTTTCCCTGTGTCTTCTGCATCAAGCAGTGGGACTTCGGGAAGTGTCGGCAAGTCAGGCAGTTTCCATTTGTTCATGTTATCACCCTTGTTGCGGTTTGATTAATGTGTCTTTGTGTTATGTGTATTTAAATAACACGTTTGAAATGTAAATGTTTAAGAATAAAAATTCTTGATACAATGTCGCTGATCAGGGATTGAATCGGACTAGTGGATATCCTCTTTGCCTGAACCCCATGATGTCACCACTCAGCAGCCATGGTTCACTGGTCCCAAGTTCGATTTCACTTTCATCCATTATGAATGCTCCTTCATCGGTTTCCATGCCCTCTGATTCCATTTCACCATGTTCCGCGCCTTTATCATACCCAAAGTCCGGTTTCGGCAGTGGTTCAGGGATGGGTATTGCTGGTAAACCTACAAGACTTCTCGGTATAGTTGGGAGTCGCATTCCTTCCTGTATAATGTTTCCCTCTTCATCTCTGAGAACGAACCCTGGGAGCAGAGGAATCTCCTCGACTGATGGTAACAACTGGGAAACCAGTGGTATATCCTTAACAGCAGGGATCAACCATGGTATTGGTGTAGCGCGTATTCCCGGTATGATTTCCTGGAGTTCAACGGTTTTACCTTTCCAACCAACCATCTTCGCGACGTTGATACCGAATAGCGGCACAGGTATCGGTGGCAGACCTGTTTCCGGTTTTGGTACGACTGTCCCTGGTATTGGACCTTCTTCTGACTGTTCCTCTACTTCGGGCTTCGTGACTTCCTGAATCTCTTCTGCTATCTCGTTTTTGACATCTTCTGGCAGCTCAGCGATATCTTCCATTTCGGGAGCCACATAACCCCCCTCTTCCGCGGGGGATACTTCTTCACCGGGTGATGGTGGAACATACTCGGCAGGTGGAGCATACTCACCAGGTGGAGCATACTCACCAGGTGGCACCCCCTCTGGTGGAGTTTCGGGTGTCACCCACTTTCCACCTACACATGTCATAGTCATCCCCCCACCAATAGGTACGGTCTCGCCTTCCTTACACACCGCGCCCGGCGGTAGTTCTCCACCAGGTGTGGTTGGCATCTCTCCACCAGGTGTGGTTGGCATCTCTCCACCAGGTGTGGTTGGCATCTCTCCACCAGGTGTGGTTGGCATCTCTCCACCAGGTGTGGTTGGCATCTGCCATTTACCACCAACACATACCATGAATACACCCGGTGTTATCTCCTCCCGGTCACCTTCCTCACACACCGCGCCCGGTGGTAACCCAGCTTCTTCGCCTTCGGGTACCTCTGGTGTTGGTGCCACCCATTCACCATCCTTACATATCACGAATGAACCAGGTTCGATCTCCATCTTCGCACCTTCTTTACATCTCCACTTTCCGCCAACGCATACCATCTGCTCTTCGGGCATCTCCTCACCGCTCTTACATTCAGCACCTGGTGGTAGTCCCGGTTCCTCTGGCATACCTGCTTCTTCCGGGTATTCCTCTTCTGCCTCTGGGTACTCCTCTGCAGGTAATCCTGTATCACCGTATGGTTCCATTCCAGCTGCTGCTGCGTCGTATGCTCCACCTTCACTGTAGAGACCTTCGGGTGTTATAGCTTCATCACCAATCGGTTCTTCGTCAATCGGCTCTTCGCCAGTCGGCTCTTCTCCTGCCGCTTCTGTTCGTTTTTTAAATAGGTCTGACACTGCTTCAGCCGCTTTATACCCAAACTTGTAGGCTGCTGCGTATGGCGCAACGATTGCGCCACCCACGGCTGCACCGGTTGACAGTAGCGCTGCGCCCCCGACCTTGGCTGCCTTCTTCGCCAGTTCCCATGCAGATTTGCCGGCTTTGACGACTACATCTTTTCCTTTTTTCAGGACCGCTGCACCTTTCTTCAAGGTCTTCGCTGCAGTTTTTGTGACGCTTTTTAGTTTTCTACCGACACCTCTTGTGATACCCCATGCCTTTTTCATTGCTGCTTTTGCTTTTTCAACAGCGGCTTTTTTAGCTCTCTTATAACGGTCAGATATCCTTTTTTTGAGTGCGGCTTTATATTCAGCAATCTTCTTGCGGTACGCTTCTGTTTTACGGATGGCTGCTTCCTTTGCTTTCTTGAACGTCTTGCTTACTTTTCCAACCAAGTTTTTAGCTTTTGTTGCGGTTTTGCCGATGCTTCCACGAAGACCTTTGTATGCTTTCTTTGCCCGCTCTATAGCCGCTTCTTTCGACTTTTTTATCCTTTCCGCTATTTCTTTGGCACGTTTTTTAGCAGCGAGTAAAGATTTCCTTGTAGCTTCAACACGTTTCATAGCTGCTTCCTTCACCCTCTTTGCCTTCTCAGCAGCCCGTTTTTTCGCTGCCGCGATTTTGGCTAATGCCGCTCGTTTTGCAGCAGCCACGCGCTTAATTGCCGCTCGTTTTGCAGCAGCGGCACGCTCGACCGCCGCTTTTTTAGCCTTTATAATCGCTGCCTTTGCCTCTGCCGCTTTCCGTTTTGCAACAATAGCGGCTTTTCTAGCAATCTCTTTTGCCTTCTTGTGGGCTCTCTCAGCAGCATGTTTGACACGTCTGGCTATGCTTTTAGCTCTTGTTTTAACTCTTCTTGCTGCATGTTTGGCAGCTGATCTCACTTTGTGATACACTCTGCGAACCGCGCTTTTAGCGCGACTGTAAACTTTATGTGCTTTGTGTCTGATTTTCTTCACTGTGTGTTTTATTCTGCTTCCGATTCCTTTAGCAGCGGATTTAACCCTGCTCCATAGACCTAGGGTATCTCCACCGAGTTCTCCTGTGGAGTGTATGATATCACTCATCTCGCGAAGATCCCTGACCAGCGTTTCATCATTGCCAGCAAGCGTTCCTAACTTCCCATACTCTTCCTCAAAAATGTCCGCGATGTCACCCGGTAGTTCTGTGTCTTCCATCACCAACATTGGAAAGACTGTACTTTCGGTAGTGAACTCCAATAACTCTTCGGGGGATTGTTGCGCAGCAAGTTT
>Ga0190315_1001143_pt1 | contig 11205 bp, 13 predicted proteins | sample 48701101_MG_FD_161673 | JGI IMG/M metagenome (GOLD analysis project Ga0190315, IMG submission 161673) | Hydrothermal vent sediment bacterial communities from Southern Trench, Guaymas Basin, Mexico - 4870-11-0-1_MG | ecosystem: Environmental > Aquatic > Marine > Hydrothermal vents > Sediment ...
ATATCCTTTCTCATAGTTCAAGTTTATCACAATAAGCGGAGTTTGCAATAAAAAAACAGCGCCTAATTTAAAACAGAAATTTCTCGCCGCTGTTTTTACCTTTACCGCAAACTCTATGTTTTGCATTCCTCTTTTTCAGTTTTATTAGAAAAATTTTAGCAAACTACATTCCAATATTCTGCAAAATATTGGAATGTAGTAGTTATAGCAATGTAATTGCAATATTTAAGAACACACGATTTTATTATAGCACTAAAAATAAAACAGAGCTACTCTTGCCTTGTTCCGAAATAATTCTTTCGGCTAAGATAGCTTCCAACATTTATACCTTAATGAGAAATATCAGTACTCACAAAAATTCCATATTGATCAGCACAAACCATAGCCACTCATTTCACCTTACTTGAAATTGTTTCTTTCTTATATCTTATAGCTTATCTTTCTACTATAAATAGTTGTTTCAAAGTCGTTCACAAAAAACTAGAATCCATTTCTTGCTATATTTTTAATTTAAGCTTATATTCTGTTCTCGCCTTACTATTATATTCTTTCAGCCCATTCATAATAATCTTATAAATTTTCTCTGTTTTTGGCAGAAGATCCATTTGCTCGCCTGACGATCTATTAAATGTTATATGAGAAAGTTGCTTATCGATCCTTTTTCTAATTTTTTTAAACTCTTGGCTCCTGGGTTTTGTGATATCTTTTACTGAAAAATTAACTACTGAAACATCATCTGGATATTTCGACTTTTCTTTCCATAAAAAATCGGCTAGATTTCTAGCATGCAACAAAAAGCATTCATGAACCATTCTTTTTTCATGACCATCCAGCTTATCAATTTTGTGTCGTATTCTTTCATAACACCAAATAAACATACCTATTTCTCCATTAATATGGGGAATTATTTCTTTATTATTCAGTTTAAGCATTGAATTATTCTTCACGGCTTTTATATTTTTCTCGTTCAATTCACACGACTCGAAAACTTTCCCATTAATTTTCTTATTCGTTTTTTCTGTTTCTAATTTTATCGCATTTAATTTGTCAAAATTTTTGCCGCCTTTGCATCTTGGAAGTAGCATCTACTATATTTTAACCATTGCTATTTAGGCACCGGTAATCCTATTTTCTGCAACGGTAGATAGTTAAAATAATATGAACAACCATCTATTGAAATGATATAGTCCAAAACATCTTTGTAAACCGGCTTTTTAAACCAATCATTTAAAATATAAATATATTGCACTTCAACATTCAATCGTGATAGAAGCTTTCTATACTGCTTGATTTTAAAATCGCAAGTTTGTAATTTTTCGTCTGTGGAACTAACAACTTTTTCATTCTTTATCTGTTATAACCACGCTTTTTTTATTTGGATACTTTTCTGAAAAAACAGGGCTAACTACAGGAATATTGTCAGCCATAATAACTTCCATATCACTTCCATATTTTTTCTCAAAATTTTTCAATTTTTGAATAAACTTTTTTAATTTCATTTTTTAAAAATTAAAATTATTTTCTAATTTATATACTTCAAAACTTTTTGTATGCCAGTTAGATAAACTTTCGTAGTCAATAAAATTAACTCTGTCCTGAATAGAATTAAACATACTTAATTTTAATTTATCATCATATTCTCTTTTTCTTGCAATATCAGCCACAATATAAAATTTTGTGTAAAAGTCTTGCAATTGAACAAATTTACCAAGAGAATTTTTAATATCTGTAGAATGTTCCACTTCAAAAAAATTAGATGGCATTTTTCTTTTATTAAACCAAACAACATCAATTGTTATTGCGTTTCTTAATAAATTTTCATAAGTAAAATTGTAAAACTTTTCTACGGTTGCAATATCTTTCAATTTTTTCTCAAGATATTTTTTATTTTTATCTTGATATGGGACAAATGTTTCTTGTTTTTTAAGATTGCCTATTTCTACAAGCAATCCTTGATAATATGAATGATTAAATTCTTCTTGTTTTATTTTAGAAATTTCCTCTGCTGGAAAAATATTTTCAGGTAATCTATTTTTATAAGTTTTCAAAGCCCAAAGCCCGGGTCTTATTTTAAAGAAAAATCTATCATCTTGAACTATGCGCCTAATGCTTGCGAATGGTGTTTTTGTTTTCCAATCAGAAACATCAACGCTTTGATTTAAAGAGCCAAGTGTTGCAAAACCGCCCTTTTTCTCCATTATTTTTATAACCGCTTCATGTTGCTTCATATATTTTGAAATTAAATAAATTGAAATTCAAAATTCTTTTTCAGTCCATTACTCAAATCCCAATCAGCTTTTTTAACACTAACCATCTTCCCATTTTTGCAAGTAAAAGTTCCGCTAGACAAAAAATAAGGCGGATCAGCAAAAATCATATCCACTGAATTTTCAGGAATTTGCTCTAGAATTTTAAGGCAATCGGATTTATACAAAACAAAATTGTCTTTTTGAAAATATGGTTTTTGTTTTATTGAGGATAATATCTTTTTATTTTTTGCCATATTTTTTTACTAAATCGCCAACATCAAAAACATCAGCAATTTTTAAAATATCCAAAATCCTACTTTTCCCTCCAATATTCAATGGTGATTCTTTTTTTCTTATCTATAATCCCTGACCACCACTCCGCCCAGTGTTCTTTTAGCTTTTAACCATTGTCTTTCCCGCCAATTAAATGAACGCGGAATATCCTTCGGGATGTTTATTGTAAATTCATTTTAGCTAAATTTTAGCTATCTAGCAATATAGACAGATAAAAAAACAGCGCCTAAGTGCTATCTTATAAACCAGCCTGCGCAAAGTCTCTACGAAGCGCAAACTTTACGTCATACTTCATGAGTAAAATTCATTAAACCACTTCCAAAATCTCATATTTCACTTTCCCCCGCGGAGTTTCAACTTCCACCTTATCCCCCTTGGACTTTCCTATAAAAGCTTTGCCAAGAGGCGATTCATTGGATATTTTAAAGTTTATCGGATCCGCTTCGCTGGAACCGACGATATGGAATTCCATTTTATTCCGACCTGACCTGACTTTAATAGTTGAATCCAATTGAACGCTGTTCGCGGACTTGTCGCGCTTTACCACCTGAGAATTTTTAATCATTTCTTCCAATCTGGCAATCCGCGACTCGTTTTCATTTTGTTGCCGTTTAGCTTCGCTGTATTCCGCGTTTTCGCTTAAATCTCCTTGCTCCTTGGCTTCTTTAATGGCCTCCGCTATTTCTTTTCGCACTCTCGTTTTACGGTCATTGAGCTCCTCTTTGATTTTTTTCAATCCTTTTTTAGTAATTAATCTTCCCATTTTGTTGCGTTTAAAAAAATTAAAAAAACACTGCTTGAAATGGTAGCAGAATAATTCTTTATGTCAAACTAATTGCCGTTTTTCCACACTCGCGCGAAAACAGAAACAGCTCGATGAAATTGCGAATATTGTTCCCGGTTTATTTATTTAAAGGAATTTCTATTCCTGTTTTTTTAATCTCCCAAACCAAAGGGTCTTCATTAACAAAATCGCGCGGATGGTAAGGATGCGGTTCAATAATCGCGTCTATATTATATGATTTCATCAACAAATAGTGCATCGCGTCAAACTGATTCTTGAATCTCGGAGAAATAATGCATAGATCAATATCACTCCATTTATGCTGCTTGTTTTTGGCGCGGGAACCAAAAAGAATTACCTTTTTAATCGGCACTTTGTCTTTTTTGAGAATGTCAATATAATCACTGATGTTTTTCTCTATTTTCCTGGGTATTGTTTTTTTAACCATAAATATAGCTTTTTGGAAACAGTAAAATATTTTTCGGCATAATTTTTATCGCACCTCTTGTAAAAATTAAACTTCGCGGAATCATAGCGGCCAGCGATATTAAATCCGGTAATTTCAGTTAACTGTTCTGTTTGATCTTTCGTTAATCCTAATCCGGCTAACTTCGCCAAGTCAACCAATTTATGAATATATGGCGCGTGTGTTTTCGTTCGCTTAACAACCAACCCTTTTAAAATTTTCTCTATCATTAAATGGCAAAAGAATAGGCAATCGGAATATCTTTTGCCTTTGTATAAAAACTCGGCGGTTTTATAATTATATTCCGCTCCCGTTTTCCAATAATCAACAACTTTTTTGATATTAATTTTTTCTTTCATATTTTTATTTTACCACGATTTATGCCTCAGTCAATATAATTAATCCTTGAAATACCACTCGTAAATCTTCTTAGTAATCGGCACCGCGTTATATTCATTTTTCGTTTGCCCCTCCACTAAAACCGCCATGGCTATTTTTGGATTTTCATAAGGAGCGTATGAAATAAACCAGCCATGAGTTTTATTCTCCGTTCCGAATTGAGCTGTCCCTGTTTTGCCCGCTACCGCCACGGGAAGATCGTTTAGAATCGCGGCTGTCCCTTCCGTAACAGTCATTCTCATGCCCTCTTGGACTATTTTTATGACCCTATCGGAAACTATCTTTTCTCTTATGGCTTTGGCGCCGCGGTTAATTGATTCGCCGTTATTTTTTTTAATTTGAGAAACTATTCTTGGCTGGTATAAAGTTCCGCCATTGGCAATTGCCGCGGCATAATTCGCGATTTGCAAAGGAGTGGCGGTTATAAATCCTTGTCCGATAGCCGCGTGGTAGCTGTCGCCCACATACCACCTTTCGCCCATTGCGGATTCCTTCCACTTTTCGTCTGGAACCAACCCTTTCGCTTCCCCTGGAATATCAATTCCGCTAAATTCTCCCAGCCCGAACATATTATCGTACTTTTTCATTCGGCTCATTCCCAATCCCTCTATATTGCCATATCCGCCACCCACGGAATAAAAGAAAACATCACTGGAAACAGCTATGGCCCTTTTCACGTTGGTAAATCCGTGCGCTTTCCAATCTCCGAAAAAATAACTCCCCACGCTGATTCCTCCCCGGCTTTCAATTTGAGTGTTTTCATTGATTACTTTTTCAGAAAGCGCCGCGGCGGCTATCAGCGGCTTTATGGTTGATCCCGGAGGGTATTCGCCGCTTATAGCCCGATTAAAAAGCGGTTGAGACGGATTATTTATTAATTTTTGGTAATTATCGGGAGATATGCCTCCCGCGAACAAATTATTGTCAAAACCCGGAAAGCTGACTAAAGCCAGCACTCCGCCGTTTCTCGGATCAATGGCTACAACCGCCGCTTTCTTAATATTTTCTTTCTCCAACGCCTCGCTTAACACATCAAAAATTTTTTTCTGCAGGCCAGAATCAATATTCAGAATTAAATCATTTCCCGGACGAGGCTCAATAATTCCCAATTCTTTTTTGATATTGCCCAGCGAATCCACTTCCACCTTGAAAGCTCCGGGAACGCCCCGCAAATACTTTTCGTAAGATTTTTCCACTCCCAATTTTCCAACGCGGTCCGTCAGTAAATAATCCGGATTTTTTTTAAGTTCCTCTTTTTTTATTTTTCCCTCATAGCCCAAAATATGGGAAAATATCAATCCGTCGTTATAACTGCGAATAGCCGTCTTTTCAATCTTTATTCCCCGCAGTTCTTTCTCTTTTTCTAAAATAATCAGCGCTTCTTCTTGGGATATATTTTCTTTTAAAAGAATCGGATCTAAAGAATGGAGATTTAGATTTTCCATTGTCCCCCAAATTTCTCCTTCGTTCGCTTTAAGAATTTCCGCTAATTTTCCGGCAACAGCTTTTCTCTCTAAAGCTTTCTCGGGAAGATCGGCGGGAGTGGCGATTAAATTAAGACTGGGAACATTATCCGCCAGCAATCGCCCGAAGCGATCATATACTTTCCCTCGGGGCGCTTTTATGACGATTTGTCTCACACTATTGCCTTGCGCAATTTTTGAATAATATTGTCCTTTAGCCACATTCAAATAAACCGTCCTTCCCGCCAGAACCACTAAAGAAAAAACAATTATCCACCAAAAAGCATTGAGCCACTTTTTATTCAGAGAAATTTCCATTTTAGCGGCTTCTTGTTCCGTGATAGTCAAAATTGAATCTTCTATTTCTGTCCCTTTTATGTTTCTTTTCATTATTCTGGACGAAGTCCGAAAATCTCTAAGCGATTTTCCGCTTCTTTAAAAAAATATAACTAGCGTAAAATAAAATTGCCCCAGCGGCAATTTGAACCGCGATATTTTTTACCGCAAAAGGCATCGGGCCGACAAAAAAGATATTGAAAAAACTATCCAAAGCCGCGGCTAAAGCCGAAACAAAAAATGCCGTGATAATTTTTCCCGCGCGGCTTTCTGTGGGGAGGCGATTTGAAAAAAAATCAACGGCGCAGGAAGCTAGTGTCAATAAAATAACATTTTTGCCCAACGGTTCAAAAAAAGCCAGGTCCATAATAATGCCAGCCGTTATCACCCATGGCCAAATTTTGTCAAATCCAACGGCAATTGTCCAAGCGATTATAACCAGCAACACGACATTGGGCGCCTGCCCCCGGGGAAATACAATCGTTAAAACGGAAGTTTGGACTAAAACTCCCGTTAAAATTAGCATAAACAGCGCCATTATTTTTCCGCCGCGCCAAGACATAGCAAAAAATTAATTATTTCACGCCTTTTATTATAAACACGATGTCCAGTTTGGAAAAGTCCAGCGCGGGTGAAACAACAGCCTGCTGGAAAAGATGGTCTGGAGAAAGACTTATTTCGTTGATCGCGCCCAATAAAAGCCCTCGCGGAATACTGCCGCTCATCCCCGAAGTAATCACTTTATCTCCGACATTAATGGGATCGGACTGTAAAATCATATCCATTACCATCTTCAATCCGTATTTTCCTTTGACAATCCCTCTGGCTCCAGCGGCGCCGGCCACGGCGTTGATGGAACTTTGGGGACTGGTAGTCAAAATAACTTGGGAACTTTCCGAAAAAACTTTTTCAATCTTTCCTACCATAATGCTATTAAACACGATTACCGGCATTTCCTCTTTAATTCCATGTTTACCGCCTTTATTGATTTTAATCCAATTTCCCCGCCCGCGCGCGTCGTAGCTTATAACTCTAGCCGGTTCTAATTCAAACCTGCCGCGGGGAAGCATGTTTAATTCTTTTCTAAGTGTTTCGTTTTCCGCTCTCATATCGCGGAGCATCGCGCTTTCTGAAAGAAGCTTTAAGTTCTCTTCGGCCAATCTTTCATTTTCCCGCTTTAATTCTCCAATAGAAGAAAATAAATCATAGGTATTGGAAGCTTTCCATGACAAAAAACAAAAAGTTTTTTCAATCGGGTAAGTAATTTTAAATAAAATTTCCCGGAAAGGATTAAAAAAACTATATGGATTTAAAAAAATCAGCAATCCAAAAACCGCCGCCGTAAGCGCCGTTTTAATTAACCGTCGGCGAAATTTTTTTTCAAGCATAATCTTTCTCAAAACTCGTAACTTGTAACTTGCAACTCAAATCTTATAACCCGTATCGCGTAACTCGTAACTCACAACTTGAAACTCAAGATCCAAGAATTAAAATTTAATAGTTTAATTTCTTATCTTATTTTATCTTGAATTTTGAGTTGTAAGAGTCGAGTTATAAGATCCAAGTTACAAGTTGTAAGTTGTAAGTTGTAAGTTATTTAAGCGGTTCTTCGTATTGGTTTTCCACTAAAACATCTTTTAATTTTTCCAAATCATTTAAAACAATTCCCGCCCCCCTAACTACCGCGGTTAACGGGTCTTCCATCATCCTGACCGGTATTCCGGTCTGGTTGGCTATTAATTTGTCTAGCCCCCTGATTAAGCTTCCCCCGCCAGCCAAAATTATTCCCCTTTGCATAATATCGGACAAAAGTTCCGGAGGAGTTTCTTCTATGATGGTTTTAATGTTATTAACGATTATCCTGACGGAACGGGAGAGCGCCTCGCGAATTTGTTCGTCGTTCACGGTTATTTTTTTGGGAAGCCCCTTCACTAAATCCCTTCCCCGCACCGTCATCTCCGAAGTTTCTTTTTGAACATAGGCGCTTCCGATAAAAATCTTAACTTCCTCCGCCGTCTTTTCTCCGATCAGAAGATTAAATTCATCTCGGCAATAGCGGATAATATCCTCGTTCATTTCATCGCCAGCCACGCGCAAACTTCGGGAAGCCACTACTCCTCCCAGGGAAATAACCGCGATTTCCGAAGTGCCGCCGCCAATATCCACCACCATATTTCCCGCCGCGTCAATTACGGGGAGCCTGGCTCCGATAGCCGCCGCCATCGGCTCGTCAATTAAATAAGCTTCTCTCGCTCCCGCGTTCACGGTCGCGTCAATTACCGCTCTTTTTTCCACTTCCGTAACGCCGGAAGGAATTCCTATCAGCACTCTTGGGCGGGGCAAAATGGAAAACGAGTCCTTATGAATTTTTTCAATAAAGTATTTCAGCATCTGCTGGGTTATTTCAAAATCACTCACCACCCCGTCAACCAAAGGACGCGTTGCCACGATATGGCCGGGCGTCTTGCCAACCATTTTCTTGGCTTCTTTTCCAATAGCTAAAACTTGTTTCGTTTTCTTATTAACAGCCACTACCGACGGCTCATTAATCACGATTCCTTTGTCTTTCACATACACCAGAGTATTGGCCGTTCCCAAATCAATTCCAATATCCTTGGAAAGATTTCCAAAAAAAATATTTGAAATTTTTCTGGGAATATTTTTAATTTTTCTAAGCATAAATCGCTTCCTTTTCCATTATTTTATCTTTCCCATAATAGCTCAAATTCTTCTTGGCGTCAAAGAAAGAACGGTAAAAATGTTCCAAACAAGCCGTTTTTAGCCAAGAAAACGAGCCAATTTAAGCGTTTTTAAATCTTTTCTTCGTCTTTATTTACTCACTTATAGGCAATCGCGTTTTTACATTCCACTAGCGCACGATCGTATATTAATCGCATAATGTTTAGGATAAGGTTTTGCCTATCTGTCAATGTTTGATTTTCAAAAATACACTGCTATAATGAAGGGGCTAAAAATTAAGAGAATCCTCGCCCCGACCCTCTCCCAAAGGGAGAGAGGAAATAAAAAAAATTATGCCTAAAAAAGAAAATCAGGAAAATTTGCGCGTTCCGCCGCGCAACATTGAAGCTGAACAATCCGTTTTAGGATCTTTAATGCTGGATAAAGACGCTATTATAAAAGTAGCCGATTTCGTAAAGCCAAATGATTTTTACAAAGACATTCATAATACAATTTACGAAGCTATGCTGGATTTATACGAAAAGCGGGAGCCACTGGATGTTTTAAGCATTTCCAATAAACTGGAAGAAAAAGGAAAATTGGAAGAAATCGGCGGTTCCAGCTATTTAGCGTCTTTAGTCAACGCCGTTCCTTCCGCTTCCCATGTCGTCTATTACGCTAAAGTCGTTCAAAAAAAAGCTTTGCTCCGCCGTTTAATAAAAGCCGCCGGAGAAATCGTGGAAATGGGTTACCAAGAATCAGAGGATGTGGAAAAAATTATGGATGAAGCCGAGCAAAAATTATTCAAAGTCTCCCAAAAATACATTAAGCAGGATTTCGTCCCCATTAAAGCCATTTTGGAAGACGCTTTTAACCGCATTGACGAACTTCACAAAAGCGATCACGAGCTTCGCGGAGTGCCTACCGGCTTTCCCGATCTGGACAATATTTTGGCTGGGCTTCAAAAATCCGATTTGGTTATTTTAGCCGCCCGCCCGTCCATCGGAAAAACAACTTTGGCTTTGGATATTGCCCGCAATATCGGAACAAAGAAAAAAATTCCGGTAGGATTATTCTCCCTGGAAATGTCCTCCGACCAGCTTATTGACAGAATGATAGCCGCTCAAGCCAGCATAGACCTTTGGCGGCTTCGCACTGGAAGGCTTCGCGCCGACAAAGGCCACGATGATTTTCAAAGAATTAATGAAGCCATGGGAATACTTAGCGAAGCGCCTGTTTACATTGATGACACCGCTTCCGCTAACATTATGGAAATGCGCACTATGGCCAGAAGGCTTCAAGCCGAACATAAGCTGGGATTGATTATTATTGACTATCTGCAACTAATGGAAGGAAGAAAAACCGGCGGCGACAACCGCGTCCAGGAAATTTCGGAAATTTCCCGAGCTTTGAAACAGCTGGCGCGCGAATTAAACATTCCTATTCTGGCCCTTTCCCAGCTTTCCCGCGCCGTAGAATCCCGGTCGCCCCAAGTACCCCGCCTTTCCGATTTGCGCGAATCCGGGTCCATTGAACAAGACGCCGATGTAGTGCTGTTTTTATATCGGGAAGACAGGGAAAAGCCGGACACCCCGAACAAAAATATCGTGGAAGTCATCGTCTCCAAGCACAGAAACGGTCCATTAGGCAAGGCGCAGTTATACTTTGAAGAAACTTCCACTACATTCAAGTCGCTGGAAAAAACTCACAGCAATAAAGAGCAGTAAATTGATATATTACAATATTACAGTATATTGTAATGTTTTGAATGATCATATTAAAGTGAAAATTTTGATTTTTGAGTTTTGCATTTTGATTTTCCAATTATGATTCCAAAAACTTTCCAAAATCTAATAGACAATTTTTCATCCCTTCCCTCCGTCGGGCCTAAAATGGCGGAGCGGCTGGTTTTATTTTTATTTCGGCAAGACAAAGAAAAACTGGAAGATTTTTCCGAAAACCTCTCCAATTTAAAGAAATTAAAAAACTGTCAAAAGTGCTTTAATATATCCGAAGGCGACTTGTGCGAAATTTGCAAAGATCCCGGGCGGGAACAAAAAACAATCTGCGTCGTTGAAGACGCTCTAGATGTCATTTCCATTGAAAAAACCGGAATTTATAAAGGGCTTTACCATATTTTGGGCGGGACTATTGAACCCTCGTCCGGTAATGAAAAAAGCGACCTGAAAATCCCCCAACTCTTAGATAGAGTTAAAAATGAAAAAATTCAGGAAATTATTATCGCTTTCAACCCCACCGCGGAAGGAGATTTAACCGCCTTATATCTTAAAAGGAAACTCCAGCCCTTAAAGATAAAAATAACCCGCCTGGGGCGGGGACTTTCTACCGGGGGCGACATTGAATACGCCGACGAAGCAACTCTTTCCAGCGCTTTGACAAACCGGAAAAAATTGGCATAAGAAACCGCCCGATGGAAATTATTCCGCCGGGCGCTATTATTTTTATACAAAAACCCGGCGTTATACTAAGCCGGAGTTTTTATTTATTCGCTTCCATTCGCTTTTTAATTCGCTC
>Ga0190315_1001144_pt1 | contig 11187 bp, 15 predicted proteins | sample 48701101_MG_FD_161673 | JGI IMG/M metagenome (GOLD analysis project Ga0190315, IMG submission 161673) | Hydrothermal vent sediment bacterial communities from Southern Trench, Guaymas Basin, Mexico - 4870-11-0-1_MG | ecosystem: Environmental > Aquatic > Marine > Hydrothermal vents > Sediment ...
GAGGGCAAGAGCGATGAAGATTTCAAATTTGAGTATGCTGTGGAGGATTTTGAAGCTGAGGTATAATATGTAATGAGAAGAGCAGCAGTAGCAGGTGCTTTCTACGAAGCAAGCCGGGATAAGTTGATAGCGCAACTGGAGGAATGCTTTGCTGAAGTACCTGAAGGGGGCGTAGATGAGCGTATTATTGGTGCCGTGGTACCACATGCGGGCTATATGTATTCGGGTGGCGTTGCCGCGCATGTCTATGCAAAACTCCCGCATGCCGATACCTTCGTCATCCTCGGGCCCAATCATTATGGCTTGGGGTCACTCGTTGCCGCATCAAAGGAGACATGGATGACTCCTCTGGGTAGTGTGGAGGTGGATACCGCATTTCTGGATGCGTTACCAAGGCGGATTATTGACATTGACGAGACTGCACACAGGCATGAACATTCAATAGAGGTTCAGCTACCGTTTCTGCAGTTCCGGTTCGATAGCTTCCGCTTCGTTCCTATCTGCGTGGCACTCAGTGATGAAGATACCGCACGGGAGATCGGGGAAGACCTCGCGGATACAATCGCCAGATTCAAAGATAAGAAGTTCATTCTGATTGCCTCTTCAGACTTCACACATTATGAACCTGAGCATATAGCGCGAGAAAAGGACGAAGCAGTGATAGAAGCGATAACAGAGCTGGATATTGGCAAGTTCTACAACCGCATATTCGCACTGAACTCCTCTGCCTGCGGTGTCGGTCCAATAGCATCAGTGATGTATGCGGCGAAGAAGCTCGGTGCGAAGCATGGGCAACTGGTTAAATACGCCACCAGCGGCGATGTCACCGGCGATAGAGCGAGTGTAGTCGGCTATGGAGGCATCGTAATCTTCTGATTGCTTCGTGTGTGATACAATGCCGGGTGAAGAAGGAGCAGGAGGAGAAGCAGGTGCGTGCCGTGTTTTCTTCAAAGAATTGATGGGCAGTGACTTCGTTATTGATAATACCGTTGTTACACCCACATGTGCGAGATGCTCAACTCTGTTCGGCGTCGGTGAAGTGAAAGAAGTGGAGAGGCGAGGGCGAATAACAAAGCTGAGGATAGATGATTCCACTGCGGTTATCACTCTCTATACAGATGTTGAGATGACGTTCAAACCAGAGTCTTTCGTGGCGTTCCTCGGTAACATACGCATACGCCACCATGAGAGTGGCTTCCTGATACTCGGGAGGGAGATGGCTATGGTAGACTCGACTGTAAGAGATAACTGGATACTGAGCACTGCTATACGGACAATGAGGCGGATAGAACTGCTTCGCTCTATGACGCCCGTCGCCACCACATGGATGAGGAAGGCTCTCACACACTATGGTAACAAGCTGGAGGAATGTGAAAGCACAGCAATAAAAGCGGTTCAGCAGTTGTGGCAGTATTATAACAGGACTGCAAAGGATGTAGCACTTGATTTCCTGAACACGGTGGATAAGTGCAGTCGCGAACGGTTAATTGCGGAGTTAGAGAAGAAGGGACTGGAAGGGGCATGGATAGAAGAGGCGATTGACGAGCTCATCGCGGATGGCATGTGCTATGAGCCAGAAGCGGGTGTTCTGGCACTGGTTCATCAACAGCCGAATGCGGTCTGAAGATCGGGGCTGAATGGGAGATAAAATATTATTACACAAGATTTTGACAACTTCTTCTCCATATTGATATTTCAAAAATTGTAAGGAACTCTTTTCTTCTGGCGGGAACTGGGGTGCACCCCATGTCGTATAACGTTTCCAGCATAAAAGAAGTTTCTGCAAAGCAAAAATTTGGGTGAGCGATAGCGAACCTTTTATGCTGTGTTATCTGCCGTTGCTTCTTCATTCCACTCATCATACTTTAATCCCTCACCAAATAATAGCCAAGATATTTCTTCATCTGATACGCTTTCTTTCGGTAAACCATCTTTCCGCATTGCTTGGACCATTGCAATAAACGACTGTCTAAACTCAGATTCAAACTTTGATTCAAACTCGGATTCTGATATTATTCTTTTTTTGGCACTAACACGCTTAATATTAGCCACCGCTTCGACTACCTCTTTATGTCCATAAATAGCAATTCTTGCGGTTGCATCTGCAACGCGAGACATGTATTCTTCTTTCTTTCCTTTAAAATACGCATCCATGAAACTCCGGATAAAATCCACATAAGCTTGTGTTTTCAGATCCTGTTGATGTTTTCGTTGTTCTGAAGATATCGAAAATAAATACTGAAGAGTAGCACCTATCACTACGCCAACTATCGGGAGTACCCCTACAATAATATATTGAAGTGTTTCCATTTTTGTTCCTCCGTATACACTTCATTTAAGACAATGGCAGATAACGTTTGGCGGATAAAAGAAGTTGCCGAAGGTAATTTGGGAAAATCTCTGATTTCCCTTTTATCCGCTGTTGAGTGAAGTTGCCCGAAACCTTTCATGCTTGATCTACACACTTTTCTTTTAACTTTCCGGCATTTTCATATTTCGGATTGATTCTCAGAGCACTGTTAACACAAGATAAGCTTTCATTAATCTTTCCCAAGCTAAATAGGGCTAACAAGCTTATTCAAATTGAAGGCTTTCTCGTAATCTTCCCTTCTCATTTCTTGCATTTTCTATTCACTTCCCTTTTGTATCACTAAAATAAGAGCATTTTCATTTAACGTTTTGGAGATATGTGAAGTCCCGACGATAGTCGGGATTTGGGCGAGCGATAGCGAGCTACCTCCTGTTAAGTGACCCGAGGGGCAAGGTGCGAAGCACCGCAGAGTGCCCGCCGTCGCATCCATCTTCATGCGAAAGCAATTCCTTCTTCATTCTTTCGTCTCCGTTAATATTTTCTCAAATAATGGTTTAAGAGGTGGAGCCTCCTTTTTGATTACTTCCCACACAATTTCTAAATCAACTCCATGGTATTCGTGAATCAACTTATCTCTCATGCCCGCGATGTATTTCCAGGGAATTTCTGGATATTTATTTCTTATCTCGTCCGGTATTCTCTTAACAGCCTCTCCCATCACCTCTAAACTTCTTATGACTGCATTTACTGTTTTCTTGTCTTTTAGAAATGTTTCAAAATCCATGTCTTTTGTGAAGTCTTCAATTTCCTGAAGGGATGATAAAACATCCTGAATGTAATCCTTATGTATCCTCTTCATACTATTACTACCTCTTTTAGGATATATTTGCCTATATGTGGTTTTAGTGCTTTTTTAGATACCAAGTCGACTTTAATCCCTATTAAATTGCTCAAATATTCTTCCAATTCAAGGAACTTAAAAAATCCTATGGGTTTCTCGAATTCTACTAAAATATCAAGATCGCTTTCTTCTTTAGCTTCGCCCCTTAAATAAGAACCAAAAATGCCAATCTCTTTAATTCCATATTTTTCTTTTAGCTCTTCTTCGTGCTTTTTAAGAATCTCCTTTATCCTATCAAGCGATTTTTTTCATTTTTTGCCACCTATTATTTTATTTCATTCTCGGTTTTAAATCTTTTCAGGGCGACGGCGGGCATTTCACTTAACCTTTCGGGCGTATCCGAAGTTCCCCGCAGGTGAATTTTAGCGAAGGTGATAGCCGAAGCCTGATATACTCTGTTATACGCACCCGTGAAGGTCGGAGAGTTGGACTTCAGCCACTTTTATTAATTTATATCCCTCATTACTGTGCAATTATCAACACCTCATAGAATTACTGAAACTCCGTTTTACATTGGCAACACGCATATAGAGGTTTTTTCTATGAAAAAGATTGTATGGTCTTTTTGATAAACAAGCCTGAAACAAGGCATGGAATGCCAATGCTCTTTTCCTTAGTAGAGTAAGTGAGTCCAAATCATTAACCACTTGTTTATCCGTCCGCCTATTAAGATTGGATGTGGTATAAAAGGATCTTAGAACGGGACATGTCACGGTTAGAATATGCCCGGTTATATTCCAATTTTCTTCACCCATTCTAGATTCACATGCTTTGCCACCCCACAAAATGTAATCCCCAACTCTCTTGCTTTTCTAAGCGTCGTTGTCATGCGGTATATTGCTTCACGAGTACCGTGCCTGTTTTGTCGTTCAGTTCTGTATAGTCCTTATAACCTACAATTACGAGCGAACCGTGAGTATGTTATTCAATATTCTTGCTATGCACTCCTGGTCTTCACCATCAGCGCTTCTTCCTTCAGCTTCGTGGCTCGTCGTGAGCCTACGCCCGGGATGCGCTTCAGCCGTGTCAGGTCTGCTTTTGCTACTTCTTCATGTGTTCTGAAGCCCGCAGAATACAGATTCCGCGCTATTACCCTGCCAACGCCCCTTATTTTGACCAGGTCCAGTAAATCATGCCTGACACCGTGTCTTATCCTCTCTTCCAATTCGTCCAGTCTGGCATACACCGGTTCGAGACCGAGATAATGTGCTATGCGCGCGGCGGCATGACTCAGCCATTCCAGCACATAGAGGCTGGTATGCACCTCACCGGGATAAACACCGAATTCTGACTTCAGTTCCTGATAGCTCATCTCGTCTATCCACGCATGTGCCACGATAGCGCTACCGAGAGCATACCTGGAGGCATACACCAGCTCGAGATTCTCGGTGAGACTGGTAGCAATCGTGAGTGCTTCTTTCACCCTTAAGGGTGGCACTTCCTCACATCTGCATAGAAGCAGCAGGAGTTCAAAATCAGATATACTGGTCATGGGTCGTGATTGGAATTTGAGACCTGTTAGACCTTCTCTGAGGTCCAATGCGGAATTTACGGATAGATACAGCCTGGATGCGAGAGTGCCGAACCCTGTTGGTCTTATCTCCTCTTTATCTTTGTCCATTCTTATGAGCCCTGCTGACTCCAAATCCAGTAGTATCTCATTTAACTGTTCTTTAAATACCGCCACTTTCGCTACTTCCTGATATGCATAGAATGTGCTATCGAGGAACTGCTCTATCTGCTCTGCACTGCGTGCACCGGCAACGATGGTGGCGAGTATCTGTTCCGCGAGGCTATCCTGCGAGAATTGCGATTCTATCCGTTCGGGTTCCCCGTTTATATATGTCTGCTCTATCTCACGGCGTTCCGCTTCGTTCCTCGCCACTATCAGTCCCAGCCCGTAATCGTCATGTTCCGGTCTGCCAGCGCGCCCAAATACCTGCTTCACCCAGCATACAGGCATCGGCTCCGTTCCACGCCCGGGCGTGAAGAACTTATAATTCCTGATGAGCACCATTTTTGCGGGTAGCGACACACCCATAGCAAGTGTGGGCGTGCAGCATATCACCTTCAAGCGATGAGCGAGAAAAGCCTCTTCCAGTGCATGCCTCTGCTCCGGATGTAGCCATGAGTTGTGATAGGCGACCCCATGCCTGACCATCTCACCGAGGTCATCAATGCCGATATCAACGCGCTCTGCGAGGTCGTCCAGAGAAGGGTCGCTATCCATCAGTTTTGCCAGCTTGCGTGCGAACGAAGCAGCTCCCCTCTTCGTGTTCACGAATACAAGAGCCTGAGAGCCTTTCTTCACCTCCTCCAGCACACGTTCCACTACCATACCATCATTCGGTGCAACGAATACCTCTTCCTTTAATGGCACAGGTCGCCACTCGGATTTCACAACGTAAGCATGTAGCCAGTTAGCGAACTCATCTGCGTTTCGTATCGTTGCAGAGAGTGCAATGACCCGCGCAGAAGGATTGAAACTCAAGAATCGGGCGATAGCGCCTTCCAATCTCGGTCCCCTCTTATCCTCCCCTATTACATGCACTTCATCCACCACGAGAACCGTGATACGTCTCATCCATGAGGGTTTCAATCTCGTGAGTGAGTCGAACTTCTCCAATGTGAGTATTATGATGTCATTCCCTGCGAGGTGGCTTGAGGAACTTTCGTAATCGCCCGTTGATATACCAATCCTGATGGTGGAGGAGTATTTATCCTTAAAACCCCTGTATTTCTCGTATGCCAGTGCGTTCAGGGGAACAACATAAAGGCACTTCCCCGATGCTGTTAGTATGGATTTCAGCATCACCAGTTCCGCCAGCAGCGTTTTACCACTGGCTGTGGGCGTGGCAATGACGAAGTTTCGCCCCGTTTCGAGTAGACCCGCATTTATCGCATCCTCCTGCGGCGGGTATAGCTCGATATCACCAATGAACGATATTAGCTCTTTATCTTTACAGATATCTAGGTCTGATATCTTCATTATCCTATTATTTATGTTACCTATTAAGGCTATTAAGGAGAGATTATATTTAGCAGAGTGAGGGCAGATGGTAAGGAAGCAGAAGAGGCGGAAGAAAGCGAAAGTAAGAACTGCGGGCAGGTTCGGCGTGCGATACGGCAGGAAGATAAGGAAGATGGTGGCGAGTATCGAAGAGCAGACCAGGGCGGCACATAAATGCCCGCGGTGTGGAAAGAAATCGGTGAAGAGGGTTGGCACCGGCATCTGGCGCTGTTCCAGGTGTGGCTATACATTCGCAGGTGGGACATATATACCACAAACGCCGATGGGCATAGCGGTACAGAGGGCGATAAGGCGTGAGGCGGAGGGTGGCGCAGGGACAGGGATGATAGGAGGTGAATAGTGAATTAATGGCGTATTACTGCCTGAGATGCAAGAGGGTTGTGGAACTAAAAGCCGACTCTCAGGGAGTGCGCTGCCCTTACTGCGGCTATCGAGCACTGAAGAAGGAGAGACCGGCGGTGCTGGTGAAGAAGGTAAAAGCTGTCTGACGGGGATGGGATGGCGATAGAGTTTGAGGTGGATGTAGAAGGTGCAGAATCTGTCCTGAAGACGGTTTATGAGTCCATAAAGGAGGAGCAGGAGGAAGGGGTGAATACAGTATTTAAAGGTGGATTGTTGTCATTATATGTGAGTATAAGCGGTAGTAGCAATGAAATTGCGAGATTGAGAGCGGTGGTGAATACATGGCTCCGGCTCTTAAAGATAGCACAGGATATGGTAGAGGTGGTAGCGAATGGATGACATGTAAGGAAATTCCGGCAGCAAAACACGACCGGGCGTCTCTCGCACTATGGTTATTTCTCATCGTATATCTCACGATACTTCCTCTCCACATCCTCGGTCGTCACATGCGTGTATATCATCGTGGTCTTCAGGTCCACATGCCCGGCTAAATACTGCAACCTCGCAATATCAATACCCTTACGCCAGGAATTAGTGATGAAGAAATGGCGGAAAGAATGGCAGGATACATTCTTATCTACACCTGCGAGCCGTGCGTATTTCTTCGGCAGGCGCTGAATCTGGCGATATGAGATGCTCCTGAATACATAATCCTCAGGCTTCATCCGCTCTGTGTATCTCTTCAGCAGTGCGATGGTGGCATCATCAACCAGAACCTCCCGCCTCACATATTTCCGCTGCTTCAATGAATACACCCATAGCCTCTTGTTCTTGAAGTCAATGTCCTTCTTCTGTATCCCATACTTCCACCTGCCCTCTTCCTTCTTATATACGCCGTATAACTCACCTATACGAATACCCGTGCGTGCAAGCAGTCGTAATATCAAATAATCACGCTCATTCACGATTGCGGCATCCAGAATTCTATTCAGTTCTTCCTCTGTGAGCGGGTCAGGAGCTCTCTTTGGCATTATTATTTACTTTACGTGCTGGGATTGAGCACTTTCAGCCCGATAGACGCTGCTTCTGACTCTATTTGCTCCCTCTTCCTGCCACCTACACCGGATGCTATCCGCACAGCTACCTCATCAGGCATGAGATTCGCCAGCTCGCGCGGATTGTAAACCAGAACCTCACGAAAGCCGGAGGGATGCAAACCGCGCTCCTCCCTCTTCCGCCGGTAGCCCACCTTCACCCACGCGCCTTTCGCAGCTATATGCTCTCTGAGTTTATTATCGAGCCCTCGTGGTCTCCTCCAGCTCTTGCTCAGCTTCTTCTTACTCCGCCATCCATATCGCTCGAACTTCGGCTTCCTGCTCTTACGCACGCTCCTGCTCATCATCGCTTCTTTACCATCACTATCCTAATAACTTCCGCGTATAATATAAAAATGGCAAAGTCAAGTTTAATATTAGCGATATCACCGATATAGCATTAACATGAAGAAGATGGTGGTCTGGCCGGTCAATTTGGCTGCGGGACGGACGAGGAGCGAAGGCAGGATTGTTCCACTCAGACTTGGGTTGAAATCGCCGAAGTTAGAAGAGATCGAGGAGGTGGCACGGGCGCTCAATCTCGAGCCGATAGTAGAGCAGGGCAAGGCGTATCCGAAGACGCACTGGAATAAAACCGGACGGGTATTGGTGAATAAGACGGGCAAAAAAGGTGCAGTTATAAGGGCGATTGCTGAAGGTATAAAAGAACTGCGAGTAAAAGCGAAGGAAAAGGAGAAGGAAAAGACAACGACAAGGGCAAAGGAAAAAGCGAAGAAGGTAAAGCATGGGAGGCGATAAATAGATGTTCGACCTTCACACCCATTCCATCTTCAGTGATGGTGAGCTAATACCGAGCGAACTGGTGAGAAGAGCGGTGTTTAATGGCTATGAGGCGGTTGCAATCACAGACCATGTGGATTTCACGAATATGGAGTATGTGCTTCAAGGATTAAAGAAGCTGGAATTGCAGAATAGCCGCGATATAGAAGTGATAATTGGTGTGGAGATAACCCATGTGCCGGCGGTAAAGATAGAGAAGGCGGTGAAGATGGCGCGGGATCTCGGTGCGGAACTGGTGGTTGTGCATGGAGAGACACTGGTGGAGCCAGTAGAGAGCGGCACGAACAGAGCGGCAGTGAGTAACCCTTCGGTAGACATACTCGCACATCCGGGTCTCATAAGTGAGACCGAAGTGGAGCTTGCGAAGGAGAACGATGTCTACCTTGAGCTCACGTCAAGGCAGGGGCATTGCATGGCTAACGGGCACGTAGCACGTGTATGTAGCGATTTAAATGCGAAGATGCTACTCAACTCCGATTTGCATGCCCCTGAGGATTTCCTCAACGAAGAATTAGCACAGAAGATACTCGCAGGTGCTGGATTGAATCCGGAGTCTGCGGCGAGAGTGCTGCGTGTATACCCACGTGAATTAATGAACAGGGTGCTCGAAGATTATAGGCGAAGATGAACAGAATTAGCAGCTTCTATAAACCGCTTCACCCTATCTTCGTCTTTTATCCTCAGCTCGCGTTCAACGCCACTGGAGACGTCCACCGCATACGGCTTGACCATGGCTACCGCATCGGCGACGTTATCGGGGTTCAAACCGCCAGCGAGTATCACGGGCTTATTCAATTGCTCCACAATTGCTCTGCTTATGCGCCAGTCATGCTTCTTACCCGTGCCACCAATCTGGCTGCCGCCCGAAGCAGTATCAAGCAGTATTGCATCCACAGCATTCTCATAAGCGATAGCATGTTCCAGACATTCTCGCTTATCACTATTACTGCCACCGCCCACACCGACCTTCTTTATTATTGCCATCCGCTTCTTCACCATTTTCCGTATCTCAGCAACGAGCTCTACCGGCTCCGCTCCGTGTAGCTGGATACAATCAGCACCAGTGGCTTCTATCATCTTTATTCGCCCGGCTACCGCTTCCTCACTCATTCCGTCCAGCGTGACAACCACGACCTTAGATACGAAGGGTGGCAATGACCCAAATATAACCTTCGCTTCCTCCAAACTTACATATCGCGTGGTATTCGCGACATTTATAACACCGATAGCATCGGCACCCGCTCGCGCCGCCATCACTGCATCTTCCACCCGCGTATTACCACATATCTTCACCCTTACTCTTGTTCTTACCATTTCAAATACAAATAGAGGACAGGACAATTCTCTTCTCCTCACGCCGTCGCTTACCTCTATCGCTTCGCCATTCCTTCATACGTTCGTTCAGCATACGTGCATCAATGAATGCGAAATCGGCTCGCACCGTAACCGGGATCTCGTCGGCGGAGAATGTCGGGATGCCGAACTCAAAGAACTTCTCAGCAGCAAAATGTGACATCTCCTTACCGTATATGACAGCGGACACACCCTTCCTCGCCAGTAATTCCGCCGTGTTCGCACCACCGCCACTGCCATTCTCCAGATATACTACTTCGCCTCGCTTAAATCCGTATCGCTTATCCACCTCCTGAATCGCGTCGCGATTGAATGATTTTATCACCTTTATCCTCTTCCCGTTCTTTATTTCCTTGCCCCATTTCAGTTCTTCTATGATTTTTCGCAATTCCTCGTTCTCTGCCTCTTTAGCTCTTATCTCTCTCCTCAGCCTGTTTATCTCCCTATCCCTCCTCCTTATCTCTTCCCTCTCTTCTATCTCCCTCCGACTCATTGACCTGATGGTATCCATGCGTGCACGCAAGTCCTGAATCTCATGCTCTTTCGCATCGAGCTCAGACCTCAGAGCCGCATTATACTCCTTCATCGCCTCTATCTCACGCTCTTTAGCCTTTATTGCCCTGCGCAATTGCAGAATATCGCTATCAACCTTGCGCTCATCTTCATCTCCTCCGCCATCGCCACAGGCATCATGCCCCTCCTCTGTGCCTGAATGAACCAGACTCTTAATTGCAGCACTGATGGATAAGCCTTTCACTACCAGCGCCTTCACCTCTTCCACATCTACGTCCGGAGGTGTCTTCTTACGCACCTGAGCGAACTTCCGCTTGTATCGCTTGAATGCGTGGATGCAGGCAGCCAGAGCATCTCTCTCATGCACATTCCTGTATTCATAACCCTCGCCCTTCGTCAGCGCTATCTTCTCCTCCGTTGAGAGCGATTCACTCAACTCATGAATATGCGATGAAAAGACCTTGCTTATCTTCTTCACCATTGACGGTGTCGGAGTAACATCAGAAGCCACTATCAGGGGTGTGCCACGGGATATTATCCGCCTTATTGCATCTGCGATGGAATAGTTCTTCGAGCTGAAGACTTCTATTGGCTTACCTTCGAGGTCGAGCATGGCGAGCCCGAGCGTGGTACCGGGATCTATGCCAACGATGGTATATCTGTGTCTGTGTCTATGTATATGCCTCGATGCCATTCATTTATTTATAGCTTCTCTTCTTTTAAAAAGCTGGTGATATGTATGAAAATCGGGCTGATAGCCGATACACATGATAATTTAGGTGCGATAAGCGAAGCGGTGGAGATATTCAATCGCGAGGGTGTGGAGATGGTGATACACGCC
>Ga0190315_1001145_pt1 | contig 11178 bp, 9 predicted proteins | sample 48701101_MG_FD_161673 | JGI IMG/M metagenome (GOLD analysis project Ga0190315, IMG submission 161673) | Hydrothermal vent sediment bacterial communities from Southern Trench, Guaymas Basin, Mexico - 4870-11-0-1_MG | ecosystem: Environmental > Aquatic > Marine > Hydrothermal vents > Sediment ...
CGATTCTATCATAGATGATTTTCATCAAGGTTGTCTTCCCAACCTGCCTGGCTCCCTTTATCCCTATCATCTCTCTCCTTTCCAAGAATTTCTCGATCTTTCCTTCCAATTTTCGTCTATAAATTTTTCCTCCAACGTTCATATAACTCTATAATTTTTTACAGAAATTTAAAAATTATGGTGGAAAATTTGCTGAATAATGCCAAGAGACCTTCTGTAAGGGCTACCAAGAATATACCGACTGGTAACCTTCTTGTTATTTTTGTTAATTACGGATCTCGAAAAATCTCCAGTTTTTGCCTTTTTTGATTTTGGCTTTGATAAGATAATATTTTCTTTCAAAAACATTTTTGATTGATTTACCTGAGTATGGATTTATTTGTTCAAATTTAGCCTTTTTGCTTATGTCCTTTACTGGATAAACTACGTAAGACTCCTTAGAAATCGCCTCCACAAACTCTTTGTCAGTTATTGCCTTGATTGCACTTTCTGGTGGTTTTTCAGTTTGTTCTACATGCCTAACATAAAGTATAGAATCTCCTGAACCAAGATATCTCAACATGGCAGAATATTTGATTGCAATATCTGCATCGTCACAACCAATGAATAGATCAAAATCATCTGGGAAGAAGACGTATTCTCTAACTCCAAATGTGTTTTCGAATCCTGGCTCGTTCTTCTTTTTCTTCAGTCGCTTAATCAAAAACGAATTAATTGCAATTTGTTTGGGTGGGTTAATTCGTACATCAGCATCCCGCACAGCATAAAAAACCCGCTCACCTTCAGCAACATTGCCAGTAGCCCTTATAGCTGTTGATACCACTGCAAGCTTTATAGCCGATGGAGATGGTAATGGAACACTCAAAGCATACTGTGAAGAGTAATCAGGTATACGATATGAGAAAAATGATGGGAAATGTACTGTTAATTTTACCCATTGCATCTTGTTTCACCTAAAACTCCATTTTGTATGGTCTATTATCAGCTAACTGGCCTATCTTCGTCGTAAAGTCTACAATACTGTTAAACTCCATAACTTTTAAAGAACTATCTAAGCTTCTCGTAATGGCCTTTATTTCGGTAACATAGTTGTCTTTAAGTGGAGATATCACAGGTACGGGTGTAGGCTCTGTCGAGTAAATTATCACTCCACTGAAATCCTCAACATGTGGTAATCTTGTGGTCGTCATTGCCCCCTCTGGACGAGCAAATAGAAACTGATACGCTTTTAATGCGAGTTTGTATCTCCTTTCTCTTACGTCATCATCTGCATCATAGGTATATTTGCTTTGTCTTGCTTCATTCAATCCAATTCTCCAAGGCTGAAATACCGAAATTACTGCATACACACCAGAGCGGGTTGGTCGGTGATAGACCATCTGTGTCGTAACCCCCTCAGCCTCTTGCTCTTCTTGACTTTCACTTTTACCCTTTTCGCCGAGAGCGTGTCTCGCATGGGTATGAATATCCCTATAAACTTCGGGTATCCCAAGAGCCCAACCGAATTCTACCGTTGACTTTCTTGATGCTGTAGGTCTTTCGAGAAGGAAACCTTGAACGTCGCAGATATCGCACGTTTCTAAAGCCTGTTTTAACGCGTCTTCAACATCTTTGGCAGTAACCTTTTTCGTTTTTATCGCAAAGTTAAATTTTTCTGGATTTAGCACCTTGCACGCATCGCACAAGTTGTTTTTATCATCTAAAGCCCACATGATCTCGGTATGAATGTGTTTTAACATTTCTCCAGAAACTCCATCGGTTGTTACAACTTTCTTCGTATTCGGGTCGATTATTCTGATACTTCTTGGTTCTGTAACGTTTCCAACAGTTCCTTCGTTGTTCAGACTATGCAATTGCCATACCACTCTACCCAAAATGGCAATTTCATAGATTTTCCCATCCATTCACATCACCTCCTCTTCTTTTTCACCTTTGACGAGGGCATAACTAATAAGGGCAGCCCTAACAGGCTTTACGCCATATTCATCAACTAAACTTACAAGTTGTTCCAAGTCTCTTTCACCCAGACGGCTGAGTTCTTTTCCTTTATACCCTCTTCTTGCTATAGTTTCATATCTTCTCAGAAACTTCTTTATGACCTCTACGAACTGTTCGTGAGTTTCCACGTACTCCAGTTCTACAAGGGAAGTATAATCTTCTCCAATCCTCAATGCCCTCCTCAACGCGCTTCCAAAATTTTTCACCGCCTCATTTCCAAATACATCTCCCATTTTAAATTCCGACATTTTTTATCACCTCCTCTAAAACTTTCTTTTCATATCCTCCAAACTTTACTCTATCTTTATCAAGCTCATTTCTTAGATGAAGTTTTATGTATCTCTCGTAATTGGACAAACTTGGATTTGCTATAAACTCTGCTAAAGTTACTGGCAAATCTTCATATCCTTTCATGTGCTGAGGTGCAGTTCGTTCAAAGATATATTTCCACTTATGTAGCACATCTTTTGCTTTACTGGATTTCGCAATCTGGTGTAGAAAATCAAGAGGGAAAATACCACCTGTCAATGGCTTCCATTGATTTCCTGTCTTCATCATAACACCGTAAATCAAAGAACCAAACTTTGGTGCAAATTTACCCCCTTCTTCAACTCTGAGTTCTTCCAAAACTAAATTTGTAGCTATTTGAGCTAATGAGGGGGACCATCCTGCCCTGTGTACACCCTTAATGGCATTTTTTAGATTCGTAAACATTTCCATCGAGTCTTCTACTTTTGTCGCTTGTGGGGTGGGGGTAACAACAATCATCCCTACATCGGAAAATCTCCTTATAGTGTAGTTGATATGCCCAATAATAGACAATGAGAAATCCTCTATTGAGACATTAATATTTGAACCCTCTGAGTATCGCTTTTTCAATAAAATTTCGTCTCTAATTCCTTTTGTTGCAGCGAGATCAAGGGTCTGATAAAGTGTTTGACTGCCTCTACCGATGACTGGAGGGGGCTTAATCTCCGTCTTTTTAAATTTTTTAAGGATTTCTTCTATCTTATCTAAATCTTTAAACAATTTCGTTACTTGATTTCTAATCTTAATAACACCTCTTTTTAAATCTGCTTTAGTGGAACGTTGGATAGTTATAAGAGTCATTTTCCAATCATCATCACTTCCAAAATATGCAAAAATATCATCAATTCTATGAAAAACGGGCTCACTGCTTGTTTTTATCAGGTAATATCCACCCATATCGTTTATTTCTACGTCTCCACTTAAGACATCTACGAGGATACCTAATCCATACGCTCTCGACACATCAAAAAATTCCCAGCCCGTTTTAGGTAGAAAATATTGATTCATAACTCTCACCTCCAGTAGCAAGCCTGTCAGATATTCTCAACAATTTGGAGAGTAGACCGTAAAGTCGATATGCCTCATTTTCTTTGACCAAATCTAGATAGGTGAAGTCAAGCTTTCCAGCAGAATCGCAAGATCTGATATACTTATTTGGGATGTTCCAAACCTCTCCAACGAACTTATCAAAATCGAAAATCAACTTGTATTCTCTATATTCCTTTGCCCACGGTGCATGGTGATGAGCAATAGCCAAATAGAATGCTTTGAATAGTTTTTTCTTGTCATCAAATAGACTTTCTAAATAGGGCTGCAACGCTTTTGCAGAGACAGTGGCATGTGGAGGTAAACCACTGACATCATTTTTATCTGAATGGGCTAAAGGTGTTTCACCGTCCCAGCCTACTTTCTTCTGCCAAGTTATGTTCAATTTACCAAGATCGTGCAGTGCAGTTATGCACTTAATAAGATCAACGAACTCATCATATTTATACCCAAAGTAATCAGCAAAATTTTTGATAACATAGCAGTAACGAGGAATTAGGTAATGCTCAAGAATCCATAAAGTGTTCTTTGCATGTTCAACCCAGGTCTCTCTTTCAAGATCATACTCTGCTGGACTTTTCACTTCATCGAGTTTCTGTCTATTTGGCTCAAAGGATTTGATGGCGTTAGGGGCAGACTTGTCAAACACAAGCCCAACTTCTGGAGAATAGCATGCTCCACTTAAAATGTAGAGTTCAAATGGGGCTACATCCTCTCTATCCTTAACAAGTACCGCAGTATACCTGCTTCCGTCGTAGTCTCCAATTATCGGGTTCTCCTCTAATTTGTACGTTTTAATACCCATTTTCGCAAGCTTTTCAATCTTACCACTTAAAACTCGTGCATCGACGCGTATCCTTGGCAGTGCTAAGATTTCCTCTGGTTCTAGAGATCCTGGATTTTCATGCAATGTAACATCGCATGAAAAAACCTCCCTAACGTTCTCTTCTACCTTTGCTTTACTTCCTTCGTAAACTGCCCTAGCAAGTTCTCCCAATCTCTGATAAAAGAATGCCGAATCCATAAAATGCTCAAAGTGGCTTGATAGTACTTTGTTAACGAGATCGACTTCAGTTTGCCAATCTAGAGAAAAGTCCCCTCTGCCATTAATTTCAGTTATCGTAGCCTCAACTATCTCTTTCAAATATGGAGCATGCGGATTTTTGATATCCTTGGTAAGTCCGAAAACATGAAATTCTCCTTTGCCACCCCATCTTGCACATCTTCCTGCCCTTTGTATCAATGCATCAATTGGGGCTGCCTCTGATAAAATCACTGGAGAAGAAATATCCATCCCCACTTCCACTACCTGTGTAGATATAAATACACACTCCTCTTTACCATCCTTACTAAAAACTTCTTGGAGGAACTTCTCCTTTTCTACCCTATCTTTTTCGAGATATCTGGAGTGCAAGAGAAGAATGGGAATGGTTAGTTTTTTCCTTAGATCGAGGTACAGTTTTTGTGCCCGCTCAACGGTGTTAACGACCACGACAAGTTTTTTGTGGTTCTCAACCTCCTTTAGAACTGTATCTGCCGTTAGTTCCTCATCGATCCTGTTTACGAGTTCAACCTTCCGATTTTTTCTGGATTTGATTTCTGATTCATTCTCCACATTTATGATCTCGACTTTGCCTCTATTTTTCTCTATTCTTTCCTTAAGGCGTTTAATAAAAACATCCGGGAGAGTAGCAGACATTATAATTGAAGGAAGACCAAGTTTTGCAGATTGCACAGCTATTGCTGTAGCTGTCTGAAGACCTTTTTCTGGATCTAAAGTGTGTACTTCATCAAAAACGGTTAAAGCTGAAGTAACGCCACCAACAAATATGTTTCCCCATCTTTTGGGCATGCTTAACGGAGTACTCAAATATGCCCCAGCTGTTTGGTCAACTGTTGTTACAATTATATCTTCTTCAAAAAGACTGCTTGTCGCCTTTTTACCATGATGGATTGCTACCCTGAGCTTCTTGAAAGATGCATATTTTGTCGCCCGCTCACCGATACTTTCGACTAAAGTTCTCGTTGGAAGAGAGTATATTAATTGAGGAGGTAGGAAATCGTTCAGGTGATAAATAAAGGGAATGAGGGCCAATTCGGTTTTGCCAGAACCAGTGGGAGCTCTTATAATAAGGGTCTTTCCGTCCATTAAAAAATCCATTGCTTGCTTTTGATACTCGTATGGCATAAAACCCGTCACTCTACGAAATTCCTCTTTCATCCTTTCGTTCCCGCCCTCCTGCTTCTTCCATTTACAACTTTCACCATCCCGAAGCCCATGGAATTTCTCTCACCAAATCCTGCCTGATAGCCAATGGTTAGAAGTTCTTTGCTACCGCTTGCTTCAAAAACCATCTCAACACATCGATGAAAGGTATCCTTTATCTTTATTCTCTTTGCCTTTGCTCTCCTCACCTTTATCTCCAGATCCGTATCATTTGGCTCTTCTCCATATAAGAGCCTGTACTTCTTGATCAGATTCTTGCGGATGTTCTCATAGAATTTTGGCTCATTTGGATAGAGATCCACAATCTTCCTGTAACCATCCTCAACCTTTACAGTGGTAACACTTATCGGAGAGAGCGTGGAAAAGATTTCTTTTCCGCAAATCTCTTTCTCTCTCAGAACTTTTACCTCCTCTAAAACGAAATTGGCGTTCGCTATTTTAATGTTTGGCTCCTGTAGCATTCCCTCAACAAGGGAAATCACTACATCCTTCTTTGGGCTTGTGAAATCGAAATATGCTCTACCCTCTATACGAATTTGGTCACCAAATGGTTCTCTCTTCCTTGCCATCAGTTTGCTGAAGGTGAAGAATTTTATCGTGTTTGGTTTGTGAAGAAGAAAGCTTAGATCAGGATTCACACTTTCTATTCTCCTGTAGATCACACTCGCAATATAGTAATTGTAATTGATTGGCAGAATCTGGGGAGTCTGGGCAAGCAAAGAAAACCTTACCCTCACATTCATGCATCGATTTTCCTCTTTAAAAATCTTTGATGTGCTGAACAAATACTATATTAAATCTTTGGTGGATAAAGATTGAGCAAATGTTACCGCAGGATGTGATCTTTACAGGGACCCAGATAAACTACTACTTTGTCTGTAAGACCAAGTTGTGGTTCTTCTCTCATTTCATAGCAATGGAATCAAAAAGCGATGTGGTGAAGATTGGTAAAATAATACATGAAACCTCTTATGTGAGAAAATCTGATAGAGGGGTGATCATCGATGACAGGATAGGTATAGATTTCATAGAGCGGAATGGCAGAATAATCATACACGAGGTCAAGAAGTCAAACAGGCTGGAGAAAGCACATCGCTATCAGCTGTACTATTACATGTACTATCTGAAGAGGGTTAAAGGAATAGATAATGTGGCTGGAGAGTTGAATTATCCGAAGATGAGAAAGAAAGTCCATCTTTCTCTGAACGAGGATATCGAGATGGAACTGGAGAAAATCATGGAGGATATCAATAGAATCGTATCTCTGCCACATCCACCTCCTCCAGAAAGAAAAACGATCTGTAGGAAATGCTCGTATTATGATCTGTGCTGGGTGTAGAGTATGAAGGAAAATTTTTACATCCTGAAGAATGGATGGCTTGTCAGAAAACACAACACCATCTACTTCATTTGCAAGAAAGCAAAAGATGAAAACCTTGGTTTCATGAAAGAGGTTGATGAAGAGAGACAGGAGATAGAACTCGAAAAGATTGAAGAGAGTCCAGAGTATGATAAGAGAATTATTCCGGTGGAGAGGATTCTCTCGATATACATACTTGGTAGAGTATCGCTGACATCTGGTGTACTCTCGTTTTTATCCAAGCATGAGATACCCGTTCATTTCTTTGGATACTACGGGCAATATGAAGGCAGTTATTACCCAAGAGAAAAATATCTCTCTGGATATCTTCACATCAGACAGGCGGAGCATTATCTGGATAAAGAGAAAAGAATGGAACTTGCAAGGCAATTCGTTGCTGGATCTGCTCAGAATATTTTGCGAAACCTTGAGAATTACCTGAATGAAGGCGTTGATTTATACTTGGAAATCGAATCGATCAGGAAACTGATACCTCAAATAAAAGAAGAGAAAGAGATGGGCAAACTCATGGCTACCGAGGGTTTCATAAGGAATCTGTATTACTCCACGTTTGACAAGATAATGGGAGGGAGGTTTGTTTTTGATTCCAGGAGCAGAAGACCTCCGCAGAATCCGCTCAATGCCATGATAAGCTTTGGCAATTCTCTTCTGTACAGCACGATAATAACCCAGATATATCACACTCAGCTGGATCCAACAATCTCATATCTGCACGAACCAACGGAGAGAAGGTTTTCTCTGGCTCTGGACATATCTGAAATCTTCAAACCCTTCCTCGTTGATCGTGTCATATTCAAGTTGGTTAACAAAAGAATGATAGGAGAGGAGCATTTCAGATATGAACTCAATTCGTGCCTCCTGAATGACAGCGGAAAGAGGCTGTTCATAAAGGAGTGGAACGACAGACTAAACACAACCATAAAGCACAGAGAATTGAGGAGGAAGGTGAGTTATCAAAGATTGATATATCTGGAATGTCTGAAGTTGATAAAGCATCTCACTGGAGTAAAGAAGTACAGACCCTTTGTGATATGGTGGTGAGATGAGTGTATGTTGTGGTGGTTTATGATGTAGGTGTAGATAGAGTCTCAAAGGTCTGCCACTTTCTGAGGAGATATCTGAACTGGATACAGAATTCTGTGTTTGAGGGAGAACTTACGGAGTCTCAGCTTATGGAAGTGAAGAATGGTTTGAAGCAACTCATAGATAAAAAGGAGGATTCTGTGAGGATTTACAGATTCAGATGCAGAGATGTTGTTAAGGTTGATGTTGTTGGCATAGAAAAGGCAGATATCGGAAATATTATTTGATTTTGCAGGGCGCAGTCGGGAATCTTTATAAATAAAATGCAGAATTATACATTCCCGACAATTGGATGCAAAATTTCGCTCTGTGAGGCATTTCCACGGCCTCTGAGCCACTGTTGAAATCAGACTAAGGTAGGATTGAAAGGCCAGTACTGAAATGACTGTTGCGAAGATTGTTGAAATCGTTGAAATCAGACTAAGGTAGGATTGAAAGAACTGCTGAATGGACATTCATAGGAATTTTTACAGCACGTTGAAATCAGACTAAGGTAGGATTGAAAGTCCATTTTCGACCACCTCAAATTCCGAATGATTCAAGTTGAAATCAGACTAAGGTAGGATTGAAAGAAGGTCTCGATTTCCCTTTTCAATTGTCTCAACTTTACGTGTTGAAATCAGACTAAGGTAGGATTGAAAGGTTGTAGAACGTCCTCTCCGATATGCCGCAGGCGAGGGGTTGAAATCAGACTAAGGTAGGATTGAAAGTCACCACGCTCGTCGGGATAGTGGTGTCGATACTGGGTTGAAATCAGACTAAGGTAGGATTGAAAGAGAAAAAAACATCATCGGTGGATGTGTAATTTGGGATGAGTTGAAATCAGACTAAGGTAGGATTGAAAGAATAATTTTGTCATTCGGACACATGGATGTCGCCGTCCTCGTTGAAATCAGACTAAGGTAGGATTGAAAGACGTTATTTTCATCAATAGTTTTAAGTGATGATGTTAAGTTGAAATCAGACTAAGGTAGGATTGAAAGGAAATACGGCGATATAATCAATTTCATCCAAGAGATGTTGAAATCAGACTAAGGTAGGATTGAAAGGGCGATGATTTCAATAGAACCCCCTTCCTCTTCTTCCGTTGAAATCAGACTAAGGTAGGATTGAAAGTCTTCCTCTTCGCCAAGCCGAGGGACTGGATAGACCCGTTGAAATCAGACTAAGGTAGGATTGAAAGAGGAATGCAACCATGAGCTTTATGGCTGGAGCCACCGAGTTGAAATCAGACTAAGGTAGGATTGAAAGTGGCTTGGTTACAGGCATCGCTCCAGCCTGATAGGTTCGTTGAAATCAGACTAAGGTAGGATTGAAAGACGATGGTTGTGGCATCGCTGTGGGTGGGTACAGTGTTGAAATCAGACTAAGGTAGGATTGAAAGGATTTCTGACAAAGTAACGCTTGTGGTCTATATCACGTGTTGAAATCAGACTAAGGTAGGATTGAAAGTAGTTTTAATTGGTAAATAGAAGTTTTTCGATATTTGTTGAAATCAGACTAAGGTAGGATTGAAAGGAATGAAGCCGTCTATCTTCTTTGCCAGATCACTTCTTGTTGAAATCAGACTAAGGTAGGATTGAAAGGGGATGACCTCGTAGAATTTTCCATCTGCCTGAAAGGAGAGTTGAAATCAGACTAAGGTAGGATTGAAAGTGTTTTTGCAACCACAAGTTTAAGCGATACATACATTGTTGAAATCAGACTAAGGTAGGATTGAAAGCAATCCTGTCCAAATCTCGCTTTTCCTCAATTTTCTTAGTTGAAATCAGACTAAGGTAGGATTGAAAGCCGTTATTGTCTTTGCGGTGAACGGCACCGACTGGAGTTGAAATCAGACTAAGGTAGGATTGAAAGTACAGAGCGGAGCATCAAATACATCGAAAATCAGACGTTGAAATCAGACTAAGGTAGGATTGAAAGGCCTCTTCAATATCGAATGATTTCAAGATGTAGTCACCAGCGTTGAAATCAGACTAAGGTAGGATTGAAAGATGCCATCCTTTAGAGCAGTCGCATTTCCACTAATTGGTTGAAATCAGACTAAGGTAGGATTGAAAGGAGATTATTGTCCATCCTGCGACAATCCAGGTCAGGGTTGAAATCAGACTAAGGTAGGATTGAAAGCGGAACTCAAGACCTCGGAGCCGGCGATGATGCCCGTTGAAATCAGACTAAGGTAGGATTGAAAGCGAACACCCACGTCATTAACGTAACCCCTACCGCCCAGTTGAAATCAGACTAAGGTAGGATTGAAAGCAATGTGGTATGTATACCCGTATCGGGAGGAGTAGAAAGTTGAAATCAGACTAAGGTAGGATTGAAAGTTCAATACGAAGTAATAGCATAATTTAATCAAGTGGTGTTGAAATCAGACTAAGGTAGGATTGAAAGCCTTTGTAAACATCATGAAAGGGATTCTCGGTTCATCAGTTGAAATCAGACTAAGGTAGGATTGAAAGTTATGAGATAGAAGATACTCTCATCATCAAAAGATGTGTTGAAATCAGACTAAGGTAGGATTGAAAGTTGAGAGGGATTACTACATCTATGAGGAAAAACTCCCAGTTGAAATCAGACTAAGGTAGGATTGAAAGGGATATCTATGACTTGAGAGCCGTGGTGGTTCTCTGGTTGAAATCAGACTAAGGTAGGATCATCGAGAGCCCTAAAGTGTTGAAAATCGAATCTGCCCGGAAAACAATTAACGAAAGTTTGAAATTTCACGTCCATCTTCTCTGCAACATGAATGAGGCGGACAGACTCTATCACATCTGCAAGTTCATCTGCGAACTCGGTCATCTCAAGAGAATAAAGCATGAAGGATGGCGCCTCTGTGGCGTCGCAGATCCCGAGAGCGTGGCCGAACACTCCCTGAGAGCCGCTCAAATAGGATACATACTCGCCAGACTCGAGGGATACGAGGAGCCGGAGGAGGTCTGCTCCATCCTCGTTTTTCATGACATAGGCGAGTGCAGGATAGGAGATATCCACAGGGTTGCGAGAAGATACATCGAGGCAGACGAGGAGAGAGCGGTGGGAGAGCAAACCGGAAAACTCGATGACATTGGAAATGAAATCCTCGAGAAGTGGAAAAGAATAGAAGAGCAAAAAGACAGAGCGGGGATAATAG
>Ga0190315_1001146_pt1 | contig 11172 bp, 8 predicted proteins | sample 48701101_MG_FD_161673 | JGI IMG/M metagenome (GOLD analysis project Ga0190315, IMG submission 161673) | Hydrothermal vent sediment bacterial communities from Southern Trench, Guaymas Basin, Mexico - 4870-11-0-1_MG | ecosystem: Environmental > Aquatic > Marine > Hydrothermal vents > Sediment ...
ACAAGTATCACCGTGGTGTTGGTGGCCTTGGCAGCTTCTAGGATGCGAGCGGTTGCTTCCCTTACCTGGACCACCGTTCCGGGCGAGGATGGGAGGTCTTCTAGAGCCACCGTCTGAATGGAGTCCAGAATCATGATACCTGGCTTGAGAAGTTCCTTTTGACCAAGAATGACTTCCACTCTAGTCTCTTGGAGGAGATAGAGGCTGGCGGGAAGGCTTCCTAGCCTTTTAGCCCTGAGCTTTATCTGGTGAAGGGTCTCCTCGGCTGAGACATAAAGGATCTTTTCGCCCATGGTGGACAGGGCCGAGGCTATCTGGAGGAGGAGGGTGGACTTTCCCACTCCCGGTTCTCCCCCCAAGAGTACCAGGCTTCCCCTTACCAGGCCTCCTCCCAGTACCCTTTGGATTTCTCTAAAGGGCAAGGTGATCCTCTCTTCGCCCTCTTCTGGCACTTGGTTCAGTGGTAGGTATCTGGGTTGGGAGGCCTTCCTAGGATGGTGAGAAAGGGGCACAATAGTGTTCCACTCCTGGCATTGGGGACACTTGCCCAACCATTTGGGAAAGGTATGTCCGCAGGAGGAACAGATGTAGTTTTCTCGCTCTTTGGCCATGTTTACGGTGCTTTCAGGTCCCTTTTGTTTGTTGAAGGGGGTCTGAAGGCCCTAGTCGTTTTTACTTATTGTCACAAATACTCCTCTATGAGCTTGTGCAAAAGATAATGTGGGTAGTGGTTTCTTGCAACCCTCCCAGGCCCAGCTGTGGGCTTGAAAGGTGTTGTGGAGTGGGGTAGGGAGGTGGAATGTTGAGCGGGTGGTTGCAATGTGTAGTTAGAAAAATTATTAGTTAACAAAGCTTTTGGGTAGGAGGTAGGTTTGAAAAAGAGCGAGGGATTTGTTGGAAGGCTTTGGAGTTTCTTTACTTCTTTGAAACTCACTATCTTTCTCCTCTTCATCCTGGCTGTCACTTCCATTTCTGGTACCCTCATCATGCAGAGGGCCAATCCCCAGCAGTATGTGAAGGCTTACGGTGCAGCTGGGTATCGGATCATAAAGGTGCTATGTCTGTACGACGTTTATCACTCTTGGTGGTTCCTTCTCCTTTTGGCTTTTCTGGCTTTAAACCTCGTGATCTGCTCTATAGAGCGTTTTCCCCGGGCCTGGCGCTTTGTGAAAGAGCCCCTCAGGTGGCCTTCCCGAGAGGTATTAGAGGAGATGAAACCCCTGGAGAGATTCAATGTGGCTCTCTCTTTGGACGAGACTTTGGATAAGATTCAAGGGGCTTTGAAGGGCAAAGGCTACAGGTGTGAGAAGAAGTTGGATGAGCGCCTTGGGAGGCTTTTTGCTCAGAGGGGAGTGATCAATCGCTTGGGGGTTTATGTCACTCATACCTCTGTGCTCATCATCCTGATAGGAGGGCTCATCGGCGGTATTTGGGGTTTCTCTGGAGGCATGACTATTGTTGAGGGGGAGTCCAGCAGAAATGTGACCATCTTTGGCAGTCATAAGGTTGTGACCCTGCCCTTCGATGTGAGGTGTGACTCTTTCCAGGTGACCTATTATCCTGGAACCATGACTCCCAAGGATTATAGAAGCACCGTTACCATTCTGGAGAATGGCAAGCCCGTGGTGACCAGGGACGTGCGGGTCAATCACCCTTTGAAGTATAAGGGCATCAGTTTTTACCAGGCCAGCTATGGGACCATTTCTAACAGGGAAGGGCTCTTGACCCTGGAAGTTATCCCTCGAAATGGTGAAGATGAGCCCTTTATGGTCCGGGTGAAGGTAGGGGGAGAAGTGCCTCTGAAGGATGGTTACAAGTTGAGGCTGGTGGCCTTCTTCCCTGATCTGGTGCTGGGCAAGAACAACCAACCCATGAATCGTTCTGAAGAATTGAGAAACCCTGCAGCCTTGCTAGAGGTGGAGAAGGATGGGAGCCCCCAGTACAGGAGTTGGGTCTTTGCCTTCTTCCCTGAAGTGCACAGTGTGAGGAACGCTCCCTTCAGATTTCGGTATCTCTCCTTTGAGGGGCTCCAGTACACTGGTCTTCAGGTGTCCAAAGATCCAGGTGTGTGGGTAGTATGGGCGGGATGCCTCATCATGCTGGTGGGACTCACCGTGTGCTTTTTCATCTCGCATCGCAGGGTTTGGGTTATAGTGGAGGATAGGGGGAGGAGGAGACAGGTTTTGGTGGTGGGTAATGTGAATAGAAACCATGCGGCCTTCTCACGGCACTTTGAGGAGCTTATAAAGGAAATGAGAGAAGCTATGGGGGTCTCTCAGTGAATTTGGGAGCAAGGAGGTAAGAATGCAAGGTGTGACCATTCATGGAACCCTTGATACCAGGCTTATAGGCGTTGTGATCTTCGTTTATCTGTTAGCTACAGTGCTCTACTTCTGCTATATCCCCTTCCGCAATAAGTGGTTGGGGCGCTTGGCCACTATTGTGGCGTTGGTGGGCTGGATTATGGAGACGGCTTCCATGGTGATCCGAACGGTCATCTCTTACAAGGTGGGTTGGGGACATGCCCCTTTTACCAATCTTTACGAGTCCATGGTCTTCTTCTCTTGGTCCATTGTCATCATTTACCTTCTCATTGAATGGAAGTACAAAAACAAGACCATAGGGGCCTTTGTTATGCCCTTTGCCTTCATCGCTTTGGCTTACACCACTATAGGGCCGGGCATTAGGACCCAAATTGAACCCCTCATCCCTGCTCTTCAGAGTGACTGGCTCATCGCTCACGTCATCACCTGTTTTTTGGGCTATGCTGCCTTTGCCGTCTCGTGTGGAGTAAGCATTATGTACCTCATTAAAGCCAGGGCTCAGGAGAGGGGGAAGGATATAGCTTTCTTACCCGATTTGCGGATCCTGGACGACCTTAACTACAAGGCTGTGGTGATAGGTTTCCCCCTTCTCACCCTGGGTATCATCACCGGTGCTGCTTGGGCCAACTATGCCTGGGGTTCTTACTGGAGTTGGGACCCTAAAGAGACCTGGTCCCTTATCACGTGGCTCGTCTACGCTGCCTTTCTTCATGCTCGCTTCACCAGGGGGTGGAGAGGTAAGAAGACAGCCATTCTCTCCATCATCGGCTTTGCTGCTGTTCTTTTCACCTATCTGGGTGTGAATCTTCTCATCGTTGGGCTTCATAGCTATGCTTGAAGAGGGGGGTATGGACACATATCAGTGGATGGATCTATCCGAGAAGTATCTCATGCCCACTTATCGCCGGTACTCTGTGGTGCTGGTGAGAGGTGAGGGTACCCGGGTGTGGGACGTGGAGGGGAGGGAGTACCTCGATTTTGGAGCGGGCATAGCTGTCTGCAACCTGGGCCACTGCCATCCTATGGTTGTAAAGGCCATCAAGGACCAGGCCGAGTGTCTTCTCCATGTTTCCAACCTTTACCACATTGTGCCCCAGATTGAACTGGCCCGGATGCTGGTGGAACACACCTTTGCCGATAGGGTCTTTTTCTGCAATTCGGGGGCTGAGGCCAATGAGGGGGCCATAAAGCTGGCCCGAATCTATGCCAGGAGGTTTATGGGCGGGGATTGCTACGAGATCATCACTATGAGGGGCTCCTTCCATGGTCGGACCATGGTCACCCTGGCGGCTACAGGCCAGGAGAAGGTGAAGAAGGGGTTTGCTCCCCTGCCTCCCGGTTTCATACATGTTCCCTACGGAGATTTGGACTCTTTGGAGAAGGCCATCACCTCCAAGACCTGTGGGGTGATGCTGGAGGTTGTTCAGGGTGAAGGGGGAGTGGTGGTCCCCTCCCGAGAGTATCTTCACGAGGTGGCCCGCCTCTGCCGAGAGAGGGGCCTTCTCCTCATCCTGGACGAGGTCCAGACGGGTATGGGTAGACTGGGGACCCTTCTGGGGCACGAACGCTTCGGCATAACTCCCCATATAGTTACCCTAGCTAAGGGTCTTGGTGGAGGTGTCGCTATAGGCGCTTTACTGGCCACTGAGGAGGTGGCTAGGGCCTTTGAGCCTGGAACTCACGCTTCCACTTTTGGGGGCAATCCTTTGGCCTGTGCTGCGGGGAAGGCAGTTATGGAGGTGATGACCAGTCCGGGCTTTTTGGAGGGAGTGAGGGAAAAGGGAGAGTACTTTCTCTCTCACCTCCGGGGTTTGGCCTCTGTCAAGCAGGGGATCAAAGAAGCCCGGGGAATGGGGCTCATGCTTGCCTTGGAACTGGAGGGTGAAGCAGCTCCAGTGATAGCAGCCCTCATGGAGAGGGGCTTTCTCACCATTCCCTCGGGAGAGAGGGTGGTGCGCTTCTTGCCTCCCCTGACAGTGAAAAAGGAAGAGATCGACCTTCTCCTAGCTGCCCTGGAGGAAGTTTTACCCTGAACTTAGAACCTTGAACGTTGAACCTTGAACCTTGAACCTTGAACAGTCCTTTTGCCCTTACCCCTTACCCCTTTCCTTCCCCTGTTCCTCTCACGGTCCCTGAGCGTGGCTGCTCTCAGAGAAGTGCATGGCAAGCTGAGCGCATGACTCTATGGGGACCTGTTCTTGCTCTATTGCTTCTTTTAGCAGTCGGGATATGGTGATGAACTCCCTTTCGTTGAATTTGCCCCCTTCCTTTTTGGTGACGTAAAAGGCGTCTACGGCCCTGTTGCCCTCGGTGCTGATACGGGCCATGTGGATGGTGATGCCCAGAACGTAGAAGGTCCTGGTGATGAGGTAGAGGAGGCCCAGTTTGTCCTGGGCCTTGATCTCTATCACGGAGTAGAGGTCGGATATATTGTTGTCTAGGGTGATCTTGGTCTTGACGCCTACAATCTTCTCTTTTCTGGACACATAGGTGCCCTTCCTTGCCTTGATGAGTTCCTCCAGATCCATTTCCCCTTTGAAGACCAGCCTCATCTCCTCCTCCACTTTCTGCCATACCCGTTCGTCTGTGACTGGCCTGAAGCGGAGGTCGTTTACGTGGATGATGTCCAGGTAGTAGCCGTCCTTTCTGGGAAAGACCCAGGCCGACAGGATGTTCAGCTTGTGGGAGGAGATGATCCCCACCACTTTGGAGAAGTTTCCCATTTGCTCTTTTTTGGCGATGGTCACTTCTGTATAACCTGCATCGTGGTTGTGGTGGTGGATGATGGCTATGCTATCCCGCTGAGCCTTTTTCACCAGCAATAGGTGGTCGGCCATCTTCTCCGCCGATATTTGGAGGAGGTAACGGTCGGGAAACTGGTGGAGTTCTTCTTCTATCTCCACTGAGGTGAAGCGTCCTTTCAAATGGTGCTGGAGTTCTTGGGCTATCATATGTAAGGTCTCTTCATCCATCTTGGGGGTGATGGTGATCCCCTTCTCCAGTACCTCTCGGGTTTTTAGGTAGAGATCCAGCACCAGGGCCCCTTTCCATTCGGTCCACACGTCGGGGCCCACTGCCCTCAGGTCTGCGTAGGTTAGGATATAGAGGAGATCCAGTCTCTCTATGTCTTTACAAATGTCTGCCAGCTCCATAGCAACTCTTGGGTCGGTGGAGTCTCTCCTCAAAGCCATCTGGGTCATGGTGGTGTGATGTCTAACTAGGAACTGAACGGCGTCCACAATCTCCTCGGAGAACCCCATCTCTTCCAGAATGTTGGTGGCCATGCGGGCTCCCCTCAGGGCGTGCCCTCCACCCATACCCTTTCCTATGTCGTGGAAGAGGATGGCCATGATGAGGAGATGCTTCTTGTCCCTGTGCCTTAGGAAGGCTTCTCTTAAGTAGGCATGTTGGGGGTTGGGGTCTTCTTCCAGTTCTTCGGCATATTGTATGGCCATGAGGGTATGCTCATCTACAGTGTACCGGTGATATAGGTCGTACTGCATGAGGCCTGTGAGACGCTCCCATGGGGGGAAGAGCCTCTCCAGAAAGCCGATCTCGTGGAGGAAGCGTAGGACTTGGTGGGATTTGGGGGAGATGAATATCTGGATGAGGGCTTCTCTCACTCCCGGTGAGTTGAAGTTCTCCACCCTCCAGTGGAGTGGGGGAACCCAGAATCCTCTGGGGATGTCGGAGAGGTCCACCCCCTTCTCCTGGAGGCCATGAACCTCTTGGAGGAAAAGGGCAGGGGTGGGGAAGGTACGTTCCAATACGTCCCTTATGAGATCTATGTCTGCTGGGGGTGAAATCTGGGGTTTCAGGCCCACCTCCTCCATGGTTCGCAGGATAAAGGCCCTGGAGATACGGCGGATGTCCCTCACACGGGAGTAGTAGTCTCTCATGAAGTGCTCCACGGCCAGAAGCTTTCTCGTATCCCTGAAGCCCATATGGAGAGCAACTTCGGGTTGGATGTCCAGGGAGAGGACGTCGTTTTTCCTCTTTCTCATGGCGTGGATGTCGTTTCTCACTCTCCAGATGAAGTCCAGGGCCCTTTCCAGGGTCTCGTACTCCAGGGGAGTGAGAAGCCCTCTTCGTTTCAGGTCTTTAAAAGAGGTGACTCTGTAAAAGGTCTTGGCCACCCACATAACGGTGTGGATATCCCTCAGGTTCCCTGGACTCTCTTTAACGTTGGGTTCCAGGAGGTACATGGTGGAGCCAAATTTGGCGTGGCGCTCCACTGTCCAGTGGTAGAGCTCCTCCAGGAATGCTTCTCTGTTGGGGGAGATAGCCTCCCTCTCAACGGCCCTCGAAAAGGAGACGAAGGGATTTAGAGAGCCCCCTAAGAGCCGGGAATCTATGTAGGAGGTCTTCACCGTCATGTCTTCCAGGGCCATGGCAGTGGCCTCTTCCACTGAGCGATAGCAGTGGCCAATCTGGAGACCCAGATCCCAGAGGCACTGGATGCCGGCAAAGACCCTTTCGTCCCTTTCGGGGTGGTCTCGTGTATAGAGGAACATGAGATCCACGTCGGACTGGAGGTTGAGCTCCCTACGTCCGTACCCTCCCAGTGCCACAATGGAATAGTCGGGGTAGCTTCCCTGAAAGATGGCTTTGAAAAGCTCCCTTAGGATCTGGTCAATCTTTTGAGTATAGGTGATGACCTGGAACCAGCCCCCTACGCCCTGGAGGTTCCATTCCACTATGAGGTTTCGGGTCTCCTGTATCTTTTTCTTGAAGCTCTCCACCGGCTCCCTGTACAGGAGGCTGCACTCTCTTTCTCTTCTACCGGCAGCCCAGGCCATCCAGTAGCGCTCCTTCCCTTAGGCCTAGATCGCTCACCACCAGCCTCTTCTGATCCCAGACCTCCATGGCCTTCAGAGTGATAACGGTGCCAGGTATTATGAGATCTTCTCTACCTTTCTCCATACCATTCATTTTCAGCCTCTCTTCCCTGGTGCAAGCCAGGAAAGTATTGAGCATCTCTTCTATCCTTTCCCTCGTCAAAACGTATCCGTGGACTTTGTTATGGTCGTAGATGGAGAGGCCTATGTCAATGGCTGCCAGGGTGGTTACAGTGCCTGCTGTGCCGATGAGGGTGAAGGAGTGGTTGCCCAGAGCCTCGGCTACTCTTTCTACCTCTACCCCCACCATTCTTTCCAGGGTTCTCATCTCTTGGGGAGTGGGTGGATCGTGATGGAGGAGGGTTTCTGTGAGCTTCACCACCCCCAGGGGAGTAGAGATGAGGTTTATAGGCTTTCTTTCTTGGAAACGGATGAACTCTGTGCTGCCTCCCCCTATGTCGAAGAGGATGCCGTTTCGGACTTCCAAGTTCCAGAGACCTCCAAGGAGGGTGAGCTGGGCTTCTTCCTCTCCCGAAACCACCCGAATAGGTACCCCCAGGACCCCTTGGGCTCTTTCTAGGAAGGTCTGGGCGTTTTGGGCTTCTCTGAAGACGCTGGTGGCCACAGCGAAGACCTGGCCTATGCTGTGTTCCTCTAGTGCCTTTCTAAAGTCTTTCAACACGGCTAGGGCCCTTTCCTGGGCCTGGGGTGTCATTTTCCCTGTTGTGGCCAGGCCCTCTCCCATCCTCACCACCCTTCTGTCCTGGTGGAGGATTTTGATGGTGGGGGGGTTTTTGTCCACCTGGACAGCCAGGAGACGAAAGGTGTTGGTGCCCATGTCTATAGACGCTGCTTTCATGGCGCCTCCAGAGAGACCAGTTCTATCTTTCCCCATGCCCCCAGCCGATCTTCGAAGATGACAACGGTGCCCAGGAGTCCGTCTATTTCTGCGGCCTTTTCCAGGGCCTTTTGGATGTGGTCTGCTTCTTTCACCATGTTGGCCAGGGCAGTGGCAGCTGCGTCGGCCAGGGGAGTGTCGGGGGCTACCACGGTGACGGAGTGGGCCCGGCCCATGCTCAAGGAGTGGCCCACCCGTCCGCTAGAGGTGCACACTCCCAGGGGGGTATCCTTTCCTTTCACCTTTATGCCCACTTTCATGGATAGTGGAGAGTCTCCAGCAAAGAGGGCAATTGTCCTATCCCTGGAGGATCGGATGTAGATGTCTCCCCCGTTTTCTACCACCACTTCCTTTTCCCATTGGGCCAGTCTTTCCCCCACGGCTTGGGCGATGGCTCCCGCCACCGCCGCCATGGGGCCCACTCCTGTGGCTTGGGCTGCTCTGGCCATGACCTTCACGATGTCTGGGGCTCCAGGCTCCACTTCCAGGGGTACCAGGGAGGCTGCAAAATCTGGATGGAGGTCTATGTAGGATTCCAGAGGGAGTCTTACGGTGAGGAGGGCATCCAGGGCCTCATCCTCTCGAGTGGTAGGGGTGAGGATGAGCAAGTCACTCTCCCGTACCTTTATACGATAGGGGGTTAGATCTTTGGCCTTTATTCGGCTTCTATACTCTTTGTCTCTTTCCCCAGCCATGCCATGAGCTCGATTATCACCCTTTCCAAGGCTTGGTTTAGGGCTTCTGCTCCCCCTTTGGGGGTGTTTTGGGGAGCTGTTGCCCGGGCTTGGAAGGTCTTTTGGGCCAGCACCTTGTCTCTGTGTGTTAGCGAGTAGCGTATAACCACCTCTCCACAGGACTCTTCTCCATGGAAGCGGTGGAAGAATCGCAAGATCCTGCCTTTGAGGAGGAAGTGATCTGGAGCGTAAGGAGCCGGGGTCATGGCGGCTCTCCGTTTCATGTCATTCTCCTGGCCCCGGTTTTCTGGGGGCCTCCCAGAATGCCGGGAAGGGTTGGCTTTCAGGCTTTGTAGGGTCCTTTTCACGGTTTCCAGGGTCTCCTGGGCCTCTTCCAGAGTGATCTTCAGTTCTTCTAGAGAGCTTTGGGCAGAAATGGATAGGAGGGATAGGTTTTTCAAGGTGGTACTCAGAGACTGGAGGTTTTCGGGGGAGAGGGGGAGGGTGAGGCGGTGACAAGGCCTTCCTTTTTCTCTCCACCCCCCCATGTATTTCAAGAGGATGTAGGCTCCTCCGGTGTCTAAGGTCTCTAGCTCTTTCCCGTCCACTTCAATGATTGTTTTTTGGGAGGCTTCTACTTTCTGCATGTCCTCCTGGAGTTGGGGAACTCTCTCTATCTGCCAGACTCCGCGGAGCACCACCTTGAGGGTGCCTTGAGATTCAGAGATGGAGAGTGGGGAAGGGTTCACATGTTTCTCCTAGGAAATGATCTCCTTTACTTTGGAGAAGAGACCTTTCTTGCCAGGGGGTGACACCTCTTCTCTCCGGATGCGGGCGATTTCCTCCAAAAGCTCCCGTTCCTGGGGAGAGAGTTTTTGGGGCATAATGATGCGGGGTCGTACCAGAAGGTCTCCCTTTCTTCCACCTTTCAGGGAAGGCATGCCTTTACCCTTCACCTTCACCACCTCTCCAGGCTGGAACCCTGGGGGGATTTCTACCTCGATTATCTCTTCCAAAAGGGGGACTTCCAACCGGGTACCCAGGATGGCCTGCACATAGCTGATCTGGGGTTCATAAATGAGGTTCTTACCCTCCCTGCTAAAGAGGGGGTCTTCCCGTACCCTTACCTCTACGTAGAGGTCTCCGGGTTCACCTCCATGGAGGCCGGCGTGGCCTTCTCCTGGCAAGCGGATTCTCAGACCGTCCTCCATGCCTGGTGGAATGTCCACCCTTACTCTTCTCTTCTGGGAGGTCTTCCCCTCTCCACGGCATCGAGGACAGGGGTTTTTCAAGATAATGCCTTCACCACCGCAATGGGGACATGTCCTGGTCACTGTGAAGAAACCCTGGCGATAGTAAAGCTGTCCCTGGCCGTTGCAGGTGGGGCAGGTGGCGTAATCCCCTGGGTTGACAGCGCCCAGTCCCCGGCATTGGGGACAGAGTTCACTCCTTTCCACTTCTAGGTGTACGGTGGTGCCTCGAAGGGCTTCTGCAAAGGAGATTTCCACCCGGTGTAGGATGTCCTGGCCCCTTTGGGCTCGACTCCTCCTGTTCTGTCTGGTGCCGAATATGTCCCCAAAGAACTCCTCAAAGATGTCCGAGAAGCTTCCGAATCCCTCAAAGCTCCAGGCTTCTTGGCCTCCGCCCCTGTTGAAGTCCGTAGTGCCAAACCGGTCGTAGTTGGCCCTCTTAGCTGGGTCGGAGAGGACTTGATAGGCTTCTGTGATCTCTTTGAACTTCTCTTCTGCCTCCCTGTTCCCCGGGTTCTTGTCGGGATGGTACTGGAGGGCTAGGCGTCTGTAAGCCCTTTTGATCTCTTCTTGAGTTGCGTTTCTGGAGATGCCTAGGATGGCGTAGTAGTCTTTGGTCATCCTTTAGGTCTGCTCTTCTCGGGTCTTCTCCTCCCCACCCTTCTCCTGGGGAGGCCTGTAGCGACAGACCACCACCTTACTGGGCCTCAGGAGTCTGCCTTTAAGGAGATAACCCTTCTCTATCTCTTGAACTACCGTCTGGTCTTTCTCCTCTTCTTCCCCTTCCACCTGCATGACGGCTTGATGGAGGTTGGGATCGAACTTGCAGTAGAGGGCTGTCACCTCCTCTACGCCGAAACGTTTGAGGAGTTCTTTGAACTGCTTATGAATGAGTTTCACCCCTTCGTGGAGACTCTCCTTGTCGGCTCCTTTCTCAGCAGCTTCCAGGGCCCGTTCGATGTTATCTAACACGTAGAGTATGTCGCACATGATGGTTTCGTGGGCCCTTTCTTTGAACTCTTCCATCTCCCTTTTGGTCCTTTTGCGGAAGTTGTCAAACTCCGCCTGGAGACGAAGGAGGCGGTCGGTAAGTTCTGCCTTCTCCTTCTCCAACTCTTCTATCCTCTTGGCCTGCTCTTCCAGGCTGACCTTCTCTTCCTTCTCTTCCTTCTCTTCCTGCTCTTCCTG
>Ga0190315_1001147_pt1 | contig 11165 bp, 8 predicted proteins | sample 48701101_MG_FD_161673 | JGI IMG/M metagenome (GOLD analysis project Ga0190315, IMG submission 161673) | Hydrothermal vent sediment bacterial communities from Southern Trench, Guaymas Basin, Mexico - 4870-11-0-1_MG | ecosystem: Environmental > Aquatic > Marine > Hydrothermal vents > Sediment ...
ACACCTCCACCCACGACTTCGCTTCGATCCCCTCCGCTCTCTTCGCCCTCTTCGCCCTCCTCACTCTTCTCACTGATTTTGCCCTCGCATTTTCGCAGCGAGCCATGCTGTAGGAAGGGCTTCAGGATTTCTTTAATGCTCCCATTTGCGGGTAGGTTGTCCGCAGAGAGCATGAGAAGCACATCTGAACCCCGAGATTCCCCTAAAATCAAATTCACCGCAGAGATTTTCCCTCGCCTTTCAGCCTCAGAGAAGTGTTTCACTCGCCTGTCCTTGCGAGCAAACGCCTCAACGATTTCTTCAGTGCGGTCGGTGCAGCCACTCGTCACCACAATTACCTTCTCAAGCACAACTCCCTCGTCTAAAGGTTGCTCAATCAGATTTTGAAGCAATTTCCCTATGTTTTTCTCCTCGTTATGTGCGGGAATTCCGACAGCAAGCCTGACTTTATTCATTTTATCAATATAAAATGCCTGTTTCGCCACCAGCTCCTATCATTACATATTTTAAAGAGCGAACTTGCGAGCAGGATTGCACATACAGCTACTCCTTCAGAGGTAAAAATGGGGGCATCCACATCCGCAGTGGGATAAAAAACGACAGGAGCAAGTTCAAGATTGAAATGGAGGTGCAAATCTGAAATATCATTCATATTTGCTGTCATTTCGGCTGTAATGAGAACGGATTTATTGAATACTGGCCAAAGAATAGGAGTCAATCCCGTGAACATATCCATAAAAGGATGGCTTAAAAGGACAAGAGTCGCAATTACGGCATCATTAAAATACCTTTTCGCCTTGAAATGCGTGAAAATGATTGCAGGAATGCATGGAGCGAGGATTACGAGTGCGGAATGAGACATTGAACGATGGATGTGGAAAAGCACATCTGCGTCAGGTATTGCACCTAAGAGAGCGAGCGGAAGTGCCTTCTTCGGCTCTACCCCCGCAAGAATAAGCACGAACAACGGAACAGCAACATGAATGAGCAGTTCTGGCATGCCTTTCCCTCCCTTGCCCCACTTTCCTTTCACGCTCCTGCATTTATTTCTTGCGGTGGTCGTTGAGACTTGCCCGAATAAGTATAGCACAATAATGAATACTATCACCTTCTATGGTAAATAGCAGAGCAGAAAACAAATTGATTGAATTTTTGTGAAGTAAGGGGTATAATTATGACAATTACAGAGATGCTTTGCAGATTGGGTGTTAGGTTCAGACACGATGGAGAGAGGAGTTAGGTGAATCTGTCTTTTCTTCTTCCGAACAGAGAGCGAGGACTTTTCTTCTGCTGTTAATTTCGGAAGGAAAGAGAAAAAGTTGGGTGGAAAAAGGGCTTGTCAGAATTATTTTTATTTGTGTTTTCCTTTTAGGAAAGACCACAGGGACAAAGATTATTTAGTGTGTGTTATAGTTAGGAGAAAGAGAAAGTATTTATAATGTTAGAGGAATTTGGCGGAGGATTTGATGAGCGAGCGTGAGTGTGCTGCAAAGGGGGAGGGAAAAGGGGGCGAGAGAGATGTTGATGCATGGGGATTTATGGTATGCATTTGTGAAAGGTCGGCGGAACGGGAATTGGAAGAAGCTCGCTCGGATGGAGAAGGCACTTTATCGTGCAGCGCTTGCATATATGAGTGGTGATAGAAAAATTGTGAGCGAGAGCGTGGTGAATAAATTGCTCATTCTTATTAAGAAGCTGCTTGAGACGCCGTCGCAGCGGATTTTCAAGCGGGGATTTGAGCGAGCGGTCTGGCTCATTCGTAAAATAGAGAGGTTGTCTGTAGGAGCAGTGCAGCTCTCCGCACTGAATAATTGGCTCAGAAACCCCGATTATATATTCTGGCTGGGGACAATGCAGTGGTGAGAAGCGGTATCGTAGATAGGCAACATGCCAAGGAGAGTAGAGAAAGTATCATAAGGATAAGTAGTTAGTTATACCCACGTTGAACGAGGAAAAGATAAAAGTGAATCGAAAGAGGCAGAGAGCTGGATTATTTTGCTATAGTGACTCAAAGAAAACTTGTCCTGATGGTGAAAAGGGAGAGACTTAGGGCAGATATCCTAAAATGAACCGGAGAGTAAGATCAGTTCGCGAACGCTAATATTTAATTTTTATACCTTTTTATCAGATTACACAATGCTGAGAAGTAGTAGAAAAATAAGAGAGCTAAGCGATATGATAAGGAAAATGAAAGTTCTGAGAAAAATAAGCAGAAGTTATATTGGTTATAAGCTGGGACATCCTATACCTTTCTTTTGTGTATACTCAGTAACGTTGCGGTGCAATCTTAGATGCAAGCATTGTTTTGTGGAATCCCCTTATCAAAACGACAAAGAACTAAGAGAATATTGGAGTGGACTTGGTAGAGATCTCACAACAGAGCAGGCCAAATACGCAATCGATCAATTGGATAGGATAGGTATTTCCATGCTTCATCTCACTGGCGGTGAACCTCTGCTTAGAGAAGACCTTGAGGAGATCGCGTTGTATGCAAAGGGTAAAAATATGTACGTCTCCTTAGATACCAATGGCACGCTAATAACCAAAGAAAGAGCAAAGACATTACGCTACTGTTTTGATAGGATAGGTGTTTCTGTTGATGGAATGAAAGAGACGCATGACAGGATAAGAGGAAAAAATACATTTGAAAAAGCTGTAAAAGCGATAAAATTACTCAAAAACTATTCCGATTCGGTAGTAGGAATTGTATATACGATTAACAAAATAAATTACAGGGATGTGGAAGAGGTATTTGAATTAGCCAGAGCGCATTGCGACTTCATTACTTTCTTGCCAATAGATCATATCAGGGAACTTTCCTTAGACGAAGAAAGCGCAAAACAGGTGGGAAAGAAGATTCTGAAATTAAAAGAGAAGAACATGCACTTCATTGAAAATCCTGTTGAATATATTAAGCTATTGCCTTATTTTCTCCAGGGAAAGACTGCAATTGATTGCAACATTGCTTGCCATCCATTCGCTCTTTACTACACGTTGGGTCCAAGTGGGGATTTAAGTGGATGCACCGCCTTACACTCTTTTGTAGGGAACATCTTAAAAGAGGATATAGTGGACATGCACAGGCAAGGATTATCTAAGATGCAAGATGTGCGTAGGAAATGTAAGGGCTGCACCTTAACGTGTGCTATCCAAAATTCATTATTATTCCAACAACCCATTCATAAAGCAATTTTCATCGCATTACCTAAACTCTTACGTAATATTTAGGAGGATTGAAGTAATTTGCATATTAAAGGATTAATGAGATACAGGGGCTGGAAGGTATGGATGAGCTATGATATGCATATAGTTCTTTTTGCACTTCTTTATATTTTAGTAGTAGATAATTTGAATAGATTAGTGGATTCCTTAATTTTGATATCTTCACTCGGATTTTACTTTATGTATGGATTTTTGATAAATGATTTCTGTGATATACCTTTTGATATTGTAGCAGGTAAAAAAAGGGCTGTTCAGGAACTGCCAAAAAGCGTATTCATTGCGATAATTCTTCTTGTTGTTTCTATATGTGTGCTGCATTTGTTATATCTTAAAGGAGCTTTCTACATCGCTACTTATATTACTTCTTATATACTTGCAACTCTTTACTCCGCACCACCAATAAGATTTAAAAATAGGGGTCTTGCAGGAATTGTTGTAAATGCGCTCATAGAAAAGGCTTTGCCGGTTCTTGCAGTATTTGCATTTTTCACCCACTTTGAGATAGACACACTTATATTCTTAGCAGCTTCGTTTTCTTTTGGAATTGTTGAAATAATAACGCATCAAATATACGATTACAAAAACGACTTAAGGACTGAAATTCATTCCTTTGTCACTGTTGTAGGGATAGATAAAACATTAAAAATTTATAAATATTTTATATGTCCCATTTCTGGAATGCTAATAGTCTTCTTGTGCTTTATTATATCTCTAAAAGTCCCATATGCATTTCTTTATATTATTGCTACATTTGTATTATATCTAATTCTACGTTTATTTATCTCAAAAGGCTGGTTGAATAGAGAGAAAAAGGTAATTCCATTGTATATCTCATGCTTAAATATATTAATTAATACTTTACTTCCATTATTCTTTGTAATTATTCTTAGTTTTAAAAATCTTTTAAATATTATTTTTCTATTAATAGCACTTGGCTCACAGTATTATGTGATAAAATATAATTTAAATTCTTTAAAAAAGAAAGCCTTAATACATTTTGAAATATTTACAGACACATAAAATGAAAAAAGATATTATAATAATTACTGGTCTGTTTTCTGTTGCATTTTTGATACGAGTGGCTAATGTATCCAACGTTTGCCTGTATTCTGATGAATATCTCTATCAGCTACGGGCATTTACAATCTTAGCGAATAATTGGGATCCCACAGCAGAGCCTATAGCAGAAATGTTTAAAGGTGCTATCCCTTTTATCTCGTATATTGGGGCCGCAGTTACTTTGCTTTTTGGAGGCAATTTGAGCACTCTTAAAATATTTTCTGTAATTTTCGGAAGTTTAACGGTTCCATTCCTATATCTTTTTGGAAAGGCGATATATAATCGAAAGACCGGTTTATTGGCTTCTTTATTTATGTGTTTTTCTACATATCACAGTTTATATAGTCGTATATTTATGTGCGAGGCACTCACAATATTTTTTATTACCACATTTCTATGGCTTTTTTGCTTAAGCCAGCGTTCGGAAGGTAAAAAAAGCACAATCTATGCATGCTTTGCAGGGGCTATGATGGGTTTAGCTATAGATATAAAATATATATCCCTATTTTTAATCCCTGCAGCTCTTGCGTATGTGTTGTGGACAAAGAGTTTTAGTTTTAAGGCACTAATAAATAAAAAAATAATTTTAATTTTTATATTTGCAGTTTTATTCGCCGCTCCACTACTTATAGGTTTATACATCACAGATGTAGGCTTATATCCAATATACCACTATTCTATAGAGAAGTATGGAATAAGAGAGGGATATCCACAAAACATTCGAGTGTTAAGTTTTTCACCGAACGAGCTACTTGTAAGGGGAATAGGGGGTATGCTTGGCGCCTTAGCATGGAATGCCTGGCTATTACCCCTTTACTGGGAAGGCGTCTTTTTACTTTCTCTACTTTTACTTTTTTTGATAATCTTTCCTCTCTATTTATTTGAATTCTTAAGTAAAAACAAAAGTGGTAGCTTTCTTATGATATTCCTTATTACTTTATGCATACCTTTATTCTTTTCTGCAAAACTTCAATATTATCTTAATTATTTACTTATATTTTTATATATAATGTTTTCTCATCTTGCTATAAAATCATTTGAGTTTATAAAGAAAGAAAATGTTCTTAAAAGCATTTTCGGGTTTATCATTATTCTGCTCACTTTGGTGGTGTTGTTCTCTTACTTTGTTACAGGTGTGTTCTCGCCTTACTTTGGTGATGATGAATTTTCATGGACTAAAAGAGCTGTAAAGCATATAGAAAGCGACATCATCAGGAGTGGTTATAAGGGAGATATCGTGATAGGAACATTTTCACTAGCAAAAGAACCTTTGGAATATCAAGTTTACCTCAGTGGTATTAATGCATCCACAATTTCATTCTTAAAGCGTAGCGAGGGATATAAAATCAAAAGAAAAACGATTGATCTCGATACATTAGACAGAGTAAAACCAAATTATTTAGTGGTAAATGACCTTGATTATGGATATTACTTTAATAAAGATGCTATAAAAAAGATATTAACAGATTACAGAGTTATTTTTTTCTCTCATAATTATTATAATAAACTAGATTCTCATACAAAAGTGCTTGGATATCGCATTTTCAAAAGAACTGAAATGCAGCCTCACGGATTATTATTCCCAATAGGTGATAAAGAAGGGGAAATTTCTGAAGATATATTCAAGAAAAGTATACCAAGCGTGATGAAGGTTGGAAGGCCATATACTGTGCTGGTTCAAGTGAAGAACACAGGAAATTCACGCACAAATTTCACTGTAAGAGTGTATTCAGAAAAATTTATAATTGCTGGAGCTATTAAAGAGATAACCCTCAATAAAGGTTCAACTCGCCTACTTAAATTAAAAATAGTTCCTTTTGAAGAGTATGTAGGAGAACTCCCGATAACGGCTGAACTTTATGCCAAACATGAAAAATCAATGAAAAAAGTAGACTCGGTTTCAGACTTCGTATACCGCATTGAAAAATGAAAAATAAAAAAATCATAATTGGAATAGCAATCTTAGTAGTGTTAATTGCATTACTTGCTGGATTGTATTTTATTAGTGTCTACAAACCAGAGATTCAGAAAAAAAAGCAATTACTTCAGAGATTCTCCGAATTCAAAGCTCAGTGTGATGAGAAAAAAGCACAGGGGTATGATGTTACAGAAGCGGAAGTGTTAGCAAGAAGAGCCAAACGAGCTTTTGATAGAAAGGATTATAAAACGGCGGATAACCTTTTGGATAGCGCTTTTGAGGCGTTAGAGAGGGCGAAAAAGATACCTGTCATGCCCGAGGAGGTTAAAGAAGAGGCGAAAAAGAGGTTTTCTCAGATTAAGGTTGCTTCTCTTTATGAAAGGATAACTGATAATGTAAGAAATATTGATGAAGTAATCACTATATTTAAAGAAACTGAAACAGATTTCATATTCAGAGGGTGGTGGATATGGTACCCCTGTCCTGAATCCCCAGAAACGGTATTGCCACCAGACTATCCTTCTGATTATGTGAAAATATGTGCGGAGAGAGGTTATACTTATCAGCAATTTAGAGAGGCATTAAGTGAGATAAAGAAAGAGATGCCAAATGTTATATTTTGTGGTGCGGTTCCTGCTGAACGTATTAATTTTAATTTTTTAGAGATAGATCCCATGACTGGAGAAATTTATAAAAAAGAAGGAATAGAAGAAATGGCACTTGACCCTGCTAAATGGGGTATTACAAGTGTTTCGAAGGATAAGTTGCAAAAGCATTTCCAGGAAGGTGCTACAAGTCCAGGAGGATATTTTCCAGATATAACAAATTCTGATTTTCAGGAGTTATTCATGAGCTGGGTAAAGAAACAGATAGATTGCGGTGTAGATGCTATCTGGATTGATATGCTATTTAGTCAGGCAAGAATACTCAATGAAATAACGGGAGATCCGTATCATCCAGCAGTAAAGGAATCTTATGAAGCCGCTTCAAAAATCGTAGATGAGATACACGACTACGGATACTTAAAGGGGAAATATATTTATGTAGGAACCTGGCTCGATTGCATAGAGTTTCCCTATCCTCCGCCAAATCTTGATTTTATTACAGTATCTCCGTCATCTGATGAAATTAGTGCAATGAAGCTTGAAGAAGAAAAGTGGGATGAAATAGTTAAAAAAATTAGAGAGAAAATGGGTGATATTCCGATTTTCGCTTTCATGGACTGGAGCACTTCTGATAGTTCACCAATGGCAATTTTCAGTCAAAAACTAACAATAGAAGAGCAGAGAAAGTTCTTAAAAATAGCAGACGATTTTTTTCAAAAAAAGGGTATAATTTTTGTCTACCCTGTTCACGGCGGTTGGATGGGTAATAACGCAAAAATACTTTCCTTTGGCAAATCTAAGTTCTACGATAGTAAAGCTCCAGAATTTAATACATATGAAACTATAAAGGAACTAGCTCAGAATAAATCAAAACATTGACGAAATAAATGAGAGTTTTAGTAATAGGCCTGGATGGTGCAACGTTGGATTTAATCATGCCATGGGCAGAAGAGGGTAAACTACCAACATTTTATAAATTAATGTCCGAGGGCAGTTACGGAAATCTGGAGAGCGTTATACCCACGCTCACTATTCCTGCGTGGAATTGCCTCGCGAGTGGTAAGAATCCAGGCAAAATAGGATGTTTTAGCTTTGTTCAGAAGGCTTATAAAAGCTATAATTTCCAATTTCCCTTTTCTTTAGTTAAAAAAGAGAAGGATATCTGGGATATTTTGAGTGATTATGGGAAAAAAGTTTTCGTTTTAAATGCTCCAAATGTTCAATACGCATACAAAATAAACGGATGCATGGTTGCAGGTCCCCTCTATATCTCTGAAGAAAGGCTGACGTATCCAAGAAGCTTGAGAGAAGAGTTGTATGAAATGCATTATGAAAAAGATATTACAGATCCAAATACTCTTTTACTTCTTAACGATTATGAATTTTCGAGAAAACACAAAGAAATAACTGAGAGCCAGTTCAACGCTCTGTTTCATTTCATAGAAAAAAAATATGATTTTGGATTTGCTGTCTTCTCTGAGCTGGATAGAGTTCAGCATAAATTTTGGGATCGAAAAAAATTAATTTTAAGTCATTATCAAAATATAGATAGAAAATTGAAAGATTTATTACATAAACTAGAGCAAAAAAATGATAGAACCAATATCATTATTGTATCGGATCATGGTTTTGGGCCTGATAAAAGGATATTCCTTATAAACGAATGGCTGATAAGGAAGAGATTACTAGTGATAAAAAAATTATTTACTCTTAAATTTACTAAAACTTTAGCTCGGATTCAAAAGAGAGCTATTATTACAAAAATATTTGGATCCTTAAGTAAATATGCATTTTTTAAATCACTATATCTAAAAATAGCCCAAAGCAGTGCAAGAACTCCTATTGTTTGGGATGCCACAAAAGCTTTTAGTTATGCCATCTTTGGTCAAGTTTATATAAACTTAAAAGGAAGAGAGCCACAAGGTATAGTTAAAAAAGAAGAGTATGAATTATTAAGAAATAAAATTATAAAGGAATTACAAGAAAAATCCGTGAAAGCATTTAGAAGAGAAGAACTGTATTACGGTGATTATTTGGAATTAGCACCTGATATTATCATCCAGACGGATGATTATGTGAACTCTATAAGTGCGAAAGTTGGTTATGGCAAGGAATTCATAGAAGGGTTCGGTGGCTCTCATAGAATTAATGGAATTTTCATTGCTTGGGGGCCAGATATAAAAGAAAACCTAGAAATAAAGGCGAAGATATACGATGTGGCACCAACGATTCTGCATATGTTTGGCATCCCTATCCCAAAAGACATGGATGGAAGAGTCTTGAAAGAGATTTTTAAGGGAGAACTGGTTATGCGAGAAATAAAATACCAAGAAATAGATGAAAGAAACAGAATTAAGAAAAAGTTAAGAGAATTGAGACGCAGAGGTATGATATTCTAATTAATTAAAAGAACTTTTTATGATACATATAACGAGAAACCATATACCATAGATTAGAAGGTTTATAGATTGAGTATTTCATGTTTTCAACTGATTGGCATTCCACCCAGCAGTTGGGGCATATCCCCTTTTTTATCTTTTTTCTTAATCTATTGGCTTGCTCTGAAAACCATATCTCTCTCAGGTCAAAATGAGAAAGCCTAAGATTACCGATGAAGCCCTCTTGCATCAAGGGTACACACGGAAATACATTCCCATAAGGGTCAATCCATATAGACGAAAATAATGCATAGCAGGGGCAAATAAGTTTTGAAGGAGATTTTATATATTCAATAATTCCATTCACGAATTTATTTTTGAAATAAGGATACGCTCTTTGCAAATCTTTAATACTATCTATTACTTTTTTTCTATTTGCCGCTCCGCCGGGGGAATTAGTTAAAATTGTTTGCTGAGCATATCTGAAACTAAAGTGAGATGGATGTGGTATCAATTTTTCATCCAGTAAATAAGAAAGAGTTGGTTTCAAATCCTCATAATTTTCATTTGTCAAAGTAAAACTTACATCTACATTCAAGTTTGAGTAGTCCTTTTGTAATTTATTCAGTAATTTAAGTGTTTTAATAGCCTTTTGAAATGCACCATGTATCCCTCTCAGGAAATCATGTTTTTGCTCTAATCCATCCAAAGAAACAGCAACTGTGAAAAAATGCGAAGATGGGGTATTACTTAAAATATTTTTAACTTTATTACAGATTTGATTTGAAGCCAAGCCATTTGTCACAATTCCCGATATCTTGAAATTATTTCCAATAATAGAAAGAATTTCCACAATATCCTGTCTCAAAAACGGCTCTCCTCCCGTAATCGAGACATAACGGACTCCTAAATTATCAGCTTCCTTTATAATCCTTTTAAGCTCCTCCGTTTTCAGCTCTTGATTTAACTTCCGCTTATCCTCTCTATAAATTTTCCAGATGTTGCAAGTTTTACATCTAGAGTCACATAAATAAGTGCTGATGATATTAAGGACTCTGGGCGCCACTTTAGGAATCCCGATATGCTTGAAAAGATTGACACTCACTATATCCGCTAATTGCTTTATCATATACTGTTTGTTAATAGATGATGCTAATATATAAATGTTTCGTTTTTTTATAGCTTAAGGTTATAAATGTTAATCTGAATAAAAACATTATTTACCCGAAAAGTCCAGCGAGAATGTGAAGTGAAGCGTTGCAATATAGTTTTTTTATTTCTTTTTCCACCTTATGAGTTGCTTTTGGAATCAGAGGTCCGTTCACGAATGACCTCTCGCTACTACCTATCTTCTTGCTCGATAACCGAGTATCTCTTTATTCTTTATCTTTCTTCTGCGACTGCAAATATGTTATTTATGTATAAACAGCATGTTATTTCTCTGCCAAAACTATTAAATTATTAAAGGGATGAAGGATTGTAGACGCCTTCAAGCAATACTTTTCTATAAATTATATAAACATTATGTCAGAGAAAATAGAACTTAGCTTTTCAGAGGCATATATAAAAGAAAAAGTATATACAGCTAGTGGAGATGGGAAAATTGCTGTCTAATTTGCTATGGTGGGGGTATAGCAGTTCGATTTGCACTTTGAAGGAAGAGATAGCCTCTCGTGTAACATACTACTACGAAAGTCTTTGTAGAAATATACACAGGGGAAAGCAAAAGAAGGACGTGAGTATTGATTTGAACAGAGTAGATGATGCGATACAAAGAGGAGTCGAATGGTTAGAAAGCATTCAGAGGAAAGATGGGTGTATTGGAGGGAGATTATGGGAAATTTGGGACACTGCTAACGCCGTTTTGGCTTTAACCTCCACAGGTATTGAATCCAATGCCATTGAACCCGCAGTAAATTTCCTTTTACAATCCCAATTGGATAACGGGGGTTTCTTTTACGAATGTTTTCCCGCTTCACGAGA
>Ga0190315_1001149_pt1 | contig 11154 bp, 11 predicted proteins | sample 48701101_MG_FD_161673 | JGI IMG/M metagenome (GOLD analysis project Ga0190315, IMG submission 161673) | Hydrothermal vent sediment bacterial communities from Southern Trench, Guaymas Basin, Mexico - 4870-11-0-1_MG | ecosystem: Environmental > Aquatic > Marine > Hydrothermal vents > Sediment ...
AAAGAAAGATTGAGATTTTCTCCAGGAAGTGATAGCCATGTCGAAGGTTATGGTTGTGGATGATGAGGAGGATTTGAGGAATCTTGTAAAGCTCGTTATGGAGAGAGAGGGTTTTGAAGTTGAGACCGCAGAGAATGGAAAGGATTTTCTGGAGAAAGTTTCAAAATTCAAACCCGACTTTGTGATACTCGATGTCATGATGCCAGGGCTCACAACAAAAGAGATTCTGGAGAAGTTGAAGGAGAAGAACGTGGACCCAAAGATCATGCTTTTAACAGTGGTGAGGTTTTCCGATGATGAAATCAAGAAGCTGGCAGAGAAGGGAAAGATAGTTGATTATCTTACTAAACCATTCGATGTTCCCGAATTGATTTCCACGGTTAAGAAACATGTGCAATGATTGAAATGGAAACGGAAGAGACCATAAGTATAAACTACTGGAGGAACATAACCAACAAAGAACTCGATAAAATACTGAAGGAAGCGAAGGGTCTCATATTTCTCATATACAATACCGCGGAGATAAATGATATCATGGGTTTTCTGAAAAGATTCAGACCAAAAGAGGATATAGATATTCTCTATCTATCGTTGGTCAGAAGTTATTATCACATAAAGATGACACTTGAAGAGGAAAATCTGGAGAGGAAGAGATTGTTTATTCTGGATTGCGTAACATCAATGATAACTGATGTGGATGAGAAGAGCACATTCACTGGTGGAAAGGATATTGAGGGAATCTTCAGAAAGCCCCCATCTGATTTCGATAAGCTCAAGGGAACTATAGAGGAAGGATTGAGCCTTCTAAAGAGCGTAGGTATATCTGCCGATATGATAGTCGTGGATTCGATATCCCAGTTCATCAATCTTTCCTTTCCAACGGAACACCAGATTAAAAATTTCTACAGGTTCCTGGATGAATCCAAAAAGGATATTCTGGGGATAATGCATGATACGATGGTAATTCTGTACAATGATAGAGTCGGTCGCCTGAGATATCTGCCAAAACTTCACGCCGATCATATTATCAGGATGGACGTGATAAAGGAAGAACCGGAATGGAGAGGTTAAAATGGAGATAGGATTCATAGTCAATCCCATAGCGGGAATGGGGGGAAGAGTTGGACTCAAGGGAACAGATGGAGTGGTAGATGAAGCTATAAGAAGAGGAGCAAGACCAGTGTCTCCAGAGAGAGCAAAGGAGATGCTGAAGTACTTCAGAGAGATTTGTGACAGAAAGGTCAAATGGGTCACCTGTTCGGGAGATATGGGCGAGAGCGAACTCAGAGAGGCTGGCTTCGATGATATCGAAGTAATCTACAGTCCAGAATACCCAACAACCGCCGATGATACAAGGAAAGCATGTGAGTTGATGATGGAGAGAGTTGATATTATCGTTTTCTGCGGCGGCGATGGCACAGCCAGGGATATAGCAGAGATAACAGATATGAAAAAACCGATACTCGGCATACCTTCTGGGGTGAAGATGCACTCTGGAGTATTCGGAATAAATCCCAAAGCCACCGCAAAATCCCTCTGCGAGTATCTGGAAGGAAATCTGGATATTGGAGAGGTTGAGATTCTGGATCTGGATGAGGAGCTTTACAGGAAGGGTGAGTGGAAGGTGAAACTCTATGGTGTTGCTCTTGGACTTATAGAGCCCACCTATATCCAATCGGGAAAGGCAACATTTGAATCGGTCAGCGATGAGGAGATGAAGGAAGAGATAGCAGAGCATATCGCTGAGGTGATGAAGGAAGAGGAAAATACACTTTTTATTCTTGGCTCCGGAAGCACGCTCTACAGAATAGGGAAGAAGATTGGCATAGATAAGACCCTTCTTGGTATAGATGCGGTTTACAGAATGAAACAGGTTGGAAAGGATCTTGATGAAAAGGGTCTGCTGGAACTGATAGAGAGATACAGAAAAGCCAAACTCATCGTCAGCCCAATAGGGGCGCAGGGTTTCATTCTGGGCAGAGGAAATCTCCAGATCAGCCCAGAGGTCGTGAGAAGGATAGGAATAGAGAACATAATTGTCGTAGCAACACCATCAAAACTTTCATCCACACCTTTCCTGAGAGTGGATACGGGCGATGAGGAACTGGATAGAGAGTTCTATCAGAAAAGATATATGATTGTCGTTACAGGATACAGGATCATGAAGGCTGTAAAGATTCAATAATCGATATTATATGGTCTCATTGCAGGGAACCAGTCAAAATTGACCCATGGGATAGGAATCGCTACACCTGATTCACTAGGAGTGGAGATAACCCAAAACAACCCAAAGATCGGTCGAGGTAAAATTATCTTCCAATTATCCCAATAATTACGTAGCCAGCGGTTTTGAGACGAGGCAAAAAAGAAGGCTTGCCATCCGTTATTAATGAAATTATTTTTCATAATAGAATTATGGAAAGAGAAAATTACAGATACACCCTCCTCATTATTCGAGATGTCGTTAAAGGTGACTCTGTTGTTATTGGATAGTTCGATCCATATACTGCCACCGTTTTTGAGGATTTTATTATACGCGATATTATTGTTGTTTGATTCCTCGATCCAGATGGCATACCCATTGTTCGAGATGTTGTTATACGCGATGTTGTTGTTGTCTGATGCCCAGAGCCATATACCATCGCCTCCATTATTTGAGATGTTGTTATACATGATGTTATTGGAATATGAGAGCACTTCAATTCCTGTAAACGAATTTCTTATGGTAAACCCCTCAATCGTGGTCCCATTCGCCTTCAATACAATTACACTACTTCTGTTTCTGTCACCACCATCGATAATACAATTGTCCGATCCATTCTCTGATTTTATCGTCAATCTTTCTTTGGTAACCTTTATGTTCTCATAGTAAATCCCATCTCTCACAATAATTACATCTCCATCCGTTGCGTTATCTATCGCATCCTGTATTGATGTATATTCTTCTCCTGGGCCAACATATATGGTTTTCGCATTTGCATTTCCAACAAACGATAAAACAGCGACGATTCCCATAATTCCAATTATCACCAATATCCATCTTTTTATCATCTTCCCCTCATTTCCAAAAATTTCTGACTATAAATATTTTTACATTGGAAGATTGGAAATTTTTCTCTCTAACTTAGACCAACAATATTTAATATCAATAGCCAATTCGGAATTGGGGAGTGAAAATGAGAGAGATGACCGAGTTTCTAAGGAGAGAGTATGAAGAAATGGAGAAGCAAGGACTGACATGGGTCATAAAAGCTCTGAATGGACCTTCTGAACCCCATGTTACCGTTGAGGGAAAACCCTGCCTCATGCTCGCATCAAACAACTACCTCAACCTCGCCAATGACCCAAGGTTGAAAGAAGCAGCAATAAAGGCGATCGAGAAATATGGCGCCGGCGCCGGCTCGGACTGGTCAATAGCGGGAACGATGGATATACACATCGAGCTTTACAAGAAGATAGCGGAGTTCAAGGGTACAGAAGATGCCATAACGTTCCAGACCGGTTTCGCCGCGAACGCTGGTCTTATTCCGCAGTTGGCGGGCAAAGGAGATTTGCTCGTATCAGATGAGTTGAACCATGGCTCGATAATAGATGGAGTGAGATTGTCTAAGGCGGAGAGGGCGATATATCCTCACTCCGATATGGCCGCTCTTGAAAAGATACTGAAGGAAGCGGATAAGAAGGATTACAGGAGGATAATCATACTGACGGATGGGGTTTTCAGCATGGATGGGGACATTGCAAAGATGAAAGAGATATGCAAACTTGCCGATGAGTACAGGGCTATGGTCTATGTGGATGATGCTCACGGAGAGGGTGTGCTTGGAGATGGTCATGGAATAGGCAGACACTTCGGTCTGGAGAAGGAGATACACTTCCAGATAGGAACGTTCTCAAAGGCATTTGGTAGTTTTGGTGGAATGCTCGCAGGATCAACTGATCTGATAAAATTCGCTTACAACAAAGCAAGGACATGGCTTCTCAGTGCAGCATTCCCGCCACATGTCGCAGCGGCAAACATCGCTGCTCTGGAGATCGTTGAAAAAGAGCCAGAAAGGGTGAGAAAGCTCTGGGAGAACACGAAGTACTTCAAGAAAGAGATAGAGAGCATGGGCTACGATACGGGATTATCCGAGACGCCAATCATACCTGTTATTATTGGAGACAGTAAAAAGACGAAGGAGTTTGCAGAGAGATTGTACCAAGAGGGCATCTTCGCTCTGGCAATAGTCTATCCGATGGTTGCAAGGGATAAGGCGAGGATAAGAAATCAGATGAATGCTGGTATGACCAGAGAAGACCTTGACTTTGCACTGAATGCTTACGAAAAGATAGGGAAGGAACTCAAGGTGATATAGCGAGACTTCTTTCCTCTTATATTTTATTTGTTGATCTACCTGCTCAAATTCTCTGAATCAGTTGTTACCTTTTCGAAGTACCGGTCTTTGCAGTTAATTTAAAATACGGGTGATATTTTGTCGAATCTCTGGTGATGGGGGATGGCGGAACTGAGAGAGATAACAGAGTTGGAGAGGATATCTGCGCATTCCCACATCTATGGATTGGGACTCGATGAAAATGGAAAGGCAAAAAGAAAGGCAGATGGTCTCGTCGGTCAAGTGAAGGCGAGGGAGGCAGCGGGAATAGTTGTTGAAATGATAAAATCCGGAAAATTTGCGGGCAATGCGATACTTCTTGCGGGTCCGCCGGGAAGCGGGAAGACCGCGCTGGCGACAGCTATAGCAAGAGAACTTGGAGAAGATGTTCCATTCGTTCCGATAGCGGGTAGCGAGATTTATTCTGCGGAAGTAAAAAAGACGGAATTTTTAACACAGGCTCTCAGGAAAGCTATAGGCGTGAGAATCAGGGAAATAAGGAAGATATACGAGGGGAAGGTTGAAGAAATCGATATTGAGTGGACACAACATCCTTACAATCCGTATCAGCGCATCCCGGCGGGCGCAACGGTCAAACTCGTCACAACCGATGAGAACAAGAAGTTGAAGATGGATTCAAGCTTTGCGATGCAACTCGTTCAGCAGGGCATATCTGCGGGGGATGTGATCCAGATAGATATCGAGAGGCAGAGATTATCAAAGATAGGAACGACGAAGAAGAACGAGTACGATTTATCGACCGCTCACATCGTCGAAGTCCCGGAAGGAAGCATCATAAAGGAAAAGGAATTCGTTTATACCCCAACACTCCATGACTTGGATGTTGTAAACTCCAGATCAGGTGTCGATTTCTTCAGTCTATTCTTTGGAAGTGGCGAGAGAAAGGAGATAGACGAGAGTGTAAGGAGGGAGGTTGACAGGCAGGTCAAAAAATGGATCGAGGATGGGATGGCCGAGCTGATACCCGGTGTACTCTTCATAGATGAGGCATCGATGCTGGACATAGAGGTCTTTGCCTTCCTTAATCGGGCCATGGAGCAGGAGCTTTCCCCGATCATCATATTTGCAACGAATCGCGGAATAACAAGAATAAGGGGAACCGATATAAAATCTCCTCACGGAATGCCGTTGGACCTTCTCGATAGATTGCTCGTGATCACGACACACAAATACCCAGCCGATGAGATAAGAGATATCATTCTCATAAGAGCCCAAAAGGAGGGAATAAATATAGGGGATGAAGCACTCTCAAAACTCGTAGAGATCGGCGAGGAAAGGTCGCTGAGATACGCCATCCAGCTTCTGGTGCCCGCATGGCGCCTGGCGCGAAGGAGGAAATCCGAAACCATCGAAAGAGAAGATGTGGAAAAGGCTTTCGAGTTATTCGTGGATGTGAAAAGATCCGTCGAGTATCTCAGGGAGATGGAGAAGGAAATGATGGTCGATTGAACTACGTTTCTATGGTTATCATGTATACGCGTTTGAGCCAGAGACTTTCATTTACAAAGAATGTACCCTCATCGCTGATGAAACCGATCTGCAAAGGACCATCTTTCTCTCCGATGGGGAAACCATCCTTCTCGTAGATCACGGTCATGACGAGATTCCTCACCCCAATGTGGACTCCCTTATCATCATATACATCTAACCTGCCATCGACTATATCTTTCGGAAACTCCCTCATCAGACCGCCATCGTATTTTACTCTTATCGAGTAGTTCCCGCTTATGTTATACTTCTTAATGATATATTTGATGGGCAAACCTTTACAGGTGAAGGGTCCCTCCGTGGAGTTATCGCCTTTCCTTATCCCTCCGTATCCGGCCGCCACCGGCATGTCTTTGAGTTCGCTCATGGTGTAACGTATCGTTTCGTTGTTATATCTCACCTCGAGCACAAATCGCTCCCTTTGACTGTGCTTCGGTAAACCGAGATATATCCAGATTACTGATACAGCCAGAAGTATCAGAAACACCGCGGATAAAACGGTCACGTAATTTCTTTTCTCTCCCCTCATACCGTGCGGTGGGTTCCATGATGCAGAGTGATTTATAAAATTTTCGCTTCCCTAAAAAACCACGAACGGTATGTTGAGGACGATGAGGATAATCAAAAGCGCCCAGAAACTTGATATCAATTACGTTCCCGGCAAAATCCTCTGCAGAGATGAGGAGATCAAACGCCTCAAGATCGCAATTGAAAGTGGAGGCAGAGCCATCATATGCGGAGAGACGGGAACGGGAAAAACCTTGCTTGCAAAGTACTTTGCGAGGGATGCCGCATACGTCAACTGTTTTATCAACAGGACCGAACACGCGATTCTGGAAACTATACTGAGCATACTTAAGCCTCGTTTCAATCCGGCGGGCCTCTCGTCGAGGAGACTCTGGGAAGAGATACCGCAAAACTCGTTCATCATACTGGATGAAATAGAGGGCATATCCGCGGACGATTTGCCCCACTTCCTCTACACCTTATCGAGGAGGGCTGAAACTGGAAAGAGAGTAAAATACATTGCCATAACGAGGGATGCAGATATTCTTAGACAGGTGGTGGGCGACGCCGCTGTGTGGAGCACATTCGCTGGAAAATCGATAATACACCTCGAAAAATATGGAAAGGAGGAGATGGTGGAGATACTGAACTACAGGGCATCCGAAGCGTTATATGATGGAAGCTTCAGTGAGGATGTCATCGGTCTCATAGCTGATATCGCCCTTCACAGCGAGGGTCACATGAGAACGGGTATGGAATTATTGAGAAACTCCGCCATGATAGCGGAGGGCGAAGGGCGGGATCACATAGAACCCGAGGATGTGAGAGAGGCAAACATGGACGTGTGGATGGACGAGATGAAAATTATGGACGAAGAACATCTCATCGCGCTCCTTGCGGTATCCATGTGCTGTAAAGACAGGGCTTATGCGACCTTTGACGATATAAAATCAACCTACATCAGGGTCTGCGAAAATTATGGCTCAAAACTTGGGAATATCAACGGGTTACTCGAGAAGCTGGAAATGCACGGTTTTGTCATGAAGGTCGATGGTATGTATACAGTACCCTTCCCAACCCGTAGAATTATCGGAAAGATAGAGAGAAGTATCGAAAAAATCCGATGAATTCGACCCATTTATCCCCTCGAGCGGAAAATTCGAGAGATCGATCTCGCTTCCACTTCCACCAATCTCTTCCCCTTCACTCTCTTTACGGGTTCAATGATCGTCATGATATCCCCTCTCTTGAAATTCTTAAAGGATTTGTTGTGTTCATTCCATATAGTCACCGGGATTGTACAGGAATCGGTGCGAAGCATTACCCTTCTTGAGAAAAGTACATCTCCATCATCATTGAACACAACCTCTGTATCTCCGATATCGATGACTTTACCGGTGACCGGTTTTATATCTATGGAGGGCGCATCCTCGGGATTTATCTCTATATGACTCCACCTTCCCACATTGACTTCCATCCATCCGTTATATTCTCTCGCAAATCCGTTGATAACCTTCAGGATATCGCCAACATCTACCCTGTCAAATACATCCAATTGAGAATCCCCGAGGGTGAGCCAGCATGATGATGTATTATCTGACAGTATAAACTGTCCCTTCTTCCCCTTTGTCTTTTCCATCACTTTTCCGAAAATTGTACAGCTTTTGCCCGCTCTTAATTCAGATATCGGTGTGATGAAACTCCTGTTCCTTCCGATCTCATCTACCACGATGTATTCCAGGACATCCCTCTCCAGAAGACCCCCAAACTCTCTGTCAAGCCCTTCCACAGCTCTGTGAAAATCTTCCTTTGAGATCAAATCTTCTACCCTTGAATAATGATTCTCGCCGTGCATCCCATCATTAAGAATAGATCGTATAATAAAAAGTTTACAGTCCGGATACATTCCCATCAATTGAATTTGACCTGGAGGATTGGTGGTGCCTTCCCGTGAAAAACAATACTTATATATGGTGTAACGGTTAACCCATGCATGCACCTGGAAAAAACGGGAATTTACGCACTGGTTGCGCTGATTCTCATAACCGTGACCGTTGCATCTCTTTACGCATTCAGAGGAAACATAGAGAGTCTTTTTGCTCCGCCAAAGGTTGTGGAAATAGGAGATTGTGTGGATGTTAATTATATAGCAAGATATGCCAGCAATGGAACGGTTTTTGCTACATCCTATGAAGATGTAGCCAAGGAAAATGATATCTATGATGAAAATATAAGTTACGAACCTCTCAAGATATTTGTAGATCCTGACGGAAGCAGAGATATCCCGAAGGGCTTTGAGAATTTTAGCTCTGTTCCACCATTGGGGATGAAGAGGGGATTCATAAAATATCTAATCGGTATGAAAGAGGGAGAAAGCAAAACCATTTTACTCTCACCCGATGAAGCCTATGGAACATGGAACGTATCCTTGGCCAAAAGCTTTGGATTTTATGAGATAAAGAGAGAAGTGACGGCTAATTGTACCCAAAAGGTAAACAAGAGTCAATTTTCTTCCTTCCTGCCCAATGTTACTATAGAAAAGAATGTTACATTTGATGGAGGATACCTTTTCTTCGGAGTAGAGAACATCATGAATGCAACTATAATTGATGTTGACAACAAGAATGTAACCATCCAATTATTACCGAAGAATGGAACCACATTTACCTTACCGGTTATCAATTTTACTGGGAAAATCCTTTACACCAACGGAAGTAACAACTTTACCCTTCACATAGATACTGAGGTGAACAAAACCTTCACGATGGCTTCATTTTTCACTGTCCACTGCAAAGTTATAGCTATGAATGAAACAACCATAAACATGGCAATAAACATCTATGCACCTTCAATCTCTCTGGTGGACCAGCCCGTAGAGGTTACTCTCAATGTGGAAAAGATATACAAAACCTCAAAGCAGAGCTAGTTTGCTATACTTCTTTCCAATACATCCAGAAATTTCTCTTCCATACCTTTAGGTATCAGTGCGCCAGCCGCGTTTCTGTGCCCTCCTCCAGTCCCTCCAACAGAGAAAGCAGCATTACAAACCAATTCTGATAAATCTATTCCATCATCTCTGCATCTCACAGAAACTTTAACAAAGTTGTCATCACTGTTAGCAAATCCCACGATTGGAAAGGCCAAAATCTCTTTAGAAAGGATGGAGGTTATGCTTCCAACAACTGTATCCCTTATTCTGTTTTCCGCATGAAAATAGTACAGATTTCTCCTTTTTTCTAGTTTGGATCTTGCTAGATCCAATCCCTCTGACAAGCTTTGTCTATGCTTGTTTAAGAATCTTTTCGCCTCTGAAAAGGTCTGCTTTCTATCTCCCAAACAGATCTTGAGGGCTATATCGGGTCTACCGTATCTGGCGGTGGAATTCAAAAGGGTTGCAAACTCTCTGGAATCGTGAAGTTCCGTTCCCTCTTTTTCGTTATCGAGGAGGTAAACCTCACCTATCAATCTCCTGATGGATTTTGAACCAAATCCCTTATCAAGTAGTCTTCTGGCAATCTCAGAAAGGATTTTTCTCTTCTTTTCCTTGCTGAGCTCAACCCATTTTCTATAAATCTCCTTCCTGCTCAATCCGAGGTTCGTGAGAAATGAGATGCAAGCCTCTTCCGAACCGCTGACTCCAGGTATGACCGGGTCATCCGCGTACAGCAATAATCTGAAAACCGGCTTGCTTTCTCTTCCAAAATACTGTATATCTTTGATTACATTGATTAGACCGACCGAGATGGCATCATTTAAGATATCTCTGTTCAGTCCCACCAGTTTTCTCTCCCTCCTATCTTGGAGGTCGCCGCAGGCACCAATTACAGCAAGATGGGAGAGGTCTTCATTTTTCACATCCATGCTTTTTGATACGATATACGTGGCACCTGCACCGGATAGACCAACGCATCCATCTAAGCCAAAATCATGGGGGTTTAGAGAGTATCGGTAACGTTTAACCGTGCTGTGGTGGTCCGTTACAACGATATTATCAAAATCTATATCAATGTTTATGCTCAGGTCGGTGAACCATATGACATCCGGATTTTTATTCAAAACATCCTCAATGCTCACCTCATCGACCTGCTTGACAAAACTTATATCGAAATCCTTTCCGAGCCTTTCGAGGGTTTTTACAGCGATCGCTCCGGCGCAGATTCCATCGGCATCCAGATGGGTTACGATGTGAACATTATCGTGTTTTTTTATAAACTCGACTATCTCCCTGGCTTTCTCTATTATCTGCATCCCACCCTCGTATAAGAAAAAGGGGAAGGGGTTAATAACTGTTTACTCCTCGTCAACCCCAAAGAGTTTGCACTTTCTATCGACCTCTTCCTGTATCTTGTCTATGATGTCCTGTCTCTTTACGGGCTTGAAGAGATGCCTGAATCTTCCCTGGATTTTGAGGTACTCTTCGACGGGTTTTCTATCCTTCAGCTTCTTTGTGATGATCGGTTTCAGCGGATTCTCCTGCGTTATCTCGTATAGCACGAATACGCCCGTCTCCACAGCCAATCTTGCAAGCTCTACAGTTTGCTCCGTTCCGAATCTCCATCCGGTTGGACACGGAGCAAAGACGTGTATAAATGATGGACCATCGACACTCAGCGCTTTCTTCACTTTGTTCTTGAAATCTGCAGGATACGCAATGCTTGCTGTTGCAACATAGGGGATGTCATGAGCTGCTGCGATCATCGCTATCGGTTTTTTCCTGGTCATCTTTCCAGGTATAACCTTTCCGGCAGGAGATGTCGTCGTT
>Ga0190315_1001155_pt1 | contig 11107 bp, 12 predicted proteins | sample 48701101_MG_FD_161673 | JGI IMG/M metagenome (GOLD analysis project Ga0190315, IMG submission 161673) | Hydrothermal vent sediment bacterial communities from Southern Trench, Guaymas Basin, Mexico - 4870-11-0-1_MG | ecosystem: Environmental > Aquatic > Marine > Hydrothermal vents > Sediment ...
GAGCCACCATAATCACTTAACTTTTTTAAAGTATAGAAAATTTTATAGAACATTCTAATCTAAAAAGATCATATCTGTCCATAATTTCTCAATTTTTATGTCGTAGTAAAGTGACTGCACCCAAATCTATTTAAGGCAAATAGCCCCAAAATATACAATGCCTTTTGTTGTTGGGCATGATGAAAAACTTGCCCAACTTTATGCACCCATTCATGAGCTTTTTCAAGTACCGAAGCCTTTTCTGTTTCAGTAGGCAACGTAAATGGCGCTAAGACAATCAGTTTTGGTTCGGTATTTAACAATTCTGTTTCCGTGTATAGCGTTTCCCGATTGATATGAAGTACAAATTTGATTTTAGTGCAAAATTTATTTTGCGGTTTTTTTTCGTCCAAATTTATTTTGCGGTTTTTGGAATGCCAAATTTATTTTGCGGTTTTTTTCGTTCCAAATTTATTTTGCGTCAGATTGATAATGTTTTTTGGGAATGCACCCTTTGCATACCGACTTGGCATAAGTGTACTTTATTCAATCGGGAAACGCTATAATCGGTCAACACGATCTCTTTAAACCAATCCTGACACTCATCGGTGCCCATAATTTTTGAAAGCGTTAAGGCTGCCGTTTTATACTCCTTTTCGGTGTAGATAATACCGGCAATGACTTGCTCTTTATACTTCTGTTGGGTACAGCCTTGAAATACCGAAGCCACTAACCGATAACGAATGAAGGGATCCCAGCTTACCACTTATCAGTTTGTCAAAAGTACTTTTCACGCAAAAGTTTTTGCGCGCAAAAACTTTTGCGTGAAAAAGGATAAGGGATTGTTTCCATTGTAGAGACGCGATGCTTCGCGTCTCTGTTTCGAGGCCAGCCAGAGCATGAGACGCGAAGCATCGCGTCTCTACGAAAACTGATAGGTGGTAAGGGGATCCCAATAACTTTGAAATTCAAGGAAAATAGGCCCCTTTTCACTCTTCAACATTGGAATGCATTCGACATCGGGTTCAAGGCGTTTTTCCTTGAGCGTGACGGCACGAAAAGGGTAGTTGTCCGCTTTAGCAGCAGGCACACCGAGTCATTTTAAGACATTGCTACCACTGAGTGTCATCAATTTTAAGAACGTTTCGTCCGTGCCTCGTGTTGTTTTTTTTTGTTTTGGCCTATTTTTTTTCTCTGAGTCAAGTGTCAACTTTGCCTTAATTGCTGTTTTTGAAAGATGACATTATCAAATGTTTAATCCTGTAAATCCTTTAATCCGTTAAATCCTGTTAAAAAGCCGTTCAATCTTGTTTAAAACGTGACTGGATGAGGGTCGTTTGGCGAATAGATAGGTTTTCCAAAGTATTTGTTATAGAGCCGCATTTGTTCTAAACTAAGGGCCCCAAAGTTAAGTAGCAATCCAACTTCGGTATGGTAGGCTTCCAAGTAATTAATGGCTTGCGCTTTGTGTTCACCTTTTAATTCGGTAACGGCTTTAATTTCTACCATGATGCAGTTTTCTACGAAAAAGTCGGCGCGTCTCTTACCGATCAGTTCACCACGGTAAAAGATTTCCATCTCTTTTTCTCGTTCAAAAGTTAAGCCGCCATATCTCATTTCGATAACCAAGGCGCGTTGATAGATGACTTCTTGAAAACCACTGCCTAATGTGGAATGTACTGTCATTGCCGATCCAATGATTCTTCTGGTAATGTCTTCGTATTTCATCATGTTATGTCTACTCCACTCTTTTTAACAGGATTTTATGGATTACACGGATTGACAGGATTAAAACCTTAAAAGACAGGATTAAAACATTCGCCGTTGATATTCAGGTTATCAATTCATTCTTTTTTAACAGGATTACACGGATTACACGGATTTACAGGATTAAAACCTTCAAATACAGGATTAAAATCTTCAAATTCGCCGTTGATATTAAGGTTATCAACTCATTCTTTTTTAACAGGATTATACGGATTACACGGATTGACAGGATTAAAACCTTAAAAGACAGGATTAAAACATTCGCCGTTGATATTCAGGTTATCAAATAATACCTAAAAAGGGCAATCATTTTATAAATTCATTAATATAACAATGAGTTATACTATTTTACCTTCTGCCATCTCAAAAAAATTAGATTTTGTTTTCAATATTTTACAAGTAAACTGCCATTTTTAGGTAATAATCAATTTAATCTAGTCAAGCCGTTTAATCCGCTTCAAATTTTGATATTCTCCAATTAATCTTCAAAGGTTTTAATCCTGTTTATCCTGTTTATCCGTTAAATGTTTTAATCCTGTTAATCCGTGTAATCCGTTAAATCCTGTTAAAAGATTGTAATCCATAAAATAGTCAAGCCGTTTAATCCGCTTCAAATCTTGATATTCTCCAATTAATCTTCAAAGGTTTTAATCCTGTTAATCCGTGTAATCCGTTAAATCCTGTTAAAAGATTGTAATCCATAAAATCCTGTTCAAAGCCCCTCATCCCCCCACACCACCTTGTTATCCCATTCTCTGGCTTGGGCGAATTTAGCTTTGGCTTGCTCTATTTCGTCCTTGGTTGGTTTGCGCCATTCCCATTCTCGCATTAGTGCTCTAGCTTGTTTGCTTAATTCAATTGCGCCAAGGGTGTCTTTAGGTAAATCAGGGCAGGTTTTTTCATGAGGCTGATCTTTGCCCATATATTGTTGCCATTCTTTGTGACTAAAATTACGGTTGACAATAGCACAAGCCTGTTTTACCCATGATTCTGGATTAACGTCCCATAATCTCACGGTTTTATCATGACTTCCCGAAGCGAGGGTTTTGCCATCAAAACTGAAGGCCACGCTATAAACAGAATCAAAATGCCCGTATAAAAAACTTTTACGCTGTTGTTGTGCTTGAACAGCACGTAATAAAACACTGCGACTCGCACCATTATCTTTTTCTTTAAACACTTGTACAGCTAACAATAACGCTTGTTCATAATAGCCATTAGCAGTATTGGGAAGCTGGGTTGCAAGCACAGACTGTATTCCTAATTTTTCAAGAAAAAGGGTTTGAGCCTAGGCTGTCGAAATTTGGCCTTTTGAAACAAAAATACATCCCCGCTTTTTGGATATTGCAATTGCACAAAACCCAGCGTTTAGTTGGCTTGCGGCTTTTATCCAAAAGCCAAAAAACGAGATGCGTAAATGTCATAAAAAGCCCGTTTTTCGACAGCCTAGTTTGAGCCTGTTCTGTCGCTTTTTGCTTCTGCTCAACCGCAAAATACACCCCAATACTCAAAGCCACCGTCAACCCCACCAATACCGCAACCGTCACCCGTTTTAGCCTTTGCGTTTGTCGTTCTTTACGCGCCGATGCCTGATAAAAACCCAGCTGCCCCGCTGTCATATCCTGACGAGCGTGTTGATAATACTTCTCAAGTCAATCCAAATCAGGAGAACGCCATAACAATCCATCCGCTCGCCGTTGATTTTCCCAATTGTTAATCGCGTCATTTAAACGATGTTCAAAACGCAAATATTCTCGACTATCGGCTAACCAGTCTTTTAAAGTCTGCCAATTTTATAATAACGCTTCATGCGTGACTTCAGCCGTTCTATGATCCTGTTTATCCTGAGACAGCGTCACCAAACGCGCATCTGGTTGGGCAAACTGACTTAAAATGGTGTGGACGGTTTTTTCATCTTCACCATGCGCCACCAGTTCTCTCATCTTGACACGGCGGCGCGTATCTTTCGTGCCTTCGCCTAATTGAATTAACTTTAAAAAAGCACGACGGGCAACCCGTTTTTCCGCCGCTGACAAACCTTGATAGATGTTTTCCGCTTTGCCGGCTAACGCGCCCCCGACACCACCCATCTGGCGTAAAGTCTCCGATGGCTCAACCCCTTGACGCAAACCTGCCCATAAAGCACTTAAGGCAAATTGCAATAGGGGTAACGCGCCTTCGCGCCCGGCAGCTTGCTCAACCAATAATTCCACCGTTGCCAAGTCCAAAGCATGGCCCGCTTGTTCCGCCGGTTTAGCAATGGCCTCACGCAATTCGGCTTCACTCATCATCGGTACAATCACCGCTTGACGCGCAATGATTTGATTGAGCAAGCCATGCCGTTGAGTGGCTCCTAAAAAATCGCTGCGTAACGTCAAAATGACTAACAAACCCCGTTTCGATTGTACGGCTGTGATCTGATTATCAATAAACGCCGTGCCATCGGCAGCGTTTTCGCACAAAGTATAGACTTCCTCAAATTGGTCAATCAATAAAACTAACGGCGTGGTAAGGACTTGATTTAATAACGTCTCTTTTTGCGTTCTCAATAACGGTTCAATCTCATCTATTTTTTCAATCGAATCAATGGATTGAATAGAGGCCACTATCCTTGCCAATTCTTTCAGAGGAGCGTCTGTCGGCGTGAATATTTCAACGTGGATATTTTTCAGTGAACGTTGTAAAGCGGGAATCAAGCCGGCGCGTGCTACCGATGATTTACCCGAACCCGATGGCCCCAAAATCGGTAAGAGGCGCGGTAATTGCGCGGTGTCTAAATCACGGCATTTTTCCAATAGTCTGGCCGTCAACTGTTCACGCCCAAAAAAACGTTCGACATCTTCGGCTTGAAACGCGGATAAGCCCAAATAAGGATTTTCCGCTAACGTTTCACGCTGTGCTTGCGCTAACCAGTGCTGATTAAAAACGTGTTCATAAATTTTATTGAAAACCCGTAATTGCCCATCGGCTTGTTTAAGCATTAAACCGGTTAAACGCAATTCCATTTCATGCGCTTTGAGCAGCTCGTCTCGTTGCGACAAGGATAAAATAGAGCGACATAAGCTTAACAATTGCCAAGTGTGTTGAGCATTTTCTCGTTCAATCAACCGATTACGGATGGTGCTTAAATGGGGTGGATCGTCTTTAGATTCCCAATGCTCAATAATATGGGTTTGGATCAAGTGTTCCACATAAGCCGTTTCTTGTCCAGTGGCTAGGGGCGCGTCGCTATGCCGCCAAAATAAATCACAGACTTTTTGGGTTAAAAACGGTTGTCCGCCTGTCCACTCTAAAATCAACCGTAACACCGCTTCTGGATTATCCGCTTTACCCTGTAAACCTTGTGCTAACGGCATCGCCTCTTCAAAAGTAAATCCTGTTAAATCAATCGCTTGCCCAATATCAAAAGGCGTAGCCTGCGCGTCTGTCATTAAATCCGTTGGCCTGGCCGTGCCGACTAAACAAAACGTTAAACGTTGTAAATCTGGATTTTGGGCACGCTGGTTATAGCAACTCCGAATCGTCGCAAAAAAAATCATCGGTGGCAAAGGGTAAATTGCGAACGCTATCAATTTCGTCAAAGCAAATCACCACCGGTTGCTGATAATGCCCCAAAACCACGCAGCGCAACGCTTGTTCTAAGCGTTGAGCCAATCCTAAATGGTCATTGTCATACCCAAAATCGTCTAATTCATCTGTTAAATGCAGTTCTTGACCGATTTTAAGCACTAAACCATCGTACCATTGCTCAAGAGTCAATTGGCTGCCAAAACCCGATAGTTCAAACACGCCAACGATTATCCCCTCCTCGCGTAAACGATTCGCTACCCGTATCGTCAAAGAACTTTTCCCCATTTGCCGACTGTTGAGAATATAGCAAAATTCGCCCTGTTTAAGGGCATGGTATAAATCGGTATCGGCTTGGCGTGGCACATAAGAGGGCGCGTCGGGTAGTAGATTGCCACCGGTGGTGTAGAAATTTGTCATATAAAAAAACTCTAAAAACGTTGAACAAGATTTAATAGATTAAAGAATTGACAAGAATTAGTTTTGAGGGATAAAAAATTCTTGTTATACATTAATAAAATAAATTTAGGTTAATCTTTAATCCTGTAATTCCTTCAATCCGTTAAATCCTGTTTAAAACGGTGTTGAGAGGCAATTTGTTGCTCCTCGGATAATTGCCGAAGCAAAATAAATTTGGAACGAAAATTGGGCCGAAGCAAAATAAATTTGGAACGAAAATCGGGCCGAAGCCAATTCTGAATTACAACAAATGCTTTTTCAAATAATGTTCATAAATTTGACACCGCAAACTCACCTTATCCTTTGACTCTCCTCGCAAGATTCCGGCACTGCGGAGACGATAAAATGAGTCATAATCTGGGCAAGATTGCCCTTGCAATACCTTTTGCATTGTGTGTAATAATGCCTCTTCACTGTTCAGCAAGCTGACAATTCGACGCAAATGATCGCCATAAGTGCCATTGTCACGAGTCGCTGTGCTAATAAATGCGTCTAAGCTTATCTTATGGCTGACTAAATCATTTAAACCACAACGCACTAAATACGGTTGCCCGCCTACAAATTGATGAAACTGTGTGATTTCTTTCGAGTTTTTGAGTGGTGAGCCATAACGTTGATTCAAATGAGCGAGCTGTTGTGGCGTGAAATCTTCTAAAAACAGCTTGGTGCCGACATTGAAAGGCGATTGATTTTGATCTTTGATCAATAAGTAGGTTTCTGTCGCATAAGCGATGGCTAAAGTCAGGCGTGAACAAGGCGTGGCCGGATTTAAGGCGCGTTCATTATGCCACGTCCGAAATAGGGCAAACACTTCACTACTAAAGTCACATAAAAACAAACGATCAGCTTCATCTACTCCCCACAATATGGGTTTGTTGCTTTTGCCTAAGATTTCACTCTTAAAGTACAAATCAAAATTCATATTAGGCGCGCGATTGGGCCGCCATTTTTTGAAATCTTCAGGGTAAACATCCGAGTTGACTTGATCTGCTAACATTTCCCCAAGGGCAAGAAAAAAGGTATCCAAACTCTGTAATTGGGCCTCAATCAATTTTTGGAAATCCGTCAACAAGACAATGATGCCTGCTTCACGCGCTTTTTGTAAACCCCGTGCTAATAACGAGGTTTTGCCGACTTGCCGAGGGCCTTTGAGCAAGAGGATGCTATCACGGCGTTGAATCGCCGTTTGAAACTCTTGATCAACTTGCCGTTCAATATAAAATTGGGAATCTAAAAGCATAGCGCCTCCACAGGGTTCGATTTTGGGTAATGGTTTTTTAGGGAGTGTCTTTTTAGGGGGCAATGGTTTTTTAAGGGGTGGCAGTGGTTTAGGTGGTTTGAAACGATTTACCCAAGCTTGAGCCACAATTTGGTTAATCTGTTTAAATTCACGCCATTTTTTAAATAAAGGCTCAAAGCGAGTTGCCAAACCGGTATTTAACATGATTTCAGATTTATAACCCGCAGTTGCTAATCCAATGACACGATGCGTTTTGTAATGATAAATTAGCCCGCCGCTTTGTCCTTGCCCTTTAATGGCATCATTTTCGATTTTATTATCGGTACGAAAACCGGATATCTTACCGATGAAAGTTTTGATTTGGGTATTTTCAGGTTTATGCCCCGCTGGATAACCCACCGCAACGATTTCATCAGTAATATGTTCATCTGAAACCATGCCTAAAGGCAAATAATGATTAGGCTCATAATCAATTTTCAACACCGCAATATCGTATTCTGAATCTCGCAAGGATTTTCGTTGATCAAGCACGGCTGGATATTTGCCATCAAAATGGGTTTTGATAAAAATATCATCTGGAGACTCGCCAACACAGTGATAGGCGGTTAATAAATAACCATTGGGCGTGATAAAAAAACCAGTGCCACGAAATTCATATTTTTCTCCCACCTTTTCAAAAATCTTGACGCTGGCATCGGTTAATTCTCGGTGAATGGTTTTTTTGAGTTGTTCGGTTGTTATGGGCATTGTTTCTATCAATTTTCACAATTTTCAAGATAAATGGTGGGCAAGCGTTTGGTTCGTTTTTGGGTTGCTCTTGATTTCATTGCCGCCCGCTTACCCACCCTACATGTGGTTTTAAGCCTCAGGGCAGAGTTTATCCAAATACCCATCAACGACTAAAATCGTGCCGACTGTAATGACATTCGTCGTCGGTAATGATAGCGCAACAGCTAAACAGTCAACTGATATGGCGATAATCATCGCGTTTTCAAATACACTCTTTTTTTGTGGGTATCCCCACTCTTCACAGATTTTATGGCGCAACAGGTTTCGCCGTTTTTCAAACCATTGGTTAAAACGTTTTTTAAACGTTTCAAGTGAAAAAGACGGCGCAAAAGCGACTGTCTCGGTGTCACTGTCGGGCGCGTAAAATGCGTGATACCAATCTTCGTATAGTTTGGTATCGTCTGCCAAGTAGGTGTCAATCAGGGTTTGTTGGGTTTTGTCCCTGATGATTTTCTAATTTGTTTGTAGGGTAACGTATTTATTTTTGTTGCCTACCAGGTTAAAATGAACCTCACAAAATTTTATTTAAGGAGGGACTATAATGACCACATTATATGCCTTAGATTTTAATGACCCCCAATCAGATAGCAGTTATAGCCATTTGGTGAGTCCAAAACGGGTAACTGAAGCCGAATATTGGGAAAAATATTATCAGTTGCCGGGTGTGATTTATGAATGGCATAACGGCTATTTGGAGGAAAAAGCAGTGTCTGATGTCTTAACCATTACCATGTACAAATGGTTTTTGGAACTATTAGAACATTATTTGAGAACCCATATGATTGCACAATCCGTTTTGTTAGAAATGGGATTTCGTTTAGTGTTACCCAATTCGATTGAAATTCGTCGGCCCGATTTAGGGGTTGTTAAAAATGACAATCCGATACCGCTTTTACCTCATGATAAAAGTTACCACGGTACTTTTGATCTGTGTGTCGAAGCCTTGTCTGATTCAACAACTCAAATCATGGAACGAGACACTATCATCAAAAAACAAGAATATGCTCAAGGTGGCGTGCAGGAGTATTATATTTTAGATAGTCATCCTGAACGTCTGAACTTTTACCGTTTGAGTAAGGCACGGGGTATTTATCTACCTATCAAGCCGACAAAAGAGGGGATTATCAAATCGAAGGTGTTACCCCGTTTTCAGTTTCGGATTACCGATCTATTGAGTAGGCCTTCTCCAGATGACATGATTAATGATCCCGTTTATCAAAACTTTGTTTTGCCTGGGTATCGTGAGGCAAAACAACAACTATTTGAGGTACAACAGCAAGCCTTTGAGGCACAACAGGCCTATCAAGCGGAAATACAGGCAAGACAAAGGGCCGAACAACGCGCACAACGATTAGCCGACAAAATGCGGGCATTAGGAATTGAACCATAACGACAAGGATTCGTATATAAGAATGGCTCATCATTTTGATATAGACTTCCAAAACAAATGGAGGCGATTAAAAAAGAAATAAACGCTAAAGACGCTAAAGACGCTAAAGATGCTTTTTTTCAAAAGAAAACGAAATTTTTATCTCTCTTGCGTCTTTTGCGTCTTTTGCGTCTTTTGCGTTTAAAAAATGCTCTTTAAATTGTAGAGACGCACGGCAGTGCGTCTCTACTAGGAAGGATTTGTGAGTATTTTTAACAGTTCGGCTGGAATCAGTTGAGGGCGCTTATCCACACTGTTGACAAGCGCGATTTTAACGGTTGCTGTACACAGAATCTCTGCATCGCGCAACACTTGTTGCGTGATTGTCATACTGGCTTTTCCGAGTTTGCTCAGGTTGACGCTGATGTGGACTATGTCATCAAGGAAGGCGGGTTTTAAGTAGTCTATGGTGAGTTGTCGTATGACAAAGATGAGATTGTATTGTTCTTTGAGTTGCGTGAGTTCAATGCCGTGCTGTCGCAACCATTCAAGACGGCTGCGTTCCAGAAATTTGACGTAATTGGCATGATGAACTATGCCGCCGGCATCGGTGTCTTCGTAGTAAACGCGAATGGGCCAGATAAAGTCATTCATTCTCAAATAAATCCTTTGAATTTTTTGGCGTTAAACCAAAATGTTGCCAAGCTAATCGGGTGACGACGCGCCCTCTTGCGGTACGTTTGAGAAAGCCTTGTTGTAGTAAAAAGGGTTCGATCACGTCTTCTATTGTACCCCGTTCTTCACTGATCACGGCGGCTAAATTTTCGATACCGACGGGCCCACCTTCAAATTTTTCCATGATGGCTAACAGTAATTTCCTATCCATTAAGTCTAAACCGTAAGTATCGACATTGAGCAAGTTTAAGGCTTGTTGTGCGATGGGTTGGTTAATCTGTCCGTCTGCACGGACTTGGGCATAATCACGTACTCGTCGCAGTAAACGGTTGGCAATACGCGGTGTGCCTCGGGAACGATTGGCTAATTCCATCGCGCCTTCGGTATCAATGGGGACGTTTAAAATGTCGGCTGAACGGGTAATGATATTGGCTAAATCTTGACTATTATAAAACTCTAAGCGTTGCGTAATCCCAAAACGATCACGCAGGGGGGAGGTGAGCAAACCGGCACGAGTGGTTGCGCCGACTAGGGTAAAGGGTTGTAAATCGAGTTTAATGGAACGGGCTGCGGGGCCTTCACCTATCATGATGTCTAATTGAAAATCTTCCATCGCGGGGTAGAGAATTTCTTCGACAACAGGACTTAAGCGGTGGATTTCATCAATAAATAAGACATCACGGGCTTCTAAATTGGTTAATAAGGCGGCTAAATCGCCTGCGCGTTCTAAAACGGGGCCGGAGGTTTGTCGAAGATTGGCTTCCATTTCGTTAGCGATAATGTGTGCCAGGGTTGTTTTTCCAAGGCCGGGCGGCCCAAAAATTAAGACATGATCAAGTGCTTCGCTTCGTGATTTGGCAGCAGGAATAAAAATCTCCATTTGTTCACGGGTGCGCGGTTGACCGGCATAATCGGCTAAACGACGTGGACGCAATGCTTTGTCAATGACGCGCTCTTCTGTATTGCCAGCGGCGCTAATTAAACGGTCGGTTTCGATTGTCATATATAACTACAAGGATTGTTTATAATAAAGGATAGATATCGGGCATTTGATGAGATCATCAGTTTCAACCTCATTCATTTCTTGATGAAACTCAATGAGTTCAATCTTGACATAATCTAATCCTTTATTATATATAAACAATCCTTGTAGTTATATGGATAGATATCGGGCATTTGATGAGATCATCAGTTTCAACCTCATTCATTTCTTGATGAAACTCAATGAGTTCAATCTTGACATAATCTAATCCTTTATTATA
>Ga0190315_1001161_pt1 | contig 11062 bp, 4 predicted proteins | sample 48701101_MG_FD_161673 | JGI IMG/M metagenome (GOLD analysis project Ga0190315, IMG submission 161673) | Hydrothermal vent sediment bacterial communities from Southern Trench, Guaymas Basin, Mexico - 4870-11-0-1_MG | ecosystem: Environmental > Aquatic > Marine > Hydrothermal vents > Sediment ...
TATTGTTGATAACAACAGCATAGTTCTGTTCTGGATAGAGAACAGCACAGAAATGTATCAATGTATTGTCGAGCCAGATACAAACATAGAAAACTGGTCCATCAGTGAACCAACCATCATCTTTGAGGATACATCCATCATATATCTCAAACCCGTCTTCTTTAACGATAAGCGATTCCTCCTGTTCCAAAAGGGTGAAGGATTCATACCTCATATTATCGAAAAACTCGTAAATGGATCTTGGGGTAAACTACGAACCATATCTCTTGAAGGTCCTTACTCCCTTGGTATGCTGGATGGTGATTCTAATGGTGCGATGAGCCAGATAGTTTATGTTGGTGAAACACCATTGGTAAGCTGGTTAATTGGTCGATGGCGTTTCAATGACTGGAATGAAATTATCATCACAGATGATTCTGGCTATAATAATGATGGAGTGATTGTTGGCTCACCTGAATGGGGCAATCATACAAATGAAACACTTGGTTCTCTTTATGGATCTTACTTATCCTTCAATGGATCCAGCGATTATGTTAACGTTCCATACAACACAAGTCTAGTTGTAGAAGATGAATTCACTACTACGTGCTGGATAAATCTCACCCAGATTACTACATCTGATGAAGGTAGCAATATCATTGGTGTAAACGGATCCTGGCAGCTCTATGAGAAAAACGGTTCGCTTGGGATAAGGTTATGGCGTACAGATGGTTTGATAGATATATCAAACATAACAGCCATACCATTGAACACTTGGAGTTTCATTGGTGTAACATACTACCATGGTATACTTCGAGTCGCTCTTTATCCAAAGGGCATGAATAACTCCACAGCAATGTATGAGCTTGGTGATTACAGTATAGTGGACAGTGGTAATCCTCTTATACTCGGAGGATTCAAAGGTTCGTTGGATGAGGTTTGGCTATTCGATAGTGATATCAGTATGAGTGAAGTCGATACCATATGGTTTACTCCTTATCCAACACTTGGAAGCATTCGCGATATAGTTGTTCAGCATCTTCCATCATTTGCAGACTTCTCGATCACTGTACAAGGTAGGAAAGGATCAAGATTTGATATGAATGTTACTACGGAAGATGTTATTGAGTTCGCAGGATATCCACCTGGCTTTATCTTTGAGTGGGATTTCGGTGATGGGACAATCGCATATGGTCAGAATGTGAGTCATCAGTATACCAAGGGAGGTATATACACAGTAATCTGTAATGCTACTGATCCATCCACTGGTGTCACCACTCCAGTGACAAAGGTGATCAATGTTATAGATGTTACTCCACCCGTCTTTGATGGCATTGAATCAGCTATTCCTGGAGACAACTGCAATGTCTTACTCAGCTGGAGTAATGCATCAGATACATCACATATACTCTACTTTGGTTTCATGCGTAATGAGACGGGTGAATACAACTTTTCATCTCCTTGCTTTGTTACCAGTAATACATCTTATACGGTTGAAGGTCTGGTTGCAAATGAAACATACTATTTCATGGTTCGTGCAGTTGATGCATGGGGTAATTGCGATAACAATACAGTAGAACTCTCTGTTACACCAGTCGATAACACACCACCAACCTTTGGTGGATTAACTAAGATTTATCTGATCGAGAATGAGCCAGGTACTGTTATGCTGGAATGGGAACCCGCTATCGATCCTTCTACTCCTATAACATACAACATATACATGAGCAACGTAAGTGGAGGTGAGAACTACAGTAATCCTGTGAATTCGACAAATCTTACATGGTGTCTGATCAGCGGATTGGATTTGTTAAATGAAACTTATTACTTTGTGGTTCGTGCAGTTGATGCATGGGGCAACTGTGATAACAATACAGTAGAGCTGAACATCTCTGAGCCACGCTTATCATTCTCTATCCCATTATACGAAGGATGGAATCTGATAACGATACCGGTAAAGAATAGTTGGTGGGCCAGTACTTTGGCTGAGAATATCAGCGGTTGTGAGATGATAAGTCGATACGATGCTATCAACCAGACCTTCAGAACCTATATCGTAGGTGGTCCGTCAGGTTTTGATTTCCCGATTAGAGAAGGATATGGCTATTTCGTGTTTGTAAATCAGAACAGCACACTCAATGTATCTGGTCCACCAATTGACAATGTTTCTATACCATTGTACGTTGGTTGGAATATGATTGGATGGTACCATGAATACAACACAACAGCCAGTAGTTTGGCAGAGAACATAACAAACTGTACGATGGTTAGCATGTTCGACGCGATAAACCAGACATATAGGACTTACATAGTTGGTGGACCTCCAGGATTCGATTTCACGATATATCCAGGTATGGGTATCTTTGTGACGGTTGATACTGAAAGTACATGGTATGGGGAGGGATAGAAGATGAGAGAGCAAATCTTGAATGAGTTTGTGGTGGAAGGAGGTGAAAGATTGGAGATGGAGAAGAAAAGATGTGGGGCTGTTGTTCCGCTATGGATAATTCCAATATTGGCAATAGCATTTCTCACCATAATTTCACTCACAGCATCTGCTGTTCCACATCCAATCTTTGGTACAGCTGTCTATGCCTATGGAGGTGGTAATGCTGATGGTGCTACTGTAGAAGTTGTAACCAATAATACCGATGTTCCACCCGAGGATAGAGTACTCACCACAATCGTTGGTCCAGAAGGTGGATGGGGCTCTGGAGAATGGCAGGTTGACTGTGGGGATCCCGGACCAAACTGGCCAGAGGGGAGCTATTTTGTTGTTTACATAAACGGTACCGATGAACACGAAGGTTGGCGAGGTATTGCAGAAGGAGTTGTAAGTGGTTACTACAATGATATGGGTGAGGTTGTTCTGTATCCACCTCTTGAAGCAGATGCAGATGGACCATATGAAGGTACAGCAGGTATTCCGATACAGTTCAATGGAAATGCAACGGGTGGGTGTCCACCTTACACTTGGTTCTGGGACTTTGGTGATGGATATACCAGTACAGAGCAAAATCCTGTCCATACCTATGCCAGTTCAGGTAATTATACCGTAACATTAACAGTTACAGATAGCCGTGGAGTAACAGCCAATGATACCACTTATGCTCAGGTGTATCCACCTCTCGAAGCAGATGCTAATGGACCATACAAGGGCATAGTGTACAATCCTATACAGTTTGTAGGTAACGCGACGGGTGGTTCTCCACCCTATACATGGTTCTGGGACTTTGGAGATGGATGCAATAGCACTGAGCAGAATCCGACCCATACCTATGCAAGTCCAGGTAACTATACCGTAACGTTAACAGTTACAGACAGTCGTGGAGTAACAGCTAATGATACCACCTATGCTCAGGTGTATCCACCTCTCGAAGCGGATGCAGATGGGCCATACGAGGGTACAGCGGGTATTCCGATACAATTCAACGGAAATGCAACGGGTGGTTGTCCACCTTATACCTGGTTCTGGGACTTTGGAGATGGTTCTACTAGCACAGAGCAAACCCCTGTTCACACATATGAAAGTCCGGGTAACTACACTGTAACATTAACAGTTACAGATAGCTGTGGAACAACAGCCAATGATACCACCTATGCTTATGTGCATACACCTGAACTCAAAGCAGATGCAGATGGTCCATACACTGGTGTAGTAGGTACCCCCATACAGTTTAGAGGTAGTGCAACAGGTGGTTCTCCACCATACACCTGGTTCTGGGACTTTGGAGATGGACATACCAGCACTGAGCAAAACCCTGTCCACACCTATGCAAATCCAGGTACTTATACTGTAACACTAACAGTTACGGACAGTCTTGGAGTAACAGCCAATGATACCACCTATGCTTATGTACATACACCTGGACTTCAAGCAGATGCGGATGGACCATACACTGGTGTAGTGAACAGTCCTGTACAGTTTGTAGGTAGTGCAACAGGTGGTTCTCCACCATATACCTGGTTCTGGGACTTTGGAGATGGCTCTACTAGTACTGAGCAGAATCCCGTTCACACATACACAAGCCCAGGTAATTACACTGTAACATTGACGGTTACAGATAGTGAAGGGAATAATGCTACAGATGTAACGACTGCAATTATTGTAGAATCAGATACAACTCCTCCTGTACTAGAAATTACAAAACCACTGAAGAACTCAATCTATATCAAAAATCACAGAGTATTTCCATTCATTGGTACATGGATATTCGGAGAGATAGACATCGAAGTCAATGCTTCTGACGAACATGGTATAGACAAGGTAGAATTCTACATCAATGGGGTTCTAAAGGCAACAGATTCTACACCACCATACACATGGAAATGGAGTGAAAGAACCTTTGGCAGATATACGATAAAGATCATTGCATACGACAACTTTGGCAACAGTGCAGTCAAGGAGATAAAAGTGTGGAAGTTCTTCTGAGATAGTGGACTACTTTTTCTATCTCTTTCTTTTTCATCTTTTTATACGCTGAGCAGTACTACAAGCAGTTACTCATTGACTGGATTGTTGTCATCCTGAGTCATCCGTTGTGATGGCGGGAAAGTTAGACGGCAAAAGAAACAAGAGAGGTACATTAAGATTCATATTCACAAATAGGATATAGGATCAATAAAAAGCGATTTTTCGGGCTTATTGACCAAAGTTTCTCCTATAAATCAAAAATGGGCCCGGCCGGATTCGAACCGGCGACCACCTGGTTATGAGCCAGGCGCTCCACCAGGCTGAGCTACGGGCCCTTCAAAAGGGTATAGATTTCTCATACTTAAAACTTAAAGCCATGAATCGTTTCTTTGATTGATGACAGATGTGAGAAAGCTGGCAATCTACCCGTTCCTGACCGAATCTAAGGAATTTGTGAGAAAGATGAACATAACGATTGATGAAATACTCACAGATATTGTTTATGAGAAGGCAAGGCTGTTTGGCGTAGAGCGAGTGATGAATGCGCTTGATAAAGGGGATGTTGGGGATAGAAAGCTGAGGAGCGAATCCGACTTTATCTCTGAAATTCTTTCTCACGCGGTTGCAAAAATGATAGCGGTTTGTGTGAAAGACAATTTCGTCATCAGAAGATATGCCCTTGGAGAGGCGGTACACGCATACCGCCATCTTGTGAACGAGGATATCGATTTCATACTGAGTGTTTGCAGAGATTTGAAACTCAATGTGGAAAAGTACGATGGCGGTGTGAAGATACATTTCATCGATTATCTCGAATACGCGCCAACATCCTATCAAAAATGGAAACTCATAAACAGAACCCTAGATAGGGGTTTTGTCTGTATAGAAAATAAGAATCTCAGGGACCTTATAAGAATAGTTCAGGAAGCCGTAATGAAGAAAATCATTCTGGACATCTCAGATAAGGTGTGCATAGATACCGTGGAGGATGTTTTTAGAAAAGAAATAGAGCGCATAAGAGAGTATCTCGCGAGGAGGAAAAAGAGACTTTCTTCCAGACCCGTCGGAAAGGTTAATCTGTCTGATATACCTCCATGCATGAAGGAGATACTGTCCATGATACAATCCGGAGAAAATGTCCCTCACATGGGCAGATTCGCAATCGTTGCATTCTTTCACGCACTTGGAATAAGCAGAGAGGAGATATTCAAATTATTTAGCGCCGCCCCGGATTTCGATGAAGAGAGAACGAGATACCAGATAGATCATATAACGGGTCGGATATCATCCACAGAATACTCTCCGCCCGGATGTGACAAGATGAGAACTTATGGATTGTGCCCGACGGAGAAGATGGATGATATATGCAAATCCGTTAAGCATCCCATTTCGTATTACTGGAAGAAGGTGAAAAAATGAAAAAATTCCTTGTATTTGAAGGTATTGACGGCTCTGGAAAAACCACGATATCGAAAAAGTTATATGAGGAGCTTCGGAGAAGAGGGATTGAGTGTGTACTTACAAGAGAGCCATTTGATGAGAACATCAGAACATGCATAGATTCATTTCTCAAGAGAGAGGCAGACCCGCTATCGGTGGCGTTTCTGTTCATGGCTGACAGGATAGAACACTCCAGAATCATTCGGGAGTGGCTTGACATGGGCAAGGTTGTTATATCTGACAGGTATGAGGATTCAACATACGCCTATCAGGGAGCAGAACTCGAGGGGAGAATCGATGCTCCTGTAGAATTTCTGAAAAGAGTAATACATTCACATATAATTCACCCTGATAGGGTATACATCATCGACATAGACCCCGAAACCGGTCTGAAAAGATCCGACAAGGAAGGCTCTTTCAAGACATTCGAAAAAATAGAGCTTCTGAGAAAGGTGAGAAAGAATTATCTTGAACTCGCTCGGGATGAAAGATACATGATACTTGATGGAAGAAAGAGCATCGATGAAATCCTGAACATCTGTATAAATGATATTCTGGGAGAGGAAGGATGAAGCTGAAAATCAAATCAAGGGATGGCGCCGGTCGTACAGGTATAATGCAAATCGATGGAGGTGTGGAAGCTAGTATACCCAACATAGTATATTTCGATACCGGTAGATTCAAACCTCCAGATTTTGCAGAGATCGTTGGGGTCTATGATGATAGAGAAACGGGTTGCAAAGTAAGGATAAGATACCCCGAACACCCGTGGCTCGACAGAGATATATATCCGGCAAGTATGCCATCGCGCTTTCACGGTACAGTTGAGGAGGAAAATCAGATAATCGTGCCCTGCAATATGGAAGCCATTGTTAACGTCAAAAGGAACAGTAAGATCAATCTGCTTGCCAACCTTATTTCCATCTACCCGATATCTCGTCAGTTCGTCAAAAATGTCGTCGAGATTCGAGAGAAAGCCGGATACGGCGCGCTTCTTCTTGCGCCGGGAATAGCGAATGCCCAGAACCTTTCACTTCTCGTTTACATGGGTATTGACCTCGTTGATGTGACATCGGCTATTCTCTGGGCAAGAAAGGGCATGATGTTTTTTCCGGAAGGCATGGTGTATAGCAAAGATATGGAAGAGTTATCGTGTGATTGTCCATCCTGCAGAAAAGTGGAAAATCCCGGTGATATGGATTTCAAAGATATCATGATGCACAACATACACGTTATGAATCGGGAACTGAGGAGGGTGAGATACGCAATATCTACGGGAAGGTTAAGGGAACTTGTGGAGAGCAGAATATCCAGCTCTCCGGAACTGGTAGAAAAATTCAGAATATTGAACGAGGAATTCTACCAGTTTCTGGAGGAAAGAACGCCCGTCTCAAGGAGAACAAAACTCAAGGCGGTGCTGTTAGATTCGCTGAATTATCCGGAAGTGAGAAGATTCAGAGAAAGACTTCTGGAGAGATATACCAAACCAGAAGGTGCCGGCATATTGCTTCTCCTTCCATGTTCCGCGAAAAAACCTTATTCGCTATCCAAGAGTCACAGAAAATTCAGAGAAGCGATACTATCATGCGATAATCATCACATTGTGCACGAGGTTATAGTTACATCCCCCCTCGGAATTGTACCCAGGGAACTGGAAAATTTCTATCCAGCGGATAGCTACGATATTCCGGTTACCGGGCACTGGTTCGAAGATGAGAAAAGGATGATAAGAGATACATTCAGAGAATATATCAAAAAGAATCGCTACGATGCAATAGTTTCCCATCTTCCAGAGAGTTTAAACGAGGTTATCATGGAAGAAACCGGCGACGTGCTGGCGACATGTATAGACAATCCCGTATCGAAAAAATCTCTGGATAGATTGAGAGATGTGCTGAAAGATTTAATATCTCAATATAACGGAACGATAAAACCTTCGGAAAGATTCAGGAACAGCATAAAATCGATGATGATGTACCAGTTTGGCAGAAAAGTATCTGAAGAACTGATGGATTCATGTGATCAAATCAAAGGCTCGTTTCCTAATGTCAGAATCTATGGGAAGGGTAAACTCCTCGCATCATTCTCCCCAGATAGGAGGATGTTCTCCCTATCCATGGAAGGTGCCAGATTTCTGTTTTCCAACGGAGCGTACACGGTTAAAGTGGCTGAAGGGTTTGATATAAGAGGCTCTATTCTTGCGCCCGGCGTGCTGGCGGCCGATGAAGATATAAGAATTGAAGACGAGGTTGCTGTCGTCAGAGATGATAGAATCTGCGGCGTGGGTATAGCAAGAATGAATGGAAAAGAAATGATGGATATGAATTATGGAGAGGCTGTTAAGATAAGGTACCACACTTAATCTCGCCTATCAGATAGAATTATCACTATCATCATTGGGAGAAGGGTCAATCCGATGAGCATAGTTATGAGCATCTCGTACTGCGAGAAGCCACCAACGGTATTTGGTATGGTTGGATTTAATCCATTCATGTATTCCTTTATCTCCGTAAAGCCATCTCCATCCATATCTCCGGTAACATCGTCGGGATTCTCCGGATTCAGTCCGTACATCCTCTCCCACCAGTCGGGGATTCCATCGGAATCCGTATCGTTCAGGTTTCTCGTTATCCAGATGGTATGCAAGTCGGAGATGTTACCGTTTCCATTTACATCCTCGGCACTGATGAAGAAAGAGTATTTTCCTATACCTGAAAAGCTTCGGTTGATCATGAAAAGATCGTTTTCGTATCTATCCATCTTTCCGTTGATAATCTCTCCGTTCGGTTTCACTATGGTTATGTTGACCTCTCTCACAGCAACATTATCTCTGATTATACAACCGATCGTTACAGGCTGATCTATTAACTGTTTTTCGCGTGGTATGGTGAAAACACCCTGGATGAGAGGAGGGGTGTAGTCCTCTGATATATCGAACTTGATTATGTTTGATCTGTTTACATTTGATAGGTAAGAGCCATCCGTTGCCTCTATGTAAAGCATGTAGTATCCGGGTACTGTAAGGTTATCGATTTCCGAATACCAGCTATTATTTATAAGAATCATTGGATAGAACCCGGTGTGTCCATCGGGATATATGAGGCATACCCTTGCATCGCTTATACCGCTTTCATCGGATATACTTGCAAAAACCTTTACCGGATAACCCACCTCACCTTTTCCGGTATCGATCCCCAGGTCTTCTATTACAGGTGGCTTTCCGTCACCCGCCTTTATCTCCATCACGCCCACTTTTCTGTTATCCATGATGTTCCCATCGTTTATCCCCACTGTTCTAGCCTCTACTCCGAACATCCATCTTCCACCCTTGGGATTTTCCCATATAAGAGAAACGTTGACCACGCTGTGTGGCGGGAGATCTATTGGTTTGGAATAAACCACCCTTGATGGAGACCAGTCCAGAGAACCCTTTGCTATGTAGAGAAGAACCCTCGCCTCTACCGATTCGTTTTCCGAATTTTTGATCAGAGCATAAACCACGGCTGGTCTTTCTCCGCTCAGATTGTGGGATGCGGAGACACCTATAACCTTTATGTCTGGAGGTTCCAGAACAAACATGGAAACGATGAAAACATTGTTCTCCGGATCCTCATCGGGTACATTCTCGGGTAGATACGCCCTCACTTCCATGCTCACGTTCCCACTTTCCTTTGCCGAGAAACTCACCGGGAATTCATCGTGATAACTCTTCAGAGCTTTTGTCACATTGAAGAAAGAGACCATCCCATTCTCATACACGAGTTTCATGCAGATGGTGAGATTTTCTATCATCACATTGGTATCGATCTTAACCGTGGCGGCTGCCGGCGTGCCCCTGTATATGCTCTCTGGTAGAGATACTCCACTCAGCACAACATCGGCTTCTCTGACAGCAATTTCGATGGATTTCAAAATTTTGTAACCTGCTTTATCCGTAGATACAAGTTTCAGGGTGTAGTTTCCACCTTTGCTGAACGTATATGACCCGGTGAAGTTCATGTAATCAGAGCTATCAAAGGAAATGCTTTTTACAAGAGAACCATCTCTGTAAACACCCATTCTGACATTCTCTATCTCCGCATTCGACCTGACCATGAAAGAGTATGTCGAGTTTCTGGCTATCGCGGAATGATTTTCCAGATCGATTATTTCAATATTCCATGTCTCTACGGAGAATATTTCTCTTGCATTTACGGTGACATTGTCCTCTATATCCGTGCAGTTGATCCCGCTTTTATTGCCATTCTCGACAACATCAAAGTACATCATATAGTATCCTTCTTCGGCGAACCATTTCAAATTAAGCATTCCATTTCCATCTATATTGTAGCAATAAATGACGCTATCATTTTTGACTCCGCCGTAATCGTATTCTACCAATCTGACGGAATTTTTATCGAATGTACATCCAGTTAAACCGAGAGGTGAAAGGAGATTTTCGATATTGATAGAAAATTCTGCAACGCCATCTCCATCTGTTTTCAGTGGCAATCTGTAATGAAAATCCTTGCTATACCACGGTAGGTACTTGTAGATGGTAACATTTCTCTCCCATACATTGTTGCTCTCGTTGGACTCCTTTATAACATTTTCGGGATCAATTTTTATCACAAACTTCTGGGAATCAAATCCACGCGGTGTGATGTTCACCGGAAGAACCACCGTATCTCCAAGACCTATCGATTCTTCAACGGGTATAGTCTTTTTGCTCATACCCGCTGTTATCTCGACGTTGAATGTTCTCTCTACCGCGTGTCCGGAATTTTCTATGTGTATCTTGAGCTCAACGTTTTTACCATCGGCGAGTTTCTCTTCAAATCCCTCCACTTCGCTCACAAACAGGTCGGATTTTCTCTCCCTCACATGGACCAGTATAATCCTTTCGTTATTCTGCTCGTTTTCCTCGCATATCCAGTTATAGAAATCCGCAATAACTCTTATGAGGTGGTCGCCCGGCGCGAGAGACAAAGTGAAAGTGACATTTTTGGTTATCCCACCTCTCAACCCATTTATCTCCTCTGTATCTACAATACTTCCATCCACCTCCACGGCCACACAAAATGTCTGATAGACATCCTCTCCCGAATTTTCTACAGATACGTTGAGATTTACAATGCCTTCATCTATAACCTCGCCACCGCGAATGGATGTTCCAGCTATGTGAAGATCGGGAAAACCCGATGCCATTGCCAGAGGCAGATAGGATATAGGGATAACTATGGTTACAAG
>Ga0190315_1001163_pt1 | contig 11054 bp, 9 predicted proteins | sample 48701101_MG_FD_161673 | JGI IMG/M metagenome (GOLD analysis project Ga0190315, IMG submission 161673) | Hydrothermal vent sediment bacterial communities from Southern Trench, Guaymas Basin, Mexico - 4870-11-0-1_MG | ecosystem: Environmental > Aquatic > Marine > Hydrothermal vents > Sediment ...
AAGAAACACAATACCGAGTAAATGCTTTTGATTGGGAAAATGAATTTGCACAAATCATGCAGACTGGGGGATTTGATATCGTGATTGGGAATCCGCCTTATGGTGCTCTTTTCTCAGAAAATGAAAATGCTTATTTGCTTAAAAAATTTAAACTTCAAAATTATCAACTTGATAGTTATGTCTTATTCATTGAAAAAGCCCTGTATTTGAATAAAAACAAAGGCTTAATTGGATTGATTATTCCTAATACTTGGCTTTTAAATTTAACCTACGAGAAAATCAGAAAACATCTTTTTGATCAAACCACCCTTAAAAATATAGTACATTACCGATATCGTGTCTTTAATCAAGCAATCGTCGATACACAAAATGTTATCCTTAAAAAATATCAACCCACTGATGATCATAAAGTGGAAATAACGCTTATCGAAAAAGAGAACCATTCCACACATTATCTAATCCCCCAAAATCGTTGGCAAACTAACGGAAAACCCGTCAATATCTTTGAAAAACCGGAATTGACAGAACTCGCTGATAAATTGCGTGCTTGCCAAAGACTAGAAAGTTTATGTGTGATTACTCAAGGTACAAAACCATTTCAAGTGGGTAAAGGCAAACCACCACAAACACGCGAAATGGTGAACAAAAAACCTTTTGTTTCAGATACCCCTCTTGATGACACTTTTCGTCCATTATTACGAGGCAGTCTCATTCAAAGGTATAAAATTCTGTGGAAAAACAATTATTGGATTAGTTTTGGAGATTGGCTTGCCGAACCCCGTTACTCGGCTAATTATGATGCGCCATCCAAAATAGTGATTCGTCAAACAGGTGATCATCTTGTTGCAACATTAGATAATCATCAGTTTATTGTACGTGATAATTTATACACCATTGTTTATCCTGAAAACGACTACGATTTACGGTTTCTACTAGGGCTGATTAATTCGCGCTTATTGCAATGGTTTTATGGCAATATTATCAATCCAGAAATAGGCGAAGCACTGGCACAAGTCAAACGTGGACATTTAATACAACTCCCTATTGCTAAAATTGATTTCGACAACCCAACCGACAATGTGCACTTTGATAAAATGGTACAACTCGTTAATCAAATGTTAAAACTCAATAAACAACTGGATGTCAACAATGATTCGCAAACGCAAACAATTTTAGAACGCCGACTCAAAGCGATTGATAAACAAATTGATTTTCTCGTTTATAGCCTATATGATTTAACACCTGAACAGATTGATATTGTGGAAAAGAGAATATATAACGACAAGGATTGTGCATGAAAGGATTAGATTGTGCCTCGCTCTTCTAAACGGAAATGATAACGACAAGGATCGTTTATCAAAGAATAAGCATTGAAATTATAGACTTATCCTTTATTATAAACAATCCTTGTAGTTATATACGATTTAACACCAGAACAGATTGATATTGTAGAAAAGAGTGCTTAGCAAAAAAATTATATAGGCTTGCCTCCATATTATCCAAAAAGGATTCAAAAATAAAATGACACAATGGTACGAAACATTATTTACCGATTACGCAAAAACGTATGATCAAGAAGCCTTTACGCAGGGCACAGTTCAAGAAGTCGATTTTATTGAACAAGAAATCGGTGGCAACACATCAAAACGCATCTTGGATATAGGCTGTGGTACAGGGCGACATGCCATTGAATTAGCCAAAAGAGGCTACCAAGTCACCGCCATTGATTTATCTGAATCGCAACTCAAACGCGCACAAGAAAAGGCGAATGAAAACCAAGTGAATGTTGATTTCCAACAGGCCGATGCCAGACAGCTTGATTTTAGCAATGAATTTGATTTAGTCATCATGTTGTGTGAAGGCGGTTTTTCTTTAATGGAAACAGATGAAATGAACTTTGCCATTTTGAAAAATGCCACTCAAGCTTTGAAAAACGACGGCAAACTCATTTTGACAACGCTCAATGCCCTCTTTCCGCTTTATCATTCCGTCAAAGACTTTATGAACAACAACCTGAATGAAGGGCAAAGTGAAAACAACACCTTCGATCTCATGACTTTTCGAGATCATTCCACATTTGAAATAGTCGATGATTATGGCAATCAGAAAACCCTGAATTGCAATGAACGGTATTATGCCCCATCAGAAATCACCTGGCTAATCAAAACACTGGGTTACACAAAATGTGATATTTACGGCTGTGAAACGGGCAACTTTAAACGCGACAAAGCATTGACAACAGAAGATTTTGAAATGCTCGTTATTGCGGAAAAGTAAACAGGCGTTTTATCAAAATCATTTCAAAACCACTTTGCGTGATATAAGTTCAGAAGTTCATAAATGAGCTTATTTTTGGGAAGTTACTCAAAACAGGAAAATAAACGCTAAAGACGCTAACGACACTATCGATGCCTTAATTTAAATATATTTTACGTGCGTCTTTTTCTTGCGTTATTATTTTTTGTTGTTAAAATCATTGACTTATTTTTTAGGCGACAATCCATTATCAGTTATGCTCACCAACTTGACTGATCAAGCCATTACCATCTGGCAACAACACTTTATCAGTGAACGGGTTAAATTTTTATTCTCAGTCATTGATAAAAAAGTAATCACTGAAACCTGAAAGAAGGAATTTTTTATGTCAACACGTTTGTCAAAACCTAATGCGTCAGCCATCTTGTCAGAAGACACCCGCGCCGAGATTGATCGTTGGATAGCCAAATATCCGCCAGATCAAAAACAATCTGCTGTCATGGGCGCACTCACAGTTGTCCAAGAAGCCAACGGCGGTTCGTTAAGCACGGCATTAATGGATGGAATAGCCGATTACTTAGACATGCAGCCCATTGCCGTTTATGAAGTCGCCACTTTTTATTCCATGTACGAACTCAAACCAGTGGGAGAGCATAAACTCTGCGTTTGCACCAATGTTTCCTGTATGCTGCGAGGCTCAGAAGACATCGTCGCCCACCTAGAAAAGAAATTCGGGATAAAACTCGGCGAAACCACACCCGATCAGAAATTCACCCTAAAAGAGGTAGAATGTTTAGGGGCCTGTGGTGGCGCACCCATGATGCAAATTGGGAAAGAATATCATGAAAATCTGACACCTGAAAATGTTGATGAGATTTTGGCGAAATTATAGCCTTTCCCTATTTTAATTTAGGCTCACGCAGAGCCGCAGAGAATGAGAGAAAATTGATATCAGTGTTAGACAAGCCGGCTTGTCTAAAGCTAGCTAAACACCTCTGCGCCTCTGCGGCTCTGCGTGATTTACTCATTTATGTGCCCAAATAAAAAATGGAACGTGCTGATTATTATTCTGCTTTTTAGCAAACTACGCTTATGCCGCTGATTCAACAGTTGTTCAGCTTTCCACAGCTCAAGCACTACTCAAAGGGATTTATGACGGTGAAACCACTTTTTAAGAATTGAAAAAATGGGGCAATTTTGGCATGGGGACAATTAATGGTTTAGATGGCGAAATGGCCGCCTTTGATGGACAATTTTATCAAGTCAAAGGTGACGGCAAGGCACATCTTATTCCTGATTCGATGAAAACGCCTTATGCCACCGTGCATTTTTTTGAACCGGATAAAACCATCACATTGACAACCGCCTTTCAGAGTTATGCCGATTTCCAAAATCACCTTGATCAGTATTTACCCAGCCGTAATCGGCCTTATGCTTTTAAAATAACAGGCACATTTGATGACCTCAAAACCCGAAGCGTCTACAAACAAAAGCAACCCTACCCACCTGCGGTAGAAGTCATTGCTCATCAATCCGTTTTTGAATTTAAAAACATAACGGGTACAGCAGTTGGCTATTGGTTTCCTGATTACATGGAAAAAATAACGATTCCCGGCTACCATCTGCATTTCGTTTCGGAAGATAAACAACACGGTGGGCATGTACTCAATTGTCGTTTTTCAAAAGCGACTCTTGCCATTGATTTTATTAACAATATTAAAGTCGTGATTCCTCAAGATGCCACTTTTCATCGCGCTGACTTCAGTACCTATAATCGCGCAGAAATAGAGACAGTCAAAATGGGCACTTCAATGATCAAAGAGCAATGATGACTTGTAGGGGCAATCCCTTGTGCTTACCCTTCTCAAAAGGAAACGGTTATGACTTACCCGCTACTGAAATTCATCCATATAATCGGCCTAATGTAGGTGTTTATTATCTTTTTAAAAAAGGTTAAATCATGAACTGGCAAGAAATCTGTGAAAACAACACGCTACGAGATTTACCCTTCAAAATCGAATTGAACAAGTGGGGACAAATCCTGATGTGTCCAGTGAAAGTGATTCATTCATTTTATCAATCCCGGATTCAAATCTTATTAGAAACGCTTTTGAAAACCGGACTGGCTATGCCTGAATGTGCGATTCAAACTTCAGATGGTGTCAAAGTGGCTGATGTGGTTTGGGTATCATCTGCCAGGGCCGATATTATTTTAGAAGAAGATATGGCTTCTATTGCGCCTGAAATCTGTGTTGAAGTCAAATCTGCAAGCAACAGCCTTAAAGAAATGTTGGAAAAGAGAGACTTGTATTTAGAAGCGGGCGCAGAAGAAGTGTGGCTGTGTCAGAAAGGCCAACTCTACTTTTACAATGAACTGGGTCAAATAAAACAGTCAATACGAGTACCTGATTTTCCAACACAAATTCAACGTATCACTTAACTCACTTATTGTTTCTTTTGAAAACGAGGCTTTTTTTATGTCAAATGAACTGTGTTTTAAAAACATCCATTTAGATCAATCTTGGACATTGCCTGTCTATGAAAGCACAGGCGGTTACAAGGCGCTGCGTAAGGTGTTAACTGAAAAAACGCCTCCCAAAGACATCATTGATCGGCTCAAGGGATCAGGCCTACGTGGCCGCGGTGGCGCAGGGTTTCCGGCCGGTTTGAAATGGAGTTTTATGTTATCGGTGCGCGATAAACCGGGGCAAAAATACTTGGCCTGTAATTCAGATGAAGGGGAACCTGGGACTTTCAAGGATCGCGATATTTTGCGTTATAACCCCCATGCCGTGGTTGAAGGCATGGCAATCGCCTGTTACACGATAGGCGCGACAGTCGGTTATAACTACATTCGCGGTGAATTTGCCGAACCGATTGAGCGTTTTGAGGCCGCTGTGCAAGAAGCTTATGAAGCCGGTTTATTGGGCAAAAACGCTTTAGGCTCAGGGGTAGATATTGATATCTATACGCATCACGGCGCAGGTGCTTATATCTGTGGTGAAGAAACGGCCCTGTTAGAATCTCTCGAAGGCAAGAAAGGCCAACCGCGTTATAAGCCACCCTTTCCAGCCGCTTACGGTTTATATGGCAAACCCACCACCATTAACAATACCGAAACCTTGGCATCAGTGCCAGAGATTCTCAACAATGGTGGGGACTGGTTTTTAAATATCGGAAAACCGAACAATGGCGGCCCTAAATTGTTTTCGATTTCTGGACATGTCAACAAACCGGGTAATTATGAAATTCCCATGGGCACCCCGTTTGCTGATTTATTAGACATGGCTGGCGGCGTATGGAAAGAACGCAAATTGAAGGCCGTGATTCCAGGCGGTTCTTCTACCCCGATACTCACCGGTGAAACGATGATGGGCTTAACGATGGACTATGACTCGATATCTAAAGCCGGTTCCATGTTAGGTTCAGGGGCCGTGATCGTGATGGATGACACCACAGATATGGTAAAAGTGTTAGCCCGGATTTCTCATTTTTACTATGAAGAATCTTGTGGACAATGTACCCCTTGTCGAGAAGGAACAGGTTGGCTATCGCGTATCGTACACCGGATTTATCATGGTGAAGGGCGACAAGAAGATTTGGATTTATTGACAGATGTCGCCAATAAAATTGGCGGACGCACAATTTGTGCGCTAGGGGATGCCGCAGCCATGCCCGTGACGAGTTTTGTCAAGACATTCCGGGAAGAGTTTCAATATTATATTGATCATGGAAAGAGCATGGTGACAGCTTAAGCGCCGCAATAAGGGCGATAACTAAGGTTCGCCCCTACATAAAATCGTATGTATTGTAGGGGCAAACCTGCGTGTCTGCCCTTGCTTTGCGACTTAGCGGCTTTGCGTGAGTATTGATTTGATAAAACAGAACATTTTGGAGATTAAAAAATGCAATTACCATTAAATATTTGTCAACAATTTGGACAATTTGCTTATCAAGATGAACAACAAGGCATTAAAGCCATTGCAGCTATTCAAGATTTTATTGAGGCATATCAGGAATATAGCGTTTCTGGCAATGACTCACAACAGGCAAAAACAGTGACGATTGAGCGTGATCAAGCGGGAGTCGTTGTTGTCGCGAAAAGCGTTAAACTGTTGCCAAATATGCAAATTAATCTGAAAGCCTTAATCAAAGATGCCCAAGAACGATCAAAAGAAGCCACTAATATTACCACTATTGTGATTGGTGGCGTACTTTCAGATTGGCTTATGAAAGTGGGCGCGGCTTTGTACTTAATTCAATTTGGCATTGGTTTAACAACGGTTAAATTGAAACCAGAGCAAGCAGGGGTTTTAGTCGCGTTGCATCACTTATGTCGTGGTGAATTGAATTTTGAAATGTCTTTATCAGAATTGCAAGTCAAAATGCGGGATAACTATCATTTCAGTTTGGATGTTGATGAACTGGATGATATTTTGGAAGATTTAGTCGATTTGCACTGTGTCAGTCGTCAAGAAAATGTTATTTATTTGATGGAGAAAGTTGTTTTAAAAGATATTTGAACCTGATTTCACGGATTAAATAGTACAACGGATTAGCGGTATAAACGGATTGTATAAATACTGAAATTTTAGTTTGGAAATATACTTCAGACGTTCAAGTGTTCGGTTTTTTTGAATCACTAAAACGCCAGAAAAGACCTGACAGGTTTTAAAAACCTGTCAGGTCTTAAATCCGAAAACTTGAACGTTTGGAGTATATACTGCCAAAGCTGAAGCTTTGGACTCCAAAATATTCAGTAATTTTTCAATCAAATTTGAACAATCCGCTTATACCGTTAATCCGTTGTACTAAAGAGAAAAATGACAAAACTATGCCCCAAGAACTCAATTTACATTTCAAAAACGCCCAGCAAGTCACCATTCACTTGGCTCAACATCCCCCAATAACGCTTGATTTTGCCATACCGCTTCATTCCCAAGAGAGAGAAGCGATTCGCCATTATTTAGAAATCTATGCCGCGCAATATGTGATGGATATTGACGATCAAGAAGCCGAGCGCGTCACGACACAATTATCACAATGGGGGCAAAAGCTATTTGATGCGGTATTTAATAATGCGTCGGCAAAACAATTATTTGCTCACTTTATCAATACGCCCAGTGACAAATATTTAGTCACCCTTACCGCCCAAACCCCTGAAATTTTATCGTTACCGTGGGAATTACTGCATGATGCCGGGCAGTTTTTATTTGCGTTTCAGCCTTCGATTACGATTTTACGGCGGATTTCACCCAAAACCACTTTTCCGGTTTATGCGAGTCAATCGAGTTTGCATATCTTGTTTGTCGTCAGTCGTCCACAAGGTGCTGGTTTTATTGATCCACGTACCGATGCTCAAGCGGTGTTAAAAGCGATTGAAAAATACCCTGCTATCACTGTGGAATTTTTACAGCCCGCGACATTGGAAAATTTATGGCAACGTTTGCAAAATCCAGATTTACCGCAGATTGATGTGATTCATTTTGATGGGCATGGTTATTTTGATAAAACTGGTGATTTAGCCCAAACCACGATTATGCAATTAAGTAGTGTATCACGAGATTTGCGTAAACCGTTGCGTGACTTGGAATTTGGCGCGAATACCGGTTATTTGTTATTTGAAAAAGCCGGCAAATATAGAGAAAACGGTAGAGACCAATTTTATGTGCCAACCTCTTGGTTAGCCTATTTATTATCAGAATCCTCGGTACGTTTGATGGTGTTATCGGCTTGTCAATCGGCAATGATAGCGCATGACAATGAGGAAACTGACGAAGAACCTATCGGCAGTATCGCCGTTGGTTTGGTGGCAAGCAGTGTGCCGTCAGTCTTAGCGATGAGTTATTCGGTGATGGTGCGGGCCACTGAACTATTGTTTGGTGGGTTTTATCGGGAAATCGCAGCAGGTGAAAGTGTTGGGATGGCATTGGATAAGGCGCGTCAGGCTTTATTGCAAGATCGAAAACGCCGCGATTTGCAACGTGGGCAAGAACGGGTTGAGATTCAAGTGAGTGATTGGTTTTTACCCACCTTGTATCAAGCGGGTGAAGACACGCCCCTGGTTTCGATAATGACACCAAAATCACCGAAACCTCATCAGCATAATTTACCGGCATTGCCAAACGCAGGTTTTTGGGGACGGCGTAAAGAGTTGTGGCAAATTGAGAATGGGTTTATCGATGGAGTACGGCGTGTCGTGTTGAGTGGTTTTAGTGGGCAAGGCAAAACGTTTTTGGCCCAAGAGTTAGGGCGTTGGTTATTGCAAAGCGAACGCTTTGATGCGGTGGTGTTTGTAGATTATTCAGGTTATCAAGGGCTGGATGCCGTGCAATGGGCGGTGACAACCTTGGGTTCCGTGGTTGAGCAAAGTTTAGTGGATGTGGCGGCGGCGAATGCGGTATTGCAGACTCAGCGTATCTTATTGATTTTAGATAATTTAGAGGTGTACGTTGCTGAAAAACAAGAGACTTTGCAGGAATTATTAACCGTTGCTCATCAATGGTCATTATTGGCTGAAAGCCGTGTTTTGATAACGACTCGCCCTGTGGAATTAGGGCATCAAGCTTATCAAAAGGATAGTGAAAATTTTCGGCAATTGAAGTTAGAAGGTTTGGATAAAGAGGATGCTTTGGATTATTTTGAACGATTGTTGGCATTATCAGATAATCCAGTGCGTTTACAAACAGATGAGTTATTGCGTTGGTTTGCCAAAGTGCAGTTTCATCCGTTGTCGATTGGTTTGGTTTATTGGCACGTTCTTTAGAAACTGAGGATTTAGCGAATCTAGAAAGCCGTTTAAATCAGTTAATGCTTGAGTTGCCTGATAATCCGGTTAAAGCTACTTTGCAGTTGGTGATTGAGCAATTGGATGAGGAATCGCGGCAGTTGTTGCCAAGGTTGGGGGTGTTTCAGGGTGGGGCGATGGAAGATGTGTTATTAGACATCACTGAAATCCCTACAGAAAAATGGAGTGAATTACGGTCATTGTTAGAAACCACTGGTTTAATCCAAGTAAAAACCTTACTTAACATTAGTGTGCCGTATATTCAGTTCCACCCTAGCCTAACCACCGCTTTACAATCAGACAACAGCGAGAATTTACGGTATCGTCATCAACGCTGCTATTATGAATTATCGTATTATTTGTTGTTTGAAGATTTCAAAAATCCCGTTGCAATCCGTGCCATTATGAAAAGTGAATTATCCAATTTATTATTTGCCATCAAAGGTGCGTTAGCTGAAGTAGCTGATTATGCGCTGAACTTTGTGAATAACGTGAATAAATTTTTAGATTATTTCGGATTGAAACGTGACTTGGTACAACTCAATCAGCAAGCAGCTAAATTGGCGGGAGAAGTTGGGAGCCAAAACTGGTATTTAAGTAAAGGCTGTGTTGGAGAACAGTCGTACAATGCGGGGCATTATACTGAAGCGGCCAACATTTTTACCGAGATTTTAACTAATTTAGGCACTACTGCCAGTTATAATCGTTGTTTGGTTTTAGGTCATTTAGGACGTTGTTTTCATAAGCAAGGACAAGCCGAACGAGCCGCCGCTTATTATCAACAAGAATTAAATGAGTTGAAAAAATTAGAGCCATCTAAAAACATACCAATAAAAATAAGTGTAGTGTACACCGATTTAGCTGATGCACTGAGAGACATGGGACGTTATGCAAATGCACAAACTGCTTATGAGCAAAGTTTAGCGATTGCTCAAGAAGAAAATAATGAGCGGCAAGTAGCTGTTGTAAATGGACAAGTCGGTACCTTAGAACTGGTCCAAGGTAACTTAGCCGAAGCCGAACAACGTTATCGAATCAATTTAGATATTTTTCAGCGTCTTAAAGAGCCTATTGGAGTAGCAATTGGTTGGTCACAATTGGGTTATGTGTATGATGAACGCAAACAATGGGAAGCCTCTGAACACGCCTATCGGCACGCTGCTAATATTTTTGAAGCCCAAGGGAATTTATCCGGTGCTGCCCAAACTTGGAATAATTTAGCCGTAGTTACGAAAAAAATGGGCAAATTGCCAGATGAGGAAGCGTGGTATCGGAAGGCGATTGAAGGTGGACAAAAAACACAAGACTGGTTGTCGACTGCAAGAGCTTTAAACAATCTCGCCGACCTCCTCCAAAACCAACCAGACCGTTTACCCGAAGTCCAACAACTTGCCAAGCAAGCCTTAGCGATTAAAGAAACTTTAGACCCTGCAACAGCGGAAATTTGGCGAACTTACGACACCTTAGCAATAATTGCCGACAAACAAGGCAATGCCCAAGAAGCTAAAAAGAATCGCCGTTTAGCCCGGGAAACCAAAGCCAATTTTGCTGGTACGCGGTATGAGTTGAAACCGAAACATAGCCAGTTGATTTTGGCAGTGGCACGGGGTGAAAATGTAAAAGCGGCTTTGCAACGCTATGCTAAAGGTTGGAAAAATCTCAAAACCGCCATTCAACAGATTTTAGCTGGCGAAAGAGATGTGGAAAAATTGTGTGAGCCGTTGACTCATTACGATGCACCGATTATTACCGCTATCCTTGAAGGGATTAAACGGCCTGAGAGTTTGGAGTGGTTTGAAGAATGATAACTACAGGGATTGTTTATAATAAAGGATTAGATTTTCGTTATGTCTGGCTCTTAATCCTTTCTTATAGACAATCCTTGTAGTTATTGGTTTTGATTTTAATCCTTTCTTATAGACAATCCTTGTAGTTATTGGTTTTGATTTTAATCCTTTCTTATAGACAATCCTTGTAGTTATTGGTTTTGATTTTAATCCTTTCTTATAGA
>Ga0190315_1001167_pt1 | contig 11038 bp, 16 predicted proteins | sample 48701101_MG_FD_161673 | JGI IMG/M metagenome (GOLD analysis project Ga0190315, IMG submission 161673) | Hydrothermal vent sediment bacterial communities from Southern Trench, Guaymas Basin, Mexico - 4870-11-0-1_MG | ecosystem: Environmental > Aquatic > Marine > Hydrothermal vents > Sediment ...
TGGAATTATACGATATATCGTTGGAAGTTTTTCATATAAAGCTGTATAGAATAACAATATAGTTGAAACTAAAAATAATATAAATACATATATTTCTCTAATCTTCTTTAATCCTATTTTTTTGCCTAGAAATCCGAGTAACGGAACTATTAGGCTTCCACCTATAAGCAACCCTAGAGATAGAATTGGATATAAGACTACCATCTTAACCGCCTCAATTTACCTGTATCAAGGGATTTATAATGTCTATATACATTTATCAAGATGGCTATAGCTATGGCCGCTACACAAGCTCCAATTGCAATTGAGATAATAGTCATAGACTGTGAAAGTGGATCGATATAAACTTCCCCGTTTTTTTCACGTAAACCCATAACTAAAATATTTAGATTTACACCTATTGTTAATATCTCCATCCCAATAATTATTTTCAATAAATTTCTTTTAGCTGCAATACCATATATTCCTATAATAATCAGTATTAAAGCTATATTTGCAAGAAATATTTCTTCAACCACTTTTCTCCACCTCCTCTTCCGACTTCTCAGATCTAAATAGTGCTGCAATTGAAATTGCAGCCGTAAATAACATGAAAGCCTGTATTATTATATCCATCCCACGATATACCCATAGAAAATATGGTTTATCCTCAAATTTTTCTTCCGCACTATATCCTATAAGAGTTATTCTAAATACGTCTGGATTAAATATTAATATGTATAATAATATGATGATTAACAAAGTTCTCGACAATAATTCTTCTAGTCTAATCTTTCCTCACCTCTTCTCTTCTTGCTGTATGCATAAAGGCTAAAAGTAGAACTGTTATACCTCCAGCATATACAGAGAGTTGAAATACGGCTACATATGGTGCTCCAATTAGATAGAAAACTATTGATATAAGAATATTCAATATCATAAATGTCAATATTACTTTTAATAAATCCTTTATTTCTATACATATTACTGCGAAAATTATTGCGAGAATCGAGAAGATATATATAGTAGTCATATATTCACCTCACAAACAGTTTTTCTTTTTCAAAAGCTATATTTTCAAAAACTTTTGTTAATTTGATGGCCTTTGTAGGACAGCTTTCAGCGCATTGTTCACAATATATACATCTATATATCATAAATACTGGTCTCTTTCCCCTCTCATCCTCTATTATATTGATGGCCTTTACAGGACAAACTCTGGAACATATTTGACATCCAATACATTTATCTCTATAGAACTCTATCCTACCCCTATATCCATCAGGTAAATGGACTTTATCTTTTTCTTTAAATGGATAAAGTATTGTAGCCCGTTTTCTAAATAAATTTCTATATACTTCGCCAACCATTACTCCAGGTTTTTTCATTAATATATCACCCTAACTATAAGTAATTGAATTAAAGATAAGGGTATAAAATATTTCCATGAGATAGATAATACTTGATCTATTCTAAGTCTAGCAAATATGGCTCTAATAGTTGTTAAAATCAATAATATGAATATCGATTTAATTATAAAGTAAATTGTATAGAGTAGTGTTTCCAATCCCGGTATTACTGGACCTAAGGGTCCCCCGAGAAATAATGTTGCTCCCAATCCAGCTATAAATAATGTTTCAATATCTCTTCCAAACCTAAATAGAGCTAGTTTTTTACCAGAATATTCTACGATCCATCCAGCAACTATTTCTTGTTCAGCTTCAGGTATATCGAATGGAATTCTTTCAAGTTCGGCTTGACCTGTAATTAAAAATATTATAAATGCAATTATATTTGGTGTAAATATGTACCAAATATTTTTTTGAGCTAAAACTATTTCGGAAAGCGTTATCGAGTTTGATGAAATAGCTATGCTGATTAATGAGAGCATGAATGGTATTTCATATCCAAGTAACTGGAGTATAGCTCTTTCCGCTCCTATTGTTGCAAATCTACTTGTAGATACTTCACCTGAAACATAGACAACTATAGATATAATTGTAAGCATTGCAACTAAAAATATTAGGTCTCCTTTAAACGATATTATTCCATGTATACTTGTTATCGGAAGATTTAATGTTATAAGAAGTGATAAGGAGAAAAATATTATTGGCATCATGGTAAACAATATTTTATCTGCAGCCTCTGGAACAATATCTTCCTTAGATAAAAGTTTTATAAAATCTGCTAGGGGTTGAAGTATTCCATGAGGACCAGCATATAAGGGTCCAACCCTATTCTGAAGTTTTGCATAAAACTTTCTATCAATCCATTCATAAAATAGTGATAATAATCCTATGAATATGAATCCGGGAAATACAATAATTTCAATAAACTTTAAAAGTATTTCAATCATGTCTCTCAAACCTCTTATTAGAATATCTTACCAATTCATCATAACCCCAAATCCATCTTCTATTCTTCTCAATATCTATAAATAATACTCTGCCAGTACAGCATATACATGGATCTATGGATCCAAATATTATAGGTATATCTGCAATATATACTTCATAGTCTCCTCTAGATGTAAGCATTTTAGCTGTTGCCGGAATATTTGCAAGAGTAGGTGTACGAACCTTATATCTATATGGCTTTATACCTCCATCAGATATCACATAATGTAATAATTCTCCTCTAGGGGCTTCGACTCTACTTATAGACTCACCTTTCGGAGGTCTAATAATTATAGGCATTCTCAATTTAAAGGATCCGGAGGGAAGATGGTCTAAACAATATCTAATCATATTTATAGATTCAAGTACTTCATCTATTCTAACCAATATTCTAGCGTAGACATCACATGTATCATATGTTATTACATTAAATGGGACTTCGTCATGTACTCCATATGGGTCATCTGCACGTATATCATGCTTTATTCCAGAAGCTCTTAAAACTGGTCCAACAGCATATAGATTTACAGCTTCACTTGGTTTAAGTATACCTACATTTTGCGTCCTCATTAACACTGTGGGCTCTTCATTTACAAGCTTCTTATAATACTTCGTTCTTTTCTCAAGAAAATCTAAATTTTTTCTTATTTTTTCTATAATTGTAGGTGTAATGTCTCTTCTAACTCCACCAATAGTATTATATGAGGTTATAACCCTATTTCCAGTCATTAATTCGATTAAGTCTAAAACTTTTTCACGGTCTCTCCAAACATACATAAAAAATGTATCAAATCCTATTTGATGTGCAGCTAATCCAAGCCAGAGTAGGTGGCTATGTATTCTACCCATTTCCTCATTTATCAGCCTCAGATAATTTCCTCTAGGTGGAGGTTCTTTGCCCAATAATTGTTCAATATTCTGACAATAACATGTTGTATGTGCGGCATTACATATACCGCATATTCTTTCGGCAAGATATATTCCCTGTAAATATGTTCTATACTCCATTGCCTTTTCAATTCCACGATGAGTATAGCTTATATTTATATCTACACCTACAACTTTCTCTCCCTCAACATTAAATTTCATTAACAATGGTTCTGGATGAACTGGATGCTGTGGTCCAATCGGTATTATAAATCCCATAAAGTCACCTTAATGGTTCTGGATGCTTCACCTCATAATCCTTTTTTAAGGGATGTATTCCATCAGGCCAATCTTCTGGAAGAATAACTCTCTTAGATAGATTTGGATTGCCTTTAAAAACTATACCGAGAAGATCATGTATTTCTCTTTCATATAAATCTACTCCTGGAGAAATATCATATAGACTATCTATTTCAGCTTTATCTTTAGGAATCCTACATTTAACTCCAACCGATATACCATAACCAATTAGGGTGAGTATTTCAAAATATTCCTTCATATCTGTTCCACTGATTGCTTCAATAAACTGGAAATTTAAATCATTTAAAATATATTTTATAATTTCTTTATAATTTTCAGGCGAGGTCTCTATAATAATTCTCCTCTTCATAGGTATGCTTATATTGATAATCTTATCTCCAAATCTATTTTTTATCTTATCTACAATATCCTGTTCAGACATATCTATCCCTTCATAATTTTCTGGACAAGTATATTTACAGCCTGTATTACTGCTTCAGGTTTAACAGGGCATCCAGATATATATGCATCTACAGGTAATACCTTATCTAGTCCTTCATATACATTATAACAGTTCCAGAAGGATGATCCACTTACGGCACACGTACCTGCGGCAACAACAAACTTTGGCTCAGGCATCTGATTATATATTCTTATAAGTCTATCTCTAACTTGTCTAGTAACTGGGCCCGTTACAATAAGTATGTCTGCATGTCTAGGACTACCCTTTAAAAGCACCCCAAATCTCTCTAAATCAAATCTAGGTGTTAATGCGGCAACAACTTCTATATCGCATGCGTTACACGCACCTGTATTCATAAATAGTATCCATGGACTTCTACCTCTAGCCCATCTAATAATTCTTTCAGTAATCATAACTTTATCTCCCTCATCAAAACATATAATGTAAAGACTGTGATTAATATATAGCTGGATACAAGTCCAATGAAGATCATTTTATAGGGTTGGAAGAACTCTATTCTCATCGAGAATGCTATTAATAATGCAACTATATCAAATATAAGGAAGAGTACCGCATATTTAAAGAAAATTATTTTCATCGGGACCTTTTCAGGCGGAAAATATTCTCCACAAGCATATGGAGAAACTTTATCCTTATTCGGTTTAAACGGGGGGGCTATTTTTTTACCAATATAATATATAGATAATGCAATTAAAAGTGAGAGAATAAATATGAATTCAGGTGAGAGGAGTATCTCAAATATATTCATATAACCCCCCAAATATCTATTCAAATATGCTATATAAACTTTCCTTAAGTAAAATTAAAATAATAAATATTGTGAATATAAATTCAATATATTACATAATATTTAATAAAAAACTAAATATTTTACATAGTAATAATAAAATATTTGAGTGAAATATAAAATATTGTTAAAGTGAAGTGAATTATATGAATAACTTAAAGTTATTTTTTATTATAGATAACAGGAGCTATATACCTAAATACATTGCATCATGGGGATTATCAATTCTAATCAAAATAAATTCTAAAGGAATATTATTTGATGTAGGTGGAGACTATATTGCATGGCGACATAATTTTAATAGATTTGGCTTAAAGAAAAATGATATAGATATAATATTTATAAGTCATTGGCATGGAGACCACTGTGGTGCACTCCCCAACGTATTAAGATATTTAAATATTAATGATATTCCAATATACGTTCCATCTTATAGCTCTATGGTTAGAGAGGTATCAAATCTTGGTGGAAAACCAGTTATATGCAGTAAGCCTACAAGAATAGATGAAAACATATATTCTACAGGAAATATGGGTAGACTTATAAGTGAACATGCCTTAGCCATAAACATTGTTGATAAAGGTCTAATAATATTTGTAGGCTGTTCACATCCAGGTGTATTAAATTTGGTTAAAAAATCTATGGAAATATTTAACACAGATAAGGTTTATAGTGTTTTAGGAGGATTTCATCTATCTGGATATAATAATGGATTGGAAATGGCTAAAAGGTTTAAGGAAATGGGTTTAAAATATATAGCACCTACACATTGTACTGGAGATGATTTTAGAAACGCTGTTAAAGTAATTTTTGGTCAGAATTTCTTAAATACCGGAAGTGGATTTACAATTACTCTTTAATCTATCGACTATTTTATCAACTTTTTTCTTTAAATCCTCTATCGTCGAATCATTTAATATAAATATATCTGCCATCTTCATACAGTCAAGTATCCTAAGTCCGTATTTAGGCGAATTAAATCCAAGCTCGATATCATCTATTTTAATAAATTCACTCCATGTCTTCGGATCTCCCTTCCTCTTCCTCTTTAATATTCTTTTAAAACGTTCAGTTCTACTCCTATTCCAATCTTTATTTACGTCAACTGCTATTAAGATAAAGTTTTTACCTAATTTTTCTCTTAGATATTCTATTTCACCGGGATTTCTTATACCATCTATAATCCCATCTTTATTTAATTCCTTTAATGCAAATTCCGCTAAAATGCCATTATGATATTTTTTCCTTAAAAGGTTTCCAATTCTCTGAAAATTTTCTCTACTTAATTCTAATCCCTTTCTTCTAATCTCCCTTTCTACGAAATCACTTAGTCTGACAATCTTATATCCAAGTTTCTTTGATAAAAACTTTACAACCAGTTTTTTACCGCTACCTATTGGTCCAGTAACACCGATAATCATACAATTACATCTATAGTGGAACAAAAATATATTGTTATTCATTATTTAATTAAATTCCTGAATTAATTTTAAATACATGTAGTAATATTAATTGAATGATATTTATGAGGAAGGGAAGAAATGTTTTGGTTCAAGTTCGTTTGCCAATTAAAGTTGTTGAGAAGATGGATAGATTGATTGAGTTAGGCTACTATAATTCGAGGTCGGAGGTTATTGCAGATCTAATTCGACGAATAGATGAGGAATTATTTGGAGATAAAATAGCTTTATTTATAGAGGATTATCTAAATGGTAGGGTTAAACATGAATATAATTTAAAGCTTCGTGTAAAAATTGATGTAGAAAATGCTAGGAAGAGGTTTAAAGAACTTTTTGGAACAGATGATGTTTCTAAGATTTTGGATAAGGTTAGAGGTAGGTCTCTGTGATCGCATTAGATACAGATGTGGCTGCAATATATTTTATCTTTACATGGGATAAGAGATACAATATTGTATGTAAACTTATTGAATCGAATATTGAAAAGGCATTAACAATCTATAATGTTCTCGAATTAACCGGATTGATGGCTCTTGCTCAAGGAGGTGTAAAGGCAACTGAATTATTTAAAATAATACATAGGAGAGGTGATTTTAAAATATTGTATTGGAAAAAATATCCGCAACTACAGTCAGTTTTCGTATCAAGAATACTAGACTATATTGAGCGGGGATTAAGTTTAGGCGATGCTATAACTGTATGGTTTATTGAGGAATATAATATTGATACATTTATAACATATAATAAGAAACATTTTATGAATAGAGTTTTAGCAAATGTTATGACTCCAGAAGAATATCTAAAGTCTATGGGGATTGCTTGAAAATCGTATTTAAGCCAGTTTTCTTCGACTCTCTTGGAGCAAAATCTTCATGCACATTTATTCAGACCTCAGATATCCGTATTTTAATAGATCCGGGTATAGCTATAATGCATTCAAGTTATCCTGCTCCGCTTGAGTTAAAACGAAGATGGGTTGAGGAGGGTAAAAGCCTCATAAAAAATTTTGCTAGGAATGTCGATATAATAGTTATTACACATTATCATTATGATCACTTTATGCATGATGTAGAAATATATAGAGGTAAAAAAGTTTTTATCAAGAATCCAAACGAATACATCAATGATTCTCAGAGAAATAGGGCTATAAAATTCTTCCAATATATATGTAATATATGTGGATATAAACTTGAGGATTTGATGGAGGATTCTGTTAGAAAAGATTATCCAGATCCTCTTAAGGATATTCCGATAGCTTCTGGCAAGGATTTTGGAGAATATAATAATAGGAGAAGAGAGTTGTTAGAGAAGGGTTATAAATGGTTTTATAAACGTGTGGAGAAGTGGATTAAATATAGACGTATACCCGAGTTAAAGACAAATGATATAGAATTTTATTTCGCTGAGAATAGGTCTTTTAGATTTGGTGAAACAGTTTTAAGATTTTCAAAACCATTTTTCCATGGAATAGAGTTTTCGCGTGTGGGATGGGTATATTCAGTTATAGTTGAATATAGAGGATATAAGCTTCTCTATACAAGTGATTTAAATGGACCTATAATAGAAGACTATGCTGAATGGATTATAAAGGAGAATCCAGATATACTTATATTGGATGGACCAATGACCTATATGCTTGGATATACATTAAACCTAATAAACTTTGAAAGAACGATAAAAAATGCATTAAATATAGTTAAAAATATTCGTGGAAAAACAATAATATATGATCATCATCTACCCAGAGAACCGAAATTTAGAGAGAGAACTAAAATAATATGGGAGACTGGTAAAAGACTTGGAAAAAATGTTATGACAGCTGCAGAATATCTAGGTAAAACCCCAGTAATCTTCACTATAATATAGATAATCCTATCTAAACTCTACATTTAACTAATATAAGAAAAGAATATATGATTTTCCTCCATTACCATATTCTCATTTATTCACTGGCAGTATTCTCTTTAAGTTTAATACCTTATCTTTCACATAGAGACCGTCCAATTTACGATCCATATGTAGGTTAAACCTTATTAGGATAATGGATAGTATTGAATCATATCTAAGTATTTATCTTCAAATATCTTATTCAAGTCCTCTTAAGAGTTATCTGCTAGTCCCAAATATTCAGCCTTATAATTCATTTTTCTGTCAATTGCTCCACTAGGCTATAATTTCTACGACTTTAGAAATGTAGGTGTCCACGTCTACTTCCTTATTACTGCTTAGGGTATAGCATAGTAGTGCACCAAGGAAAATCTTTATTCTCACTCTTTTGTCTAAATCCACCTCGCCGTATACTCTTTCGGCAACCTTATCTATTAAAGTATTACAAAGCTTAAAGATATCTCTTCTTACCATTGGATAAATATTTCTTATTGACAGGGTTTGGAAAAGGAGGCTTCTATTCCTGTCGCACGAATATTTCTTTATGTATTCCTCCGCTATTCGCTTTAGTAGTTCTCTGCCCTTTAAGTCGCTATGCAGGCATTTAGATATCACATCTAGAGGTAAGCTACGCTTTGCCACTTCTTTTATGAGCTTATCTTTCTTCCTAAAATACCAGAAAACTAGGCCTTTTGAAATACCTGCTATATTAGCTACTTGATCGATTGTGGCCTTGAAGAAGCCTTTCTCAGCGAATATCTGCATAGCGGCTTCTACTATTCTTTCTTCTTTTACCTCACTTTGCTTTTTCATATATTTATATTAATGTTTCTCATAGTATTAAAGTTTTTCTGACTTTAGAGTCAATCTGACCAGTCAGTAAAATTTATAAATGACCTCTACTTATAGGTAAGCGGTGTAACCTATGGGCTTTGCTAAGAAACTTGCTGGGAATCTAAAGAAGTATATGCTAATATATACGATAATTACGTTTTTGGTTGCTGTGATAGTGGGATCTTCGGTCCCGTTAGTTGCTAAAATTTCCCTAGAGGTTTTCAAGAGCTCTGTGATGCTACTCGCGACGATAACTATATTTCCTTCTATGATTCTTCTAAAAGGAGAAAAACTCAGTTCTTCTGTGAAACGTCTTAAATGTGTCTTTATAGTAGTCTTTTATGCCTATGTTCTCTCCCCCATACTTGCCTATCTGGGCTCAACATTGATATTAAACCCAGATATTAAGCTAGGTTTCTTAACGGCTAATACTGTTCCAGCCTCTTCAGCATCTATAGGTTATGTAATGCTGGCTAGCGGAGACTTAGAGCTTGCTACGGCTAGCATCTTCGTACTAGTCACTTTAGGTACTGTATTAATTCCAACGTATCTTTACGTTTATGCTTCTACGATGACAGTAAGTGCGCCAATTTTAGAGATTGTGAAATCAGTAATAGCTGTGCTAGTCGTGCCGCTAATTATAGGCCAGCTAGTACGCCGCTATTTGATTAAAAAGAAGGGGGTAACGTTCATCGAGAGGGAGCTTAAGCCTTATCTTACAGTTGTCACGGTATTAGCAATGCTCATCCTCATATTTGTTTTAATCTCTAGGAAGGCTATATTAATAGTGAAAAAGCCTTACACTGCATTAGATATTATGGGAAGTTACTCTCTTATAGTTTTCGTCATAATATTGATAAGCTTGATGATAAGTAAGCTATTGAAGATCCAGTACGGAGAGCATCAAGCAATGACATTTCTCGCTATAACGAAGAACCAGAGCGTCGCAGCAGCTATAGCCACCTGCGGGTTCGGACCTACAGCTACGTTAGCACCAGCACTTATACCAGCCATTCAGCCAATGCTAGCTATAGCATATCTATATGCAGAGCATTTAGTTAGGAAGATATTGCTGTGACTTAGACCGCTATATTAGTATACTACTTGCATAAATAGTTCTAGAGGTTTATCTAGAATTTTAAATATTCATTTTTATGAGGCATATAGAAGTATGCTTTAAGTGCGTGCTTTTGTATTGACTTTTAATATTAAGAGAAGAAAGCGAAATATAATCGGCTCCAAATCGATAACCTTTTCTCTAATTTTACTTTGATGTCTGTTATGCCAATAGTTTAGAAGAAGATTAGGGACTCTCGATAAGCTTTTGCTCTATATCTTGTTAGCTATATAAGCACTGTTCAGAAGATTCTTATAGATTCTTATAGCTTCCTATATATTGTTCACTATGAGCATTAATTCGGTTCTTAACTTCAGGCGTAATACTTTTCTTTACCATAAAAGGAGTACTTAATCTATTTGCTATAATATGGCACTACTAACTTCTTTTTCTGATACTTCAGCAGTTCAAGCGTAGGCTCATTGGTAGTTCAGAAACTTATATTTCTGAACTACTAATACGTAGCATTATTTATACGAGTATAAATATGTTTAAATAAACTTCTTGATGTTAAATGATGTATGTTTATTTAAGGGATTTTACCATTTCTAGTAACTTACTATTTATAGCTAAGTATTTTTGTCTTTAAATCATATATATTACTGTGGTTATATGTGTGATACTATTGTTGCTTTAGCTAACTCTACTAAGGATGAATGTGTTTTATTTGGTAAGAATAGTGATAGAGAGCCTAATGAGGTTCAGATTTTAGAATATTATCCACATATGTTTCATGATGAAGATTATGTTAAATGCACTTATATTGAGATTCCACAGGTAAAGGAGACTTATGCAATACTATTGTCTAGACCAATATGGATGTGGGGTGGAGAGATGGGTGTAAATGAATATAGCGTAGCTATAGGTAATGAAGCTGTATTTACAAAGGAACCATATTTAGAGAAGGGTTTAACTGGAATGGATTTA
>Ga0190315_1001168_pt1 | contig 11035 bp, 9 predicted proteins | sample 48701101_MG_FD_161673 | JGI IMG/M metagenome (GOLD analysis project Ga0190315, IMG submission 161673) | Hydrothermal vent sediment bacterial communities from Southern Trench, Guaymas Basin, Mexico - 4870-11-0-1_MG | ecosystem: Environmental > Aquatic > Marine > Hydrothermal vents > Sediment ...
GCGATAGCCCTGTGGAACCTGTTTGCAAGGCGTTATTTTATTTAAATTATTTGATGGATTTTATGATGTCTTGCATTAAGGTTCCACAGCCCTTCGGGACTATGGAACCAACGAACGAACCAACGAACAAAGTACGCGGGAACGGATTTGCAATCCGTTTCTTTTTGTTTTTGAATTTCAATAATTCTTATCTCGTCGCTTTGCGTTTTTACGCGGGTAAAATGTTTTAGTGAATTTTATTTGCTTGGAAAATATTGGGAATTGGTTGCAGGTCAGTTTTTGCGTGAGTCATTCAAATTATCTGATAAATTTTGATGTTCCGCATTAAAATTCCACAGCCCCATAGAACTATGGAATCAGCAAAATTTTGTCGCATATTCTGGATGAATCAATTCTTACCTAGCCGCAATCTCTGATAGGAACTGCTACTAGGCAAGATCAGCTATCCTGTTTTCTTGTTGTAGTCCTCTAACAAGAAACTGCGGTGGGGCAAAAAAATTTGCTTAGTTGTTTTGTGTTCATAATAGTGTTTTTTATTTTATTTAAGCATCTGCGTTAAAGAGCAAAGAAGCTAATTATTTTTTACATTTTGTTAATCCAATCACCAATTATCGCGACTAATTTCTTTTCTTTGCCTTTAAAACTATGATTTGCTTTCCTTACTATTTCAAAATTAAACTTTTTTGCATTTTTTGTTTTTTCTTCCAAAAGCTTTGCGATTGATTTTAGATTATAGTTGTAAAGATAAGAATCTCTATCTCCCATAATTACTAAAATAGGCGCTTTGATTTTAGACAAAGATTTAAACTTTGCTTTTTTATTATGAAAAGGGAAAACATTTTCATTGCTTTCCTCGCTATACAAACTAATAAATCTTTGACAAGAAACAGGAAAGTCCATTTCTGGTTCTATTATTAGTTCATTTCCCTTATTCTCTTTAACTGTTCTAAGCGCTTTTTTAAGAAGCGGCTTGAATTTATTTTTTAATTCTTTTTTTATAATTAAGATATTACTTCCCGGTGAAAGAAAAATTCCTCCCGTTATTGGCTTGTTATGTTTTTTAGAAAGATAATAACCAACTTTATCCGCTCCGCCGCTGATTCCGATTAAAACAATCTGATTAAATCCTTGTTTATTTAAAAATTTAATTCCAGTGTCAATATCCAAAACACAATCCTCAAATTTCTCCAAAGTCGATCCTAACACCAGAGGTTTATTGTTTTTCTTGAAACTGATATTCATGATGTCATGACCGCGAGTATTCATAGAAAAAAATCCGACATTAGATTTATAAAACTTATCCGCCATACCATTTATAATTTCGTGGTTTACATAAAAATTTCCCGGAAAACCATGAATAAAAAGAACAGCTTTATTTTTTTGTTTTTCAGGCTTAAAAAACAAACCGCTTAAAGCTATTTTATCTTTGGTAAAAATTTTTTCTAGTTGCCCTTTCATAGTTTAATTTTAACATAAAAAAGCAGGTTGGAAAAATCCAACCTAACACTTTATCCAGTTATTAAGCTGTCCTCGCCAGTCATCAGCTTTTGCCGATTCCTGTTCATGCTTCGTTTTTGAAAGCACGTTAAGAACAAAATCTTTTTTAGACAACATTTTCACCTCCTTATTTATTGTACTATCTTTATACCATCATAGTAACGCCTCGTCAAATGCTTTTTTTATTTCAAGGAACAATCTTTTCCTTTCTTCGCAAAAAGCATAGATGCCTTCTAAGGATATCTGTCCATCTTTTACTCTTGTGGTTGGACATCCATTGCCGCACAATTCAAGAAATTCGCATTTCTGGCACTTTTCTGGAATGCTCGCAAAAATCTTTCTGAATTCAAGAAATGCCAATGAGTTGGGGATTTCTTTAAAATCCATTTGCAAAACATTGCCATACTTATACTTCTTTCTTAAATATTCGCAAGGATAAATTTCTCCTTCGGGATTAACCGAAATCCAATTTAAACAAGTCCTGTTGCTAGAACAAAGATTGAGAGAGCTTTTAGACAGCCAAACTATCACTTCGTCCAGATCTCGAACTTGGATTGCTGGATCCCCGATTTCAAACCACCGATAAAATACTGCTTTCAGATATTCAAACCACTCACCATCTGACACACTAAATTTATCTGCCATTGAGTCGAATACCGGACTATACTTTATCTTTCTGAAACCTTTTGATATCAAAAAATCAAAGGTTTCTTTTGCGTAAGGTAAATTACTCTTTGAGACAGTGCAGATAACAGAAGGTTCAATTCCAGATTCCCTAAGATTGTTCACTCCCTCCAATACGGCAGAAAATGAATTTTTGCCGTTTATAAACTTTCTATTCACACCATGTACGCTCTCCGAACCATCTAAGCTGACACTTACTCCAAAATTATACTTTGCGAATAATTCAGCTAACTCCGGAGTAATTATTGTAGCATTGGTCTGAATTAGATTATACACTTTTTGCCCCGGTCTTCTGTATTGATCCATCAACTCCATAGCGTATTCAAAAAATTCATAACCAACAAGAGTAGGTTCTCCTCCATGCCAACTAAATGTTGGATAGAGATAATCCTGTTCCATGGTTTTTCTTATCGTGGTTTCCAGTATTTCTCTGGACATAAATTTTCCTGAAGCTAAGTGAGACTTCGCGTAACAGTAGTCACATCTCAAATTACAGGCATTTCCCACAGGTTTTAACTGTATAGAAAACCAGTGGTTTTCTTTGTTTCTTTCTTTGCTGATTAACATCCTTATCACCTCTTTGTTTTTCTTAAACTCCAATTCCCATCTCTGCGATAGAAATTTTTTCTAGAGTTCAAGATTCAGCATGTGAAATAATCACAAGCTAAAGTTTGAACTCCAGAATCTCAAACTTTCAACTCAGCTAATCTTTAGAAAATTTTCTTATTTGTAAAGAACTATTTTATTCTTCCTGTTCTGATTTTTGTGTCTACCTGTTGACTGGATGAACCGAGAGCTGAATAACAGCGTCAAAATTATCTTCTTCTGACATTTTATTCTTTCTCTCATGTCCACACTTAACGCAACGGTGAAGAATAGAATGTTCTTTACACTTCAACTCAACACCGATGGGTCTCATTATTCCCTGGTAGGATGACTGGCGATCTCCCGGATTCACATCGACATGCTTGCTCCAAAGACAGCGCGGGCAATGCAATGGTTGGTATATCCATTTCCCTCTACTTCCAGACCGCATTTTTCGCAAATGAAGTCCTCTTTATTGCGCTGAAATTTCTTCGTTTCCATAATTCTTGCCTCCATTTTTAGTTGTCTTAATAGTGGTTCATTATTCAAAGAACTCTCCTCCTTGCTTGCTCTTAATATAAAGGATTTTAAAATCTTGTCAAAGATCTATTGTTGCAACCACAACAATAAATTCAAAAAGCGTTTTTAAATACCTCCTGCCAGCACCCCAGCCAGAAAATTACTATTTGCTCCAAATCTCAATCCCCTGCTTATTTTCATCTAACCCATACAACCCGCAAACCATCTCACCTGCCCCGTAGTTAATTTTCTTGAATTGCGAAATGCTGTCCTTTGTCATTCCGAAATGGAACCACAGTCCCGTTCCAAATTTTACAAAACTGTTTACTAATAAATTGCCATTTCCTAATCGCTTAGGACTATCTACTTTTTTATATTTACTTATAAAATTTGGAACGGGACGCGGTGGAGCGAAGAATCTATAAAATACAGCAAACGCGGCTAACTTTGTTCTTAGATCCCTCAGTCGCTATCGCTCCTTTCGGGATGACAAATAAGGGAAACGCTCATTTCGTAATTCAAAGAACTTTAAAAACAGCAAGAATATACAGCAAGAATATAAGAAACAGATAATTTAATTGTAAGAATTTCTTGTCAGCTTGTTGTTGAGTAATTTATTATGTTCTCATAAAAAAGTTTCTCCCTTGCTGGAACGGATTTGCAATCCGTTTCTTTTGTTTTTGAATTTCAATAATTCTTATCTTATCGCTTTGCGTTTTTATGCGGGCAAAATGTTTTAGTGAATTTTATTTGCTTGGGAAACATTGGGAGCTGGTTACAAAATAGTTTCCGCGTAAGTGAAAAAAATCTGTATTTTGATCTGTGGATAGCTTTTTGACAAAAAACAAAAATGTGCTATATTAAAAATACAAAAACCTGTATCCTGAACTGTCACCGGATGGTGGCGTGGCTGGGACACCCAGCATAGGGACGTGGTTGAAAAAGCCCTTTTAGGGTCTTTTTTTGTTATCTAAAATGCCATTCATCCTCTACGCGTTTTTTTATTATGTTTCTATAAATGTTACGATCTTGCTTCTTTTTATTTTGCGCCCGATTAATGCTGCCCGCGACCATATCCGCCAATTGAACCAAAACATTGCTTTTTGAATCAACCATTTTACAATTGCGCATTATTTTTCTGTTTTTACTGTTAAGCTCTCGCCGAAGATAAGTAAAAAAATTCTTTCTGAAAATTCTGTCTCCGCTGCCGTCCATTCTCACTTTGGCGTTTAAAATACTATTGTTGTTATGTTTTAAAACCTCCTTAATAAAATAAGCGTAAAAAGAATTTTTATTATTTTTCAATTCATTGCTGTGAATAATAGATTTATCAACAACTAGACACCTGACACGAAAATCAAATTTGCTGACTGTTTTTAAAAATTTTATTCTAAAATCTTTCCGTGTTTTAAAAAATCTAAACTCGGTCTGTTCTCTAAAACCAATTTCTCTTTTTAATTCTTTTATCGCCACCGCTGTTTTTTCCGCTTCCAATTCATCATTAAAAATAACCATAGCAATAATAAAATGGCTAGTGGAACCTTTATTTAATTTGAATCCCGGATCTCCGGAGTCGTCTATAAAAACTAACATAAAAATTTATTTTAAAATTATTTATTTTCCACAATCTCAATCTCCTCCTCCCCCAACCTATATAACCCGTAAACCATCTCACCTGCCCCGTAGTTAATTTATTATAGCGCGGGATCAATCTACTTTTCTAACTCCCCCATATCCGCTTTTGGATTAAATTTTTGTTTTTTTAGAGATTAATTTTGTTTAGTATGATAATATGTATTACCATACTGTTTGAGAAATTAAAATATTACCATACTGATCGTTGGTTCCATAGTGGCGATAGCCCTGTGGAACCTGTTTGCAAGGCGTTATTTTATTTAAATTATTTGATGGATTTTATGATGTCTTGCATTAAGGTTCCACAGCCCTTCGGGACTATGGAACCAACGAACGAATGGCGTATGCCGAAATTCTCCCTCGCAGGAACGGATTTGCAATCCGTTTCTTTTGTTTTTGAACTTCAATAATTCCTGCCTGGTCGCTTTGCGTTTTTACGCGGGTAAAATGTTTTAGTGAATTTTATTTGCTTGGGAAACATTGGGAGCTGGTTGGAAGGCAGTTTTTGCGAGAGATAATTTTATTACAACAAAAACCGCCGTGAATGGCGATTTTTGTTTTAAATATAAACTTTTATTTAATTTTTATTCATCAACTTTTTTAATAAAATCAGCTACTTTATTAAAAACATTTGATTCTAAATCAATGTAATCAATAATACTATCAACATAACAATCTGGATCCGGCGTTGCCATAAACACACGAAATTTTGATTTTGATTTATTGTTCTCAGTCGTTTTATTCGTCTCAATTTTTTTACTTTCCAAACAATCAAAATACTTTTTTACACAATCTAATTTCTCTTCTCGTTTGTCATGTTTTAACGCTTCTAAGCAAAGCGTTTCAAGGCTGCCTTTGTTTTCACAATCTGGAAATAAAAAGATGCCAACATTTATTTTTTTGCTATCTTCTTTATTAACCTCATTTAATTTATCAGGCAAATTAAAATTTTTATTTGAATTCTTAGATAAGCTTTTTTTAAGTTCTTTAAAACGATTTTCTGGATTTTCATCAGCGTCAACTATTATCAGCAAGTTTTCCATATTTCTATTTATAAATTTTCTTTCCCGCAATCCTGTTTCTAATTTTTTAAGCACATCAGAAATACTTCCAGACGGATTAAATTCTACTAAACTTAAAAAACTATCTGAAATTTTACATTTGATTAATCCGGATAGCAATCTTTTATCAACGCCGTCTTTGGAGCTTTCGGTTATAATAATCGTTTTGGACATAAATTTGAAACTTATCTTATTTCATCTTTATTTTGAAGAGCATATTCAAGTTCTTCCTCTGAATACTTTACAACAATCATTTTTTCGTTTCTATCTTTTTGTAGCCGTAAAAGAGAAATCGAGTTTTCTTTATTTACTTTTTTAGCAACTCTAAATAAACTCTCAACTATCTCATAAGAATGAGTAGTAGCAAAAATTTGCCTATTTTCTTTTTGCTGCAAAAGATTAAAAATAGTGCCCCAAACTTTTTCCCTGCTATTTATATGAAGACCATTCTCTATTTCATCTATCAATGTTATTCCTGAATCATACTCAAGAACATTACAGATTAAATGCATACATCTTAAAATGCCATCGCCGTAAATGTTAATGCTTACTTTCCTTGAAAATCTTTTATCTTTTATCACAATTCCCTTGATTGTATGAGATTCAATGTCTTGAATATTTGGTTCTAAATCTTGCAGCATTTTTAATACGATTCCTTCTTTATTCGCAGTTGATATTTCAGCAAATTTTCTGAATAAATTTACATTGTCTGAAACAGTGCGATTATTCATATAATTGCCGTTCAACAACTCTTGATAATCATTATCTCCCTTCCAATGAATTCCTTTCTCGTCTTGAAATATTTTTGCTTGGTACATTGTTTTGTGTTCTTCACCCCATCTGCCAAAAGCTGTTCTTAATCCAACTAATTTTTTTAATCCCGACTCTGCGGTAGCCACAGATCTAATTTTATTTTTATCGTCCTCTTTTTCCAAAGAAATTGTCTCTTTGGTATAAAAATATGGTCCAACCCTTATTTTCCTGCTATATTGTCCATCAAGGTCAATTTGAATTATATTTTTGGAATCCAAATTATAAAAATACAAACGCCAAAAATCTTCATCGACATTTTCTAAACCGCGAAACATATTTGTTCTAAATGCTAACTCCGCGTTATTCGGATTTATGCCAATGAATACAGCATCAAGAAGCGTCGTTTTTCCAACGCCGTTTTCGCCCACAAAAATATTTATTTGATTCAAATCTTGCAATTCTAAACTTTCTACACCGCGAAAATTTTTAATTTTTAGTGATTTAAACATAGCATTAAACACTACTTTACTTATCTAAACTATACAGGACAAATGCCTATATGTCAATTTTTGTATTCTTTTCCACAATCTCAATCTCCTCCTCCCCCAACCCATACAACCCATAAACCATCCTATCAATCTCCCTCTCCAACTCCCCCGTATCTGCTTCCGGATTGTCTTTTTTCTTTTCCAAAATCTGATCAACTAATTTAATGAGTGATTTTTGTTTTTCGGGAGTGATTTTTGGAATTGGAAAATTGTTTATCATATCTTTTGTAAAATTTATACCTTGATTATAACTTGATGCTGGATATTTTTCTTTTATATAGAAGAATATTAATTTACTATTTAAAATAGCCAACAGAAATTTTAATTTGTTTATATCTTTATTAACAATTATTAAAGTTGATTTTCCCGGAATAATATTTCCCTTAAAATCCAAGCAAGCGTCTAATAATGTTAAGCCCTTTATTATAATTTTAGATCTTACCGATTTTTTCGCATAAGAATTTTTGAATGAATTTAAAAATTTTTGTTTGTCTACAATTGGGCAAAGATATTTATCTTTTAAATAAGTCATTTCTCTATTGCCCCATTTTGAAACATATTTATCAATCGTTCCAGTATTTATTATTTTTAACTGCTTGTCGCAATTAAAATTATCTTTAGATAAATTTTTAATAAAAGATTTTAATTTATAAGCGTCTGATGTCGCGCATGCATTTTCACAATTAGATAAATCTGATATTTTATTAGAAGCATTTTCTATTTTAAGCAAAAGTCTTAAATTATCAGAAAATAAAAAATCAAATGCAAACGGAGGCTGTAATATTTTTTTGTTTATCTCACTTTTAAATATAATTTGGTTATTTTCAAAATTGAATATTTTTAAATTTGCGCAACAACTTTTTTTGAACAGTGACACTATTGAATCAACTTTTGCAGTTTCAAATATTTTTCTGCCTGCTTTCAAAACAGAGTACAAATTACCAATCATATTTTTTCTTAATTCGTCACCAAACGGTTTTGATATCCATTTGTCGGGAGTGATAAAAGTTAATATACCTTTTACATTTAAAATTTTAAAACTAAATTCAAAAAAAGCGATATAAATATCCCAATTTCCTTTTGTCATCGCATAGGTTCCGGATATAAATTCGCGTAAATTTTTTTGTTCGTTAACCATAGCCTCGGAATCTATATACGGCGGGTTGCCAATCACCACATCAAACCCGCCATTCTTATGAAAAACTTCCGAGAAATAAATTTCAAAATCAAAATCCTTGCGGCCATTAGTCAGCTTGGCGATAATATCGTCAATCCGCTTTTTGTATTCCTTCTTTTTAATACCGCTCGTTTCATTAAAAAACAACGGCTTTAATTCTTCAAGCTTATTAAATAAAGAAGAATTGAAAAGATTTTTTTCAACACCCAAAAGCGAATTGCCGCAAACAATTTTGTAATCCAAATTAGGCAACGGTTTAATCTGCTTTATATCTTCCTCATCCACAACCAAAGAAAGCCACAAGCGCAACTTGGCGATTTCAACCGCGCCAGGATCAATGTCAATGCCATAGAGAGAATTTTGAATGCAATCCCGCTTAAAATTGTAAGCGGTGCGAAATTGCTTTGTCGCGGAATTTGCTAAATATGGATTAAGCGCTAAACGAGTTTTAACAATCTCATTCATCATCCCGACTGGAAAAGCCCCAGAACCGATTGCCTGGTCGCAAATCTTAATGTTTGCCAATTTTTCATCTATTAACTTGGCGTTATCGCGGATACTCTTTGGAAGTTTATAAGAATAAGTTTTAGTTTCATTATCTCGGCTTATAACTTCCGCTTCGTGTTCAGCCACAGTCTCGCCGTATTTAATTAAAGTGTTAATGTCTTCCCGCGTTGGCGCGGGACACTGGATTCCCGCCTTCGCGGGAATGACAGAAGGAGAAGAGATGGCAGAAATAAGATAATTAGCCAAGCTTTGCTCGCACATATAATGGACAATCTCGCGGGGCGTATAATAAGTTCCTTTGGATTTCCGGTCTCTAATTTCCAAAAGATTTTCAAAAACCTTGCCCAGCATTTCCGGGTCAATAGCCACTTCTTTTTCCAACGGCTCGTCCTCTTTGACGGTAAAATTGTAGCGATCAAAAATGTCTAGAATTCCGTCGCCGATATCGCCGTCCTTAGTTTTGCGATTATTGGAAAAAATATCGTTAGGCAGATCAATAACCGTATTCACCCAATCATAATTGCTTATCGGATCAAAAAGACCGCCATTTAAAAAAGGAGCCGATTTTTTGGGGCAAGAATAGAATCTTTGGGTTTAATAGTAAAAGCGTAATACTTCGTTTTTTTGTTGATCTTATGCTTTTTCTGTGGTATTTTGTAGTTGGTGGATTATTCGTTTTAATATAAAACTCAAAACTTTTCTAAAAAATATTTATGCCAATTTTTAATGACTTAAATTTAAAAAATTGGAAAAAGTCAGAAATTTGGACTGATAGTTTATGGATTATTCCCGAAAGAGATAAAACAGGAAAGCATAATGGCTTTTATCATGGTAATTTTGTTCCGCAAATTCCACATCAGTTAATTTTAAGATATACGAAGAAAAACGATGTTGTTTTTGATCCGTTTTTAGGAAGTGGCACAACCGCTTATGAAGCGGAAAGTTTAAACAGAAATTTTATCGGGATAGATATTCAAAAAAAGCTTATTGACTATGTTAGAAAAAATATTGAACCGAAAAATAATTTTTCGGAGTTAATTACTGGCGACAGTACAAAAATTGAAACTTTTGAAAAAGTGAAAGAGGTTTTAAAAAATCACAGAAAGAAAAATATTCAATTAGCTATATTACACCCTCCTTATGCTGATATAATAAAATTTAGCGATTTGAAAGAGGATTTATCAAACGCAAAATCACTAAAAGAATTTTTGGAAAAATTTTCCGCTGTTTTAAAAAACACGATTGAAGTTCTAGAAAAAGGCAGATATTTGGCGATTGTCATCGGTGATAAATATACCGCGGGACAATGGATTCCTTTAGGTTTTTACTGTATGAACGAAGCGCAAAAATTGGGATTGACTTTAAAAAGTGTTGTAATAAAAAATATGGCCGGTAATCGCGCCAAACAAAACAAGGAAGGTATATGGCGATATCGCGCGCTTTCAAGCGATTATTATATTTTTAAGCATGAATATATTTTAATTTTCAAAAAATAAGTTATGGAATACATAAAATCAAAACTTTCAGATGATTTGGCTCGAAAAATTATCGGTAGTCAAGAAAAAGCAATAGAGTATTTGTTGCGCTTAAATAATATTAAGCCAATACCATCTCTAAAATTCAAAACTATTAGCCGAGGAAAAAATAAAGGAAAGAAAGTTTTGGATTTAAATACAAAAGAGCTTTGGAAAGCAGTTGTTGGTAGTTGGGATTATGAAGTAAGCAGAAAAATTATCAGAGACATTTTCAAAGAAACTGATAAATACAAAAATGGGAAAGAGGCTGATAATGCTATGAAAGTGCTTATTAAGGAGTGGAAATCTTTGAAGTTGGGTGAAATTGCCTGGCCTTTTTCACAAGGCGCCTTTGATGATTTTGTCCAAAGGATAAATTCAGAAAAAGAAAGTGGTTTTGTAAAAGATGAAAAGGTAAAAGCTGCCGCCGTTAAGTATAGAAGGATAAAAGAAATAAACACTGTGCGAAATGATTTTATAGAAACACTTATTTTTGAAAAAAATAATAATATTTTGCCGACATTAAATCACCGACGGGGTGTTGATTTTTTTATA
>Ga0190315_1001169_pt1 | contig 11034 bp, 13 predicted proteins | sample 48701101_MG_FD_161673 | JGI IMG/M metagenome (GOLD analysis project Ga0190315, IMG submission 161673) | Hydrothermal vent sediment bacterial communities from Southern Trench, Guaymas Basin, Mexico - 4870-11-0-1_MG | ecosystem: Environmental > Aquatic > Marine > Hydrothermal vents > Sediment ...
CCTATTATACTGATTATCACACGGTCTTCTATTTGCCCGATGTCATACGATTGGGCAGGATAAATTGCTCGCCTACAATGCAGTACTTCGTAACAGTATCAAATGGCTCTTTTGTTATTGATGTCCAGGGTTACGATGTTGAACGCCCGATGACTGAGATAGAATATCAGGAACAGCTTGAGCAGCCTGAACAGCCCGGTAGGGGTGATACTAACACTAACATTACCATTATGCAACCACTGCTACTGCTTATCATCGTGCCTATCGCTGTTCTAACTGCGTTATTGGTGCTATATTTCTACTTTTACTTCACGAAGAAGCGAAGTGCGATAGGGGGTGCGGAAGAGTATAAGGCGGACAGGGAGGGCAGGAAAGGGGCAGGAATCGAGATTAGCAGCGATATGATGCGAATAATGGAGACACTAACAGAGAGGGAGCGAGGGATAGTGAATGCGCTGTTGAAGCATAACGGGGAGATGACCCAGGCAGACCTGAGATACGAGACCGGGATACCAAAATCCTCACTGACAGGTATCCTCCGCAACCTTGAGAGAAGGAACATAATAAACAAGAAAGAATGGGGCAGAACGAACGTAATAGAACTATCAAAATGGTTTTTAGGGGGTAAGGGCAAGAAATGAACGTTTTGAACAGTTATTTGAACTATTGGTACTGTCATGGCTTTTTATATCGTTCAGAAGGAGATAAAAATCGGAGGTGAAGTAAAGAGAAATGGGATACATAAAAAAGTTGGTGGGGATGTCTATCGCGGCAGTGGTAGTTCTGAGTATCGTCAGCGGAATAATAACGGTATCTGTTACAGCGATGCCCAGGTCCAAAGTACCGGTGGCGGTCGTTTATTCAGGGCATGGATTTGTTCTGAACGGTGATGAATTCCACGTGCTCAGGGTACAGGTGATCAAAGCGAAAGAGCTAAAGCCGAGAGAGATCATGGAATATATAGGTGCGAACACGAGCCTAAAGGAGCTAAAGGCAGCGATAGAGAAAGAAAGACCCCGCTATCGCGGTCGTTTACGTGTTGGTGATGAGCTTTACAGACTTGATAATATCACAACCGGGAATAGAACTGTCAGTGCAGACCTCATGAATGTATCTGGGTTGACACGGGAGAGGGCGGGGCATATCAGTATCACAGTTATGCAGTATGAGGGCACGAGGATAGGCGAAGGTACACTGAGTATGTATAAGGGCGCGTATATAGGAGAATACCGGGTACTGCTTGCTATGCTACCCCCGCAGCCGGTAAAGAGGCGAATATGAAAGAGGTACGGGCAGCGTACCAACCAACCCTTTTATTTTTTTGTTTTTGTACACGCGACATAGGAACATTCTGTTAAACGCTAATTTTTGTATTAGTCCACTACCTCTACCTCCTCTATCGCCACAATTTTACGCCTGCTTTTCGTGCCCGAAACGATTCTCACATTGGCGTTGAAGTATCGCGACAATAGTTTGACTACCGCTTTGTTTGCTTTGCCTCTTGTTGGTGGCTCTTTTACTCGCACTACTACTAACTGTTCCGCTTCTATTACCGCCTCCTCATTTGAGTTCGGAATGACTTTTATCTCAATCGTTTTCATTCTATTCCATAACCAGCTCGTATTTAGTTAGCATAGATATTTAAGCTTTTTATAGATACTTTAATCCACTCGCCAGTTATCAGTGGAATACTCAAAATATCCAAGAATAGGAGATTTAATCACCTGTTCATCTACGATAGTAGATTTAGCTCGATGGAGATTTGGATTCTTCGTTGTTCCACTCATATGACTTTATGTGTTGAAAAGATAGGTTTTTTTTACCTCATGCATCTGGCACATCTGGCGGGATTTCGGTAGTTGGACATGAGAGAGCTTGTTCATTCATCTTTTCCCGTTCGAGAAAAGTAGCCCAATATATCCCCACTGTTATCGAACACATAAACGTCAGCATCGGTTTTTCGAGACAAATCTTCTGCAAGAGTGCCGAAGAAAGCGCTCAGCCGCTCATAATTTGCTTTCTTCAGTCGTTCAACAAGCTCTCCAACGCTGCTGAACTCAAAATCGAAATAGCTATGAGCATCAATACCCAACATATCACAGATCTTCGCGGGCATCGTGAATATCACCTTCCTCTTCGCTTTTGATTTCTCTATTGCGTAGCACACGAAATTACCGGCAACTACAATTTTGTCCTCGGGGAAGTTCAGCTTTTCTACTGCTATCCTCTTGCTCTTCTCTCCCGTGCTGATGCCTATGATCTCCTTTTTATCTGCTATGAGAACGTCCAGGGCATACTTGTAGCACTCGTCGGTGTATGGCTCGATGAATCCGGAAGCACCGAAAATGGGTATTCCACCTTCTATTCCCAGTTTAGGGAGAACCGTATTTTTCGCTATCTTCTCCCCCTCAGGCACGAAAATCTCTATCTCTACACCACCGGACAGCACTTCCTTCACGTTCGCTTCTATATTCTTCAAGATGTGTGGGTATATATCCGGCACGCCGACTTTACCAAATCCTGCTCTTTTTAGTATCCCTATACCCCTGCCCGCTCTTATGGAGAATACGGGAAAACGTCTCGCCTTTGCACAGATAAGCATTCCATTGAATGTGTCCCCTTTGTAATCGCCGGAATCTACACGAACACAGGCAATACAATCTTCTTTATCAGCATTTTCTACTTTCAGCTCCGCTTTTACGCCAACCGGAGTTATAATTTCTACTTTTTTCACTTCTTCACCCACAAGCAGAAGAGCAGCAGCTTTTGATGCCGCAGTAGCGCAAGTTCCTGTTGTATAGCCTCGTTTGAGGATTCCGCCATCTTCGAGCAGGACCACCCTTCCTCTTTTTATCTGCTCGATTAAGGCATCATAACGGATACCGTTTATCTTCGCCGCTGCTTTTATGAGTTCTTCTGGATATTCCTTCCCAGATACAGGGTCTATCATTTACAAAACACTACCACTACCCATCCCTCGTGAGCACTGCAGAGACGTTTAAGTCAAGTTCTACTGCGTTCGCTTTCTCTTTCTTCACCCCACCCCATAGTTTTAAGCCTGCTACTACCAATACGTATATCCCTATCACCAATACAGCCCTACCAATCACTAAAAACGTCCTTCTCCAGAGAATAAGCTCAAGTAAATCGGCATAAGCGTAATTGCCATAGCTAATACAAGAACGGTTGCGACCATAGCGATTGATTTCACTACAGTTGCGCTGTCTATCTCTATCGTCATCGTATCCTATGTTTCCTATGTTATAACATATATCCCGCATTTAAATATTTTAAAGATACTATTTTTTGATTTTTGGAAAGCTATGGACCTGTCAAATAAGATTCACCTTGCATTGCATTTCATGTTCGTATGTACGTATTATCCAGCTTATTCCTCCTTTTGTCTTGATTTGATTTAGCATGAAAAAGAAGATGACGTGGAGTGACGGTTGCCTTCACTTTTGCATTGCCATGACCCTAAGTAGTTCGTACAGACTTTCGTCCATAAATGGTGCAATACATCCGCTCATACTCACGACCGAGCAATGCAAGGATTTTACCATGAATAGGTCTTAAGTTTAAGTTCAAGACCTTTATCTCCTCCGACCCCATGTAAAGAACGATAATGCCCTCACCCTCAAACACCTGAAAGACACGCCGTATCGTCAAACTTAAAGAAAGTTTGATCAAAATGCTTTGCTATTTCTGTGTTGGCTCGTCTTTTCTGAGTCTCCCCCGTCCCCCGTTTTACCCCCACCAAAATGTCACCATTCAGCAAGCCTTTGTAGGCTTCCTTTATCCCTGAAACCCAAAGAAATGGCAATGCCAATCAAAACGACACCAGGAGAAGTGATCTTTGCCACAGAGGATAGAGTAAATCTAAAAGCCAACGACTTTAAAGAGTGGTATTCTATGGCTAAAACAAGTTTATCTCCAATTATTATCGTTTTTACGATCTTTCGCTTTCCTCAAACTGCGTTTACGGTTCTCAACGCCATATCCACAAACTGATCGGCTGTAAACCTGCTTAGAAGCCTGTAAACTCCCCTAACGATGCTTTAGCCTTTAATTCGCTTATTACGAAGGTTATATCTCCTTCAAAGTACATTGAGAGTATCACGAGCTTCAGCATCGTTATAGCTTCTCTTTTGATCGATTGGAGAGTGATATGATGATTTTTTATGAAAGGTTGGTGGAGAAGGTTAATCCCTTCGGTTACCAGTTCTACGGCTTCTTCGACTGATACTTCCTTTTTATCAGAGCGAGGGTTTCGCCAGAGATCATTGTAGATGGAAGTGTGATCCCCATCAACGGCAGCCATTCCCTTGCTGATAATATCTTATTCACTGCAAATAACGGGCATCTCTTGCCTTCGACAAAAGCAATACTTCTATCCTCAGTGTAAGTATATACTTCAGAGGTTGTAGCTTCCCCATTTATTTTATCTTTTTATCCCACCATTCCAATAGAAGAAAAAGGTATAGATAAATTGTAATTTATTGGATGGGCTCGTCTTTGACAAAAGCTTTAACTCTTCGTATTATATCTTTTTTAGATACTCTAATTTCCCACTGTTAGGATTTTTAAATTTGCTATCCCACTTTATTTCATAGCATTTCTGCTTGAATTCATCCAAAGAATATTCTTGTAGGTATTCTATATATCCCTTAAATCGTGGATTATTTAGGTCTTTGCGGACAAAAATGATAGGAGTGCCGAAAGCCAAAAATCTCAAAGCCGCATAATTTACATGTATTCTTCTGATAATGTGATAAAGCATTCTATATTTGTATTGAAGCAGTTCTCTCATCTTTTTGACATTAGGAGAAACGCTAGAACGAGTAATAAAAGATGCCTCCTGAATTAATTGTCGTGGGAAGTACTCTATGATGTCTTTATCCTCTAGATCTATGTCAACGAGTAAAATTTCATTTGAGCGTTTTTTAATAGTATTCTGTAGCGTTAGTGTTAAACAGCCGGAGAAATACGCATCTACACCCTTCTTCTTTAACAAATCTACTGTGTAATAATCCCTACATCCGATAGGCTCATGTTGTTTAAAGTATTTGATAGATTGTGGAGAAGTTAATTGGTGCGCAGCAGAGGGAGTAATATGAAATGAAATAAAAAAAAGGCTCTATATCAGGGGAGGGGGCCAATTTTCGGGTTTATGAGTAAACCAACCATTCATGATTAACTTTATCTTCTCGTCAGATACAACTTTATTCAAACTGTCTCTTTCTACATAAACATCAACTCTCGGCAAAAATTGTCTAGCAGCTATACTCTGAATTTCATCACCTATGTTTTCCGTTCTGTAGGTCAATAGTCCATATTTCACCATATAAATCATCCTTACATAGCTCTTCAATATGATGGCTCTTTACATTTTCTGGGACACCCTCACAAGACAAGCCATTGCTTCGGCAAATGCCATACAAAAGGTCCATTATGTTTCATCTTCCATTACGTCTTTATATACTCTTATAATCTCTTTTGCAATTTTCTCCTATGTAAATTGTTTTGCGTAGTTTCTTATCTTCTCTTCATCCCATTCCTTATCCAAAGCAATTAAAATCTTCTCTGCTAAATCTTCTGATTTTGCAGGTTCACACAGCAAGCCATAATCATCAGAAACAATTATTTCTGGAATACCACCAACTTTTGTTCCTATGAACGGCTTACCACAACCCAAACATTCAAACATTACTGTTGGATTTCCCTCGCTCAAACTTGGCAAAACAAATAAATCACTGGCATTCATCCAAATTGGCAATAAATTATCTGGAATAAAGCCAATTAATTTTATATAATCCTGCAAGTTTAATTCTTCTATTTTGCTTTGTAATTCATCTTTCAGTGGACCGGAGCTACCGATGAAGCATAAAACGTCTTCTCTTTTTTCTGTTATTCTTTTCATTGCATCTATTAGGTATTTATGACTTTTTACTTCATATAGTCTACTTATATTAAGAATTATTTTTTTATCTTTTGGAAGACCTAAATCATCTCTTGCTTTGCTTTTATCGATAGAATAGAATTTTTGGGGATTAAATCCATTGGGAATATATTTAACCCTGTCTGATGGGATCCCTCTTTCAATTAATTTATTGATGTCCGTATCACTAACACGTATAACAAAAGCTGCATCATACCATATCTTAAAAAAACGATTTGATCTCTCAGCTATTTCTGCATTATATAGCCAACTACCTTCATGAATCGTTAAAAAATATTCCACATTATTGATTTTTGATAACGTCCTTGCAATAGCTCCGGATGGAAATGTGAAATGCGCAAAAATGGTGTCATATTTAATTCGATTAATCTTTAAAAATAAATATATAAAAGGAAATGCAAATTTATCAGAATACTTTCTAAAAAGATCAAATGGGAGCGTGGGATATTTTATATATCTTATATGGACATTGTCATAGGTATAATTTCTAGAAAGAGCCAAATATTCATATCGTTTAAAAAATTTGTATTTTACCAAAAAAGAGGGGATGAACGCTGTTGGAACAATAACATAAACCTTATTGAAATAATTTTTTAAATATTTTAAAAGTTCTTTTACGAAAATACCCCCAACGTACTTATTATCAGCGTCCGGGAAACCTGTAGGAATGATTAATAGATTTTTTTATTCTTATTCAGTTAGACCACCCCTGTAAATCTCAAACTATTTAAAATCAAACTGGGTATAATTAGCTTATTGTATTTAAAAAGATGTAATGCAAAAAATTTTTTGTAATCTTGTGTATGACAATTATGTAAATAAGTTACTGATTCCTCGTACTCTTCTTCCTTCATTTTACGAATCTCTGGCAAATCCGCGTTTTTCATAGGCTCCGGCTGAAACTGATTGTTAATATGCGTTTTGATAAAATTATATCCAATGTCCTCACCTAAATATATTTTTAATATACCGCCGATTTTTTCATCTTCATGCCACATATCAAACACAAAGTTTCCCAAGCTATATGCGATAATTCCCCCATTATATTCTTCTATGCCTTGCAGTACGTGAGGATGATGCCCCAATATTATTGATACACCATTGTCAATTAATTTATGCGCAAAATCAATCTGCCACGGTGCTGGGAATTGCACAAATTCATCACCCCAATGAAGAGACAAAATAACATAGTCTGCATTCTCTTTAACATTCTTAATATCTTCTAATATCTCTTCCTTATTTTTTATACTCCTATATGCAGTTTTATCTGGTCTCAAGCAATAACCTAAAAAGGCAATTTTCTTATTTTTAATATTGAACACCGCCGGCTTTCTGGCAATTTCTTTTTCTCTACCTACACCTAAAGGTATAATATTGTTGTCATTTAGTAAATCTACTGTGTCGTATAGAGCTTCGTAACCATGTTCTAAGCTGTGATTATTAGCAAGCGAAAGTATATTAAAACCTGCATATTTCAGTCCTTCTACACTTTTTGGATCCCCTCTTAAAGACATCGAATTTATTGAAAACATATTTTTATTTTTATCACTTAGAACCGCCTCTAAATTCCCAAATACAATATCTCCTGAAAGTTCATCTTTTATTTTTTCAAAAATAAATTTTGAGCCGTATTTTTTGATAGTACTTCCAACCCCAAAACCATTGCACATAGGGAAGTCCCCCAACATTATATCGCCTACTGCGGTTATTACAATTTTATCTTGCATCTATTTACCTGTCTCCCTCACGATGAACTTCCACTTACCCGCCTTTGTTGTCGCGATTTCATCAACCATCTCCACGATAATATTCATCTTACCAGTTCTATTTAACATTATCTTCTTCATTCTTTCCAAATCATCTTCGTTAATTTTACTTTTACTATCAGGAATAATCTTAACGATTACTTCATCCACCGTTCTTTGAACGATCTGGAACTGCTTAACCCAATTGAATTCCCAGAAGATATGCGAGAAGAATTCACCATGTATTTTAGTCCCATCTGGCGTGTATATGAAATCGCTGACACGACCTACAATCTTCTCCAGCATCGGTGTCTCTCTTCCACATTCACATCTTTCACACGCTAATACACCCAAATCACCGGTATCATATCTTATAAACGGCATCGCATAATTATGCAGACTCGTAGCTAAAATATGCCCTTCTTTCCCTGCCTCTAATTGCTTTCCATTTTCATCCGTAACTTCCATAATAGACCTTATCATATCAACATGAAGCCCTTTATGCATCTCGCATTCAAAAGCGCTTATGCCACCATCATTCAAGCCATACTGGTTGAATACCTTACAGTCAAATGTATCTTCGATTAGTTCTCTTTGGAAATCGAACAGGACTTCTGCGGTTGTAAATACTCCTTTTGGATGGAAATCTATATTTAAATCGTTATCTTTGATGTGCTTGGCGAATAAATAAATTGAAGATGCGTAGCCTCTCAGATATTTTGGTTTAAACTTATTTAACCCTGCTACAATTTCGCCCATGTATTTATCATTCAGATCAAAAGAGGAGTACTTTTTGTAGTTCATTATAAATGCTTTTATGTTATCTATCAATTTAGATTTTGCCGAAGGCATGAGTGAAGAGCCAGCTATTACTGCCACCCTGTCTCCCAACTCATACCCCGCATAACCCCAACTCAACGCATACATTATCGCGAGTCCTAAAATTTCATCTTCCTTAGAAAGTCTGTATTGAAGTGGTTCTCCCGTAGAGCCTGCGGTCGATTGATTAACATATTTTTGCTCTTTTAAATTATTTGGGATAAAATCTCTTTGGTTGTTTCGTATTATTTCTTTTGTTAAGATTGGCAGTTTCTGTAAATCCTCGATTGATTGTATGTCATCTGGTTTTAGACCGAGATTTTTTAATAATCTATGGTAATATGGCACATTATTATATGAAAAATGAATTAATTTTTGTAATTTTTTTTCTTGATTTTGTTTTAGTTTTTTATAAGATGCGTATTCTTGTCTTTTAGCTATATTGTAATATGATAAAAAATTTTTATGCTTGAGAGCGTGACTTAATCCAAATAAAAATTTGTGAATCATTTACGTACTCTCCCTTTATATTATTCTCTAAAACTATTAATCAAATTATAGAATTGAAAAACCATATTTTTATAATTCTTCATCTTAACAGCCCTTATCATCTGACTTAACGGCTGCCAATATGCAGGGCTGTACACGCCAACAATTTCAACTTCACCTTTTAAGAGCTTCAGCCGAACATCTTCAATATCACATCCATTTTTTATAATTGTCCTGCCAAGACCAATCTCAGAACTGAAGTGTGCGTCGCTGCCTGCGGTCGTATGCATCTTACAGGCTGTTGCAAGTTCTCCCGCTTTTCGATTTTGTAACTCGTTATTTCTTGCATTAAAAACCTCTATAAGGTCTATTCTATCCAATATTTCCCTTAGCTCATCAATCTCATGCCCTCTGTAAGGATGAGGCAGTACAACTATACCATCTTGCTCGTGAATTTCATCTATCACTTCTATACTATTCCTCGATTTTATCTCTTCATTCAAAAATAATCCTGTAATATCACCCTTCTCTGTGTTTATTTCACTTCCAATAATCATTAAAAAATCTTGATCTTTATTGATTTTCTGTGCATCCAAACTCCCTTTTATACTATTATGGTCAGTTATCGCCACGCCATCTAAGCCTTTCTTTTTCGCCACTTTGATTATCTTCTTTGGTTCTAAAATCGAATCAAAAGAATATTTTGAGTGAATATGAAAATCAAAAATCATTTCCTCCACCTCCTTTTATTTTCCCATGCGGATACTTCCGCTGTGGGTGCAGAAGAAGATTAAAACCATCTCGTACAGATAAAACAACCTCAAACAAATTTGGCTTAATATCTCTCAAATCTATATTTGTCTTCGAACCAAATGAGAAGAACTCTTTGAGATTCTCTATATCAAACTGAGAAATAAGAACCAAGAGCATGTCAGGGAATAACCATTTATACTTTACATAATTATACCCGGTAAATTCAAATTCGTTACCTAATGCAATATCTACCAGCATCTTCGGCACGTCTACCCCAGCAGCAATTGTAAGGTCTAAAGAGCCCCATAGTTTTGGATTTACTTCCATAAGTTTATAACTGTTATCCTTTAAATCATATTTAAATTCCACCATTACGGGTCCATTCCACTTCAAGCCATCCATCAATTTCTTACCCAACCTGAAAAGTTCATCATCAAAATACGATTCTGCCATTGCACTTGGTCCACCAGTTAGAGGAAACTCTTTGAGCCGTTTATGCATAAAATATGCTTTTAACTCCCCTTTTTCATACACACCATAGAATCCACAACCAAAGCCTTTAATGTATTCTTGCACAATGATATTTGTATGGCTGACCGTTTTCAAGTATTTATAATTTTTGATTAATTCTGAACCATTGTTTGCATACTTCACAAACGTTCCCGCATCATCAGAAGACTTTATGACCACGGGAAATTTGTTTATGCGTGATATGTTTGATTCTGTTTTTATTACGGTAGTCTCGGGTATGGGTATGTCAAGTTTATCTGCGAAATCCATCGTTTTATCTTTATTAGATGCTATTTGCATCGCGTTCCAGTCTGCAATGACTAAATTGACGTGGGCTAAGAACTCATCTTTATATTTGGATACAGTCAAACAACTTGTTAATCCCACAGGTATTAAGACATCGTAATTTCCTGCTTTTACTATATTTAATAACTTTTCTGCGTACGAATCTCGATCCTTTAGTTCTCCTAATACATGTTTATATTTGCAATATTTTGAATAGAACCCTTGGTTTCTAAAAGCAGAAGTAGTTGAGGAACCTCCTATGATAAAACCCTTTTCGCCTAACGACCTTATACATGCAAGAGCATTCTTGTTTCCTGCATCTGTTATTAGTACTTTATTTTGTAACATCATCAATCGTTATAAACTCCACTCTATCCAGCATCCTCTCATACTCACGCACCATCAATTCCGTTCCTGCAACCACATCCATCGGATGCACTAAAACAACAATATCTCTATTAACGCTTTCTTCAG
>Ga0190315_1001170_pt1 | contig 11029 bp, 7 predicted proteins | sample 48701101_MG_FD_161673 | JGI IMG/M metagenome (GOLD analysis project Ga0190315, IMG submission 161673) | Hydrothermal vent sediment bacterial communities from Southern Trench, Guaymas Basin, Mexico - 4870-11-0-1_MG | ecosystem: Environmental > Aquatic > Marine > Hydrothermal vents > Sediment ...
TGGAACCGCAATGTATGCAATCAATTGTGAAGAAAACAAAAGTCTTGATCTATATGGAAATCTAAGCGTTCCACTGAGTGACGTTAACTTTACCGGAGGAAATCTCACGTTGGTATGCTACCTGAACGCACAAATTTTCAGTAAAATAGATGTTGGGTTGGGTCTATCAAAGAACGTAACATATGAAGTAGAAGATAGGTCTATTGTGGCTATAGAAGAGAGTGAAAACACCAATACAGACTTCTCATGGTATGTAAACCAGGCGGATGAATATTCACCATCAATGTGGAGGTATGTACCTGGCTTCCAGTATGCACCTCCAGAGGCACAGACGGTATGGGGCGTTGAACAAACCGTGGCATTTTTTGTAGACGAAGGTTGTGGAGAGAATGCCAGTAACGAGAGTCAAAATTCTGGTGCAGAGAAGAAAAACTGGACCATGGCATACATGACTGTAAAATGGGATTTAATGTCCTTCATTGAGGGTATAATAAATAGGCTTCTCCAACCACGCGAATTGTACAGATATATCAAAAATAATTCTCCAGTGAAAATAATTGTTGCTGATGTGGTGCAAAGCGACATGGTGTGGAATGCAACCACCGAAGAGTGGGAGAGCAGTCAGGTAACCGGTCCAGCAAAAGTTAAGGTAAATATATTGTGGGGACCGAAACCGGAATGGCCAGAATGGTTGGCCAATCTCCCTTACAGTGTTAAAATTTCATGGTGTCCCACAGGTGATGATCGTGTTACCGGTGGCGGCGCATGGAGATATGTATACGGATCAAATAAACCTGCCGAAACCCTCTGGGGTGGCAATTCGATCACGGCATGTATCACAAGGCCCAATTCTTCCAGCGAGGATTACTACTTCCATCTATCTCTACACGCTGGAAGAAAAAGCATACCAGATGTCACCACTCGAGAAATACCAGAACTTCTCCATCTGAAGATAAATAAGGTCAATGAAAGTGGCAATAACTCTACATGTAATAACTCTACAGAACTAGCCACATATTACCCAACGTGGGCAGGTGCAGTCGCTTATCGCGTAATTGCAGTGGATTCCGTAGAAGTAACACCTATTACCGAAGGCAGCATAACAACAGAAAGAATGAACATCGGCAATTTCGTGAAAAACTCCTCGGGCGATGTATACATGTACATCTACGGTGGAGATACAGGCAATTACAGGGTGAATGTGGATGGCTAAAACCCAATATACAAGCGCTTCCCCAATTCTCTTTCTCACTTTTCTTTTTTTAAATTTCTATCGAACACGGAGGTGAAAGAAGAATGATAAAAATGAAGACACTCCTTGCATGTGCAACAATGCTTTTGATTTTCTGTTCCACTCTCTCCTCGCTGGGAGAAAAATCAGCCACCGGCAGTATACTGTTCAACGATAAAAGATGGGCAAGGATTTTTGGTGATCAGGATATAACAAAACGTGTATACTGCCCTTCATTCCAACCAACGGGGGATGGTGGTTACATTCTATTATTGAATAGGTATACTTTAAACCCGAACACAGGAGAAATTTTGCTGTGCAAGTTGGATAAATACGGTAGAATGAAATGGATCAAAAAGTTTGACCCGCCAGGTGATGATTTTGGCACCCACATAGAGAGGAGTGTAGAAGGGGATGGATATGTGATTGTTGGTATAACATCCTCATACGGTGCTGGAAGAGAAGATATATGGTTAATAAAAGTCGATGAAAACGGCAACGAAATATGGAATAAAACCATTGGTGGAAAAAACGATGATGAGGGCAAATGGATTCAACAAACTACAGATGGAGGTTACATAATAGCTGGATGGACTAAATCATATGGTATAACAAAAGATCAAAAAGGCTGTGGATGGGTAATCAAGATCGATGGAGAAGGAAATGAGATATGGAACAGGACATTTAAGGAAGGTTCTTATTTAATACTCGAGTGTATCACTCAGACCGATGATGGAGGATATATAGCGATAGGGAACTACCTTGATCCCGACCTCAGAGCACAGGGCATATGCGTGATCAAGTTAGATAAATATGGTAATATGAAATGGAAAGGAACTTATATAGAAGAGAATAGGTTCCACAAGATCTACCGGATCATCCAGAGTAGAGATGGTGGGTATGTAGTTGCAGGATATAAAGAGGGATTCGGACACGACATATCATGGATATTTAAGTTGGATAAAGATGGAAATACTGTATGGGAGACCACATTTGATGAGGAATATCCCATTCGTAACTTTTTCCACTCTATCCAACAAACCAAAGATGGTGGATACATAGCGGTTGGATGGTGTTCGTGGCCAAAGTATGAGTGGATATGGCGCCCTCTGAACCCATTCTATTACTTTGAAGGATGGATGGTAAAGTTGGATGCAGAGGGAAAGATGAAATGGAAAAGAATCATCAGAGCACCATTCATGTCGCTTCTTTTCTTTGATGTGAAGCAGACATATGATGGAGGATTTGTGGTAGCAGGTGCAGCATCTTACACAGGTCCAAAACCTCCAGAAGAATCGGATTCGGGCATAGTTATTGCTTATATGGACGCCTTTATCATGAAAACAGACAATAAGGGCAGAACCAACCCTCTGCAGTTGAAATTATCTGCTTTCTTTCGCTGTCTAACCTATTGGGGGATCACCCATTCTGGCATGTCCTTATCTCAGAGTTGAAATCACTTAAATCTATACGGATTTCTACCGATTCTCTATGAAGAAAGTTGCTGAGGTGTTACGATGCGTGCTCCGCGACACTCGGATTGACACTCCCTCAGATTGTATTGCACCAACAATTTTATAAATATCTTCTCTATTCCACAGAATTACCTTAAGAGTTGCTGATATTATGGACGACGAGAAAATCAAAGAAGCAATAAAAACGGCACTCGAAAAATCGAAAAAGAGGAATTTCAAGCAGAGTGTAGACGTAGCCATAACTCTCAAAGATGTTGACATGAACAACCCCAAAAACAGGATAGACGAGGAAGTTATCCTTCCGAATGGCAGGGGAAAGCCGGCAAAGGTGGCGATATTCGCGGGTGGAGAACTCGCTCTCAAGGCGAGGGATGTTGTCGATCTCATAATTAAACCCGAAGAGATAGACGACCTTGCAAAGGACAAGAAGAAAATGAAAAAGATAGCAAACGAGCACGACTTTTTTATAGCGGAGGCACCCCTGATGCCCATTATAGGTAAAAAGTTGGGAGTTGTGCTCGGTCCCAGAGGGAAGATGCCGAAACCGATTCCACCGACCGCCGATATCAAGGCAATCGTTGATAATCTGAGAAAGAGCGTCAAGGTAAGGTCCAAGAGCAACAAAACATTCCACGCTGTTATAGGCACCGAAGATATGGAACCGGAAAAACTCGCCGAAAATCTGAAGGCTATAATAAAGAGGTTGGAGGAGAAACTCGAGAGGGGAAGATACAACATAGAATCCGTGTATGTGAAAACCACGATGGGCCCTTCTCAGAGAGTTATGTGAGGGTTTCTCATGGCGCACGTGGCTCAATGGAAATATAAAGAAGTTGAGGAACTGAAAAACATCATCAATTCCTACCCATCCATAGCCATAGTTGGAATAGAGAATATACCCGCCCCTCAGATGCAGAAATTGAGGGAGAAAATAAGAGAAATCGGCGTACTGCGGGTTAGCAGAAACAGACTGATCAAAAGAGCCCTGGAAGAGTGCGGAGGCGAACTCTCGAAACTCGCAAAGGCGATATCGGGACAGACGGGTATACTCGCTGCAAAGGAAAACCCATTCAAGCTGTACAAATTCATAAAGGCAAGCAGAACGAAGGCGCCGGCGAAGGGCGGGGAGATAGCGCAGAGCGACATCGAGATCAAAGCGGGGGAGACGCCGTTTAAGCCGGGTCCCATTGTAGGGGAGTTGCAGAAGGTTGGGATACCCGCAGCCATCGAAGGCGGTAAGGTTGTAATCAAGAAAGATAAGGTCTTGGTAAGGGCTGGAGAAACCATATCAAAAGAGATCGCCCAGGCACTTACAAGGCTTGAGATATATCCTATAGAGATAGGTCTGAACCTGAGAGCGGTTTATGAGGATGGCGTGGTTTACACTCCCGATCTCCTTGAGATAGACGAGGAGAAATTCAGACAGCAGATCATCGATGCGGTGAGAAATGCCCTCACCCTCGCTATAGACAGAAAGTGGGCAACAAGAGAAACGATAAACTATCTCATTTCAATGGCTCATCGGGATGCCCTCGCTTTATCTCTCTCGATAGGATTCCCGACGAAAGAAAACATGGAGCTGTTGTTGAAAAAGGCATATATTGAGGCTCTCCATCTCAAAAACTTGGTTGATAAGAAGAGTTAAGGAGGAGATAGGTATGGAATATATCTACAGCGCACTGCTCCTGCACTCCGCGGGGAAGGAGATAAATGAAGAGAACGTGAAAAAGATACTGAAGGCTGCCGGAGTAACCGTTGACGAGGCGAGGGTAAAGGCACTGGTTGCATCTCTCGAGGGTGTCAACATAGAGGAGGCGATAAAGAGCGCAGCACTGCCAGCCGCGGCGCCGGCTGCGCCGGCAGCACAGCCAGCAGAGGAGAAGAAGGAAGAGAAGAAAGAGGAGGAAAAGAAAGAGAAGGAAGAGGAAGTCAGCGAGGAAGAGGCTGCGGCGGGACTCAGCGCACTGTTTGGATAATCCTTCCCCTCCACTATATTTTCAATTTAAAGATAGTCGTATCCAGATTTCCGTACTTTGTGGGAAGCGCATCTATCGTTGTGAAACCCAAGTTCGCGGTTATCTCTTCGACGAGACCCCTGTGGGGAGTGATCAGAACCAGTATAGAGTCATCTTCCAGCACATTCGTGGCTCTTTCAAACAGGCCATTATACAGCTCTTCCACAAATCTTTTCTTTCCCACCCTCATACCATACGGTGGATTGGTTATTATAAAATTCGCCTCGAAATCTTCCACTTTCAGAAAATCCCTCTCCATGAATTTAATGGTATCCAGTACTCCAGCCTCTCTCGAATTCTCGATGGCACCATTGACGTGTTTTCTGAACCTGTCAAAACCGTAAATAGGGGAGAAAACCTCCTTTTCCGCGTAATCCGGCAGAATCTTTCCCATGAAATTGAAGTATGCGAATTCCCTGTTTTTTCCCGGGGGTATGTCTCTCATTTTCATCGCCGCCTCTATCGGTATGGTGCCGCCGCCGCACATGGGATCGAGAAGGATTTTCCCTTCCATCCATCCCGATAAACGTATCATCGAGCTTGCTATGGCTGTGTTGAGGGGTGCCGGATGATTGTAGACTCTGTACCACCTTTTGTGCAGAGCATTATCCCCAGTTGTATCCAGACCAACGAAGAGCTCATCGTGTATCAAATCGACTCTTATAATCACATCGGGATTGTCGAGATCTACCCTCAGCCTGTGGCCTTTGCCGAGCATGTAGCTATCGATCACTCCCTGTCCCGCCTCTCTGGAGATATCCATGGATGTGAACTCATGCTCGCCAACCCTTAGAGACCTTATCGCAAAGCTCTGATATGGCTTTATGAACGAATAATCCAGAGATTTCATACACCTGTAGATGTCCTTCAGCTCATCTATGTGGGTGTTTTCGATGAGAATCAATACCCTTTCGAGAGTCCTCGAGAAGAAATTCAGTTTCGGTACGAGCTCTCTATCTCCTTCGAAAAACACCCTTCCTTTCCCTTTCCTGATGCCCAGAATCCTTCCCCCAAGTTCCTCTATCTCTTTCGAAGAAATCTCCTCCAATCCCATCGGGACGGTTGCATAGAATCTCATGTGAAATCGAGCAGGGTTTTTTTCGACCTATCTTCTGTGAAGAGCGACCTTATAGATTTTTCTATGAGCAGTAATCTCTGCCTTTCATAGTCCGGCAGGTCATATCTTTTTGCCAGTTCCTTTGAGATGGCGAGGTACTTTTCAACGGATTTTCTGTGAACGGTCAATGTTAGCTTGCTTCCACACTTTGGGCACACTCCTTTGAGGGGCATTCTCCTGTAAACCGTGTTGCAAGAGGCACATCTTATATTCTGTTTGCTGAAAGCCCTGAGATTTCCGAGTATATCGGGTAGAAAGTGCCTTTCCAGAACCTTGCAGGCGACATCTCCCTCATCCACCGCTCTTATGAGTTTTGCCAGCCTTAACTGTGCCTCGATCTTGTCCATCATCATCTTCAATTTTTTGTAAGATGACTCCACGGGTCCCTCTGATATATCCCTCGTATCGTGTGTGAATCCAAAGGCACCATACTGGAGATAACTTCCCAATCTGTGAGCAACCATATCCATGTGCTCCTCGACATCTTTGGGATGGAGGAACTTCAGCGTTGCTTCATAAAACTCGAGGGGGTATCTGAACATCACGTCTATGTTATGGGCTTCCTTATCAATCTCTCTCGGGTCTATCCTGGTTGAGAGAATCAGAGGGATATCCATTCTGCCCCCTCTTTTTTCGGGTATGTATGAGTTGGAGAAGTTAAGGAGAGCATCGAGCAAAAGCATTATTGTATCCTCATCTCCATCGCAGTTCCTTCTCTTGGCGGCATGATAAAAGGGGTGCGCAAACCCAACCTGAGCATCGGTGAAGCCGATTATTCTCCCGACCACTCCGCTGGAGGTATGGGGAGCTAAACCTATAACGAGATGCCCCACGAGATCTTCTATATTCTTTACATTGTAAAATCTCTCCATGCCATAGAATCTCTCAAGGAGTTCATCGACGAAGTTCGCGATCTTCAACAGATATTCCGCACCCCTTTTTGATATAATCACATCCTGTATCTTGAGCTCGCATATCTGCTCTTCACTCTGGAGAGTATTCCCAAATATGTCTTTCTCGTATCCTAAGGATTTCAACACCTCAACGGGTGTTCCTATCTCTCTTGGCTTGAAGTGGGTTAGAGGAACATCGGTCATATCGAATCTTGTGGTTCCATCTTTAAAAACAAAAACACCCGCTCTCGCTCTCAGTATGCCCTTTTCCAGGGGCTCCGGCGTCTTCTCTTTTGATATCGTCCCTATCACGCCCTTTATGTTTTCTGGAAGGGTATCCAGTCCGAGTCTCTCTCTCGCTTTTTTCAGCTCTTCCCTGAGATTGATTTCATACTCGACCACCCTTCCCATCGAAACCGTATGTTCGCCACAATCGCAGAATGTTCTGTGAGTGGCTCTCCCACACTTCGGGCATTTTCTCAGTCCAACCTCAACCTTTATCTTCCCGCTTTCCGCGGCATTGTTGATCAACCTCTGGTTTCCACCGTAATTTCCAACGGGAAACAGCACGTGCGGCGGCGGGCGCATTCGCCTTGGTGAAGCCTTTTCAGGTCTACCCATCCTCGCGCCTATTCTCGATGGAGCCTTCTCTCTTACAGTAACTCCCGAGAGTGCGGATACCATCTCCATGATTTTCTCGCGCTTTATGCCATCGATGCTGACCCTCTCTTTCAGTTTTCCATCGCCGACATCCATACCGACTGCTCTTATTATCGGATAGGAAAATCTCGATATCTCGAAGGAGCCGTTCTTCAACCGGTACTCCGCGCCGAGATTTATGAGAATCTCTCTCAATCTCTCATCAAAGGGAATCCTCAGAACGATGTTATTATCGCTGATTTCCACTTTTCCCCTCTCTCTCACTGACCTGCATAGATACAGGAAATCTTCCTCGCTGATATCGTGCCAGAACAGGGTATATCTTGGATGGAGGGGAATGTTGTATTTCTCAGATATGCGAAATGCAGTAACGGGATCGGGTTTTTTCAGATCAAAGTCATCTCCAAATTCCTCTTTCAAAATCGCCAATGTCCTCTCCTCACTCTCGTTTACACTTTTTATATCGGATGGATCGAAATCGATTTTCAGCTTTCTCTGAAGTTCCTGTATCCACCATTCATAGCAGTAACTTGATGGAAGCAATCTTTCGTTGTTCTCCATGAACTCCCCAAACGGGATGAGTATCTCTCCGAGGTCGACGATCTCCTCTATCTCATCTTTTATCTCTCTTACTGTATCGACATCCTCCACAATCAGAAAATCTCCATTTTTCAGGAGAACCATCGGACCCTCTATCTCGCTGCAGGGCGTTCCCACGGTACCCTTTCCCGGTCTCTCCGTCTTCATCTGTGTACCGATGGCTATGAACTCATCCAGGAGATACATGGTCGCGGGATGTATGGCCGTGGATGCGAGACCACATGTTCTCCCTCTACCATATCTCAACCTGAAACCGCCTTTTCTCGATGGATGCGAAAGAACGGGTCTTCCAGCGATAACCTCGCCGAGATACTTTGCGGAGGGCTCGATCTCTACATCTTCCTCCTCTTCCTCTTCCTTTTTATCATCAAATTCCTTTTTTACAAACCTCTCGAGAAAATCCCATCCCTCTATCTTCAATCTGGAAACATGCTTCAGTATCTTGGGAGCCTTCAGACAGAGACCCTCCGCTATAACCAGGCACGCTCCCCCCCTCAATCTGTTCGTTTCAACCCTCGGAAGGTCTCTGTATCCGGTAACCTCCTCTTTCTCGGTACCCTCGCCGTTTATACAGACGGGACAGTTCTTAACGATGATCTCTATCTCCTCCGGTGTTGGCGTGTACTGTAAATGTTGCACTCTCTTGTAAAGAGTTATCTCTTCCTTGTACCTCTCTATCTCTCCCTTCGTGGGTTTGTATCTATCTATACCGATCTCTCTCCTCACCACATCCGCGAGCAATACGCTCATCGCCTGCCCGGTTCCGCCGGCGCTTCTTATAGGTCCGGAGAAATACAGATCAACATAACTCGTTCCATCGCCGTTCTTCCCTATCCTCACATCCGCTATACCCTCGAGAGGAGCAACCAGAACACCTTCCGTTATTATAGCCAGTCCCGTTCTTACCGCCTGCTCAACCGCTCTGCTTAAATTACCGTGAGTTTTAACCTCTGCACGCGCTATCTCCTTCGCTATCTCTATGGCTACCGCCTCTCTATCACCCATCTCGCGGTTGAGTTTTCTTATTCTATTGGATATTCCCTTGGGACCGACGAGTTCTTCTACCCTCGCCGCGAGGTCCTTTGCCTGGGGTATCTCTACTTCTGTTGATGGGTCAAACCCCTTCTTTCTCGCTATCTTTGCTATCTTATAGCATCTATCAACCTCCCTCTGAATGGTTGAGAAGTAATTTTCTATTTCCCGTTTCACTTCCTCTTCCTTCATTTAAACCACGTTAAAGTCCATGGTTGTCGCCTTTCCCATCTTCAAATCAACAATAGGAAGTTTTGCCGGGTCCGGTACAAAGTTGAGCATTTCCTGATAAGATGTCTGCGCCTGCCAGCTCGATGCGTTGATGAGGGTGACGCCCCTGTATTCACCTATGGAGGAGAGATGGACGTGACCGGTTACGAATATATCTGGTATTCTCTCGATCACCATGAAATCTTCATGCTCGGGAGCGATGGGGGTATGTCCTCCATAGATGGGAGCCAGATGCCTCTTCCTCAGGGCAACCTTCATTATCTCAACCGGCTGATTGTATTTGAGCGTGGGTATATTTGTTGAGAAATCGAGCAAGCTCTGGCCATGGTATGATAGTATCTCTATCCCGTGGATCGAAAAGTAACAGGGGTTTCCAACAAATATGAAATTCTTTCCCGAGAAAAGATCCTGAATCTCCTTTTCCAGAGCCGGCTGCGGCTCCGCCGGGCGCACCGCATCATGATTACCGGGTTGGATTATTATGGTGATGTGGTCGGGCAATCTTTCCAGTTCCTTTGCCAGGACCTGATACTGCTTGTAAACATCTGCTATTTCGAGTTCTTTATCCTGATTAGGATAAACGCCCACACCATCCACAACATCTCCCGGGATAATAATGTACTTTATTCTTCCCGCAACCTCTCTCTGTCTCGAGTTTCCTATCTCGCCGTTGAGCCATCTTATCATCCTGTTCCATTCATCCTTGAGAAACTTCTTGCTTCCAACATGAATGTCTGAAAGAAACGCCACGCATAAGTGTTCATCCAGTTTTCTCTTGGAGTGGTTGATGTTTATATCCGGATATGATATACTCGTTGCTATAAAAAGGTCATTCTTCCCCTTTTTTACTCTCATACTCAGAACCTCGTCATAAACTATCTCCTGCGCCTGCTGGTAAAGATGATGGTCGTCCTTTGGTACAAGGACGGATATCGAATCATCTTCGTCCTCCATCTCAACGATGATGTATCCTTTCTGAGTCCTCCTCACATCCCTGACCATTCCTATGATTTGAGCCTCTTTCACCTTCCCCTTTTTCAGATTTTTCAGCGGGATAGAATCGTTCAGTCCCCTCCTCTGGGATTTGAAAATTTTCTTTATCTTCTCAAACCTGCTCCTGAAAAGTTTTGCAAAATCCTCGACATTTCCCCTGCATGATATATTCCCCGTAACATCCTTGATTATCTTAACATCCTCATCATACTCCCGCGCGAGGGGTTTCTTTCCACTCCCCACGGGAGAGATTCTCATCACCGTCTTTTCTTCACGGGGTGATTCCAGCTTCTTTATTTCTTCGAGGGTAAGAACCAGGGAGGATGAGGGTATCCTTGATATTATTTCCCTGGCGAAGGAGAGGGGGTCTTCCTTTGATGATATGTACTCGAGGGCCTCGGGTTCGATGAAAGTTCCTCTCTCCGAAAATAACTGTACCACTTCCCTCATCCTACCCTCCATCAGAAGGTGAAATAATGAATGCCGAGGGGTATTTTAGATGTTACGGTCAAATGTCAATCCCTCTATAGACGCCTTGATCAAGAACTATTTCAGCAAAACTATATTAGGGCATAATTATATTATGCAGATGAGACTATGGTGGATGATAGAGGAAAATTATATACTCTCATAGCCGTTGCAGTCGTATTGTCCACCAGCGTATCTGTGGCGATAACCGTAGGTTACATGGAACTTGGAAAACAATCTGAGGCATTGCTGGTTGATATCGATACCGACAAACCACCAATGGGGGTTGAGCCACTTACGTTAAATCTGACCGC
>Ga0190315_1001173_pt1 | contig 11017 bp, 11 predicted proteins | sample 48701101_MG_FD_161673 | JGI IMG/M metagenome (GOLD analysis project Ga0190315, IMG submission 161673) | Hydrothermal vent sediment bacterial communities from Southern Trench, Guaymas Basin, Mexico - 4870-11-0-1_MG | ecosystem: Environmental > Aquatic > Marine > Hydrothermal vents > Sediment ...
TTCGTCTGTAAAATTCGAAAAAACAATTGAGAAGGACTTGTCGCGAAGAGATTTTACAATAAATGCTTTGGCCATAGATCTTTCGCAATATGGTTTATCAGAACTTGATAACAATGATAGTAACGAAGACTGGGAAATGATAGACCTTTTTCGTGGTACAGATGATGTGGAAAATAAACTTGTGAGAGCTGTAGGTGATCCTGTTGAGAGGTTTACTGAAGATGGCTTAAGACCATTTAGAGCTTGCAGGTTTGCTTCTGTTTACGGTTTAGAAATTGAGAACGAAACTATGCGGGCGATAAAGCAAACATTGCCTGTGGCTAGGATGGTATCAATTGAAAGAATTAGAGATGAGTTTATGAAAATAATACTAAAATCTCCCAAGCCGTCTGTTGGAATTGAGTTGTTACGATCAAGTGGCTTATTAAAAATTTTTCTTCCTGAATTAGTAAATACCGTGGGAGTTCAACAACCTATTTTTCATTCTTTTGATGTATACAATCACTTGATAAAAACTCTTGATATCGCAGAAGATAGTGTTAAGTTGGCGGCAATTTTTCATGATATAGGTAAACCAGCTAAAGCTATGGCAAATGGGCATTTTTATGGTCATGACATTGAAAGTGAAAGGATAGTGAGAACAGTAATGACAAGAATGAAGTTCTCAAAATCTGAAATAAAGAAAACTGCTACGCTGGTTAGAAATCACATGTTTTTTTTCCCGTATGAGGAAGACAAAATAGTACATGACAAATTGAGAAAAGGAGAAAACATTGGGAGTACTGGGTTTAAGTACTGGACGGATGGTGCGGTTAGAAGATTTATCAGAAGGGTTGGTGAAAAATATATTGAAGATTTGTTTTTGTTACGTATTGCTGATGCAACAAGTAATCCAAAGTCTGTGTTTGACCCAAAAGAAATAGAGGCCTTACAAAAAAGAATATCGGAGGTTAGAAAGAAAGATATGGTTTTAAAGGTTTCAGATCTTGCAGTCAACGGTGATGATTTATCAAGTATTGGTATAAACAAGAACTGGAAAATGGGAAAGGTGCTAAGTGGGCTTCTTGATGATGTGATTGAAGATCCTAAAAGAAATACAAAAGAATATTTATTAAACCGTGCATTATTCCATTATAAAAATATTTTTTTAAAAGTCCAAAGGTCTAAGAAAAAGTTTGGAAAAATAAAGTAGTCTTCTTTTCTTGAGAAAAAAAGTGTAAGATAGATTAATAATTTAAGGTAACTGCCAAAAAAGATGATAAGGTTGACTTTTCACGGGGCTGCGAGGGAGGTAACTGGTTCGTGTTTTCAAATAAAAACAAAAGATATTAATTTTCTTGTTGATTGTGGGTATTTTCAGGGATCAAGTGCTTTGGAAGATCGGAATTGGGATGCATTCGCATTTGATCCTGCAAAGATTGAATATGTTTTTCTTACACATGCTCACTTAGATCATTGTGGTCAATTACCCAAGTTAGTTCGACATGGATTTAGAGGTAAAATCTTTTGTACCGATGCCACAAAAGATTTAGCAGAAATAATAATGTATGATACGGTTAAAATAATGAAATCAAAGTACGAACGTGGTCGACTGAAATATAGTGATGGTAGTCCCAAGAATCTTCTTTTTAGGAATGTGGATGTTGCTGAAACGGTTAGGTTGATAGAACCAGTTCCTTATACTAAAGGTGTGGAATTATCGAAGGGGTTGGAGTTTAGGATGAGAAACGCAGGACATATATTAGGATCATCAATCTTTGAAATATGGGTTCCTAGTAATGGTGTAAAAAGAAAATTTGTATTCTCTGGAGATCTAGGTCAACCTGGGAAAAGAATAATTTGGGATCCTGATAATGTAAGACATGCTGATTATATTATTGTTGAATCCACTTATGGTGATAGACTTCATAAGGATCATAATGAATCAGTTCTTGAATTTTTGTCTTTACTTAAAAATGCTGAACAAAGGAAGGGGAATATCTTGATACCGGTATTTGCGATTGAAAGGACACAGGAAGTGGTGTACGAGCTTAATTTGATGGTAGAAAATGGATTGCTTAACAATGTGCCAATTTATTTAGACAGTCCAATGGCAAAGAAGGCGACGGAGGTCTTTATGAAATATGAAAAATACTATGATACTGATGCAATTAGATTGATTGAAAAGGGGGACGATCCGTTTGAGTTTAGAGGTTTCCGAATGATTGAGTCAGTTGACGAATCCAAGGCTTTAGCTCAGTTGTGTGGAGGTATCATTTTAGCAGGAAGCGGAATGTGTACAGGGGGAAGAATACTTCATCATCTTCTGAATAATATTGAAAATACATATACCCATATAGTCTTTGTGGGTTATCAGGTAAGAGGAACTCTTGGTAGAAGAATAATTGAGGGTGAAAAGATTGTGAAAATAATGGGACAGAAAAGAAAAGTAAAAGCACAAATTCATACAATTGGAGGGCTTTCTGCTCATGCTGATCAAAAAGATTTACGGTATTGGTTGAGAGGATTTGGTACTACTCCCCAAAAGGTTTTTGTTGTTCATGGTGATGAGGAAGTTGTGAAAATTTTCGCTGGGAATATTCGGGAGGCTCTTGGATTGAATGTTGTAATACCAAGTCATGGTGAAACTATTGAAATTCAATAATAAATGTTTGATATTCTTTTTGAAGGTCAATACTGTAGTTAGACAAAATGGCTTCATAAAATGTGGTGTTAGATGGGATGTTTTGTGGTAGTTTTAACGTTAGTGCACCGTATTTTTCAACAAGTGACGAATAAAAAAGAAATGCGGTGTTATAGCTTTTTACAGTATTGGTATTAATAATTCCTGTATTAAAGCTGTTTGAGAGTGTGAGTAAATTTTTTGCCGGATTTGTTAGTGTTGAAATAATCTCTACGTATTCCATATTTTCTTGATGGGTTAACTTATATCTATAATACTCTGCTTGCCCCTCTAGATACCACTTGGGGATTATCGCTATACCTGGCTCTTTATATAAATGCATTTGGACATTATGTACTGTCTCATGCACAATCAATCCATAGAGTTCCTGATCAATTATTAAACCTGAGGCTGAATAAATGGTTATGTTATTGCTTGAGTAGTATCCAGTATAGCTATTATATGAGGGTAAAAAGTTTGCTTGTTCCATAAAATAATTTTGATTGTCAGTATATTCAATAAAAATGTTACTAGTTATTGGTAAATTATTATTACTGAGTTCTTCACAAATGTCTTCTAAGTATGTTCTAGCAATTATTGCTGTTTGGGGTGAACTAATGACGCTTTGACAGGTGTTAATTTGATGATGTTGTAGGGAGATTGTTCTTGAAAAGGTTCTGTATTCAAAAACAGATATGAAGAAAAGTAACAATAGCAATATGGATAGAATACATAAGATGAATATATTGTTAACAGAAAATGTTTTCTTGTTTCTACCTATCATTTGCAAATCGATTTGTTTTGGTCTAGAATACCATAGTTTTATAAAAGTTGGTAGAAATTTAATTAAAAAGCTTGAAAAAATGAGTGTTAGAATAAACAAGGGTATCTTTAAATTTAGATTTCTTCCCGTTGTTATAAAATGGTTACTTGCCTTGCTGTATAATCTGGTAGGTGATATTGCTTTATATATCCTTTCACGGATTCGAATGTTTTTAGTCTATCTAAAAGCCCTGGTACATGTTTTGGTTGATTATGCTTCTGAAATAAAGAAACTAATTGTAAAAAGAATGTTTTGGGGTAGAGGTGTTTCATATAAGTACTTTGCTCAGTTTTCCCTTGTTGTTATTGTTGTGTTTATATTGTTTATAGGTTCATACAACACTCCAATTACTCAGGCAAACAATTCAGATATATATTCGGCTTATGTAGGAGTGGAAGAGAGAGACTTGCTTGTTGAGTCTGGCTCTATAGAGACACTTATTCCAGAAAAGCTGTTTGCTTTTGAGATGAAGGAATATACTGTAAAAAAGGGGGATTCTATTTCTTCTATTGCAGCAGACAATGGCATTAGTCAGGATGCTATTAAGTGGGCAAATGATCTAACATCGGTGCATATAATAAAGGCTGGTATGGTTCTGAAAATTCCTCCTGGAGATGGAATAATGTACATTGTTAGAAAGGGTGATAGTGTAGGATCAATTGCAGATGAGTATAATATTCCTTCACAGGCTGTTCAAGATATGAACTGGTTGCCTAGAGATCTTTCATTAAATGTTGGGCAGTCCCTTTTTTTGCCAGATGCTAAAAGGCCTGAAAAGATAATTGTCCACCCACATAGTATAGATGTAATTTCTCCAAGACCTGATTTGCCTCCTGTGGATCCGAACGTAGGGAGATTTGCTGGATGGCCAGTTGCTTCCACATCGGCTACTTATATTTCACAATGTTCGTCTTGGAGCCATGTCGCAATAGATATTGCGGATCGTAACGCGCCCGATATTGTTGCTGCTGCTACAGGTACTATTATTTTTGCAGGATGGAAACCCTCATATGGTTACGTTATTCAAATAGATCATAATAATGGGTATTCTACTATGTATGGTCATTTAAACAAAATCTATGTAACTTCTGGTCAATTAGTATCCAAAGGGCAGGCTATTGGACAAATGGGAAGTACGGGTAATTCGACTGGTACTCACGTGCATTTCGAGGTGAGAAAAGGGTTGTATTATGGAGATTGTGTGAATCCTGCTCCATATATGGAATATAGTGGTATTTGTGGCTAATGCAAATTTATAATAATTTCTTAAATAGTTGCATGCCACCTTTGCCTAAATCTATCCAATACTGTGTTTCACTGTCGTTGTTGTATTTACCGTATTTTTCAAATGAGGCCGCAAGACAATTTATTGCATATGTACCATATATTAGAACAGGTAAGAAAGCTAGGTCTGTTTGGGGTATTCTATTATACTTTTGATACTCATTAATAACTAAATCAATTATTTCTTTTGCCTTTTGGGGGCAGACAATGTTTGGGTTAATACAAAAAAGTGATATAAAGACTGCCAGTTCGATAACGATTGCATTGTATTCCATAACACTAAAGTCAATAATGTTTATCTGACCATGCTTGTTTATTAATATATTACTACGTTGTAAGTCAGTATGTAGGAAACCCTTCTTGCAGTTTTTGAAATTAATATTTTTAAGTTTTGGTAACACATATTTTACTAGCTTCTTATTCTTGCCCTTGAGAAACATGGATTTCTTTTTATATTCTAACATAAGATTTTGCATCGCCCACACGTCATAAACCCCTTTGGGTTTAAATTTGAGCTTGTTAATTTCCGCAATTTGTTTCGCTAGATATCTTATTTGATCAGACGTTGGCTCAAGTCCATTTTTAAAAAACTCTTTCCAGTAAAAAACTTCATAACACACAACAGTGCCATTGCTCCTTGTTTATTTTCGTAATGGTAGAGATATTTACCCTCATAGGTTCTGTATAGTTTGGGTATATCGATATTGTTGCTGGATAAAAGTACTAGTGCGTTAATATTATCTTTTACATGGCGAAAACTTTTATATTGTGAAAACACTTTAATTAAGAACAGTCCTTTTGTTGTTTTCAATTTAAGGTTGTAGTCTTCAAATCCCTCGTGGATTTGTCTATAAGATTGAATTGTGCCTAACCTAAATTGCTTGACGACAGAATCTATAAGATTGTCTTTGGAGATGCGTGAGTCAACTCTTCCAAGTAAATTTACTGTATTCAAATCAAGCTAAGTAGTCATGGTTGAGTATATTACTAATTATCGATACAATCTTAACACAGAATAGTTTATGTGCGAAATATATGTTCGAACCAGACGACAAACTCATTGATAAGATGAAGATGTTTGGTGTTAACGAAGATGCTGCTACACTTTATTTGTTCTTGTTGGGGAAGAAAAGTAAGTCTGTTCTAAGCATTAGTAATGGGGTTGGAATGTCCCGAACAAAAGTGTACAGGGCGGTGGACGAATTGGAAGACAAGGGTCTGGTAAGTTGTGTTTGGATTTTGATTTCTCAGAGCGGGTGAGAATGGAATATTTGAAAAATGATTTAAAGAGGTCGTTGTAACTTACGAATGTGAATAATATATTACCTTGGACTAATATTGTTGAGTTTATTGACGTTTGGGAGTGTAGGTATATAGATCCCAAAGAGTTTAGGCTTAACATGGAAATAGTTGTTTATAATAATGTTATGGCAATGTATATGTATAAAGCTGAGAAAATTTCATGTGTTGAGATGTATAATGAGTGCTTTGCCGAAACGCAAAAGATTGTATTTGACTATTTTTGGGGTCGTGGTAAGAAAATGAAGAAAACTGATAATCGTGGTTGTGCCGTGGTTGGAAGTTAAACGGGGTACAATTACAATGGAGCATGTATTAGAACACTTATGTGAATTGTTTGAATTATTCCGTTAAGTTTTTTGTCTATGCATTTGACAAACAATGAGGATATTATATAATAAAATAGGGATAATTTGATAACAGAACGAATGAGAAAGAGAGTATTGTTTGGGGTAATATTTAGTATGATATTTGCGGGGGTGATAAGTTACGTAAGCCAGAATTGGTTGACGGTAGAAGTGGAGACTTTGGCGTCGTATGAGCAGGACAACAACAATGGCTACTTTCTAGTGGATTTTTTAAATAATCAAAGTGGGATAGCTGCAGAGGGGAGTTTGGAGCGGGACAACATAAACGTTGATACCCAGGTAGGTGTAGCTGAATTGGCGGATGATACTCAGCCAGGATATTTTACAACGGTAGAGATCAGGCCAGTGTCATTCCGAAAATGGGAGGAGATAGAGATAGTTGGTAATTTTGCGAGCGGTGACGATGTGGCAGTAAGTTTGTACGATTGTGGAGAACCTAATCCGAGTCCAATTCCACCAGGTGATTTACCCGAGATGGCATTGATTGGGGGTAGGATAGATATAGGCTTGTTAAACAAGGAGAGTTACGCATGTATCAGGGTAAGGGTAGATCTAAACAATGGTACTGGGATAGCACCAATAGTAGATGATGTAAAGATAACCTGGACGAAGTTGCCAGTATTTTTGATAAGTGAATCAGTAACGAGTGAAGTGTTGTCAGGAGATAATATTACATATGTAATAAATTACTCAAGTTCGTATGCAGATGACAGTAATGTAGTGATTTGGAGTAGAGTACCGACAGTTGGAAATGGTGGCATAAGTAATTATACGGTAGGTTTTGGTCAAGATTTAGGTGTAATGTTTGAAAGTGCAAGTAACGGTGGTCAATATACTGAAAGTGACGTTTCTTTATATGGAGTCACAGTGCCCGCAGGAAGTGTGTATTGGGTAATGGCAAATATAGAGGCGGGGAAGAGTGGAATAGTGACGTATACGTTGGACACCAATAATGGGATAGAATCTGGTGTGAGATATATTACAAATGCTTACATGGATTCGGAGCTTGGAGATGTAAAAGAGAGTAATACGGTGACAAGCGAGATAAGATCGCAGGCATACCCAGAAATAGAAAAGAGTATGAGTGGGACGTTAAATGTAGGTGGGAAGCAATATGTATATAACGGTGAAGGATATGTACCAGTTGTTAACTACAGTTTGCAATTGGGGAATGCGTATATTCCGTACAGGAGTAGAGGAGTTGAAGAGATATTTAATCCAGTAGTAACGGATGATCTAGGGGAGATAATATCAACATTAGAAGACAGTTGTGGCGTGCCAGAAGTTGAGATTAGTAGTAGGATAGATGTAAATGATGACGGGATTTTGGATGTATCTGCAGGAAATATAACTTGGGCCCTTATAAGCGGTATAAGACCAGGTGAGATAGAATATGTGTCGTACAGTGTGGATTACAGTGGATGTCCCGACAGTTTAGAGATAAACAATACTGCCCAATTAGAAGGGTACAATATAGCTTCTGTAGAAAGTAGTGCTAAAGTTCCGATAGGACTCGATTTAACTCCGAGTGTGGTATTTGCAAGGGGGGACATAGTGGATGGGGGTGACGGGACTGACGGTATGGTTACAGATTTTAGAGTCAGGTTTAATCAAGGACTACCAAGTCCCGCCAATTTCGTAGGTGAAAGTGGTCAATTTGACGGCTTGGTGAGTACCGTTGAACAAACAGATGATTATTTGCAAATTAGCAAAGAAGCTCTGTTTCGGCAGGATTTTTTCAAGGAAGCTATCGAAACATCGAAATGGTTCAGATAATGTTCCCTCGTATTAAATCCATGCCCTATCCGAGAGTTGATCAGGTGACTGCTAGGGAAGGAGTAATAGACATATCATCCATACCGTCAACAGAAACAGAAATGTGTCTTGAAATAGATTTTTCAACAGATGACACAAATGTATCACCTGAGCTATACGGCTGGAGAATAACGTATGTCAGATACAAATCTCTCGATTGATTTCAAAGTAAAAGTGAAGTCCCAGGTTAAAGACTTGCTAATAAATAATACATAATTATAGATAATGGGATAGTGGCAAGTGGTACCACAGTTGAGGAATTGATGAGTATGTCAATTTATACAATTGTAGACGAGACCTTTACCGATACTGGGGTGAGTATAGCTTTGTGGGTTTAAATCCTGGCACATACAATATAGAAGAGGTACAGCCATATAATTATTACTCGACTGGCTCAAATGGTGGATATGGAGGATACGATACGAACGGAGATCCAGTTCACAATATAGTGATAGATGGTATAGGCTCAGTAGAGAGTGGAAACTATGAGGATGCAAATGCAATAGTAAGAATAATTCTTGGGGATGGTGATTTGTCGATAGAGAATAACTTTGGAGAAAAGGGTGGTTTAGTAGGAGATCAAGTGTTTTACGATGCAGATAAAAATGGTGTATATGAAGTAGATGGAGAAGATAAGTCTCTTGTGGGGATTGAGGTCACCCTGTACGAGGATATCAATCAGAATTGTGAACTTGATGAAGGAGACAAGCCGATGAGAAGTACAGTGACAAATGAGTACGGTCTGTACTATTTTTCCGATTTGCCAACTGACGATCCTGGAGGGGATCACGACTTTGATTATATTATAGCCGTGACAGATCAAAGGGAGGTAATAGTAGATGCTGAAAATACCAGGGGTGATTATGGAGTGAATAATCATTCTCAAGATGCTTTAGGGTATTGGACAGCAATAGATGCTGATCGACCAGAAAACCTGACCGCCGATTTTGGATTCTGGCATGGGAGTATGGTAGTTCCAGCAGAAGAAGAAGGTGATTTGTCTGATACTGGCTCTAATTTGTTTATTCTGATGATTGTACCAATGATCTTTGTCAGTTCTGTGGTGTTTGTCAAGTCAAAGGAGGAATAGTAAGTCAGTTGGGGTCTTATATGAAGGTTAAGGCACAGAAGGAATCTTAATTAGATACAAAATTATCTCGACACTGTTTTTCAAAAACCGAATACTTTTTGTATAGATATGATTTAATTCCTAGATTACTTGCTGAGTCTACGTTTTTAGTACTGTCATCCCAGTTAACAACCTCCGAGGGCTCAGCATTTATGTCGTTTAGTATGCTCTCGTAAAACTTTCCATCTGGTTTCTTTATGCCTAAGTCGACTGAGGAGTAGAACTTATCAAAAAGAGTATCCAAGTGTAGCTTTTTCCTTAAATATTGTGTTCTGTATTTCTCTTGATTAGTAGCACCTATCACAATAACTCCTTTTGATTTTAGAGTATGAATCTTTTGAATCATTCTATCATCGATATTGATCTCGACAGAAAACCAATAATCCAAAAGTTCCTCAACGGTTCCACTCCACCTCCACAATTTTAGAACTTTGGCTAGCTCCTTTTTCAAATCTGCTTTTCCTATAAGACATAGTTGAAACTTACTATCAAAGAAAGGCAACAGTATCTTAATGTCTAGATTATGCTCTGTAGAATATCTTTTACTAAAACGTTTAGCTAGATTTACTACTCCATCAAAATCCAAAATGGCAAACTTCTTTTTACTTTTGTCCAAATATCCAGTTTTCTAATTTATATCCATTTAATATAACCAAAAGAATTTGTTTGGTGGACCTGACGGGACTCGAACCCGTGACCACTCGCATGCCATGCGAGTGCTCTAACCAAACTGAGCTACAGGCCCACAAGCACTAAAATGTTTAATTACTGTTATTAATTGTGTGAATTGTAGCATAGAAATTTGTTTAGTGAAAGAACTAGTAAAAAGTGAGTTGTGTATGTTGGGAAGTGATATTTACTGTCTTGATCTAATCTAAAATTTATCCATTCAAAACTTTAGGCGTTTCATTATGTTGAACAAGTTGGTTAAAAGTTTGCAATAAAATTAATTTAGAGATAGTATAGTTATAATAAGTATCACATGAAGTATTATGAACTACTATTCTGCGAAAACACTGGCAAGTAAAATCGGCAGGAAGTATAGAGATATTCTGGATGAAATTCGGAATGGTATGTTAGTTGCGACTAAGGTTGGAGGAACATATGTAATAAGTGATGAGGATTTAAAATTGTACAAAAGAGGTAGACTGATTAATGAACCTAGAAGATCCGTTTTTTGCCTTGTTTTTCAGAAAAACAAGTTGCTTTTGGTGTATAGTGCAGGGAATTGGGTGTTACCACATGGCAATATAAAGAAAGGTGCGGATTGTTTTATTGGAGCTGAATATGTATGTCTTGATAAAACTGGTATCCACTGTAAAGGGGAAGACCTGTTAAAGAGATTTCAAGACAAAAAGGAAAACATTACTAAATTTTTCGTAAGATGCAATTATGTCTTTGGTAATGGGAAGTCAGTAAAGCATTTGGAAAATGTTCTCTACTCCTGGTTTAAAAGGAGTGATTATAAGAAAATACTAGATTCGGAAGTTTTAGATGTTATTGATACTTACGTTTGAATTCTTTATTACATTAGTGTAGACTATCCTGGATGTTTCTAGATAGGGTGCATAGCTCAGTTGGTAGAGCAATCGGCTCTTAACCGATCGGTCGTGGGTTCGAATCCCTCTGCACCCATT
>Ga0190315_1001174_pt1 | contig 11013 bp, 8 predicted proteins | sample 48701101_MG_FD_161673 | JGI IMG/M metagenome (GOLD analysis project Ga0190315, IMG submission 161673) | Hydrothermal vent sediment bacterial communities from Southern Trench, Guaymas Basin, Mexico - 4870-11-0-1_MG | ecosystem: Environmental > Aquatic > Marine > Hydrothermal vents > Sediment ...
GCGGTTAAGTTTTTTTTCGCGGTCTATATTACTGTTTTGCTGGTTGATATTATTTTACTTTTAATTTTACGGGGAGTGGGGGCGAATTTAAGAACGGCCGTTAAAGGAATGGATATGCCGGCGGTTCCAAAAAATAAAGCGCTGAAAAAATGGCAGAATGTAAAAGATCGTTTGAAAAGCGGCAATGTTTCGCAATACAAAGCGGCTGTTTTGGAAGCTGATAGGATAGCTGATGATATTCTGTCCAAAATTGGCTATAAAGGAAAAAATATGGCAGAGAGGCTGGAACAAGTAAAGCCGGGGCAGTTGGAGCATATTGAGGATCTTAAAAACGCCCACGAAGTTCGCAATCGCATTATTTACGAAAAAGATTTTATGATAGATAAAGAAACAGCGGAGAAAATCATTGAAGTTTATGAAGATTTATTGAAAGAATTGGATTATATTTAATTAAGATTGACAAAGGTTTAGATTGGGCATATGATGAAGCGTAATGCTTTTATCGCGGGGTGGAGCAGTTCTGCCTACCGGCAGACAGGCTGGCAGTTCATCTGCTGATAGGTAGGCTCGTGTGGCTCACCTGCCTGCCGGCAGGCAGGTAACCACAATGGCACTGAATACACACTTTCCTTTTTAATAGCTTGCTTATGTATACCATTTACGCCTTATGTTTTGATGATGGAAGAATGTATGTTGGCATGACGAGTGATTTAAAAAGAAGAATAAAAGAACATCAATATGGAAAAACACGATCAACGAAAAATAGAAAGATCGTGAAAATTATAAAGATAGAAAATTGTCCAAATAGAATTATTGCAAGAGAAAGAGAAAAATACTGGAAATCCGGATGTGGTAAGGAAGTATTGAAAAAGTTTAAATATCGCGGGGTGGAGCAGTCTGGCAGCTCGTGTGGCTCATAACCACAAGGTCGTAGGTTCAAATCCTACCCCCGCAACAAGATTAGTAGAAGCTTTTTGTCAGTCGTAGGTTCACCGTATCATCCGATACGGTGCCCTGTCGGATGACAGGGCAAATCCTACCCCCGCAACATAATCTCGTATCTCGCATCCCATATCTCGTAACTTATCTGGCTACGCCAGATCTGGCGTAGCCAGATAACTTGTAACCCAAAACGCAAAAATTAAAAACAAGAATATAACAAGAATATAACAAGAATATCTTGAGTTATGAGTTTTAAGTTTCGCGTTACAGGGATTTTTGGCAGGGTAGCTCAGTTGGTTAGAGCGTGGGACTCATAAGCCCAAGGTCGTGAGTTCGATCCTCACCCCTGCTACTTTTTTGGGGGGCGTAGCTCAGTTGGTCAGAGCGACTGCCTGTCACGCAGTAGGCCGCCGGTTCGAGTCCGGTCGTCCCCGCCTATATCGGTTCGCCACGTCATCCGACGTGGCGCCCTGTCGCATGACAGGGCGAGTCCGGTCGTCCCCGCTTATATCGGTTCGCCACGTCATCCGACGTGGCGCCCTGTCGCATGACAGGGCGAGTCCGGTCGTCCCCGCCTATATCGGTTCGCCACGTCATCCGACGTGGCGCCCTGTCGCATGACAGGGCGAGTCCGGTCGTCCCCGCTTATATCGGTTCGCCACGTCATCCGACGTGGCGCCCTGTCGCATGACAGGGCGAGTCCGGTCGTTCCCGCCTATATCGGTTCGCCACGTCATCCGACGTGGCGCCCTGTCGCATGACAGGGCGAGTCCGGTCGTCCCCGCTCAGATAAAACAGCGCTCTTTTGAGGGGCTGTTTTTGTTTTGTTGCGTTTGTTGTAAGAGAGAGTAGAATAAAAGTACCTACTTAAGTAAGTACTTTTATTAAAAATTAAAAACAAAAAAATGAAAAAGCGCGTAAGAAAATTAACCAAAACATCAAAACACAGCTATTGTGTCGTAATTCCCAAAGAGATTGTTACTAAATACGGATGGAGGGAAAAGCAGAAATTAACTTTAACCGACAAAGGCAGAGGAAAAGTTGAAATCAGAGATTGGAAAAGAAGGTAGAGATATTTTTCTGATTTTCATTACTTTGAATGTCTGAAGTTGATCGCTATTTTGATCGTTTTTTGTGTCTGCGAGATCTTGAATAAACGCTTGCTTGATGATAGCATAGAAATGCCCAAAATTCTTTTTCGCGGTCAAGAAAGTGTTTCTTTATCGGTAAAATAAAATATAAATAATTTTTAAAAAATATGCCACAAAATTTTTATTCAAAATTAGAAAAGTTGTTAAAACAGGATACTCTGTTTATAGACCAAGAGGGAGATTTGCTGAAAAGCAATGTAATAGACGCGGCTTATAAGGCGGATAAGAAACTGGTTGAGTTATTGCTTTCTGAAAAAGAGTTTAAAAGCAAGTTTTTTAATGTTGTAGAGACTGAAGATGTTCAGCCCGTACGGAAAAATTTTCGTTCCTATATTTTTAATACCAATAAGTTTGTTGAATATATTCAGGATAAAAACTTTTTGGCTGATTCTTATACTAAATACCGCAACAAAATCGGGCTTAATATTGACGGCAAGTTTTTAAACGAACGCAAAGAGGTTGCGTTGGTTTGGCCGTTCAAGGATTGTGTTCTGGAAGGCGGAATGACCAAAGAAGATGAAAAAAGAAAAGAAATATTTTTTAATGAAATTTTAGCCCAAGATGAAATTGACCAATTATTCGCGCCAAAAGTTTTAACTAATTGGAAAAGATATACGCAAGACGGAGAAATCCCCCTTAATCCCCCTTTTAAAAAGGGGGAAGCCGAGCGGAGCGAGGCAGGGGGATTTAAACGCGACAAAAACGGAACTATCCGGGAGAATTTAATAATCAAAGGCAACAATCTTTTAGCTTTGCATTCTTTAAAACAGCAATTTCAAAACAAAATTAAACTTATCTACATTGATCCGCCATATAATACCGGCAATGATTCTTTCGGCTATAACGACAATTTTAACCATTCCACTTGGCTGACATTTATGAAAAATAGGCTGGAAGCGGCGAGGGAATTATTGAAAGAGGACGGAGTGATTTTCATTCAAATAGATAATAATGAGCAGGCTTATTTAAAAATTTTATGTGATGAAATTTTTGGGAGAGAAAATTTTCGAAATAATATAATTTGGAAGAAACTAACAAGCGCAAAGTCTCAAAGTAATTATTTGGCAAATGTAACTGAATTTATATTATTTTATTCCAAATCTGATAATGTTAAGTTTTATAAACAATATTTAGAAACAGATAAGGAGATAGAGAAAAGAAATTATCCGTATGTTGAAGAAAAAACAGGAAGAAGATATGGTTCTTTTGATTTTACTCAAACTGGTCAAGGTGGCCCGAGAAAATTTAATGGTAAACTGCTTTACCCGCCACAGGGGAAACATTGGATTTGGACACAAGAAAAAATAGATAAGGGGATTAAAAATGGTTTAATTATTTTTACAAAAAATGGTACCCCAAGATTAAAGAGATATTTAGATGAGAAGAAGGGTAATTATTTGAGTGATTTGTGGAGTGATAAGGAAGTTGCTCCGATTTCGGCAAATGATATTGAAAGAATCTCGGGTTTTGACGGTCAAAAAAAGGAGACAATGATAAAAAGAATTTTGGATATTTCTACAAAAGAGAATGATATTGTTTTAGATTTCTTTTTAGGTAGTGGCACAACTGCGATAGTGGCACATAAAATGGGTAGGCAATATATTGGTATTGAGCAATTAGATTATGGTAAGAACGATGCAGTTGTCCGTTTACAAAATGTAATTGGCAAAAAGAAAAAGAAAGACGGCAAAATGTTTAAAAAGTTAGAATATGATCAATCCGGAATTTCAAAGGCCGTCGGCTGGAAAGGCGGTGGAAGTTTTATTTATTGCGAACTAATGAAATACAACGAGCGGTTTGTGGAGAAAATTACAGCCGCAAAAAATTCTTTACAGCTGCAGAAGATTTGGAAGGAAATGTCCGCCAAAGGCGCCGCGCCTGCCGGCGGGCGGGGATCCGCCTCTGGCGGAAAAGCGTCAGCATTTTTGAACTACAATGTTGATATTGAAAAATTTGACGAAACGATTGATGAATTTAAAAAACTCCCGCTTGCCAAACAAAAACGAATCCTCTTTGATCTCCTAAACAAAAACCAGCTTTATGTGAATTTGAGTGAGATTGAAGACAAGGAATTTAAAGTTGGAGAGGGGGATAAAAGGATGAATAAAGAGTTTTATGGATAAGAAAAATATTTATAAAATTGAACATAAGATAACAACATTGGCTAAAAATGCTGTTCACAACAAAGAGAAAAATTCATATCATGTATTTTCTATTGGGAATATTACTTTTGAGCATTGGGATTTTAATATAAGGGATGGCCGGCTTAAAAATGCTTGGATAGTTAAAAGTGAAGTGCAAAGCAATAATTTTTTAGAGGCTATAAATTCATTTCGTAAAGAATTATGGAAAATAATCTCTCGTATTGCATTAATATCTCAATCCTATATTGAATATCATATTGAACCATTTGTGGTGCATAAAAAAGATAACGATATAGCTTTCTTTCATTGTACGCAAGATAGAAAATCTGTAGGTTTGATGTTTATGGAAAATGAGAAGCAGGCGCTTGACGAGTTGCTCACTTCTGCCGGTGTGCCAGATGAGTTCTTCTACTATTGGAATGATATGGTTAATACTCTTGGATATTCAGCAAAATTGTTGCTGATGTTTTCTGCATTAGAAGCGCTTGCGAAGAAAAGGGATAAGACAAAATTCAAAAAACCGATTGATTTATATTCACATATACTTGGTCAAAGTTTATCAAATAAAATTTTTACTCAGAGAACTGGTTTACGCAACAGATTGGTACATGGAGAGTATCTCTCCCCGAAACAAGACGGTAAAAAAAATTATCTCGATTTGGTTTATAAAAAAGTGATATCGTTTTTCAATAAAAAAATTTTTTCAAAACCACTTTTAAGCGAAAATATAGTAAACCCTCAAAGACATTTTTATGGAGGCAAGTCCGAGTGGTTCCATTTTATTAAAAGAGTTGATAATAGCATAAATTTTGAATTAAAAAGTCTTTTAAGCGAAGTCGCTGATGATTTTTCGAAAGCCGGTTTTCGTAATAATACGAAATATGAGTTAATTGACGCCAATACTCATAATAAATTGCTAAAAACTTATTAATTGTATTGAATAATTTTTGTGAATCATATATGCAAACACTAATTTTCAAAACCCAATTTCTTCACGCTAAAAAAATTCAGCGGGAGATTGAAGTTCCGGCTGAATTCTCGCTTTATGATTTAGCTTCGGCCGTTGTCGCCGCGTATGATTTTAACTTTGATCATGCTTTCGGATTTTTTCGTAAAATAACAGAGCACTGGGATTTTAGAGACACGGAAAAATATGAGCTGTTTGCTGATTTGGAAGATCAAGGCATTGAACCGGTGGATGCCGGCAGTGTCAAAAAAACAAAAGTGAGCCGTGTTTGGAAAGATCCTAAAGACCAAATGTTATTTTTATTTGATTATGGAGATGAATGGCGCTGGATTATTACGCTTAAAGCATTTGGCGAAAGACAATCTGGCGTTAAATATCCAAATATTATTTCAGCAAAAGGCAAAAGCCTAGAACAATATCCTAATTACGAATAACACTATCGCCAAAATCGCTTTGCGTCGTTTGCCGTGGCAAGTGGCTAAAAAATTATTGCTTTATGTTTTTAGTGTGGACGGAAAAGGTAATGTGAAGAAATACGACTGGCAAAAATTAAAAAAACATCAAAAATGAATTATGCCCAAAAAGAGAAAAGAAAAATTCAATAGGGGTGAAATTATTATTTATAAACCGGCCAAAGGCGAGGTTGAATTGAAGGTGCGTTTTAAAAATGAAACGGTGTGGTTAAGACAAAATGAGATAGCGGAATTGTTCGGCAAAGATCGGTCGGTAATTACTAAACACATAAATAAAATTTTTAAGGATAAAGAAGTGGATAAAAAAAGCAATGTGCATTTTTTGCACATTGCAAATTCAGACAAACCGGCAGCCTTTTATAGCTTGGATGTTATTTTGGCAGTAGGATATAGAACCAATTCCTCCAGGGCAATTAATTTCAGACGCTGGGCAACCAAAGTATTAAAACAATACTTATTGCAAGGATATGCCGTAAACCAAAAAAGATTATTGGAAGCGCAAAATAAATTCAATCAATTACAGCAAACGGTTTTATTTTTGCGGAAAAAAACTAAAAGTAAATTATTGCAGGGACAAGAAAAGGAGATTATTGATTTATTGGGAGACTATGCGCGAACCCTGTCTCTTTTAGAAAAATATGACAAGAATAAATTAAAAGCGGGGAAAGGAGAAAAAGCTAAATTTGTTTTAAATTACAAGGATTGTCTCAAAATTATTGCTCAACTAAAGAAAAGATTGATTGATAAAAAAGAAGCTAGCGGTTTTTTTGGCAAAGGAACGAACCATAAGCTGGAAAGTATCATAAAAAATATTTACCAAACTTTTGGCAAGAAAGAATTGTATGGGAGCATAGAAACAAAAGCTGCTCATTTATTATATTTGATTATTAAAGATCATCCCTTTGTTGACGGCAATAAAAGAATTGCTTCTTTTTTGTTTGTTTATTTTTTAGATAAAAATAATTATTTATATCGTCAAAACGGAGAAAAGAAAATTAATGACAATGCTTTAACCGCGCTAGCTTTATTAGCAGCGGAAAGCAATCCTAGAGAAAAAAAACAAATAATTGCTTTAATCACGCAATTATTAGAATAATATGCCTCAACAATTTCTTTACGAACAATTAGACAGTGTTTCAAAAATGGGATTTCTTAATAAAGAAATTCCGGATTTTGTGGTGGAGAATTTAAATCCGGTTTTTGAATTGCGAGAATATCAAAAAGAAGCGTTTGCCAGATTTTTTCATTGCTACAACGGTGAATACGAAAATAAAGAATATCCCTTGCATTTTCTTTTTAATATGGCAACTGGATCGGGAAAAACTTTAATTATGGCCGGATTGATTTTGTATTTATACGAGCAAGGTTATCGCAATTTTTTGTTTTTTGTTAACTCCACCAATATCATTGAAAAAACCAAAGATAATTTTTTGAATAATTTATCAAGCAAGTATTTATTCAATAACAAAATAGTTTTTAGCAATAAGCGGGTTCAAATCAAGCCGGTTAGTAATTTTGACGGAGTAAGCGAACAAGATATTAATATTTGTTTTACCACTATTCAAAAACTGCATACGGATTTGCATAATGAAAAGGAAAACTCTTTGACTTTGGAAGATTTTAAAGATAAAAAAATTGTTTTAATTTCCGATGAAGCTCATCACGGCCAGGTTCAAACCAAGAATGAACAGAGAGGTTTACCAGCCTTTGGCTGGGAAAAACCAAACTGGGAAAACACTGTTGAAAAAATATTCAGGCAAAACACGGGCAATTTGCTTTTAGAATTTACGGCTACGATGGATCTATCTCAAAAAGAAATAAATGAAAAATACAGAAATAAAATTATTTATAAATATGACTTAAAAGAATTTAGAAACGATGGTTTTTCCAAAGATGTTGAATTATTGCATACGGACACGAGCAAAAGAGAGAGGATAATTCAAGCCATAATTCTAAGCCAATACCGGCGGGAAGTGGCAGGGAGACATGGCATTAGCTTGAAGCCGGTAATTCTATTTAAGGCCCAAAGGACAATCGCTCAGTCGGAAGAAAATAAAAAACTTTTTCACAAGATAATTGATAATTTATCAATTAGGGATATTGAAAACATCAAAAAGAAAAGCACCGTTGAAGTTTTGCAGAAAGCGTTTGAATTTTTTAAAGACAACAAAATTACCAACGCTACTTTAGTTAAGAAATTAAAAGGCGAGTTTGCTGAAAATAAAACATTAAGCGTCAATGAAGAAAAGGAAAAAGAAAAATATCAATTGTTATTAAATTCTTTGGAAGACAAAGACAATAAAATCCGGGCGATTTTCGCGGTGCAGAAATTGAATGAGGGCTGGGATGTGCTTAATCTTTTTGATATTGTTCGTCTTTATGAAACAAGAGACGGCAGGAACAATCAGCCCGGAAAGACGACCATATCCGAAGCCCAGCTTATTGGCCGGGGCGCGCGCTATTGGCCGTTTAAAATAAATGAAACTGATGATAAGTATAAGCGCAAGTATGATAAGAATTTAGACAATGAATTAAGGATTTTAGAAGAACTGCATTATCACAGCCATAATGAGTCAAGATACATTTCAGAAATCAAGACGGCTTTAGTTGAGGAAGGAATGCTTGACGAAAATGAAGAAGAAGTTGAACTAAAGCTAAAAGATAAATTTAAAACGACTCCTTTTTATAAAACTGGCTTGGTGTATGCCAATGAAAAGGAGAAGCGCGGTTTTGATAAAGTAAAGTCAATGGAGGATTTGGGAGTTAGGAAGAAAAGCATTGATTTTAAAATTTTATCCGGCGGCGGAAAGCAGACAACTGTTTTTGAGAATGGCGAAAGCGTAATCAAAGAGGGGGTAAAAAGAACAAGCGCGGAAATTGGCGTTAAAGAAATTGGTTATCATATAGTTAGAAACGCTTTGGCGAAAAATGAGTTTTTCAATTTTAATTCTTTAAAAAAATACATTCCGAAAATAAATTCAACCAGAGATTTTATTAAAAAAGAAAAATATCTAGCCGGGTTTAAGATAAATTTTTTAATGGAGAAATACGCTCCCGCTATAACTAACGAAGATAAATTTAGGGCAGTTTCAAAACTTTTAAGGCAAATTGAAAAAGAGGTAAAAGATAATTTAACTGAATATCAAGGATCGCAAGAATTTATGCCGTCAAATATTTGCAAAGTATTTGGCGACAAGAAAATAAAAATCAAAAAAGACAGCGAGCGTTTAGGCGGTCAAATTGAATTTTTAGAAGATAAAGATTGGTATGTGTTTAACGCCAATTACGGTACGAGTGAAGAGAAAAAATTTATTAAGCTGATTGACAGGCAGATGAAAGAATTGAGAAAAAAGCATAAAAAGATTTATTTGATCCGCAATGAAAAACAGCTTAAGATTTACAATTTCAAGGACGGACAAGCATTTGAGCCAGATTACCTTTTGTTTTTGGTTGATAAAAATGGCAAAGGTATTACCTATCAACTTTTTTTGGAGCCGAAAGGAAAACATTTGATGGAGTATGATAAATGGAAAAGCGATTTTTTAGAAGAAATAAAAGAAAAGTTTAAAAGCAAAATTTTAAAGTTTTCAAAATCGCGGAAATATAAAATAATCGGCGTGCCGTTTTATAACAGTGAAAGCGAAAACGAATTTGAAGAGAAGTTATTTAAAAGTGTTAACTTTTCATCAGCGCGTTAATTCTCGTAAATACTTCTTTAACCGTTTCAAAGTTTTCTATCGTTTTGGCAAGAATTATAGGGCAACCGTTCCCAACTGTGTTATTCTCTCCCCGCCGTCGCCTCGCCGAAGCTCGGCTTTGGCGGGTGATACCCGCTCAGATAAAACAGCGCTCTTTCGAGGGGCTGTTTTTGTTTTGTTGCGTTTGTTGCAAGAGTACCTACTTAAGTAAGTACTTTTATTAAGAATTAAAAACAAAAAATGAAAAAGCGCGTAAGAAAATTAACCAAAACATCAAAACACAGCTATTGCGTCGTAATTCCCAAAAGGTAAAAAAGTTTTTTTGCGTATATTTTTAAGAAGCGAAGCTTCCAAGCAGGAAGCTTCGCTTCTTAAAAACTTCTGAAAAAGCATATTCCGTGGTGTCTTGCAATGATTGCCGGAATGGGATAGAATGGTAGAGTAAAGCGAGTTAAGAATAAGCGGAAAGTAAGCTAAAACAAGAGAAAAAAAGGATTTTATGACGCTGAAATCGTATCTTTGGGGGATGAGAATCAGTACGGTTTTGTCCGCGGCCGTCTGGGTGGCGGTGGTTTGCAATATCAATCCTGAAGAAGCCGGAATGGTTGGGCAGATTCTTTTTTATTTAAGCCTGTTTTTGACTCTAGCGGGAATTTTTATTTTATTTCTCACCTGGACAAGAAGAAAAATTTCAGGGAATGAACGGGCGTTCGCGCGTTTAGGAATGAGTTTCCGGCAAGGAGTGTTGCTTTCCGCGCTGGCGAATACGCTTTTGATTTTTCAAAGCGTCAGAATTCTTACTTGGTGGGACGGACTTTTGCTGGCAGCGGGCGTTTTTATGGTAGAGCTGTATTTTTTAAGCAGATAATTAAGATAAATCACAAATCCAAAATTACAAATTCCAAATAAATTACAATGTCCAAAATTTAAATATTCAAAACAGTTTTGAATTTTGAGAATTGAAATTTTGAATTTATTTAGAATTTTGTATTTTAGATTTGGTGCTTATTTAGAATTTGCGATTTTGAATTTAGAATTTTAAGAAAATAATTTATGCCAAAGAAAACTGAAAATAATTACGGCGCTAAATCCATTCAGGTTTTGGAAGGGCTTGATCCGGTAAGAAAGCGTCCGGGAATGTATATCGGAGGCACATCTTTGGAAGGCCTTCATCATTTAATTTGGGAAGTCGTGAATAATTCCATTGACGAGGCCATGGCCGGCTTTTGCGATAATGTTGTTGTAAAGCTGCTTCCTGACAACATAGTTGAGGTAAGCGACAACGGGCGGGGGATTCCGGTAAGCCGGCACGCCCAAACAAAAAAATCGGCGCTGGAGACGGTTATGACTATGCTTCACGCCGGAGGAAAATTTGAGGGAAGCGGTTATAAAATTTCCGGCGGACTTCACGGGGTGGGGGTTTCAGTGGTTAACGCTCTTTCCGTTTGGACTAAAGCTGAAGTTCACCGGGACGGCAAGATTTGGGCGCAGGAATACAAGAGAGGGAAGAGAGTAAGCGCCGTGAAAGCGGTCGGCAAAACCAAGAAAACGGGAACCACGATAACTTTCCAGCCCGATCCGAAAATTTTTTCGGAAATAAAATTCAGCTGGAAAAAAATACTGGATTATTTAAGACAG
>Ga0190315_1001175_pt1 | contig 11011 bp, 14 predicted proteins | sample 48701101_MG_FD_161673 | JGI IMG/M metagenome (GOLD analysis project Ga0190315, IMG submission 161673) | Hydrothermal vent sediment bacterial communities from Southern Trench, Guaymas Basin, Mexico - 4870-11-0-1_MG | ecosystem: Environmental > Aquatic > Marine > Hydrothermal vents > Sediment ...
TGAGAAGAAGTGACGAATGTTGAAGCTGAACTTAAACTTATATGTGACTGTAATTATAGAGTGAGTGAGCATGCATGGATAAGAATAAAAACACGAGTAATAAGAGTAAGGACAGGGAGGAATACATAGAGGATTTGAAGAAGACGCTGACACCTCTCATATTTGGTATTCTCGCAGGTGTTATATGCTTCTCTATATATGCTGCTTCTCCACTTATGGTCGTTGATGATACTGGCGGCACAATGGTCGCTTACCTGGATAAGGGACTCATCCCACCAAATTTATCTGCTCAGTTTAAAGATAAGGGCATCCCACTCAATGCGAATCAGAACCTCACAGTTCTTAAGCAAGGAGCGGATAAATGGCTGATAGGCAATGAGTATATAATAAAGAGCGAGTCAGCGAAGCTGAATGTATACCCAATCCCGGTATCCGAGAACTGGTTCCTCATTGCTTTACTTCTGATTCTGGTTCAGAAATTTGTGTATCCGTATATGCATACTCGCATAAATGGGGCGAAGGACTGGTTATATATAGGATTCATAACCGCCTTCTGCTGGTTCATCTCGTTCACACTGTTATTGAGCCTTATATTTTAACACGTTCAACGTTCACAGAACCCCACCTACTACGGTAGATTCCGGTAGAACTTCCCATATCCTCCATTCCGCTTTAATAGCTCGATAGCGGCATTTGCCGCTTCGGTCAGTATGCTCTCCGCTTTCTTATAATCCGGTGCAGTGATTCGTATCCGATAACGTGGGGCACCGAGATAAGAGCATTCGAAGCCGTCTCCAGCAACCTCCTTCGCCTCCTTCAATGCGTTCTTTATTATCTCCACACCGTTAGGCAGCGGGCACCTCAATTCCACATACCCGGTTACATGCACGGAAGGCGGCTTAACATTGGCAAGTGCAACCCTATGTATCTTATCAGCGAGTTCCTCTTCTATCCCGAGCTCGCTCAATGCGCGCTTGCCTGTCTTATATATCTGCTGGAACGCATCGTAGAGGCTACCATAGGCATCCACGAGCTTCGTCTCAACTCCCTGAAGTTCAGATGCTGGCACGGCGAGTGAGAGCCACTTCCTGGCTTTCTTCTCGTTCTTCCACGCTTTTATCCGCTCACGTTTCAGCCCTTCCTTCACCGCCTTCAATGACAAATCTATATGCCCCCTCCGCTCGTCCACAGCCAGCACCTTGCATACTATCTTCTGCCCCGGTCTCACGTAATCCCTGAGATGCTTTACCCAGCCGGTGGAGACTTCGGAGATATGAATAAAGCCCTCTTTGTCTTCATACTCCTCCAGACTGACGAATACCCCGAAACTCTTGAGCTCTCTCACCGTGCATACCACCAGTTCCCCCTTCTCAGGCAATTCCTCCCCGGGCTTAGACATCCTCCACCTCGCTTGTTATCCAAGAACTTCTATTATCTTGCTCTTTATCGCCGCCTTACCCCCACGTGGCTCAACCAGCGTCCTTCCACAGACGTTACATCTGACCGTTGTGGTTGCGTGGTCAAATACAATCTGCTCATTCTCACAGTCGTCGCATCTCAACTTCAGGAATTTGCTCCTCATCTCCCTCTCGCTCTTCATCTTCATATACTCAGGATTAATAAACATGATTTTATATATCTCGGATGTGATACGGGAGGGGGAGTATGTCAGTCAACGAGCTCGAGCCTGGAAACCCTGAAACCCTCCCTCTGATGCGCACGCTTGCATTCCATGCATTTATACCTGAGGAAGACCTTCTTCGTTGGCTTGTCTCCACCAGGCACTTTTGAGAATTTACCGCTATTCCCTATGCCCGATTTGCGCTTCTTCTGCCTCACAATCCAGTTTAAAGAGGAAGGTCTGCCCTTCTTCACCTTCTCCACTTCATGCACCGTATGTTGTCCGCAGTAGGGGCAGAAAATCCTCACTCGCTTCGGCATCTTCATCTTATCCGCTCACCCCTTTCCCTCTTATACGCTTCAAATCGCATTGCAACACCTCGATTACATAATATCTCAGCATTGGTCTTCGGCAACATAATAACATCTTCTTTTCCCACTTTATAAATCCTGCCATCTATACCCATGAAGGTCGGGATATTCTCCAGAACCCTGACCATCTCCATATCCATATCATTCTGGTTACTGTGCTCGTTATTGCTATTACTATTGCTATAATGCTCAGTATCAGTATGTCTTTCCGTCTGCTTTTGCTTTTTGCTCTCACTCTCTTCATCGCTCATTGCAGGCTCACCAAAGATATAGGCAAATATCCGCGCTCTACCCGCCTCCACCTGGCTCTTTACCGCTTGAAATAGCTCGCGCTCCTCATCCAGCATCCCTTTGGGCGGTGTATCCATGCCCGAGCTGGCGAGTCTTATTATCTTCCCTATCCTCCTCCTTATTATATCCTCAACTTTCATCCGCGCATTCCTCATCTCGTCCTCCAGAAAGCCCCTCCTGGTCTCATCCGCATCCCTCTTCTCCGCCTCCAATCTGGCAATATAGCCCCTCACCTCCTCACAGAATCTATCCGATAACTCCTGGAGTGAGGCTGTATTCCGCTCACGATAGAGTATCTCCCAGAGTTTTTCTACATCCATAGAACGAATATAAATTTGTAGTGCAGGTTTATATTATTTTGTTTCGGGGTGGAAGCAGGATATGAAACTTTTTCGCACGCTTATACCGCTGAGAGAAGCGCGGAGTATAGTTTTAAGGCATGTGAGGCGTGTGGGTGTAGAGGAAGTCAGCTTTGACCTCGCTGCCGGCAGGATTCTCGCAGAAGACATCGTCGCTGAGATGGATAGTCCCCCTTTTAACCGCGCTGCTATGGATGGTTACGCAGTAAAAGCCGAGGATACACTCGGAGCTGCGCCGGATAAACCACTGGTTCTCCACAGGCATGAACCATATTCAGGCTCAGAGCCAGAGTCAGAGGAGCTATCCGAAGGTGAGTATATCCCGATACAGACGGGTATGCCAATGCCGAGAGGTAGTAACGCGGTGCTCATGCTGGAATATGGTAAGGAGAGGGACTCGAAGCTGGAGGTCTTCAAGCCCGTTACGCCCGGTAAAAATGTCGCCTTCAAGGGCGAAGATGTGAGGCGCGGTGATATAGTATTGAATGAGGGGCGGCTACTCCGGGCTGCTGACATCGGGCTACTCGCTTCTATCGGCAGGAGGTATGTGAAAGTCCGTAAAAAAGGTGCTATCGGGATTTTATCAACGGGTGACGAGCTGTATGACCCTAAGGTTGATGGCAGTTCAGGAGGTGCAATCGCGGACGTGAACAGTTATATACTGGCAGCGTTAATGAGCACGATAGCGAAACCATCCAGAATGGGCATAGTGAGTGACAACTATGACGCTCTAAAAGCTGCTATTGTATCCTGTATCGCAAACTGCGATGCTATACTGGTGAGTGGCGGCAGTTCGGTGGGTAAGCGTGATTTTATCGGTGATGTAGTGGCGGATTTGGGTGAGATGCTATTTCATGGCGTTGCTATTCGACCGGGAGAGCCGACGGGCTTTGGAATCATAGATGAGAAACCCATCTTCTGCCTGCCCGGGTATCCAGTATCAATGATTGCGGCGTTTGAGATGCTCGTTAGACCCTTTTTAGAGGCGATGCACGGGCTAAAAGAGGCAATGATGAGGCAGGTCTTCGCGGTTGTGGCTAAGAAGATACCATCGGCGGTGGGCAGAACCGATTTCGTTCGCGTTAGGTTATCTCATGATGAGCATGATGGCGAGTATTATGTGGAGCCGATAAGGGTCAGTGGTTCAGGCATTTTATCGAGCGTAACGAGTTCCGATGGGTTTGTCATAATAGAGGAGAATAGAGAGGGCATAGAGGAGGGCGAACGGATAGTGGTAAACCTGTGGTGAAGAAGAGGCAAGAGGAATTAAGAAGCCCGTATCTGCTCCCCTATTATCCGGTCAACAGCCGTTATGAACCTCTCCTCCGCACCTTCTGGAATTGACGCACCCGATGCAACTGGATGCCCACCACCATAGCCACCCACCTCGCTCGCCGCATGCTCCAATGCCTTTGCAAGGTCTATACCCTTTCTGACCAGATTCTTACTGCATCTCGCCGATATCTTTGTATCACCACCGTGCTCGTTCGCACCATCCTTCCTGTTCAATACAATCACGGGCTTGCCTCTACTAATGTATTCGGCGATGATACCAGCCAGGACGCCGGTTATGCCTTTCTCCTGCACATATAAATAGTAGATGTTCGGGAGTTCCTTCATGGCTTCTCCTTTCGCTCCCTCTATCCTGTTCAACTCAGATACGAGTTTGTTCTGGAACACCGTGTATAGCGACTTCGCTTCTTCTATCAGCCCCTCTTCTCGCATGCAGAGCCCTATGCCAATACCTGCTTTTCCAAACCTGCCACACGCATCCACCATGCGCATAAAATCCAGTGCGTTCTTCACCACCTCTGAATTCAGTATATAAGTGGTTCCAAACAGCGCTTCTTCTCTCAATTCCCTGTTTGACTCGCCCGCAATTGATAATAGAGCGGAACACAATCGCCTCTCATCTTCTTCCCCCAGCTCTTCCAGTCGCTTATCGCCGTCTATCCCCACCTCGCTCAGGAATTCATCCACCCTCTCTATGTTACCCGCGAGAGGTGTATAAGGGTCGGTGGATAGGAGAATCAAATCGCGAACCTTACCATCGCCCAGCTTCAGTCCTCTCCTGGGAGTAACAACGCCCTCTTTCAGCGCTTCATCGAGGATGAGCCCATTTATCCCCCTGTCCAGTGGCAGTTTATCACCCAGTGTGCCCGCAATTGCAAGACCCGCAAGGTCTACATTACCTCGCTCATCGTCACCCAGCAGTCTTGCAACGAGGTAAGAGATTCCCGCTGCACAAAGCTCACTGCCAGACATGGGTTTAGTTTTCTCCACACTGCTCTGCCATGCATAATTGGGATTGATGAGAACGTGCGATTGCGATGGAGAGCTTCTAAGAGATGTCGTATGGTGGTCAAGGATTACCACATCCTTATCCTTCAGAATTTCTGAGATCAGATTCATCTGTGCAGTGCCCATATCTGCAATGATGATTAGCTCCTCATTTCCCATCTCCTGGACGAAATGCCCATCTAATTTACTTGTTATCGTCGCATGGAACTGTATTCCCCTGCGAATCAGCGCATTGCAGATGATGCCCGCAGCTGTTATACCGTCCGCATCATAATGCGATACCACACGTGCGTAATCATGCTTCTTTATTATCCCCGCTGCCCTCTCCAGTTCCCGCTGCAACGAACTCATGGGAATATTTATAATTTATACAAATACAATACAATAAATTGGGCGTGTGGCCTAGTTAGGATACGGCGGCAGCCTCCTAACGCTAACATAGACATGAGATAAGAGGGAGAGAGCTGCAAATCGCGGGTTCAAATCCCGTCACGCCCGTGTTTTTACCTTCTCACTATCCAGTATTATTACATCCCTCACCGATTTGACCGCGTCAAAAGGTATGAGGATGTAATCGTTCTCCTTCTTAAACCCGCCCGTGTCGAGTCCCGATGCGGGCTCTATTACGAGTCTGGTCAGGATACCCGTCTCTGCATCCGCCACGATATTATGCAAAACCCCCATCTCTCGACCCTCTGAATCCAGAACCTCCTTATAACTCAACTTCTGTGCAAATATTCTACCTTCTTTCATCTTTTCACCTTTATCTTATTCTTATATCTATATCTCCTCCCCCCTTCGCAACTTGTCCTGTAACCGTGAGAAATACCTGTCCGGAATCTTCACGAATAAAGCATGCTCGCCTTTCGTTATACTTATCCGCTCCTCCTTCACCATCTTTCGATAAAACTGCCCGTCTATAACCAGTTCCGCATCCTTCGTGCCCAGTAGCTCCAGACTTATCTCACTCTCTATATCCACAATAGTGGGTCTCGCAGCGAGTTTAAAAGGTGCAATTGGCACTATTATCGTTGCATTCACCTTCGGGTCTACAATTGGTCCACCCGCACTCATTGCGTATGCCGTGCTGCCCGTAGGCGTTGCGAACACGACACCATCCGCCCTCAGCCGCTCCAACTCCTCTCCATCCACGAATATTACGAAATGAAGCATCTTGCCTGGCTTTGAGGTTATTACCACCGCCTCGTTCATTGCGTATGGCATCGCCTCATCCATCACGTGAATGGCGAGCCTCTGCCGCTTCTCCACTTCAAAACCTTCTAACATCAGATTCTTCAATGTGGATACCGCATTCTCTGGCTGCACCCGCGCTAAAAAACCTATCATGCCCGTATTCACACCAAGAACGGGTGTTGGGCGTTTCAAATAGTGTAAAGTCCGCAGAATGGTGCCGTCACCACCGACACAGACCAATAAATCCACGTCCATATCGCTTATCCTCAGACCCCGCATCTGCATTCCGAGTTTATAAGCCGAATCGGTATCAAGAGCAACCTCAAAGCCCCCTCCTTCGCCCCTTATACACTCGATTAAAGCCTTTAATACATCTATATCCCTCGATTCGCCCCTGCATACGAGTCCAATGCGTCTCGGTTGAACCTTCATTCCCCACAGAGTTTGGTGATGGCATCCGCCAAGTCACCGTTTGACTCCATCAATGCTTTCTTCGCTTCCTCCTCACTGCAGCCCGCTCGCTCCATCACCAGCTTCACATCCGCATCAGAAATCATCGCCCGCTCCTCCGGCGTTCCCACTATCTGATATATCTTCATACCCTGGGCTTCCATAATTGTAACCTCAGGCTGTGAGAAGACGAGTTCGGTATTCGCTCTTCTTATCACTACTTCCTCAACATCACCCAGCTCTTCCACGCTTATACCCGCCTGCTTCATCATCTGATTCAATCTCCTCGGACTGATACCCTTCCTGAACCCGCCACGCATTTCTATTTCTATCACCTCAAGCTAAAAATTAAGGAACCGATAAATAAATAAACAATCAATTAAGTCATTATTACGAATTTATTCACCACTTCAACCCACCCCTCCGGTCCCTCTCCCCTCGCTTTATACAGATTCTTCAGCGGAAGTTCGAGCCATGTGCCATCCTTCCTCCTCACCACCGCCGGCTGGTCCACCGCTTCCAGCATGGCTATATCATTCCTGCTATCACCAATTCCTACCGTCTTAACAGCTCCGTATTCACGCCTGAATAACTCTGTAAGCACCTTCACCGCTTTGCCCTTGTCCGCGTCTCTCCCGTGTATGTTGTAGTATCTTCCGCCGTGTGTGAGACTGAACCCCTTCTCCCGTATCTTCTCAAATAGAATCTTCTCCTTCTCCGCAGGCTCGTCAAAGATGAAACTCTCATTATATGTCTTATCCTTCGCCAGCTTCGCCTTCTCTATGCTCAGATTCGCATCCTTCGCCACCTCTTCCGCGGTCATATCGCCGAAGCCCTTTATTTTAAAGCCCGTCTCCGCTCTTATGGCATTCAAAGCCGCTCTCAACTCCTCGTATCTCGCACCAAACTCGATGACGTAGTAATGCTTCATCTCTTTAGTGTAGTGGAACACAAAGGAGAAGTAGCCCTGAGGAATGAAGATTGCACCGCCGTTCTCAACGATAAAAGGGTCTCTTATACCCAGTTCTTCACGATAATACTCGTTCTCTGCCAGCGTCTTCGCGGTACAAAACACAACGGGTATCTTCCGCCTCTTCAGGGTTGCCAGCGCAGGGAGTGCAACCTCGCAGGAGTAATTATAGAGGTCAAGCAGGGTGCCATCAAGGTCGGTATAAAGAACTATCTTCATTTAAACGCCCCCAGCTTAAAGTTCCTTAAATACGATTCTTCATCCACTTTCTCCTCAAATACCCCCTGTCTGAGCCACAAGAACGTCTCAGACTGCGTATTTAGCAACTTGGCAAATTTCATAGCGTCAATATCGCCAATTGGGGGCATGATAAGCATCTCGGGTGGCTTCTCCCAACTCTCCAGTATATCCACCAGCTCCTCAAGCACCTTCTGCCTCACATAATCGTTACAGAGTTTACTGTTATAAATCGTGCTCAGTGAGCCGAGTAACATATTCTTGATATGTTCCTCCCCTTTCTCCTCGTGTATATGCGGATTCAACGTCTCTATCTGGAATACCTCAATTCCCGCATTCACCGCATCTGAATACAGAATCTTCTCAGCCTTTAGCCCGAACTCGTCGAAGAGATAGACGAAGTGAAAGGGCTCGATTGAATAGCCAGTGGAGTAGCTCATGATATCTGCAAGCTTCATGGTCAATGCATGCTCACCTGCATTCCCCGTTATTACCACCCGGGTCTCGAAGCCAGTGGAAGTTGATAGCAGTAGATTGAGATATTTGTTCGTTGTCTCACTCACTCTGCCCCATTTCTTGAAATACAGTCTGTCCTCAACCACTTTCGGCTTATATCGCCAGTGTAACCTCACCATCGAGTATGGCGACTCGGACATACAGAAGCCCGCTGCGTAATCCATCACGTATTCACGAACGGAGCCCGGGATATAGTTGTCAGCATCAGCGAACCCGACGAAGTCTTTACCCAGCGCCTTCGCAAGCAGCATCCCCACTATCATCCCTTCTGCTTTGCCATCCCTGACCAGCCTATCGCTATCGAGGATATGGTCATAGCCGAGCTCATAGAATGCGAAGCCCAATTCAGGGTCCTTCTGATGTATAGCGAGCATCTCCTGCTGCGTGAGGTTATGAACGTTTGTTATCACATCCCTCTCCATCTTGTATACATCCTGTGGCACACGTGCACTATTCGAGACCACGATTACTGTGCAATCAAAAGGTATCGCCCTCAGAACGCCCTCCAGCAGGTGTATATTCTCATCTTTTATGGGCACAACGATTGCCAGTCGCTTCAAGACCTGCTTTATACCTTCAAAGGCGATATCACAAGCTCTGGGGTTCTCAAAGCCACCCGAGTCCAGCTTCAATACCCGCTGCAATTCATGAATCTTTACTGAACCGAATATCTCCGTATGCCTCGGCAATTCAATCAGCATATCAATTATTATAATATAATTTCGCATTATATAAATAAACTCAAATTGAGGTGCAGAGATAATGGCACGTTCTCATGGAGAGAGGAAGAATACGAGGAAGAAGTTGAGTAAGAGTAAGAGGGAACGGGGTTTGTCGCCTATAAACAGAGCGATTCAGAGCTTCAAGCCGGGTGACAGGGTTCACATCAAGATAGACCCCAGCGTCCATAAAGGGATGCCACATCAGAGATTTCATGGTATGACGGGCGAAGTAGTGGGTGAACGAGGCAGGGCATTTATTGTGAGGGTGTCTGATGGCATAAGAGGACGTAAGAAGACAAAAGAACTATTCATCAGACCGGAACACCTTCGCCTGCAATCGCCCTGATTCTGATTCCGAATCTGAATGTGAATGTGAATGTGAACGGATATGGGCCCGATGCGATTCGAACGCATGACCTCCGCCTCGTCAAGGCGACGTCATTCCCCTAGACCACGGGCCCTGCACTTGTAGCCTTACGCTTATACAATAATGTCATAATAAAAATAAGGTTGGCATTTATTACCATGGTGGGAGAAGATTTGATTGTGGTGGGTGCAGGACCTGCGGGCATGACTGCGGGTATGTATGGTGTGAGAAGTGGCTTGAAAACACTGGTGCTTGAGAAAGGGATAAGCGGGGGGCTATCGAACGAAGCGCCGGAGATAGAGAATTATCCCGGCTTCGATAGGGTCGGGGGTATGGAACTGGCATCGAAGATAAAGGAGCATGTATCGCGATATGTTGAGATTCGTGAGCTGGAGAAGGTTGAGGCGATAGAAGAAAGCTCAAACGAGCTGGTCGTTACCACCGATAAGGGCTCTTATCGCACAAGAGCAGTGATAATGAGCACAGGAACCAGGCACAGGCGGCTGGGAGTGAAGGGCGAGAGTGAATTCGTCGGGAAGGGTGTATCCTACTGTGCCACCTGTGATGGCTTCTTCTTCAAGAACAAGCCCGTAGCTGTCGTTGGTGGTGGCGATTCCGCAGTCAGGGAGGCTTTATATCTGCAAAAACTCGGTTGTAGGGTCACATTGATTCATAGAAGGGACGAACTCAGGGCGGAGCGGTATCTACGGCGGAAACTGGAAGATGCGGGCGTTACCATCCGCTGGAACTCGGTTGTAAAGGAGATAAAGGGCGATAAGGTGGTAAAAAGCGTTGTTCTTGATAGCAATGGCGTTGAGAGCGAGCTCAGCATCGCCGGTCTCTTCGTATCAATCGGAGAAGAGCCGAACAGTGAACTGGCAGCGAAGATGGGCGTTGCACTCGATGCAAATGGGTATATAATCACTGATAAAAGCCAGAGGACGAATCTCAAGCGTGTATATGCCGCAGGTGATGTTACAGGTGGGGTCAGGCAGGTGGTGGTGGCATGTGCGGAAGGTGCGATTGCCGCGCTATCTGCTTATAACGACTTGCTATGAGTATGCTGAGAGAGGTAGGAATAGATGAAGCGGGAAGAGGTCCTGTGATAGGCTCTCTCTTCGTCGCCGGAGTTCTTAACTTTGAAGGGCTGGAAGCGCTGGGCGTGCGAGATTCGAAGAGACTCAGCCCTGAGAGGCGCGAACAGCTTGCAAAACTCATTGAGGATGCTACTGAGGTCCAGGTCGTGGAACTGACTGCGAAGGAGATAGACGAGAGGAGGAAGAGCCAGACCATGAATGAAATCACCGTTGACCTCTTCGCACGTATCATTGAGCTTCTTCATCCCGACAGGGTCTATGTTGATGCTGCCGATGTCAATCCGGAGCGTTTCGCTTACAATATCCGCAAGAGGTGTAACTCTAACATGCATGATATGGAGATAATTGCGGAGTTCAAAGCCGATGTCAACTATCCGGTGGTCAGTGCGGCATCAATAGTGGCGAAAGTGCACCGTGACAGGTCAATCAGGGAGCTTGCCGCAGAAATAGGAGCAGAGATAGGCAGTGGCTATCCCGCAGACCCCAGGACCATCCAGTTCCTGAAGCGGTTGCTG
>Ga0190315_1001176_pt1 | contig 11002 bp, 8 predicted proteins | sample 48701101_MG_FD_161673 | JGI IMG/M metagenome (GOLD analysis project Ga0190315, IMG submission 161673) | Hydrothermal vent sediment bacterial communities from Southern Trench, Guaymas Basin, Mexico - 4870-11-0-1_MG | ecosystem: Environmental > Aquatic > Marine > Hydrothermal vents > Sediment ...
AAAGTTAATCTTTAATTAATTTAACACAGCGGTTGTGTCTGCCAAGATGACATTTTGCTGTGCAATAAAACATGACACTATCGCGTAGCCACAACAGGGGATTTAAACCTTTCTATATTCAAATTTTAGGGCATAGTATCACATAGCGTTAAGTCATTAGAATCTAAGGGAAATTACGACGGGGCTATTGGTTTTACGCCAACCTTAAACCATTAAGCGCCATTATTAATAATATCACTTTTGCCATTTTTAGCGATGATAAAAAAATAAGGAATGTTATTTTTCCGCTATTTTTGTTCGCAGAAAGATATAACATTCTCTTATGGTTCCACTGGGATCGTAGACAAACATAATTATGGCTATTGCGATAGTTATAGCAATAGAGAACGAATAAGCTATCGCGACCTCAAGTGGTTTCTCTCTAAACTCTATCGGCATTTTACTGTCTCCTTTTGTTTTTACACGGAAAGTTTACCGGGAGCCGAGACCCCCTGTAATTACGGTTAGCAGCGCCTCTCTGTTTGTCCAACCACAATGTTCAACATTCTCCTTGTCAACAAGAACAGTCGCGCCGGTTGACGCTACTGGAGTAGTCGGAATAAACACAAGGATTTTTCCTGTGGCTGGATCAATTTTTCCAGCGGTAAAACCGATCATTCTAATATTACTAGCGAGTTTTACATAAACTACCTTAAAGCGTCCATCTCTTAGCAAATTCTCTGAGAGATTTTTTATAATAACAATCTCTCTAAAGAGAGAAAGTTTACTCTCGTCCCCAGAAACAGACGCTTTCTTACTAACAACATTAATGGCAATGCCCAGAATTACCAGTATTACTATTCCTACTTCCAGCGGAATTATTTTCACGATAAGCATTAAACCGGCCGCTAACGCCCCAAAAATAATTCCCAGTATTCCTGCCAGCAACACCAGCAATCCGGAAATAACCAAACTGCTAGCCATAAACTTTCCCGCTTCTTTCAATTCAATTCCTCCTTTGTTTTATTTTTAATGAACTTCAATGAACAACTTTCGCCGATAATTTTATCGGTGGATTGAAATTCATTTCTTAGAATTTTGCCATAGTTGTCAAAATTCTAAAGAACGAATTTCATATTTTATTTTATGTCTTTTTCTTTTCCGCCAAACTATAAATAACAGGAATAACAATTAAAGTCAAGATCGTGGAAACTGTCAGTCCTCCGATAACCGCGATTGCCATTGGCTTCATCATTTCCGAACCTTCGCTGGTAGCAGCTGCCATTGGCAGCATTCCAAAAATAGTCGTTAGGGAAGTAATTAAAATTGGACGAAGACGATTTGTTCCTCCTTTTATAATCGCCTGGCGCTTTTCTATTCCCCGCGCGCGAAGCTGGTTAATGTAATCAATTAAAACAATAGCGTTATTAACAACAATTCCCGCAAGGATAATAATTCCCATAAAAGAAGGAAGGGACAAATTTTGTCTGGTAATCAAAAGCGCCAAACCAACTCCAATAAAAGCTAGTGGAAGTTCCGCCATTGCTATTAATGGATAAACTAAGGATTCAAATTGTGAAGCCATAACCATATAAACCAACAGGATCGCCAATACCAAAGCGGTTGCCAAAACGCCGAAAGTGTCTTGCATTTGCTTGTATGATCCGCCGTACTCTATAAAATATCCATTTGGCAATTTTGAAGATTCGGAATTGTTTAATTCCTTTTTAATATCATTAACGATATCTCCCACCGGGCGGTCGGCGGTATTTGCCGTTACGGAAACAACCCGCAATTGATCCTCGCGATCAATTTTTACCGGTCCCTCTTCCTTTGAAATTTGAACTACTTGCTTTAAGGAAATTCTAGCGCCGGACGGAGAAACAATCGGCAGATTTTCAATGCTTTCAAGATCATTGCGATAAACTTTATCATAACGAACTCTAATGTCAGTTTCCTCGCCACCTTTTCTTAATTGAGTTGCCGCGACTCCCTGAAGAGAATTTCTTACAACCGAGCCAATTTGTCCGACAGTAAGACCAAGCCGCGAAGCTTTTTCCCGATCAATTTTAATGACCATTTCTGGCTTACCCTGATTTAAGGAAATACTAACATCGCGCGCTCCCTCAACCTTGGAAATCTTTTGGGCTGTCTCGTTGGCAATACTCTTTAATTTATCTAAATCCTTGCCGAAAATCTTAATTTCCACAGGAGAACTTGTCCCGCCCATCATCGCGCCGCTCATATCCATAAAACTTATTTTTAACCCTTTAATTCGTGGAACATTTTCTCGGATAATTTCCTGAATTTCCGAAGAGGATCGCTTTCTTTCTTTTTTATCTTTAAACCGAACCATAATCTGGGCTTCGTTTACTCCGCCCGATCCCATTCCCACAGAGGCTCCTTCGTTTGACATTTCGCTTATGCCGCCAAAACTCGTCGCGCTAATTAAATCGTCTCCCGTCTGACTGATAATTATTTTTTCAACTTGCTGAACTTTCTTGCTTGTTTCTTCTAAAGAAGTCCCCACCGGCATTTCAACTTTCATAATCATCATACTCTGATCGCTTGTTGGCATAAATTCAGTCCCAATCAAAGGAATAGCCGCAACAGTGGTTATCAGTATTCCGACAGTTGTTAGAATTACAGCAACCCGATGCGCCAACGACCACTTGAGAATTTTTTGATATACTTTTTGAACTTTCTTAAAATTTTCCTCGCCTGATGTTTTTTTATACTCCTCCGCGGTTCTTTTTTTAAATATTTTGGAAGCCATCATCGGCACCAGAGTTAACGCGGTGAATAAAGAGCAAGCCAAAGCAAAAACAATTGTTAGGGCCAGTCCTCGCGACAACTGTCCGGCAATACCTTCTCCAAAAACCATTGGCAGAAATACGACAACAGTGGTTAAGGTAGCGGCGGTAATTGCCATTCCGACTTCGCTGGCGCCGATTTTCGCCGCTTCTTTTCGTCCCTTGTTTTTTTCCAAATGACGATAGATATTTTCAATAACCACAACTGCGTTGTCAACCAGCATTCCGATTCCTAAAGTTAGTCCTCCTAAAGTCATTAAGTTCAAAGTATATCCGGCTGCGGCAAGGGGAATGAAAGTAGCGATTAAAGATAACGGAATAGCGACGGCAATCGCCAGTGTCGGCCGCCAGTTTCTCAAAAACAAAAAGACTAATAAAATAGCCAACAGTCCTCCGATAATAGCGCTTTGAGTAACTGAATCGGTGGATTGTTTAATTAAACGGCTTTGATCCATTACCAAAGCGAAATTTACTTTATCGGAGAAATGATTCTCCAACTCTGCCAATTCTTTTTTAACCGCTTGAGAGGTTTGAATCGTGTTGGCTCCGGACTGTTTATTGACCATCATTAAAATGCTATCCTGTCCGTTTGTTCGGCAATAGCTTCGTTCTTCTTGATGGGAATCAACTATTTCGGCGATATCCTTAAGATAAATTGGCGCTCCGTTTTTTACGGTAATAACAGTATTTCCAATCTCTTCCAAATTTTGATATTCTCCCACTGTCCGCAGAGAAAATTCTTTAGTTTCTTCAGTGATAAATCCTCCTGATAAATTCACATTTTCTCCTCGTAAAACATTGACTATCTGATTTTGAGTTAAGCCGTAAGCGTCCAGTTTCGGTTTATCAAGTTTAACTAAAATTTCTCTTTCCCAACCGCCTTTTAATTCAACTGAAGCGACGCCGTCCAATCTTTCAATTTTGTTTTTGAAGTTATCTTCCAATAATTTTTTTAATTCCAGAGTATCCAAATTGTCTGATGTTATTCCATAACCCAGCACCGGCATTGCCGTCACATCCATTTTAAGGACAAATGGCCTATCTGCGTCCTCGGGCAAATATTGCTCTATCAAGCTAATTTTATCTCGCAGATCCTGCGCGGCAAAATCAACATTCGTTCCGCTATTAAATTCAACCATTACCATTGACACTCCTTCCTGCGAAACTGATTTGATTGACTTGACATCTTTAACCGTTGCCACGGAATCCTCAATTGGTTTGGTGATCATTTCTTCAATATCTTCCGAAGCGACGCCTTGATAATTGGTGATCACCGAAACTACCGGAAATTCAATATCCGGCAGCATATCCAGCCCCAGTTTGCTAAAAGACATCACCCCCAAAACAACCGTGATACAAGCGATCATTAAAATAGTTATTGGACGATTAATGGAGAAGTTGGTTAGTTTCATAGGAAGTTATATTAATTAAGCTTTTATCTTATTCAATGCCTGAAAATCAAATCCAAAAAGAGATCATATTTATCGCATAATTTTATCACATTATTTTCAATTTCTTTATAATATTTATTTGTAAGCCATTTCTCGCGATAATTTTCAGCCAATTCTGGATAATATTTATCAAGCACTTTTTTTATTTCTGACCAATTTCCGCATTTAAGATTTAATTTGTCAATTAAAACCGTTTTAACTCCCGCCTCTTTAAATCGTTTAAATAATTCTTCTAAATTTTTATCGCTAAATTTTGGAATAAATGGACCGATAAAAACAAAAGTGGAAATCCCTGCTTCATTTAGTTTCTTCAAAGCTTTCAAACGACTTTCAACCGAAGGAGCGTTATTCTCAAAATTTTTAGCGTCTCTTTCATCTAAACAGATAATGGTAAATCCCAGCTGATGAGTAGAGGTATCAAATTTTTTGAGGATATCAATATCCCTTGTAATAAGGGGCGATTTAGTTAATAAACCGATTTGAAAATTATGTTCTGCTAAAATCTTCAGACAACGACGGGTTATTTGGTATTTTTTTTCTAACGCCTGATAAGCATCTGTCACAGAAGAAATCATTACCACTCCCGGTTTCAAATGCTTGATCTGTTCTTCCAATATTTCAGGGATATTAATTTTCACATCAACAAATTCTCCCCATTTTTCTTTTTCCTTTCTATAACGGCACATAAAACGGGCATAACAATATACACATCCATGCGGACATCCAATATAAGGATTTAAAGTGTAATCAAACCCTTTTATTTTACAAGGATTTAAAGCTCTTTTGCATTTAATTTCTTTGATAATCATTTTAACACTTCTAATTGCGGGAATGGGTTTGTAGCCCATTCCTTTTGTTTTTAGTATCACAAATATTATTTGCTTGGGAAATATTGGGGATTGTTTGCTCTTTGTTGGTTCCATAGTCCCGCAGGGCTGTGGAACCTTAATGTAGAACTTTTCGCGTCGGTAGTAAATTTATGTAAAATAACAGTTTGCATTCAGGTTCCACAGGGCTATCGCCACTATGGAACCAACAAATTTTACACTCTAAAGAGTGAACTCCAGGAATATAAAACCGGAGCTCAGATATCTATCTCTGGAGTTCAGGTTTTAACCTGTAAGATGTTTGCTTTTGCTGTCTTACACTCTAAAGAGTGAACTCCAAAAAAACTTTATTCCACCTCTACCACTTCTCCCTCTTCCAATTCATAGTCTCCATTAACCACAACTCTATCTCCTTCAACCAACCCTTCAATCACTTTTAATTCATCTTTGCCGATAGCTTCGGTTTTGACCGAAGTTATTTTAATTCTTGAATCGTTATCAATCAAATAAACTTTTTCCAGTCCGTCATCGTCTTCAAACACTGCCGATTTAGGAATAACTAAAATACCATTTTCCTGATGAGTGATAATTTCAATATCAGCCATCATTCCCGCTTTTATTCTCCCGTCCTTATTTTCCAGCTGAATTTTTGCTGGAAATTTTTTGCTGGCCTGATCGGCTACTGAGCTGATGTAATAAACTTTGCCCGAAAATTCTTCATCGGGATAAGCAGCTATTTTAATTTTCGCTTCCTGTCCGACAAAAACTTTCGCGGCATCAAATTCAGTCAAAGCGATTTCTATCTTTAAATCCTTGGTATTAACGATGCTGACAATCGGCTTGCCCGCCGCTGCCATTTCTCCAACCTCAGCATACTTTTGGTTAAGCGTTCCGGAAACGGGAGCGGTAATAACCGTATTATCCAATTGAGCTTGAACGGAATTTACCTGACCTTCGGCTGTCTTAACTTGGCCTTCGGCTTGGGCGATTTGCAGTTTTGATTTTTTCTTAGCGTTTTCCAAGCCCGCTTCAGCTGATTCCAGTTGTTTTTGCGCCGCATCAATTTGCGATTGGGACGATAATTTTACGGAAGCTAGATTTTGTTCTGCCTGTTCAAGTCCGGTTTTAGCAGAATCGTAAGCTGACTGGGCGACGTCGTTGCTGGAGTCGCTTTTTAGTTTTGTGTTGATAATTCTCTGCTGAACCGCTTGCAATGAACTGCTGGCGGCGCTAATACTATTCCTGTCAAAATCAACTGAAGATTTCAGTCCTGCCAGATCGGCTGATGAAAAACCGGCCGCCGTAATAGTATTGTCCAACAAAATTCTTGTTAAAAACAACATTCGGCTCATTGAGTTTAAAGTTTCTTTAGTGGAATTAATTGCCAGATCTATTTCCTCATAAGAAGATTGGGGAGATAAATTATTTACTTTTTCAACCAAATCTTCATAATTATTTTTCACCTTCGGAAAATAATTTTTAGCGTTGTTTTTACTTTGAGAGTCTCTAACTCCGAGAAAATTCTCGTAGGCGTCATTGGCGTTCTTGTCTCCCGGATCCTTGCCTAAAATATTTCCCACATCAGTTAAAGCGGCGTTTAAAGTGATTAAGTTGTTTTGCATTGTCGTTCTGGACAAATCATAAGAATCTTGAATCGCCTGATCGTTGTTTGTCTTCGTGTTCTCCAGTGATTTTTCCGCATTACTTAGCGCTATTTTTGCCGCTTCTACCGCTAATTCGGAACTTTTAACATTTTCGCCGCCATTAGTTTTCGCGTTATCTAAAGCAACTCTTGCCGTTTCAACCGCTATTTCTGCCGCTTTAATATCTTGATTGGAAGAGTCAATTAAATTATTCAGATTAGTCTGGGAAATTCGCAAGGCTGATAAAGCGTTATCTTTGGCTGTTAGTAAATTTTGGTCTTGCTCCAACCGTCCGATTACCTGTCCCGCTTCAATCCAATCTCCTTCCTCAAAGTAAATATCGGAAATTTTACCCGACATTTGAGGGCTCACTTCAACTTTCTCCATTGGTTCAGTAACTCCGGATATATTAATACTTTCTGCAACAGTTCTTGGTAAAACTTTTTGAGTTTGAACAATCATTGTTTTCTCGCCAAGAACCGCGCCGTTATTATTGTCACTGCCATCGCTTTTGTTTGTCAATAAATAATAAGCCGCAAGCGCCAAAACGATAGCGGCGGCAATAATCAATAGTTTTCTTTTTCTGTCTGATTGATTTTTAATTGAGTTTGTCATAAATTTGCTGTTATAAATTATCTAAAAAATAATCTCTCAATCTGCTTAACAATATCCTTCGCTTTCCAATTTTTTCCATTTCCTACGATCTCGCCAAGAATAAGAGTGTTGAGCATTCCAATTAAAAGATAGGTGGCAATTTTGCTGTTGATAAGACGGTTGCGTTTTTTGTAAATCAAGAATTCTTTAACAGTTGGTTCTAGCTGACGAATAGTTTTTGTTTTCAATTTAGAAACAAAATTAACAATGTTATCATTATCTTTAGATAACTTCTGCATTGTCAATTTTGCCAAATCTCTTTTTTTTAAACAAAAATCAAGATAGGTAAACGCCATTTCGCGGAAACGTTTTTCAATAGGCAAATTTTTATTGCTGATTACTTTCTGAATCGCTTCCAAAAATTCTTCAAAAGCGTTATCTAAAACTTTCAAATAAATTTCCTCTTTGCTGTCAAAATGGTAATACAGAGCCGCTTTTGTAATTTTCAAAGATTCAGCAATATCCGTCATTGAAACACCAAGATAACCAAATTGCGCGAAGAGCTGTTCCGCGGTATCAACAATCAAATCCTTAGTGGACACGGTTTTAGAATTTTGGAAAGTGGTCATATTAAAAATTAAAAGATTAAAGATAGGACTTACGCATTTGATTAAATCTTGTTTTAATTATCAGTGTTTATCAGTGTCCGAAGGTCTGTGTTTATCAGTGTGCCATTTACAAATTAGACACTGACAAACACTGATTGAAACGCGTAAATCTTAAAAGAATTAAGGGATTAGATTATATTTCCTACTTGCTTACTTACCAGTCGGTAAGCAACTCTGGATAAGTGTATATTAAATAAAAAACCTTGTCAACCCCCCTCTATTTCAAAAAAATAAATCTCAAAAAAATTTGAGATTTTTTAAAGTTTAGATTAGGGTATATTTCCGTATTGAAATTAAAACTTTTACTTCCATTCACCTGATCTTAAAATTGAAATAACCAGTCCTAATCCCAAAAAACTTGCTAAAAGATAGCCGATAATTCCCAAAACCGAATAGCCAAAAATAAATGGGCCGACTTGCTGCTGTAAAATCAAAGAAGAACCGATGATTAGAGAACAGATAACTAAACTAAACGAAAGGCGATTGCTGGAACGATTTATTTCCCGAGTTAGCTTTTCCAGCCCTCGGTGTTCAAAATTAAATTTTAATTTTCCCTCTTTAAGTTTGTGTAAAATATTGATTAAATCCTGCGGTAGCTCATCAATGAGTTCGGCGCTTTCTTGGAGTATAATCTCGCCTCTTTTTAATAATTCCCGAGGAGCAAACTTTTTTCTTAGAATTTCTTTGGTAAACGGTCTGGCGGTTGAAACTATGTCAAAGTTAGGATCAAGCTGTTTGCCTGTTGTTTCAACCACTGAAAGAGCTTTAATCATTAAAACTAAATTAGCCGGCAATACCAGATTATATCGCGCCATAATTTCTAAAATATCTTGGCTAATTTTATTAATTTCCAAATTTTTTAAAGGAACTTCCAGATAACGATCAAATAATTCTTTTAAATCCTGACGCAACAAATTGCGATCAAATTCTTTAATAATGATACCTAAATCTTCAAAGCTACGCACAACCTGATCTAAATTTCCACCAATAATTGCTTGTAATAATTTTGCCCCGTTGGCAATTGTCTTTTCATCTAAATGGCCAACCATACCCACATCTAACATTACAATAGTGTTTGGGGGTAGGACAAAAAGATTGGCTGGATGGGGATCAGCGTGGAAAAAGCCATCCTCTAAGATTTGCTTAAGAATTGCTTTAGCTCCTTTTTCCGCCACTTCTTTTGGTTTAAAAGTGCCTTTATATTTTTCTTTAGTAATTTCATTGATTTTTACTCCTTCAATAAATTCCATTGTTAGAACTTTTGTTGTGGTCATATTCCAGTAAACTTTTGGCACGCGAATATATTTTGTTTCCTTAAAATTTATCCTAAACTTTTCAAAATTATGAGCCTCATTCGTAAAATCAAGCTCTTTACTAATTGCTCTTTTAAATTCTTTTATTATTAGTTTAGGATGATAAACCCAACCATTCTGGAAACGATTTTCTAGGATTCCAGACAAGTTTTCCAGTATATCCAGATCTAATTCCGCCATTTCTCTAATATTTGGCCTTTGAATCTTTACTGCCACAATTTTGCCACTAAATAGAGTTGCTTTATGAACCTGACTTAAAGAGGCGGCGGCAACTGGTTTCATCTCAAACTTTTTAAACAATTTTTCAATAGGACTGTTTAATTCTTGTTCTATAATCGCTTTAACTTGAGAATCGCCAAATGGCGGAACCTGATCTTGAAGCTTTTCCAATTCTTTTATAAACGCCGGAGGTAAAAAATCAGGCCTGGTGCTTAAAATCTGGCCGAACTTAATAAAAGTTGGCCCTAATTCTTCCAAGGCCAAACGTAACCGCTCTGGCATGGTCAGCGCTTTGTAATTTTTGGGTTTCTTTTTTATTTTTAATAAAATATTCACTTTTTTTGTCCGTTCAACAAAATAATCCAGACCATACCTAAACAGAACAGCCATAATTTGTCTGCTTCGCCTAAATTTGCGCAAGTTTTTTAACATACTATTTCAATTATTTTATACTATTTCAATTATTTTTACACCACAAAAACTAATCTATGACAGACTACAAAAAACTCCCCAATAGATTTACTAGATTTATTTTATTTTAATTTTTTAGTTAGCTTATCAACACTTGCTTTTAAATCATTCAACTCTTTTCGCGTGGGAACATTCAGTTTTTTCACGGTTTTTATTGCCGTTTCTTTTGTCTTCTTCTCCATTTCAGCCTTGTTTTTTTCTACTCTATTCATCAAATCTTTGATAAATTTTGCTTCATCGCTTTTTGCTAATTCTCCTTGCTTGATTAATTCCTTAGCTAATCCCTCAGCTTTTTTACGACTAAGCGATAAAACTCCCAAGCTGGCAAAAATTGTTTTTTTAATTAAGCTTGACATAGTTTTTCTTTTAAATTAATTTTTTTACGCTCTTAATCGACCTTTATCTATTTAAAAGCGGTTTCAACAGTATGAATTTTTTAGCAATATCATTCGTGGAAATATTTAAACAGCTATACTCTAAAAAAAACTTGCGAGCAGTTTTAATAATGTGTTTTCTAATATGTTTTTACTTTCTTGAATAACATTTTTTACTGTTCTGTTTTTCTTTTATCACTAATTTACTTACCATTTGGTAAGTACCCATACCCAATAATATATATTTCCAAAAACATTGTCAACCCCGCGGTTGTTGAATACTGTTTGCGTGAATGCTTTGTTTTTGATAAAATCAGGGTGGCGCTTTATTGAAAGCGGGCTTGTAACCAGTTTTAAAATGTTTTAAAAATAAAAGTGGAACAGCTTATTAACAATCTTATTCAACAGGGTTATCTTAAAACTCCGCGGATTATTAACGCTTTTCGAAAAATAAAACGGGCGGATTTTGTGGCGAAAAAGTTGAAAGATGAAGTGAATGCCAACGCGCCTTTGCCGATCGGTTACGGACAGACGATTTCTCAGCCGCTGACGGTGGCTTTTATGCTAGAGTTGCTTGAACCGCGGGAAGGTGATAAAATACTGGATGTTGGTTCCGGTTCGGGGTGGCAGACGGCGATGCTGGCGGAAAT
>Ga0190315_1001182_pt1 | contig 10962 bp, 8 predicted proteins | sample 48701101_MG_FD_161673 | JGI IMG/M metagenome (GOLD analysis project Ga0190315, IMG submission 161673) | Hydrothermal vent sediment bacterial communities from Southern Trench, Guaymas Basin, Mexico - 4870-11-0-1_MG | ecosystem: Environmental > Aquatic > Marine > Hydrothermal vents > Sediment ...
TATGCGGTTGGTGGATATAACGATTGATCGACACCTTTGGAGGTATAGGTTAGAGCTCAGCAAACCCAGCAGTTGGCTGCACGAGTTTACGAAACTGGAGATTGACCTCTACAATATCGAGACCTTCATGCGATACAAGTTTATGAAGTTAGACAGAAAAATCTTACATACGGGGCTCGTTGACGGTGGTACCGTAGATAGGATACGGTTGATAGAAATAGCTGATGACCCAATAGAGAGTCTACCGATGGCGTTGAGATTTACACCGTACGAGTACGTGGTCGGTGAGATAGTGAAGGACTGGAAAGATCCCATGAAGTTTTTCATACTTTGGGATAAAGTGAGAGATAATCTTACACTCCCGATACTTAAAATGACAATATACTATACGTTTGGGGTGGAACCCATAATTGCATACTTTTTGGCACGTAAGCTGGAGCTCAGGTTACTTAAGTTCATATTTATTGCGAAATTCAATGAAATACCAACGGATTTGGTCAAATGCAGGATACCCGATGTCTACTAAGATTGCAGTCGTAGGTGATAGAGATTCTATTTATCCATACAGAGCTTTAGGTATAGAGCTACATCCAGTAGATGAGCCCCAACATGCAAAAGGTGTCATTGACACCATACTGTCCGAAAAGGCCGATGCATATCTGATATTACTAACCGAGCAGGTGGCCAAATCGCTCGAACGCGAATTACGTATATTGCGTGGGTTACCACATGTTGTCTTTCTTGTGATACCTGCGGGGATAGAGAGTAAAGGCTACGCTATGGAGAAAATACGTTCACTCATACGGCAAGCTATCGGAAGGGATATACTCAAATAATTGGATGAATTAACCTGTTTCGGCAGTCCCTATGATTTTACTTAACCGCTCTTTAGCTTGCTCGAAATCAGGTGCCAGCTTCAGTGCAGCTTCATAGCACTGTTTGGCATTACGTAAGTCGTTCAGACTTTCGTAGGCGATTCCCATGTTGTAGAGGATCTGTGGGTTTTGTGGATCCAGTTTTAACGCCTTTTCGTAAAACTCAAGCGCCTTACGATATTCGTTATGCACGAAATGGAACTTAGCTATCTCAATCAGCTCCTTGCTTTTCGCTTTGTTTGCTTCCGAGTCTTGCATTTTATAAGCGCCTCAGCTTTTCAATATTTTTAGTATGTCCTAAAATGATCAGGATATCACCTTCGTCAATAACTGTATCGAGGTCAGGTGCTACAATGAAATCCTCGTGGAAAGATGTTTCACCGGTTGTGTCGATCTCTGGTACCTTTTTCTTGATAGCGATTACCAGCACTCCGTACTTATTGCGTAGGTCGAGCTCCTTGAGCGATTTACCAAAGAACTGTTGAGGTGCCACAAACTCTATGATACTATATTGAGGCGATAGAGCAATATAATCGAATATCGAAGGTGACAGCAACGACTGAGCTACCCTCATACCCATATCTCGTTCAGGGAAGACTACACGGTCGGCACCTACTTTTTCCAACACTTTACCATGTAAGGAGCTAAGTGCCTTTGCAACCACATATTTCACACCCAACTCTTTAAGCAACGATGTAATAAGTATGCTCGAAGCCATATCTTTACCTACCGCTACGATTGCGGCATCGATATCCTGTATGCCTATCCTTTGTAGGGCTTCTTTATCGGTAGCATCCAGTATTATAGCTTGGGTTGCAAAATTTGATGCCTCATTCACCCGTTCTTCATCCGTATCTATAGCGATGACTTCCGCCCCCTTGCGGGATAAAGCCTTAGCCACGGATATGCCAAATTTGCCCAACCCTATCACACAGAAACGTTTCATCCTACCTCCACCCTTTCCACGGGATAGCTTATAGTTACGGGAGGACGTTTACCCAAAAGCGCATAACCAATAGTTAATAAACCAGCTCTCCCTATAAACATTGTTAAAATAATAACCAACTTACCTATGATGTCAAACTCATAGGATAAACTGCAGCCAGCTCGTGAGAATGAGCCATATGATAACCCTACTGTACCAAATGCAGAGAACTCTTCAAACAGTGTAGGCAAAAATGGCAACGGTTGCGTTACCGAAAGTACAAGCGTACCCACGATTATCACTGACATAGCTAATACCAACAGATAGAATGCCCTTTCAAATGTATCTCTGGCGATTGTTTTACGCATCACTACCACGTGACGTTCACCTCTAAGGAAACGCCAAGTTGCTACTATTAACAGGAAGAAAGTAGTCGTTTTTATCCCACCACCCGTACCACCAGGTGATGCACCTATGAACATGAGCAAGATAACCAGAAATACTGTGCAATTTCGTAACATATTAATTGGCAAAGCAGTGAAGCCCGCCGTCCTCGGTGTAGTCGTCTGGAAATATGCTAAGATCCATTTCTGCCATTCAGCTTTACCTAACAAGATATGATTTCGTTCGAAAAGATAGAATAGCCCCGTACCACCACATATGAGCAGTAACGTTGTAAAGAGTACAACCTTACCGTGTAGGTGTAACTTACCGCCTCGCCAAAACTGTACTACACCCTCCCAGAATATGAATCCCATACCCCCTATTATGAAGAGCGAACTTATTGTTATAAGGATAAGCGGATCGTTGGAAAACGAAATAAAGCTATCCGTGAAGAGTGAAAACCCAGCATTACAGAATGCCGATACTGCATGAAATAAACCATAACCGAGTGCCGTCATCAAGTTATATCCGTGTATTTTAAACGCGTAAGTCAATACCAGCGTACCTGTAAACTCCGAGATTAATGTAAAATATACGATACGGGAGACAAATCTACTCATACCACCCCAATATCTTCGACTTAGGGCTTCACTTATGGCTTCAGTTTGTGCAAGTGGCAACTTTTTACCCAATATAGCGAATAGAAAGCTGGCCATCGTCATGTAGCCCAACCCCCCTATTTGTATCAAAAATAGAAGTACCATTTTACCGAATAGTGTTAGATCATGTGCTACGTTACATACAGTGAGCCCAGTTACACAGATGGCCGATGTAGCAGTAAATAAGCTATCTATAAGTGGCATACGACCGTTGGTTGATGCAATCGGCAACGATAGCAGTAGGGTGCCAACTAAAATCACCCCTATATATCCTATGAGTAAGGTTCGTTGAGGTGTCCAAAATCGCATATTAGAATACCTTCCAAAATACAATAACCTGTGCTCTGGTCAAGTCCAACTTATCAAATAGGTGGATTTTGTCCAGATTGGAATATTTTAAAATATCCATGCGAGTGGGTTTCTATCAATTTGCACCTAAGTTGGGTGACAAGAATCACAACTTACGTAAGGTGGCCAAAATTCTGGAAAAAAATCGGTTAGACTTGCTTGTCCTACCCGAGCTTTTCAACACAGGATATGTGTTTGAATCGTTCGATGAACTCTATGGGGTTTCAGAACCTATTAATGGACCAACCGCACGCCTGCTGGTGAGGTTTGCCAAAGATAAAAATATGGTTATAGTAGGTGGGTTCGCAGAACGCAGTTTAGGTAGGGTTTATAATTCAGCGTTGATAGTGACACCACACAATATCCACGTGTATAGGAAAATACATCTGTTTTACAAAGAAAAAGAGCTATTCGTATCAGGTGATGGCCCGCTTGTACCATATGAAGTGGATGGGTGGCGTTTGGGTGTAATAATATGTTTTGATTGGCTATTCCCCGAAGCATGTCGTACACTTGCACTTAAAGGTGCTGATGTAATAGCACATCCAGCCAACTTGGTACTACCATATGCACAGAATGCAATGATTACCCGTGCAATAGAGAACGGCGTATATGTGATACTCGCTAATAGGATAGGTGAAGAGAGGGGAATTCGGTTTACGGGTGGTAGTGAGATAATTTCGCCAAAAGGTGAGATCCTTGTGAAAGCTCCCGAGGATAAAGAGATGTTGGGTATTGCCGAGATCGATCCCAAGCTTGCACGTGATAAACGATTTACACCACTCAATGATATATTCGAAGATAGAAAGCCACACTTGTACTTTCTATGATCAGTGTACGAATAGCTTAAAAAATATGGCACTCAACCCCGCAGATACAGGTAATGTTATACCCCAAGATACTACTATGTCACGGATGACCCTTAAATCGATAGCCTCTATGCCTCGGGCTAAACCAATACCAATCACCGCACCCACTGCTGCATGAGTGGTAGATACCGGCATACCGAGTTTGGATGCAAGTAATACAGCCGAAGCTGCACTGAAATCTATACAGAAAGCACGTGAGTTAGTTAACCGTGTTATTTTAAACGCTACTGTTTGGATGACACGCCAGCCCCACGTTATGATACCTATCGCTATGCCGATGCCACCGATTGCCAGGAAATACGAGGGTACGTGCGTCTCTACACCGATAGCACCGGTTTTGGCAATCGTCACCACCGTAGCAAATGGCGATATGGCATTAGCTACATCGTTAGCTCCATGTGAGAATGCCACGTAACAGCTGGTCAATATCTGTAGACGTCGGAAGAATTCTTCCACATCATGTTGCCGGCATGCTATTCTGTGCATTACAAGATAGCCACCGACAGCGGCAATAACTGCTACAGTGAATGCTATTGTGAACGCTAACGATGCGTTACCTATACGTGTGCCGAGTGGCGTTTTCCAAAATATTGATAGCGTAAAGATGAAAAAAGTTATCCCCGTTATGAAAGGTGCCGCTATCTGTGCATATCTGATAGGGTCTGTTTTATTCAATATCGTAAACCTTATGAGTTGAAACACACAGAATGCAAGTAAACCCGCAAATAAAGGTGAGATTATCCAGCTTAAAACGACCTGACCCAATTTGCCCCAGTTAATTACACTTGTACCACCAGCTACAAGGCCAAACCCAGTGAGTGCCCCTACTATGGAATGCGTGGTGGATACTGGTAAACCGCGCCATGTAGCAAATGTAATCCATATGCCAGCTGCTAACAATGAACTTAATGCACCATACATTATCTTATAGCTTGCAATAGGTTGTGGGTTAACAATCCCCTTACGAAGGGTTTCAGCTACATGTGAGCCAACAAATACGGCACCTATTATATTTAAGGTAGCAGCGATAATGAGTGCCTGTCTCAGGGTGATCGCCTTTGTACCTACCGCTGTACTCATGGAATTAGCAACATCGTTAGCCCCTATGTTCCATGCCATGTAGATAGCGAGGACACAAGCAACCCCAATGATCAAGAAAGACATTTATCTTCCTATCATCATGCGGATGCGGTCGCCAGCATTTGCGGCATGATCTGCAATGTGGCCAATAAATTCAGATAACCGTAGGAGCACAATAATACCAACAGGATCGTGTTGCTGTTCGAATATCATCCTTCCTATCCTGCGAGCTACAATATCAGCCTCATGTTCGTGATGGTGTATCTCCTTTAGCATCAATTTCGCCTTCTTACGTAACCGTCGCTTAGTAAACGGATGTCGTATGTATTCGATTGCAAGTTTAAGTGTTTGTACCTCTTCATCGACAGTGGTCTTCACCACACGGAAGAGCTCCATAAACTTATCGACGAGCTCTGCAGGGATTGAGTAGTGTGATAAGTTAAGCCATACACAGATATCTTGTGCTACATCTATGATTGCGTCTTGCTCTTTTAGACAATCGAGTAGATCCCACCTGTCCACAGGTAATAGAATATATTTATGGAGGTGATTACGTATGTTACCTTTTATGAGGTCGGCTTCATGCTCCTTTTGGTAGAGTAGCTCCGCTATGGGGTCTATCTCATCATATTTGCCGGCAAAATAAAGTTCGAGCACACCTGCAAGCAGTTCTATACCTTCTTGGGTTATTTCAGAATGGCGAATGAGATCATCTAATGGCGACCGTCGCATTAGGCGAAAGAAAGGTGCTCTCATTTTAGAAATTTACCTACAAGTAAATAAAATGCAAGCGTTATCATTGCTGATACCATGCTTATCGGTATATTAAAGAATGGGTAATTATAAGATAGTACTGGCAAGCGAGTCACCCAGACGCATAGAGTTGATACGAAAGGTGCTACCAGAGGTTGAGGTCATCCCACCCGATACTGATGAACATATCCAGAAAAATGATATGTCACCAGACGAGCTTGTGCTATCGATAGCCGAGAAGAAAGCCATGAGCGTCAGAGATAAGGTCGATAGAGGTATTATCGTAGCTGCTGATACTATCGTGGTGCTGGGTGATAAGATATTTGGTAAACCACATACGGAGGAAGAAGCCAAACGCATGATATATGAGTTACAGGGTAAGGAGCATTCGGTCTACACAGGCGTTGTTATCGTGAAGGTACCTGATAACATCGTGAGGAGGTTTGCCGAGAGAAGTGTAGTCAAAATAAAAGCGATGAACGATGATGAGGTTACCACGTATATCAAGCATGCCAAATGGCAAGATAAAGCTGGTGCATATGGTATACAGGAGACACCAGATATAGTGGAGTACTATCATGGTGATTATTATAACATTGTTGGCTTGCCAGTGGACAAAACTGTAGAGCTCATACATAAGGTAAGTGATACGTATGTGTTGAAGGCAATAGATGTAGCGTTACCCGAAGGTCGTGGTGTCGCCAAGAAAGACAGGCTCGTGGTATTCGTACGCGGTATGTTAGGTGGTGATGTAGGTGAGGTTCACATCATCCGTAAGAGAAGATCGTATAGCGAAGGTGTGCTCGAGCTACTGCTGAAGCCATCAGAACATCGAGTATCCCCCGTATGTCGACATTTTGGTGCATGCGGTGGCTGTAATTTACAGAGTTGTGACTATTTCGAGCAGCTGCGATACAAGGAGAAATGGGTACACGATAATTTCATGAAGTTCTTACATCGCGAACCCCCTATACATAAGATTGAGATGGCCCCACAGATATGGTATTATCGTAACAAGATGGAATTTACGTTTAGACCCAGTGGTGATAATGGGTTACGATTAGGGTTGCACAGACAGGGTTCATATAGAGAGGTGGTAGATATCGAAGAATGTCCTATATTTTCGCAATACATTGGTGAAGTGCTAAATTTCATACGTGGGTATGCGAAGAGGTCAGGTCTACCCGCATACGATCCCGATACACATGAGGGGTTTTGGCGTTACGTTGTGGTACGTAGGTCACGATCAAACAACGATATGCTGGTGAATATTGTCACAAAATATGAAGATATGGATATAGTGAACAAATTAGCGGATGAGCTTATGGCAAGGTTTGGTTTCATCCGTGGCGTACTGTGGACACTGTCATCTGGTATGAGTGAAGCTGTAGTTGCAGAAAGGGTGGTACTCCTCCAAGGTGAGGAGTATCTCGAGGAGCACATCGGTACCCGTAAATATAGGTTTGGTGTATTCTCGTTTGTACAAGCAAACCTACACGTTACTGAACTGATCTACAATAAGTTACGTTCGTATCTTGAGCCCACCGATGTGGTGCTCGACCTATACACAGGTGTGGGTAGCATTGCGATCTACATAGCGGATAAGGTTAAGTCGGTGACAGGTGTAGAGCTTATGGCTGATTGCATAAGGTGGGCTGAGCTGAACGTACAACTTAATAATGTACGAAATGTGATGTTCATACAGGGTGATGTGAAGCATATCCTACGTCAGTACAGTGACATGAAAGGTGTGATAACCACCGTGATAATCGATCCGCCACGTGGTGGCACGTCGAAAAAAATAGTCGAAAGGATTGTTAAGCTTGAGCCAACCAAAATACTGTACATGTCATGCCAACCAGCCACACTTGTACGTGATTTAGCATGGTTCGAGGAACGTGGCTATGTAACAGCTGAGGTGTGGCCGTTTGATATGTTTCCACATACTGGGCACGTAGAGAGTTTGGCAATACTGTTACCTAAAAAGCGGAATGATTAGCTTATTCTACGACATACAATGTATCGTGTTTTGTGGTAGGTACGAACGAAGTACGTAGGTTGAATCTACCCTCACCCGGTACATGCCACCCATGTACGTATATCCAGTATATACCAGGTTGTGGCCGCATGTGGAAGATCTTCTCCTCAGCTGTGGGTGAGGTGGAGCTAGCTACACGTTTGAGTTCACCATCCTCCACACGGTAGAGGAATAGGTCCAAATCCATACCCTCACGTGGTGCGGTACCCTCGAGTTTCACCCATAACAACCGTACGGTGTCAACTTTTAGCGGTCCATAGCGCCAGCTGGCAGTTTTAGGATCGTCTGGATTATCCTGTGATATGGGTTGGTTATCAAATTCACTTGTTGGATGCAGTGTGATCACAAACGTGACGGTATCAAGTGAATGTGATTCATCCATTGCGTACCATACGATCTTATGTGTACCAGGTAGCCATGGCCCACCAGCACCTGTTGATAACTCATAGAAGAACTTAGCCATATACGTCTGTGTAAGTGGTACACTGTCTAAGAACATGCCATCTTTCTCTATCCATAGTTTTACGTTACCACGATCCTTTACAATACCGTCAAACTTTATTGTCGCACCTACAGGTATGTCAAGCGGTGTTAGGTTTTTGACAACCAGCTGCGGCGTATCGGGTGGTAGCATCACAGTGAGGTCAACCTCTACAATATTGTTTGTAGCTATAGAGTTACGGTTAGATATTACAACGTAAAGTGTGTAGTTCAGTGGTAACGAATCTATCAGCCCATCCGTTCCATGGGCTTTAGCATAGCATGTGAAGGGTGTACCTTCAAGTAACTTGTGTAGGTTAGGTTCATCTACTACATACACCTCTATAGGGGCAGGTTTTTGGTTGAGATAGAAAGTATGTGAAGGGTCGTGCCCTGGTAAGCTTTCACGATTCTGTACGAGGAGGTTCTCCACCCGCTGATAGGTTTCGTGAACTTTAAAGCCCAACTTTAGATATCTATCAGTAGGCGACAGATTTGTTGGTTGACCTTCTATCCTCTGTGGTAGGTTCACAGGTATGCTGTACTGGAATTTGTAGGATTTACCTTCCTCCACGAATAGGTTCTCGCTACCAATGAACCCAATAGGAGTTAGAATCTCCACAGTGTAACCTAAAGGTTCATACCCTATGTCGAAGCTCGCTATACCATCGCTATCTGTATACCCCCATATCGCAACAGCATTACCTTCACGCCAATGGCTACGTAACACGATAAGTGCACCATCGATTGGTCTACCGGATTTATCCATAACCTTGAACTTGACCTCAGCTGTACCGGTGTATGGGCCGGTTATTGGTATGAGGATATCGTCACACCGCCACGAAGTTACCGCTGACACGTCTTTATTCATACCCTCAGCCGATACATGGGGGTGAGCGAGTCCACGTTCCATCGTGGCATCCCAGTGTGTCCATCCCTTATCAGGTATGTAGATTTCATCCCATTGGTGATCCTCACCGCGGTCAACTGCTACCCTAACGGGTATCAATGCCGTACGCAGTATAGCAGCCGATAATATACCGTATTCGCCACACGAACCGTAACGTTTCGCATAGATGATGAGCGGTTGATAATCCTGCGTCCTATAGCCGAACGTCATCGTGTTGTGTATCCACTTGAAGAGCGTATCGACTGCAGCTTGTAGATTACTGCTATGGATCAGCATATCACGTAAACTGCTTCCCCATAATGTATCGTACATGAGTAATTTGCGCCAAAAGTGACCCCTGGCTCGGCTTGTGAATATTGAATCAGGCTTATGTTCCACCCATTCCTCATAGCTCAAACCATAATATTCGGGTGGGTTAAACCAATAACTGGGTTCCACATATGCAGGTATTTCGTACAATACACGTGGATGTACTACCCAGAAGTAATAGATTTCGGGTGCAATTTCGTGTTGGGTACCATCCCCCATCTTATAGGTGAGAGTCGTCACGCTATCCATATCGAGTATATCGACGTATGGTAGAAAGTTAGCAGCTTGATGTAGTAATCGAACATTGTCGATGATTATCTCACTATAGCCTAATCTGGACATCGTTTTCAATATCTCCGGTGGTGTAAACGCTATCGTGAAGCTTACTTCATCTTTGTACTTGTCAGGGGTTTGTCGTATGAGTTTTATATAATGGTACACAGCTGCTGTGTCACGTGGTATGAGGAACGGTTTGGCTGTCGTGAATCGCCGATATCTATCCGTACGTGGTTGAAATGATTGCCATTCCTGCCATACACCAGCCTTGTATTTGTAACAGTATATTTTGCCATCAAGTGTACCGATGATCAGTTCATCAGTACCGTCATGATCTATATCGTGAAATATGGGGCTCGGCATCCTACCACTGTATATGGGGAAGGTATCAACCTCTCCATCATCGATTACACGGAATGCACCGGATTCGAACCCCACCAGGATTTCGGGCTTACCATCCATATCTATATCACCACATGTGGGTGCAGCTCCCAAAAGCGAAGTATCGTGTAACAATGATTCAGGTTGAGTCAGATCAAAATCTCTATATAAAACCACATAACCGTTGGCATCACCCACGATGAGGTCAGGCTTACCATCTGTATCGATATCACCTACTGCGGGTTTTAGATACCTACCCGACAGCAATAATTTTGGGTGATGGTTGAAATCTAACGATTTCACCCAGTATAGGCCATCGGTTGCACCAAACAATAGATCAGCTATATCGTCACCATCGTAGTCATAAAATACAGGTGATAGGTAAGGTAGTAATATCGCAACAGTATCTTTTCCCTTATATAATACCCCGCGTTGTGTACCCCACCATAGTGTATCATGGTAGAAAGTCGGCGATATAGCAAGTTCATCGGTAGGCTTAAACATAGGCTGAGGTACAAACCTTACATACATGAAGTATGGTTGACCTTTTGTACCATAGTTGAGATAGTACCATACATTGCCAAGTGTATCGACAACAAGCAGATCGATTAGCGAGTCACTATTCACGTAATATGGGGCGATCTTGGTTGCAAATGGTGTAACCAACAACGTATC
>Ga0190315_1001183_pt1 | contig 10957 bp, 9 predicted proteins | sample 48701101_MG_FD_161673 | JGI IMG/M metagenome (GOLD analysis project Ga0190315, IMG submission 161673) | Hydrothermal vent sediment bacterial communities from Southern Trench, Guaymas Basin, Mexico - 4870-11-0-1_MG | ecosystem: Environmental > Aquatic > Marine > Hydrothermal vents > Sediment ...
CAGCGCCAACCCCGCCTGCAACGAGCAGAACAGGGTCATGGAGATCAAAGCCGTTGCCATAAGGTCCCCTGAGCCCCACTGTGTCGCCAATCACAAGTCTGAAGAGCGCGGAGGTCGCATCCCCAACATTCTGGACCGTTATCGTGTTGTGGTCGGATAGCGACATTGGTATCTCGTCGATGCCTCTGATCCAGACCATGACGTACTGTCCCGGCGTAAAATCAAACGAGACATCGAAGACGAACGATCGGACTGATGGGGTCTCGTTTCTGATCTCGATAATCGTTGCGTTCACCGGTTTCATGGTTGCCATCTCGTAAGGGTGATTGTGGTTTTGGTGGTTTTGGTGGTTTTAGTCGTGGTTGTGTACCTTGACTTTGTTACATTACAAATATTCCCTTTCTCCGCTCCATCCCCCACTCCAATCCCATTTCACCTTCGATGATGACACTCTTCCTGCACCGCATCCAATGATCAGCCACTGCCAAGCATTTTCAGCACGGCTCGATCGTGGACGGTGGCTTGGACGAGATCGCATAAGTAAGCCATGTCACGCCGCTGATCTCGTTTGTGATCCTGCTGCTGATCTTCTCCAGCAGATCATAAGGAAGCCTGACAAAGTCAGCGGTCATCGCTTCGACCGATTCCACCGCCCTGATTGTCACGATATGCCCGAGCGACCGCTCATCCCCGAGAACGCCTGTAGCAAGATCGTCTCCGACCATTGCAAACGCCTGCCATGTTTTATCATAGAGTCCCCAATTCTTCAGTTCTTCTTCGACGATCGCGCCTGCATCACGGCAGATCCTGAGTTTATCGGGTGTAATCTCTCCGATGATCCTTGCTGCAAGACCCGGACCCGGGAACGGGTGGCGTTTGACGATGCCCGCGGGTAGTTCGAGTTTCTTTGCAACAGAACGCACCTCGTCCTTGTAGAGGTCACGTATCGGCTCAATCAACCGCAATTTCATCTCCAGAGGAAGCGCTCCGACATTGTGGTGTGATTTGATGCGCGATGCAAGATCAGAGGTTGCTGCGCTCTCGACCCGGTCCGGATAGATCGTGCCCTGCGCAAGAAAATCGACATTCCCAATCCGCGCAGCAGCCTCATCAAAGACACGGATGAACTCATCCCCGATCACCTTTCGTTTCTCCTCGGGATCACTGATCCCGCGCAGTCTCTCCAAAAACCGGTCCTGCGCATCAACGACCTCAAGATTGATCTTGAAATTATCTTTGAATGTGTGTACGATCTCTTCAGTCTCGTTCTTCCGCATGAGACCGTTGTCAACATAGATACAGGTCAGTTCATCACCGATTGCTCGGTTGAGCAGAACAGCGACGGTTGCAGAATCGATTCCGCCGCTCAAGCCAAGAATCACCCTACCGCTTCCTACCGTTGCTCTGATCTCGTCGATAGCACTGTTGATGAATGATTCCGAACTCCAGTCGGGATCGCATCCGCATATCGAAAAGAGGAAGTTTTTGAGTATCTTCTCGCCCTCTGTGGTGTGCACAACCTCCGGATGGAACTGGATGCCATAGATACGCTCGTTCCTGAATGCTGCAACAGGAGATCCTGCTGTGTGTGCGAGGATATCAACATCCGCGGGCAGGCTCCCGATCAAATCCCCGTGCGACATCCAGACAGTTGTTTTTTCCTTGATTCCGTCGAAGAGATCCGATCTGTCATCCACCGAGAGTTCGGTCTTCCCGTATTCCCGCATCCCGGTGTGTTTGGCCTCCCCGCCCATATCGCATGCGATCAGTTGGGCACCGTAGCAGATTCCAAGTACAGGAATCCCAAGCTTGAATATTTCGGGGTCGCATACCGGGGCGTCCTCTGCATACACGCTGGATGGCCCTCCCGACAGGATGATCGCGCTCGGATTCATATCTTGAATCGCTTCCGGCGTGGTGGTGTGCGGGATCAGCTCGGCGTATACCTCAAGATTCCTGCACCGCCGCACGATCAGGTGGCTATACTGCCCGCCAAAATCCATGACTGCTACGAGTTGCTTCTCCATGTCAAGACCTCTCTATTTGCATCCCAATCATAAGGTCGATTGTTTAATAAATGATTCACGCGAGACTCGAATACAGGCATGATCGCAGTAATCGACTATGGCATGGGAAACCTCCGCAGCATCCACAATGCGCTCGCGAAGGTGGGTGGAAATCCGGTTATCGTATCGGATAGCAATGCTCTTTTGGATGCGGACGCAGACGCGGTTGTTATCCCGGGCGTCGGAGCTTTCGGCGATGCGATGCGCAATCTTGCGCCGTTTGCGGATGGATTATTCGATCTGGTGAATTCTGGCACGCCTTTGCTTGGAATCTGTATCGGGATGCAGGTGTTATTCGAGCGGAGTGAGGAGAGCGACGATGCCGGGTTCGGGCTGATCCGGGGTGACGTTGTCCGGCTGCCGGACGGGGTCAAAATCCCGCAGATGGGCTGGAACGAGCTTACGATACATCGGGACAATCAGGACTCGGATCTGCTCGCAGGGATCGATGACGGCGATTTCTTCTATTTTGTGCATTCATACTATTGTGTTCCGGAGGACGAGCGTGTGATCGCCGCAACGACCGATTACGGCGTGGACATGGCTGCGGTGGTTGAGAAAGACAATATCCATGCGGTTCAGTTCCATCCTGAGAAATCGAGCCGGAAGGGGCTTGTGATTCTGAAGAACTTCGTGGAGAAAAGTTAAATGACCTTTGTGGAGCGGAGATTTGTTGCGGACGTGGGCAACGTTTATGACTGGTCAGAAGCCATTCTGGTTCTGGAGGTTGAACGAAGATGGAGATGCTACTAAAAATAGAGGAACGCGAGATTTATCCACTCGTAGAGATTGCAAAGATCGAAAGAACCGAAATAACTGAAACGATGGCGTCATTACTGCACGAATGGATCGAAAAGAAGGTTATCGGGATGTATACGGATGGGCGGATATCGCTCTGGAAAGCCGCTGAGATCATGGGGCTATCGTCGTGGGAGATGATTGACGTGCTGGCAGAAAGAGGCGCTCGGATCCAGATCGGGCGATGCACAGGACCCTGTGATTGTGTCCGTGTCGCGGGAACATAAGTATAGTACCGATCTTGTTGACATGACGCGACTGCCCGCAGCATCGAATTTCTGTGAAACTTTGTTGGAGAAAAGTTAAATGTTAGCAAAACGAATCATTCCGTGCCTTGACTGCGATCTCGGAGTCCCACATGGCAGGGTCGTGAAAGGAGTCCAGTTCAAGAAGATCAGGTACGCAGGCATCCCCTGGGAGCTTGCCGAAGAGTATGACCGGCAGGGCGCAGACGAACTGATCTTCCTTGACATCACTGCCTCGCACGAACGAAGAGAGACGATGGCAAAGGTCATCGAGAAGACATCTGAGAACGTCTTCATGCCGCTCACGGTCGGCGGCGGCATCAGGGCGCTCGCGGATGCCCGGACTGCATTTAATTCAGGAGCGGACAAGGTCTCGGTCAACACTGCGGCACTCAAGAACCCGGACCTCATAAACGATATCGCGAAGTACTTCGGAAATCAGGCGTGCGTCCTTGCAATCGATGCAAAGCGACGGAACGGACGCGAGCAGGGTCGGGAGATGGTGGACACACCTGATGGTGAATGCTGGTTTGAGTGCTCGTTCTACGGCGGAAGGGAGTTTACAGGCATCGATGCGATCCAGTGGGCGATAGAGGCGGAAGAGCGTGGCGCAGGGGACATTATGCTAACAAGCATGGACAGGGACGGCACAAAGGACGGATTTGACATCGAACTGACGAGGGCTGTCAGCGACAGCGTGAACATCCCGGTGATCGCATCAGGCGGCTGCGGGAATCCCGAACACATCCTCGAGGTGCTCCGGGACACGAATGCGTCCGCGGCGTTGGCTGCAAGCATCTTCCACTTCGGAGAGTACACGGTTGGCGAGGTGAAGGAGTGTCTGCGGGACGGCGGGGTGCATGTCAGGTTGTAGCGAAGGGTGGGGAAGGGCGGCGGCAGGAGAGTTTTGCACCAGATGCATCGCATCACCGTATCACATGCGCAGCAGCCGCCTTGAATGAGACGTAGACCCAACAGTCCACAGCGAGCCCCATCGCTGCCACAGATTGCTTCGTTACGAGCGAAACGATCTCGACTCCGCAATCGATTCTGACGCGTGTCAGTGCCCCATGTGGCACAATCTCTGTTATCGTCCCGCGAAACACGTTTCGCACGCTGCTCTCGCGATGATCGGACTCTCTGTGCTCACGCGCAGCGTCGTGTGCCGCAGTTATGGAAGCTATCGCAACATCTTCGGGACGCAGGCAGAGGCGCACACGTTCGCCTGCGCCGTAGTCAGAAACCGCCTCCATGAGGTTCCCCTCAACCTCGATTACGGCAAGCCCGCCCTCGTTTGACACGACAACACCTGCGAGGATGTTCTCGGTTCCGACGAACTCCGCAATCTCTGAGTTTGCAGGAGAGTTGAATATCTCCTCCGGAGTCCCGACCTGCACGACTTTCCCATCCATCATCACCGCAATCCTGTCCGCAAGAACCATCGCCTCGGTCTGGTCGTGCGTGACATGGACCGTCGTTAACCCTGCCTCGCGGTGCATCCGCTTCAACTCGTCCCGCAAAAGCCCCTGCGTCCGGTTGTCAAGCGCAGAGAGCGGCTCGTCGAGGAGGAGAATCATTGGATCTGTCACGATCGCCCGCGCAAGTGCAACCCGCTGCTGCTCGCCGCCGGAGAGCGTCAGGGAATAGCGGTGCGACAGGTGCGATATTCCCAGAGTGTCCATGATCTCCTGTACTTTTTTCCTCCGTTCATCGGGATGGGTTTTCTCTGTTTTTGTGAAAAAATCGCCCTTTAGTTTCAATCCGAACCCGATATTCTCTTCGACATTCAGATGTGGAAAAAGCGAATAATCCTGATACACGAAACCAACAGCCCTTTGCTCCGGTGGAAGGTTGGTGATGTCTCTTCCGCCGATTGCGATCTCGCCGCTGTCGGGACGGTAAAATCCGGCAATCAGTTCAAGAAGCAGCGTCTTCCCGGATGCGGTTGGCCCAAGAATCACGAAATACTCATTTTCTTCGATGTAGAGATCGATGTGAATCGAAAACTCCTTCCAGTTCCTCGACAGATTGGTGATCTCGATCATTGCGCTCTCCAGCGCCTCTCCTCTCTTCAATCGGACCGGCGCAAGGAGTATCTCATCGCACTTTGCATATATCTTTACCACAACCCTGCAACCCGCAACCCATACCAAACTCCGGGCACGCAAACGGTTATGGCTCTCTGATATCTCGCGTGAAAGTGTTTCAAAACCCTATGACTTTTTCTGATTCTGACGGATTCTGTGGTTTTCAACAGATGCCGAAAAGGTGGGGCTTTTGTAATGGCAAATCGGAACATGAGCACACAGCAACCGATGCCCACCTACCACATGATCGCCAGCAGAAGTTCAGGGGGTTTCGCAGAATACCCGTCCCATATCTGCCAGATCATACGACATGATGTTATTCTCCTCTGCAAACGCCTCTGCCCCCGCGGTCAATCCGGATCTTGAGATTACACAGTAATGATCCACGCGTCCATCGCCACCCCACTCAACACGACCGGATTTTGCCAGCAGGTTCTTAAGGACGCTCACACCGGTCTTCTTTTTCTGCCACTTGCACTCGACAAACATCATCTCGCGTGTGCGCTCGCTGAGAGCGACCAGATCGATTTCCACGTCTTTATGCCACCATCTCCCGATTTTTTCGAATTGAAATGGTAAATCCTGCCTGATCTCGTATAGGAACTCTTTTGAAACGTCTTCGAATGCAAAACTTGTGTATGAATCGAACTCTGACCCGATCCGCCCGATTACGGTCGGGACATCTCCTGATTCTATCAATCCATCGTTTGGGTACACGAACTTGAACCAGAATTTGAACAGATTGTCCTCGAGGTAGTACCGTGTGTCCCGTATCTTCTCACGCGTCACAGTAACAGGCACAGTCTTCCTGATGATCCGCAGATCATGCAGAAGATCGATATACTTCGATGCCATGCTCTTCGCAATGCCGGTCGCGTTCAGTATGTCTGAAAACCTTGTGTTTCCGGAAGAGATTGCTTTGAGTATCGCAAAATAATTTCGAGGTTCTCTTAACTCTTCCCGCAGCAAAAACTCCGGCTCCCGGTATAGAACCGATCCTTTGTTGAGCAACGTCCGCTCGATGTTCGTAATAACCGTATACCGGCAGTCAAACATGTTGAGATAGAATGGGATTCCGCCAAGTACCGCATAAGTCTCTATTTTTCTCTCAATGTCATATTCACTGAAAAATTTGCAGGATTCCTTGAATCCAAGTGGCTCTACCAGCCACTGCCCGGTTCTCCGCCCATAGAGTGGACTTTTGTATCCGAGCATCGATTCCATCATGGCGATACTTGATCCGCACAGTATAAGATATATCTTTGTGTTTGAAATGATTTCATCGTATATTTTCTGGAACATCGATTCGATGTCCCGTGTCGGATCATGCAGGTAAGGGAACTCATCGATTGTGATTATTATCTGCCCGCGGTACCGTTCACTAAATTCGCTGAACAATTCGATGTAATCTGAAAAGTAAACCCGCGCGAAGAGATCATCACCAATTATGCCTGCCATCATAGTCTGAAGTTCTCTCAAGTTGTCAACCCAGCGTTTACGCCCGGCAAGGAAGTATATCGACGGAATGTCTGGATTTTCGTGCATAAACCGCACCAACAGTTCGGTCTTTCCGACACGGCGCCTGCCGTAGATTATCAGGAGTTGTGGCTCATCATAATCGAGCCTGCTCTTCAGGAATGCGAGTTCGTCTTCCCGGTCTATGAATTGTTGAATCATGATTAGACTAATCGTGTTTCAACTATATATGTTTAGCACCCGAAATACACAAACAGTTATATGCCGCAACCACCATAATATCAGATTGGGAACACGTCCTTTCGGGATATCATGCATAATTACAGGGGGCTAACGATTTGAGGATAGGAACGAAATTGGCAGGGGGCTTTGCGATCATGCTGATTCTCATGGCTCTGCTCGGAGTATCCGCATACACAGCGATGAACACAATGAAGCTGCAGTTTGATATAGTGGACAGGGCAGCCACGATGGAAGCTGATATGCTGCAGGCAAGACGGTATGAGAAGGACTACATAATGCGAGGGGATCCGGAGTACCTCAATAGTAGCCTGAAACACCTGACCGGCGTAGAATCTGCCGCAAACGAGATTGCGGGGATGGTCAAAGGCGAAGAGGAGATATCGCTCCTCAACGAGGTTCTGGCAGCGGTTCCGAGATACATTACTGCTCTTTCCGAACTTCGGAAAAATGTCGATGACAGAGAATACGCCCTGCAAAGATGCGAAGCCGGTGCAAGAGATGTCGAGAGCGCGATAGAAACATCGTCAGCCAGTGAAACTGAAAAAACCTCCATGTTACTTGCTGTTAACAGAATCAGACGGTTTGAAAAGAACTTCGTGATACAGAACGACCTCATAAGCGGTGCCAGTGTTGAGGGTGTTGAGGGGGGCGAGGAGTACACAACCGCTATATCTGCTGGGGTGAACGATCTGAAGGCAGAGATCGATTCGCTCTCGATTTCATCATCGGAGAAAGACGTGATCAAGAGCGGACTCGATACATATCTCGCAGGTTTCATGCAGTACCGCAATCTGGCTGTTGCGGGCAACGCAGTAATCAGCGTCGATTCTGATCTGGTGCAGGCTGGAAGGGTGGTAGGTACTGCTGCGGAGACGCTTCTGATAAACGCGGAGGCGAAAGCAGCGAGTTCGGCAAAAACCGCCATGACTGCAATCATAGCAAGCCTATTTATTGCGATAGCAACAGGCATGGGAATCGCAATCCTTCTCACGAGATCGATCACAGGACCTTTAAAAGAGGTCATGATCGGTGCGAACCGGATCAGGGACGGCGACTTCAGCTACGATGTCAAGGTCGATTCGGATGATGAACTCGGGGATCTTGCATGCACATTCGGGGTGATGAAGAGTGATCTGCAGGCGATCGTTTCCGAAGCGATCAGGATCGCAAAAGAAGCGCAGAAGGGAAACCTTGATGTGCGAGTCGATGTCCCTGTCCCGGCGAAAGGTGAGTTTAAAGAGCTTGTGGATAACGTGAACGCTATGATCGAAGCGATCATCGTCCCGATACGCGAGAACATCAGGGTCATGAACGCTTATGCCGGAGGAGAACTCGGAACAAGGGTTGCGATTGAGACTGATGGCGAATTCAGAGAACTCGCGGAGACGCTCGACCAGTTCGGCGAGGAGATGCAGGCGATCATTTCCGAAGAGATCAGGATCGTAAAAGAAGCGCAGAAAGGAAATCTTGATGTGCGAGCCGATGTCCCGGCGAAAGGCGAGTTCAGGGAGCTTGTGGATGGCATGAACGCCATGATCGATGTGATCACTGTTCCAATACTCGAGAACATCAGGATTCTGGATTCTTATGGCATCAAACGGTCTGAGTGGGAGTCTGGTGAGGGGTCTGATGAGTAGATTCGCGATCTGATACCTTCGAAACTTTTGGCAATCCGACGACCATGAATCACGCTGAAAAGCACAACATGCGTCAATCATCCCTATTTGGAACCATGCGCAACAGAGTTAAGAAGGGGAGGGGACCCGGGCGTGAGCATGATGAACAAAGAGATCCATCGATACGACCTTACCTACATTCCGGATGCTCCGTACATAGTCGCGGGTCTTTATTTCTTCAAAAAAAGCGATATTCAGGATCTCTGGCGTAAAGGAACGATTGTTCTGACCGATACCGAACTATGGCTGCCCGAGGAGGATCAGTGGAACATCCTCCCGCTTACAGCGATCGAGATGTTCGGGAGAACACTTCCTACGTCATCGCTGCGGGACGTGCACGATACGACAGGATACACCTCGGTTCTGGTTGTCGATTACAAAAAACAATCGTCATTTGGCACGCACGAGGTCATCTCGACGATCCTATTCGCGGGCGAGAATGTGACGATCATGGAGATGAGAGTCCAGCTGGCGCGCCTGCTTGGATTATCCAGATACGCGGAGCTGAATCTAACCGAAGACGACAGAAAACTCCTCTACCTCTTATCAGAGGGGATAAAGAAGAAAGCGATCCTTGTGATGGTCTTTGGCGGCGACAAGGAGAAACTGCGAAAGAGTTTCAACAACCTGAAGAAAGCCGAACTGTGCACGAAGTCAGCAGATCTCACCAGCAAGGGGCGGGATTTTATTGCGAGACTTGGGCGGATGATAGAGGGCGAGCTTGGAGAGGACGCGATAGCACCACTCAAGGGACTGGATCCGGGCGATGGGAACGAGGGGCGCGAGGCTGTGAACACGGTCTCGTGGTCGAGCGGAAAGTCGTACATGGTAGGCAGGGTCGAAGCGGAGTTGCTCTGGCAGCATATCCCGTTCCCTGTAGTTGCGGACGTTAAACTCCATGACATGGGAACGCAGCTTCGGATCACAACAACCTACGGGGCGACGATCCGGATCAAGTCAACAAGCCCCCCGGTTCTGATGTCGTTATTCGATCTGACGCAGGCTGCACGAGAGAAGATCCCGTATGCAAGCGAGCCTACAAAGCACATCATGAATCTGCTGGCGCTCGGCGTCAGGAATGTTAAAATCATATCTGATATTCTGAAGATTACGGAGAGCAATGTTAAAAAGGAGCTGGATCAAATGTTTAGTGAGGGAGTCGTCAACAGGAAGTACGAATTGATAGCAGGTGCGGGTGATCTTGATGAGACTGATTGATTCGCTGGAAGGCTTGAACAGGGTCTTTGAGACCGATATACTCGAAAGCAGCATCGTAATCGTCGAAGGAGTCGAAGGCACTGCGAAGTCGGGATTTGTGTACAATCTGCTCTCGAATTATCTCGAATCCGCGGATAAGTACGGCGTATATATCACGCTCGAGCAGCGGAAGGAGAGTCACCTCGCAAACATGCACAGCATGGGAATACCCATCTCAAAGAGGCTTGTCATCTCCGATTTCAGCGAGTACCGGCAGAAGTTCGAGCACAAGACGCAGGACATAATCGGCATGATCGAGACGAATATTATGCTTTTTAAGGAGAGGGCAGGCGACAAATTCGGATATTTCGCACTCGATTCGCTCGGTGCGCTCTATTCGCTCCTCGATCTGCAGGAAACCCCTGTGAGGAAGCAGATGTACCGGTTCTTTGATGCGCTGCGGCAGGAGCAACTGACATCGTTCATCATCCTTGAAGAGACCGGGATCGCAACGCCGGGTCAGGTGTTAGGCTCTGAGCCGTACATCGCGGACGGGATCATCGAACTCGGGATGAGGCGGCACGGGGGCAGGTTCACAAGGGATCTGCGGGTGCGGAAGATGCGTGCTGCAAAGCACAGCATGGAGCCGTGGATATTCGAGATTACGCCATCCGGAGTTGTGATACGGGAGGAGGCGACGTATGATTGATGTGAGCCGCAGGCAGTGCGGAAGCGATTCGCTCCGCGAGCATGGCATCTGCCGCCGACCGATCGTTTTTCGAAGACGTCAAGAGCTGTTCCGGTCATCGAGTCCATCAGACCGGTTCCATGACACGATCGCATATTCGGATTGCGTGATCAGAACATCATCCGTGCAACACCGAGCGCGTCATCGTAGGCACGCTCCGCCAGAACGCCGGTCACTTCGAGGATCACGATCTCCACAGTGAGGTATGTCTCGACGCTATCACGCAAACACCCGACAAGCGACCCCTCGCTCCTGCCGAGCGCGGCGTGGAGGTGTATTGCGGGTTTTCCATCTTCCCCATCTTCGCCGCCCTTCCGGAGAATATTTCCGACGCCGAGTACCTCGTGAGCATCCGCAACCCGGTGCCACATCGGGTCCGGCGGGATCGTGGCTTCTTTCGGTCCTGTCACTATTTGCGCAT
>Ga0190315_1001185_pt1 | contig 10950 bp, 10 predicted proteins | sample 48701101_MG_FD_161673 | JGI IMG/M metagenome (GOLD analysis project Ga0190315, IMG submission 161673) | Hydrothermal vent sediment bacterial communities from Southern Trench, Guaymas Basin, Mexico - 4870-11-0-1_MG | ecosystem: Environmental > Aquatic > Marine > Hydrothermal vents > Sediment ...
CCAGTTGCGTACCGGCTTCTCTCTGATCAGCATCTCCAGCATCTCCCTGATCTGCTCAACGGTTGGCTCGTAGACATAGCCGGTTGCAGCAGCATTTGCAAAACAGACCGGGCACCGCTGGTTGCACCGGTTCGTAACATCGATCAGTGATAGAACCGTTGTGGTCTTATGATCAGGACAGAGTCCACAGTCATAAGGGCAGCCCTTATCACTCCCGGTCATCGGATTATCGACCCCGGTTCCATCGTGCTGGAATTGTGCAAATGTCCTGTACAGCGCGGCATCAGACCAGTATACATCACTGAATGTGCCGTGTTCCGGGCAGGTCTTCTTGAGCAGCATCTGCCCGTTCTCTTCGTACACGGTCGCATCGATCACTCTTTTACATTCCGGGCACAGCGATTTTGTTCGCATGGGATCACTCTCACATAACTTCAATTGGTTCTATCAACAGTCATTAAATAGGTTTCTATCGGTCAGACGGTTATGTTGTTTTGATGAGAGCAACAGTTTTACCAAACATATTTACATTCATGGACCATACCCGATAAGAATGAAAATACAGATGCCGCTCATCGCCTCATACCTGATGAAATGCGTCATGATTGTCCTGGGAGTCTACAGCATCCGTATTCATGACTGGCTCTGGATGTTCGCCTCGTTTTCAGGATTTATCCTCTCGATGGCACCGAATATCATCGAAAAGAGATTTGATATCAGGATTCCTCTGCTACTTGATCTGGCAATCACGCTTGTGATACTCTTTCATGTTGGTGGAGGTGTTCTGAAGATGTACTGGACGATTCCTTTTTATGATAAGATTAGTCATTTCTTCACATCTGCGTTGATCGCTTTTATCGCGCTTACAACGGTCTATCTGCTGGATGAATACTGGTTGGGGCTTCATACGGATCTTCGCGGGATGATCTTTGTCACGATCATTTTCACGATGGCGGTCGGTGTGACATGGGAGATCGGGGAGTTCGGGATCGATCAGTTCTTTGGAACGCATGAACAGCGGGATCTGTATGACACGATGACTGATCTTATAGTGGACACCATGGCAGGGTTATCGTTGCTGTTTCAGGCGGATATTCGATAAAGAGCGGGAGATTCCGGAAGGGAATCGAGAGTATCGATGAGAGTGTCGATGGGGTGATCGGCAGGAGTTGAACCGATCATCTTCCGGAAACTACCCTTCCAACCTCCGGTACACCTTCACTGTATCATCCGCGATCCGATCCCAGTTATACTTCGTCTCAACCAGTTTCTTGCCGTTTTGCCCCATCTTCTTCGTTGCTTCGAGATCGCCCATCGAATAGTTGACGCACCATGCGATGGACTGCGGGTTTTTGTATCCGGTTATTCCGTTTGAGAAGTTGTCGATCAGGTGCACGGCATCGGTTGCGATGACCGGTTTTGCCGCGTCCCATGCTTCCAGAACCACGATTCCGAACGGCTCATTACGGCTCGGAACGCACGCGAGATCGCACGAGTTCATGCAGTCGGAGAGCGTCTCATCAGATACATGCCCGAGGAACCTGCATGCGTCCAGTATACCCAGTTCGGATGAGCGGTGCTCGCAGTACTGCCTCATCCCGCCATCGCCCACGAAGACGAATCTGGTATCCCACCTGTTGTTGAGTATCTCAGGTATGGCGTTTACGAGCATGTCCACGCCCTTCTGGTAGCAGATGCGTCCCGTGAAGAGAACCATCGGCGCATACGGGTGTATGCCAAAGCGCTTCTTAACCTCACCCGCATCCACATCCTTCTCGATCTTGCCGGGATTTATTCCGTTCGGAATTACGGTGATCTTCTGCTCAGGTGTCTGGTAGATCTGCTGCACCTCAACTTTAAACTGGTCGGTCGTGATGATCACCTCTTTCGCCTCATATCCGCCGAGCCATTCCCTGTGCGCGATCTCACGCGCCTCCCACCAGTCGCCGAACTGGTTGCCGTTTCGCCCCCATTCGGTGCTGTGGTATGTGACAACGAACTCATTGCCATAGTCATGCTTGATCCGGTTTAGCGCAGTGACCGGATGCCAGTCGTGCCCGTGAAGGACATCGAATTCGCCAAATTCGTTCTGCACGGACTCAAAACGGTCGTACATCGCATCGCACATCCGGTCCATCTGGTGGATGATTCCCCCCGACGGAGTGTACCTGCACCGCTCGTAATGCACTCCGTTTATCTCGTCGTAGTCGCGCATCCATCCGCTCTGCGTAAAGATGTGTACTTCGTGTCCTTTTGCTGAAAGCGTCTCTGCGAGTTCTGTTACATGGGGGGAAATGCCGCCCACTGTCACAGAGTGCAAACTCTCCCACGAGAACATCCCGATTCGTAATGTTTCCATTAACTATACCTCCAAAAGCTGTATGTTGTTGGTGTCTCTGCTGGCGATAAACATTTCGGTTAGATAAGATGTATATTTTGTATGAGATAGTATTATAAAATCTTACAAACATCGTACTATTTCATTGGTATCACACATCCATAAAATCAAATGAATCGTTGGTGTTGGTGGGCACTGTCCGGAAAGTCCCGGGCGTTTTCACCGACTCTGGGATTCGTAACATTCGTTCAAACGTGTCATTCGTGATAAAAACTGACAGAAATAGATCAAATTTACGATAAACCCCTCAAAACTCGAGTGGGGCGAGCTCTGGTAAATAACCGATATGACTGGTCATTTGAACACTTCCACGCGAGAGGAGAGAGCCTCTTGTTTTCCAATTTAACGAGAAAGGCGAGAGAGACGCGAAGGGTGTTGTTAATCTTGTCTTCATGTCTTTCGCGTGTGTTCTCGCATCCAACTGACCATTACATTTATTTTTCTGACAATAATCCGCTTTCCGCTACAGATGCGACCTTCCCGCCGCTCACCCATTCACATAAAGAGTTTTCGCAGGCTGAAGAGCATCTTCGGGTTTCTATGAATTATTTTGACCAGCAATCCGGGCAGATCCACGGTGCTGAAATCGATATCATCGACAGTATGCACGAGTTTGTTCAAATCCTTGTCCGACATCTCAACAAAACGGTTCTTGACCGCAAGCGATCTCTCCAGCTTCTTCCCAAACTGCGCTCTCCAGATCGTCTCGTATTCCTGTAATCTCGCTTTTGAGACGTCGTCCTCCGCAATCGCACGAACAGCCACCTCTCCTGCAATCTTTCCCGCGTCCATCGCATTGATGATCCCGCCGCCTGTGAGCGGGTCTGATTGGTGTGCCGCGTCGCCAACAAGAATCAAGCCATCGGCAACCATCCGATCGAGCGGTCCTGAGACCGGCACTCCGCCGACAACGATCTCGATGATCTTGCCGTTTGGGTAGTGCGCCTCCACAAACTTCCGCAGGAGCGTAATCGGACGGTTTCCGGAGTCGCGTATGTCTTCAGAGATCGCAAGCCCTACGTTTGCAGACCGAACGCCTTTCGGAAAGACCCACAGGTATCCGGTGGGCGCTACGCAACTTCCGAGATAGAACTCGCAGCGGTCGCAATCGATCTCGATGTCGGTCACAAGAAACTGTGCACCGCTCGCAATCTCAGAGGCGGCAAGCGTGGTATCAATGCCAGCCCACCGCCCGATCTTGGATTCGATACCATCTGCGCCGATTACAATATCCGCACGAATCTCGAACTCTTCGCCAAGATGCGTCGCGGTTATCCCCTTCACGAACCCGTCCTCAATAATTACGCCTGTTGCCCGCGTCTTGACACGCACATCCGCTCCCGCGAGTGCCGCCTCATCAGCAAGCACGCGATCAAATACCTTCCGCTCGAGAACATACCCGACCTCCGCGCCCGAAATGTCTTCCAGAAGTTCGACTGCAGTTCCGTCGGGGGCGATGATTCGTGAGCCTTTGACCTCTGCCGATATCCACCGCTCATCAGGTTCTATATGTTTTTTGAGCTGGGGTTTCGCAACGCCCTCCGCGCATCTGACCGGATCTCCGATCTCCTGCCGCTTCTCAATCATCAGCACGTCAAGCCCGCCTTCGGCTGCGGTCTTCGCGGTGATTGCGCCCGCAGGTCCCGCGCCGACGACGACAACGTCGTACTTCGCCTTCATTTTAAAACCTCGATTGCGCCGATCGGGCAGACCCTTGCGCAGGTCCCGCATTCGGTGCAGTCATCTGAAATCTCAATCCACGTCTCAATGAGTTCAATCGCCCCGACCGGGCAGACCGAGACACATGCGCCGCAGTATCCGCATTTGTATCGATTAACGCTAATCATGATAGTTCCTCCCTGATCCGTTCGGCGAGCAGTCTGCTGATCAGACCGCCGTCCGCCTTGCCCCGCAACTCCCGCATCACAACACCCATCAGTGGTCCGAGCGCACCATCGCCGCGCTCACGCACAAACTCGCTCCGCTCGGAAACAACCTTCGCAACCACCTCTGCGACCCGTCCCTCGTCCACACCTGTGAGATTGAGACTCTTTGCAGCGTCCGCAACTGTCCGGTCCGGCTGCTCCGCAAGCACGCGCAGCAGGTCGATTATCCCTTCCTTTGCGACTGTTCCGTCCGCAACCATTCCGAAGAGTTCTATGAAGTGCTCGTCTCGCAACTCCTCGATCCGAACTCCGGCTCCGCCGCCACCCGTACCCTCACCCCCTCCGGCTCCGCCCCCAACCCCGCCAGCTCCACCTTCTTTTCGAAGCTCAGTCAGGGTCGCTGTCAGTGTCCGCGCAACAAGCGTTGCGTCCACTGCAACGGAATCCATGACCCGTTCGAATGTTGGCAGGTACCTTGAGTAAACGATCTTCCGCGCCATATCCTCAGAGATTCCGTATTCCCTGACGTAACGATCCCTCTTTTCGGTGAGCAGTTCGGGAATGGCGATGTCATCGATCCTGCCCCGTATCGGAACCGGCGGGACATCGGTCTCAGGGTACATCCGCGCAGCACCCGGAAGCGGTCGCAGATATGCGGTTGTGCCGTCGGGAAGCATCTTTCTAGTCTCCTCGGGAACCCCCAAGAGTGCTTGCTCTGCTCTCGCGTAAACCCAGTTCAGCGCAGCACTCGCCCGGTTGCGCATGTCAGCGACGATCACGACACAGTCCGCATCCTCCGCACCAACAGCGTCTCGCAGTGCGAGGACCTCGGCATCCGTTATTCCATAAGCGGGCAGCTCATCCGTGTGGAATATTCCGCCGACCCCTGCTTTCTTTGCCCGGTCCGAAAATTCCGATCCGAGTCTGCGGCCCGGCTGGATCTCCCGCCCAACGATTCCTGAAAATCCGGGCAGGCAGAGCGCAAGAACGCAAGCCCCCGCAGCCTTTAGTGCGCGTTTTACAACCGCAGATTCAGTCTTCTCAAAGATGTGTGTCACATCTGTCACAACACCGATACCTGCGTCCGCACCTGTACCTGCGCCGGCACCTGTACCTGTACCTGCACCCGCGCTTGCTCCTGTCCCCGTTCCCGCGCCTCTCGAATGCAGCTCGCGCATGATCTCAAGCAGCCTGACCTGACGCAGCACCTCCAGCTCCACGATCGTCTCAATCAGGTCAAGCTCCTGAACTCCCTTGATCTCGACTCTTGCGCCCTCCGCAATCGAGATGTTGACGTCCTGCCGGATCGTCCCGATCCCGCGTTTAACAGAACCCGTCGATCTGAGGATCATCCCGATCTGCTCGGCTGCTTCCCTTGCGTGCGCGGGCGTTACGATGTCAGGAGCAGTCCCGAGCTCAACTAAGGGAATTCCAAGGCGATCAAGCGAAAATACGACTGCGCCTTCTTCCCGCCTCTCCTCGACCCGCTGGGACGCCTCCTCCTCGAGGCAGAGCACATCCACGCCAACCTTGCCGTGTGATGTTTCGAAGTACCCTGCGGTCGCTGCAAGCGATGTACGCTGGAACCCCGCGGTGTTTGAGCCGTCGATTACGATCTTGCGCATCGTGTGAATCTCGTCAACAGGCTGCATCCTGAAGAGTTTGGCGATTGTGAGCGTGATATCGATTGCTTCCTCGTTTAACTCCCGCGGCGGCTCTTCATCGTTCTCGACGAGGCAGGTGCTCGGGTACGCCTTGTATATAAATTTGCGGATGACCTCTGCCTCCTCGATCGCTGCCCGATCAGTCTCCCCGATCTCGCTCTGCGTCGGTCGCAGGTACCTGTAAAACTCATAATCTGACTCACTCGTATCCCGGAGCAGTGTCGGGCACCTGCAGAAGAGTTTGTGTCTGGTGTTAAGTTGCTGGTGAATCTCCAGACCGGCTTTCAGCCCGAGTTGTTTGTAATCGAGACTGGGTATGTTCGGGTTGGTCATCTCTTTTGAGTGGACTGTTTTCATATATATTTGTTGTCGCGAGGCAAGAATGGGTCACGCGAGTCCGGCACCGACCGACCGGAACCCCCCCTGACCCGCCACCAACTCCACACCCAACCCGCCACACATATATATTGTGAGGACTTATGAGGTGTAAACCGGGCGTGGCTGCGAAAACGCCGCTGGAACACCGCCCGAACACCAACCAAATACAACGAACAAAGGAGGCAAACATGAAACAGATGAAACAGATACGGCAGATACAGCAGATGAAACACGCAAAGACGTTTGCGATCGTACTCGCGGTTCTCGCGCTTGTGATGGCATTCAGTGGATGCGTGGACTCGGATTCAGGAGGTAACGAAGCGGGCTCGCAGGATGCCGCGGTCTCAAGCAGCAATTATCTCGATCTGGTCAATGTGGACGCGCTTCACTACAAAGCAACCGCATCCAGCGAGGAAGGAAGTGTTTTCATCTTTGAGGAATGGCGCAAGAGATCAGGAGACGTCCATCTCTTTAAAACCATAATCACAGACAAAGATAGTTCGGAACCGGACATCATCATCCTGCAGAACCTCGATGGGATGTACATGATAAGTGAAGCGGACGGCACTGCAATTAGATCCGGAAACTGCTCCGATGAGAATATCGGGTTCATGAATCCGTTCTGGGCGTATGGGTACTATGCCGACGAGGCTGCATGGGATGATAGCTGGATCGTGGACAAGGATACGAAGTATCTCGGTCGTGACGCAGTCAAACTGGATTACAGCAAGTTCTGGGCGATTTACAACGCATTTTCAGACGAGGATATCGACCCGGAGCGCGCAGACTTAATCGTCGACAAGGAGACCGGATTCACGCTCCTTCTCGATTGGAGCTTCAATCATGACGGCAAAAACGAGTTCATGCGCTACGAAGTGACCGAGTTTGATGTGAACGGTGATATCCCTGAGAGCACATTCGAGATTCCGAGCGGAGTTGAGATTATAGATCTCGGAGCGTTTGGCGGAGCCGGAGCCGGAGCAATACCCGGAGCGCCAGGGGCACCCGGCGGACTTGATGGAATTGATGGACTTGACGAACCCGGTGGCGCGGGCGGTGACCTCATGCCCCCGACGCCACCACTCCCGGAGTGATCTTTTAGCCTCTTCGAGATATCAGAACCCCATGACCGGTAACAACCACGACACCCACAAAAACCACAATTCCTGCACGTACGCAGACAGGATCGTCTCGCTTCCACCGTATCTCTTCGCAGCGATCGACAGAGCAAAGGAGGAGGCAATAAAGAAAGGTGTTGACGTCATCGATCTCGGGGTCGGCGACCCTGACATGCCGACGCCGCCGCACATAATCGATTCGCTCTCTGCGTCCGCACGAAACCCGGAGCGGCACCAGTACCCGTCGTACACGGGTATGCTCTCCTTCCGGGAGGCGGCAGCCGGATGGTACCGGGACGTCTTCAGTATCTCGCTTGACCCTGACTGCGAGGTGCTTGCGCTGATCGGGTCAAAGGAAGGGCTTGCGCACATACCACTCGCATTCCTGAACCCGGGGGACGTTGCACTGGTGCCAGACCCGGCATATCCTGTGTACAGGATCGGAACGACCTTCGCAGGCGGCGTGCCGTACACGATGCCGCTACTCCCTGATCTGGGGTTTCTGCCCGACCTTGCCGCGATACCAGACGATGTCGCAGACAAGGCGAAGCTGATCTTTCTGAATTACCCGAACAACCCGACTGCGGCTGTTGCTGATCGATCATTCTTCAGGGAAGTCGTCGATTTTGCGAGTGAGCACGAGATCATCGTCGTGCATGACAACCCGTACTCGGAGATCGTGTTTGATGGGTATCGTGCGCCGAGCCTCCTGTCTGTGCCAGGCGCAATGGATGTCGGAATCGAGATGCATTCGCTCTCAAAGACGTACAATATGACCGGCTGGCGCATCGGTTTTGCGGTCGGAAACGCTGAAATTCTTGCAGGACTTGGAAAGGTCAAGACGAACATCGATTCCGGGGCGTTTGAGGCGATTCAGGAGGCAGCAATAACCGCGCTCACGGGCCCTTCGGATTGCATCCGCGAGATGCAGAAGGTGTACACTGAACGAAGAGATCTCCTGCTAGCAGGATTGCGTGCGATCGGAATCAATGCCGCAGCGCCGAAGGCTACGTTCTACATCTGGGCGGAGGTTCCCGACGGCAGGACGTCGCTCTCGTTCTCAAGCGAACTGCTTGAAAAGGCTGGAATCGTGGCAACGCCCGGCGTCGGATTCGGAGAGTACGGAGAGGGATATGTCAGGTTCTCGCTGACAAGCAAAACAGAGCGGATTGGTGAAGCGGTTGACCGGATGCATGCGATGTGAGATATAGGATACATGGCGGGGGGTTGCGGGGGTGCCGTCTGCCCGCGCCCCACACCCGACATCTCGCATAACAAGCAACAGGCAACAAGCAGCAACGTCCCGGCCGGGACTCGAACCCGGGTCCAACGCTCCGGAGGCGTTGAGGATATCCGCTACCCTACCGAGACTTTGTATACTGTAAAATGTGTGCAGATAAGGATTGCGCGGCGCGAGGTGTTGGGCGTGCGATGTGGCGCAGTGTGACGCGGTCGCGATCGGTGATGTCCGAACCTCTGATTTTCCAACCCGGGTGGAGCTTCGTATAAATACCCGCATGACCGATAGTATTAATGTATATAAACCAGAACGCATCTATTATGATCGATCCAACCGTCAAGATTGAGAACATCGTCGCATCAATGGCGCTTTCTGACCATTTCGACCTCAATCACATCTCCTCATCTCTCGAGAACGCTGATTACGACAAGGACAAGTTTCCTGGACTCGTGTACCGGATAAAGAACCCGAAGACCGCATTTTTGGTGTTTAGCTCCGGTAAGGCGAATTGTACAGGGGCAAAAAGCATAAATGATGTGGATATTGCCATTGAAATTCTTTCTAACGACCTGAGAGGTCTTGGATATACCATCGGTCCCCCGTCCTACGTGGTCCAGAACATCGTTGCCGGCGCGTCGCTCGATACGGAGCTTGACCTCGACGCCATCGCAATAGGTCTGGGATTTGAGAACATCGAGTACGAGCCAGAGGTGTTTCCCGGGCTTGTGTACAGAATTGTCGAGCCCAAGGTTGTTGTTCTGATATTCCGTTCCGGAAAACTGGTGATCACCGGAGCAAAGACTCAGGAAGAGTGCGAATTTGCAAAGACGAATGTCTGGCAGCAGTTGGATAATCTGGGTCTGGTGTGATGCTTGGATCTGAAATTGAACTTTTTTTGAGGGAAGATACCGGAGACTTTGATCTTTTTCACGATCTGCTTCCGGACAAATCGATCAGGGCAAGAATCATTGTGAAACAGGATGGGACGCTCGCCGGAATAACAGAAGCAACCCAAATTTTTGATTATTGCGGAGTTTCGTCTTCATGCAAGCGAAATGATGGCGAGACGGTTGCTGACGGCGAGATCGTGCTCGAACTTGTTGGGGGTGCCCGCGCAGTCCTGCAAAGTGAGCGCGTCGCCCTGAACTTCATTGGACGGATGAGCGGGATTGCGACGCTGACCCGGCAGTGCGTGGAGATGATCGCACGTGCGGGTGTGGGCGTGGGTGCGGGCACTGACACTGACATGGGCGTCAGGATCACAAGCACCAGAAAAACGACTCCCGGGTTCAGAAAGTTCGAAAAGAAGGCAGTTGTGATCGGTGGCGGAGATCCGCACCGGTTCAATCTCACCGACGCTGTCATGATAAAAGAGAATCATATCATGTTGTACGGGATGGAAACGGCATACAGCTATGCAAGAGGCGTCAGTTTCACGAAAAAGGTTGAAATCGAGGTGGAAACGGCAGTTGACGCGATACGTGCTGCGAAACTCGGGGCGGACATCATCATGTTCGACAATATGAGTGCAGATCAGATTAGAGAGGCAGTATCCGGACTCGTGGAGCAGGGATTGCGTGATTCCGTGTTACTTGAGGCGTCCGGTGGGATAACGATAGATAACCTTGTTACGTACGCTGGAACCGGCGTTGATATGATCTCGATGGGCGCGCTCACGCACTCCTCGCGGTGGCTCGACTTCAGCCTCGAGGTCGATTGATTCGACCGACGCAGAATGGGTTATATAGATTTTGGGACTCAGAAATTTAGGAATTTTGGGATTCAGGAATTGTCATGAAACAGGGATTAACAAGCATCGATGTTGCGGTCGCAGTCTCTGAATTGCAGCATCTGGTCGGAGCACGCATCGAAAAGATATACAAAACCGACGGTGATCCCGAAACGATTCGGTTGAACCTGTACCGGTTCGGAGAGGGCAGGTGTGACCTTGTGATCGCGCCCGGCGCGTACATGCACCTGACAGCGCACCCTACTCCGAGTCCGAAACTCCCACCGACGTTCGCGATGGCCCTGCGAAAGTACCTATCGCACGGCAGGATCGTCTCGATTGCGCAATACGACTTCGACAGGATCGTGGAGATCAAAACGATGCGTGGCGAGGTCGAAAATGGGCTCATACTCGAACTCTTCCAGCCCGGCAATGTGATACTGGTGAACCACGAGCAGCGGATCATCCTCCCGCTGCGCCCGGTGACGTTTCGGGGGCGGAGAATCAGGAGCGGAGAAATATACAAGTTGCCAGATA
>Ga0190315_1001187_pt1 | contig 10937 bp, 18 predicted proteins | sample 48701101_MG_FD_161673 | JGI IMG/M metagenome (GOLD analysis project Ga0190315, IMG submission 161673) | Hydrothermal vent sediment bacterial communities from Southern Trench, Guaymas Basin, Mexico - 4870-11-0-1_MG | ecosystem: Environmental > Aquatic > Marine > Hydrothermal vents > Sediment ...
CTCTCAGAGCGCTCCGATCCCGATCTCCCCTCTCCGGGCTCATTTTCCTCACCTCCTTCTCATCGCATGGTAAGGTCTGTAGTGTTACGGAAGGGGCAAGGTGTGTTAAAAGGAAAGTTGATATATAGCTATCTATATAGACCTATATAGATACTCCTCATTTACCTTACTATGAATATAGGACTGGAGTTTATGCTCTTCTCAAATAGTTCACCTCCATATCTAAATTCACCATCCCATACTCGCTTGATGTCACGGTTAATATCAATTATCTTTCTGAATTCTTGCCACGTATTGACATCCTCTAATTTATGTATTTCATGATGTATAAGACTCTCCTTTATGTGGACTGGGCGCCTTATAATAACTTCATATTGAGTATGCTCAGGATAGGTTTTAATATATTCAAAGATATTATCGAATTTGCCATCCGGAGAAGATATTTTTGCTTTTCTCTGTATCCCTCTACTTTTTATTTCATTTTCTATTTGATATATCCCGGATTGAAAAGCTACACATCGACCATGAGCTTGCTTTTCCCAGTCTCCTATTTTCTTACCTTCCTTAATATGGTGTTTTTCTTTAAGTAGTATACTATCAGTAGCAAAAGCTATTACATCATCTTCATATTGGGATGCTAACTGGTATATTTTGCTGCGGGTATTGGCTGTTATTATAGATGCATATACAGGATTAAACAGTTTACCTACATATATGCCATCACTTCTTTTAGTCTTCTCATAAAAGCAGCCATATAAGGCATTCATAATAATTTTAGTAAGTGAGTACAGGTAACTATCTTTGGGTATCTTACTCTTAATCTCATAAAGCTTATTTATCTCTCTTCGGAAAGGATACACTATTTTATCCGGGTAAAACTCATATCCTCTTATAACTTTATATTCTTTATCTTCTTCCAGTAACTCCAGTTCACTTTTCGTTACGATAGTCTTCCATTCACCACCCGGATAAATCAGTAGATGGTCTTTTACTACATAGGCTATAGGTTCAATATGTCTATACTTAAGTTTCACATCCACCACGTAGAATCCATAGTGAGCTTCCGGGTTATAGCTTTTTACATATCGCCATTTACCGCATGTTATATCAATAAGATTAGCTATCTCATAAGGATAGGCTGATTTAATATCGTAAAGTTCAGCATAAGGGAAATATCCTTTACGTATAAGTTCAAATCTACCTCCCTTATAAGCATAGAAAGCTATCTTCAGTATTTCTTTACGTATCTTAGTAATATCAGGTATATCACAGTATAGCCTGAAGTATCTTTTAGAAAGTGAAGCTTTACTTATATAGTCTTTTGGGTTAAACATCATATGTTGTTTTATAGTTTCCTGAAGGATTACTCCCAGTTTCTTTGTAAGTACAGCATCACGAATACAGTAGTGGATAAGAGTATCCTGATAATTTTGCCATATCTTTATATCTGTATTGATAGCGTCCCTATCGAAAGGGCATGATAGCTTATGTTCGTTAAGATATTTCGATGCAGCTTTCTCTAACGATACATCGTAAAACTGTTCTAAGTCATAGCATCTTATGGTATGTTTATCTTTTGATATTCTTAATAGCTTCTTTGGGATATAGGTTATAACGTATTCTTTGTAGTTAGTTTTGCCTTTACTGTACAACTCAAATAGTTTTTCCTTGGTCAAATATTTCAATATGGCTTCTACATCAAAATTCATGTTATAAAAGAATATGTGCCTATTACGATAATGTTCACCAGTCATAAAACTAAGAATATCATCTATATTCTCACATAACTTATAATTGCCTTCACTATCACATATCAGTTTACAATAACCTTTATATGTTTCTGTATCCATACCTATAACAGGATGGTTATGACATGCAGTTAGTTTTTCAGTCTTATGCTTACGCCATCTCAGTTGCGAGAAGTCTATACCTTTCCGGTTAAGCTTAGACTCCATATACAGTTTCCTCAAATATATCCCATACTTCTTCCTCTTCAGGTGTAAACTCCTCAAATTCTTCTGCCTTTCTCTGTATTTCTCGCCAAATATCAATAGCTTTATCGTAAGTTATTTTCCGTTCCTTCCGGAGTGGTTCAATCACATCCTCAAACCATGCTCTTGCCTTCATTCTGGCATCAATAGTCTTTGCATGTTCGATAGACTGAGCCATACGCCAATCTCTTAACATATCTTGCCTGCGATAAGATAGCCCTCGTCGCATCATTTCACGCTCAAAGCTTCGTTGCGAGTATCCTAACTTTATGTATCGTTTTAACTGTCTTTCATACTCTAATCCTTTCGTTATCCCTAACTTACGCCAGAACAGATAGCCCATATTAGTTCACTCTCCCGATATTATACCAGTATTGGCGTTCATGCCATACTTTTATTCTTACATATTGTTCGTCGTTATCCTTTATTGTGGATATAATCTGGTCATTTTGTGGTTCAATGATGGTTATAGTTTCAGTTAAAGGGTCATACATACCTACCATCATGTGGTTGTATTCTGGTATATAGATGAAGTCCAGATATAACTGGTAATTGGAAGCATTCCATATAATGTCAGTACTGAAATCTTTACATACATAGGTGCCATTGATATACCTGTGTGTATCGGTAGAGTCTATTCCTAAAAATTGTGATAGAGCAATAGCAATTATCCATCCTATCAAGAAGTATCTTTTTATGGTCATTTCTTTTACTTCATTTCTTTTACTGTACCTACTGCATAAGGTGCTGTATGAAACCATATAGCCGTATTATCCTCAAAAATGATAATAAATTCATGTTTTAACGGTGTATCTATAAAGTCTTTTATCCTTTTTCCGAGATAACAGTTTAATTCTTTCATTCTGCTCACCTTATAAATGGAAAAAATAAAAGAAGGAAAAAGATAAGTTACGTTATGGCGGCGTAAGATACGCTTGCCGGTTCGATACTTTTACCCGTGCTCTTACCATTTCTGCATTGGTGAGCAGTATTGCAAGGTCTTCGGTTTGCCTTCGCAGTTTCTGTGAGAAGCTATAAAACTCGCCTTCCTTTGCCTGTATTACTAAGTAGTTACCATATTTATCACTTGTTTCAGTCTTAAAGCTTGTTATATGTATCACTTCACCTGCTATATCCGTCAGGTTCTTTCTCTCTACTTCACTTTCAGGCTTATCCCAGTCTACTATCTTAGTTTGTTCACTCATGCTATTTCCTCACCTCCTTCTTTTCCAACTCTCTTATACGCTCCTCTATCTTCTCAATCCTGTCGTTGGTGCTCTCCAGCCACGTTACCATCTGTGCCCATAACGTAAGAGCTGCATGGTCTATCTCTTTCACCAGTTGCTGTTCATATATTCTGCTCATGTTCTATCCCTCCATCTGTGCTTTTTTCTTTTTCTTCTCTATCTCTCTATTACGTGCCTCTATCTCTTCCTTTAACTTCTCTATTGTCTCTCTGGTCTTCTTTAATTCTATAGCTAACCGCTGGCACTTTCGTACCTGTAAATATCTGTGGTAGTCAAGGTAATTCATTGCAGCAAATGCTGGCATTCTCTTACTCTGGTTTATAAGGTTCTCTATGTTACCCATCTACTTCTCCACCTCCTTTAAAGCATCTATTCTTTGGTCTATTATCCTTGCTGCCTTCTCCAGTCTTTCTGCTATATAGAAGTACCTTGCTGCAACTCCTTTATCTTCTTCTGTCTTTGAGTCTTCTTCCCAGCTCCGTGATTCTTTCAATATCTCTCTCTTTATGTACTCCAGTTCATTTAGTATCTCTTCCATCTTTTACCTCACCAATAACAGGTATATCATAGGGTATGATATACCTTTCGGTTACTATACGAAAAAATAGAAATATGGATATATACACTTATGTATATATCCATATTCAGCTAAATACTGGATATATTCCACCTGGTGTGGGAGCGAAGGGGCATAGTTTGGAAGGGTCTATTGGCGGTACAGGCTTGCATAGTGCGTTATTGTATATATAATTATTAATCCATTGCCAGAATTCAAAATCAACCTCTGTGGATGGCGGCTTTGGTGTCGCTCCCGGTACCGGCGTGGGCGGGGAAGGTATAACAGTAGTCTCATTTATGTCCTGTATCCCTCGCTCTTCTGGATTGATTATGTACAGCTTCTGTGCTTTCGGTACTTTGTTAAGTTTATCCACTACCCACTGTGGCAATACTGCACTTGCTGTACTGGTCAGTAACAATAGCGTAACTGCTACTACAAATAGTATAGCATATTTCTTCATCCTTTTTGCATCACCTCCTAACTACTTACCCTTTACCTTTTCCTCCTTCTTCTCTTTCTTAATACGTACTTTTTCAGGTAAAGGGTGCGTAGCTTTATAGGTCTTGATTAAATCACGTATATTACTCATTTCTTACCTTTTACCTCCTTAATGAAATTATCTATATACTTCATATTCCACTTATTCTTACTCATTTCTTCCTTAAAAGTCTTTTCGTCTATTATTCCCATGTTAAACCATCGTTTAAGATCATCAGTAGATGGTCTTTTTGTAGTCTTACGCACCTCACGTTTAGCCTTATTAAGATACCTGAGCTTTACACGCTCAGGCATATTTAACTCACCTAACTTACTTATAGCTTCCTCATAGCTAATATTACCTTCACTGAGTTCATATACTATTGTTTCGGCTTCAGCCTCTATTTCTTCCACTGATAGCTTATAATCTTCATATAACAGTATCCAATCAGCCTCAGTATCATCATAACCTAAGTCCATAAGCATATTCTTTGCTTCCTCACGTGTACACTGTCCTATCCGGTAATTTCTCAATATTTCTGTCTTTGTCAAGTTCTTATCTTTCTGTGCATACTCTAATTTAGTCCATTCCATCATCAACTTAGCATCCTCTTCACTATAACCTAAGTCCTTATAGCCCTTTAATAACCGGTCTTCATCTATTACACCTATCTGGTATAATCTGCGTAAATCTACCCGTGTAATAGGCGAGTACGAAATAGCTATAAGTTTTTCTATCCAGTTAGGTGCATAGTCGCTTATCCTCAAAAGCTCTCGTATATCATCCTGCGTAATGATACCTCTATGCAGCATCTCATATGCCATCTGTGGCGATGGAAGTACCCAATGTGCTCGCCAGTACCATTTCAGTACATCCAGATTAATACCTGCTTTCTCTACATACTCTTTTATTCCTTTCTCTATCTTATCCCACTCGCTATCATATCCATACTCCTTAACTATATCTTCCCTGAATACATCCCGTGTAGCAAACCGGATAAAGTCAGTAGGTGAAGGATAATAAAGCATAGCTTCCTTTATAGCTTTAATCTCTTCTTCATCAAATCCTTCTCTCAGTAAAGTATCATCAACCTTTTCTTCATCTATTGCTTTACGCCACCATGCCCTGATTAGAGTACCTGTATCTAATAGACCGGAGTGAGCACTTTTCTCTGTTTCTTGCTCTACAATACGCCAGTATGGATTTGCAGCACTCATGATAGAAGGATATAAAGTTACACCTAACATAAAGCTTACTACTGCATTAAGCCCAAACTCACCACTTTTAGCTAACTCCTTCATAGCATTTAACTCTTCTGTTCTGACTTTATAGGCTGCACCAAAGTCATCTATCCATTTCATCACTTTAGGTAATGCTTTATTAGCTATTAGCCATACACCATTAGCTATCTGTGAACCTAACCATGCCACTACTGGATTATCCACGCTACCTGTACCGAAAGTTTCCATCTCTTTCTTCTTTTGCTCATATCGCTCTTTAACATAAGGGTCATTCTTTACTTCATCTGGCAAATTATTATAGAAGGTATTAAGATTATCCAGTCCATATATGCCATCTATCATACGTCCTGCCCACCATTTATGGTAGTTTGTATAGGCATCTTTAACAGTACCGATAGAATCCTTTATTTCCTCAAAGGTACCTTTTACCTTCTCTTCCCACCATTTACCTATATCAGGTATAGCATCCTTTATACCTTCAAAGGTACCTTTTACTTTCTCTTCCCACCACTTGTTTATATCAGGTATAGTATCCTTTATACCTTCAAAAGTATCCTTTACCTTCTCTTCCCACCATACTGTTATATCAGGTATAGCTTCCTTTACGCTATCAATAGGCTTCTTTATATAGTTATTCCACAGTTCAGTAAAAAACTCCCTAAAAGCTCCCATAGTTATTTATCACCTCCTTTATTTCTCAAATACTTTATCTAAAATATCCTCAAACCTGTCCGTTACCCAGTCTACCAGATTAAGAAGTATATTTTCTTCCACAAATTTCCATACCTTATCTTTAGCTTCTTCCCACGTTACTACTAATTCCTCAATCTTTGGTTTTATCCAGTCCCATAACTCTTCCTTAGTTTCCATCCACGTGGTTACCAGCTCATCTATCTTAGGTTTTAGCCACTTCCATGCATCCCACTTTAAATCATCCCAGTCCTTAACTCTATTGTTTATTTCCTCTATTACATCATACCATGAATGTTTAAGAATATCAAAGTATTCGTCCGCTTTCCTTACCCAATATTCAGCTATACCATCTACCCAGTCATGCAGTTCACTTTTAACACCACTAATAAAGCCTGATACTTCATAAGCATGTGCTACCCAGTACTTCGCTATATCATCTACCCAGCTCCATAAGCTATTCTTAACTGAGTCTATATAATCAGTGAATCCATCCCACCAGCTACTTAAAGCTTCCCACCAGCCCATAGTATTCTATTCCTCCCTTACTCTCTTTAAGGTATATCCCGCTATACCTGCTATTGTAGCTATCACCATGCTCAATATTGCACCATCTATACCTTTACATAACGCTATTGCCTCCAGTACTACTATACCTGCTATTGCTACCTCTCTTATATATCCTATAGTTACCACCTCCTGTAGGTTAGATTATACAGTATATTAATTTCATCTATTGACAGAGCTTTACTAAAAATATAAACACTTCCAACATAACCTCTATATTGTTCACCACCCTCAATATTTCTCCCTAAAAATAACGGATGACCACCCTTATGTAAGTTTCCACTTTTAGGAACAGGGTCAGCTATTTCTTCACAATTGTTATAAAGATACATATATGTACCATCGTAAACTCCGGTTATAAACTGCCATTCTTCAACTAAACTATTCTCATAGCCCCATATCGTTGTTTTATCAATTCTCATCTGTACCCTGTTATAATCATACTTAAGCCATATCCCCCAATCTGCCCACGGGTGAGTATGTGTAGAATGATAAGGTTTACATATAACCCAACTATGGTTAGTTAACTTTGGATACACCCATGCAGCAATAGTAATTTCTTTATCTATCGCGAGTGATTGGCTATCTTCACATTTAATATAATCCTCATCACCATCAAAATAAAAAGCATTACCTTTCCACTTTGTACCATGTACTACTCCATTATTCCTGTACTTACTTACGTCCCACCAATAGGACTCGGTAAAATATCTGAAGTCAAGCCACAACACACATCCATCATTTATACCATCTCCATCTCCCCCATTGGGAATAGGCTCGTCTTTTACTGGCATATCTCGTTATATCTATATTATTATCGTTTAAATATAGCTGATACCTTAAAGTCACAGTCCGTTATAGTACCTCCAGTAGTATATTTTACCCTCACTTTCCATCCTAACCCCGCAGTAGCTACTTTTAGCTGCGAACCTGAAGATGTAGCTTGGTCAAATACTACTATATCTGCCCATTCTCCAGTTACCGGATCATACGCCTGAATAACTACATCAAGAGTGGGTGATGAACCACTGAGTGCACTAACGTCAAGATAACAATCAGCATACTTCCATAGTCCGGAGAATTTGGAAGCTACATAAAAAGTCCCTGTGGTTGTCCAGTTACTTATGTTCGCTAATTCCATGGGATATACAGCTACCCGATCTGGACTTATATTTTGTAACGATACACTATCTATATATCCATAATCTCCATCTGTATCTTCTGCATTAATACATAGCTTCATAAAACTTGCTTCTAAAGGTATAGCAAAGAATACATCGTATTTACTCCAGTCGAAACTTTCCGGTACAGTAGCAACACTTACATCTTCACCACTGATATAATTATAGTCACTATCATATAACTTTATATAGCACTTCACTACATGCCATGATACACTTTTTAACCATATCAAAGCCCTATATACTTCATAACTTCTTATATCTATCCAGTCGTTAGTACTGAGTAATGCGTAACCTGCATTACCCACTACCAGCTTAGCTGAATAATTACCCCGTATCTTTACGTCACTAACTACTTCAGCATTACCTGCTTCACATACCCAAAAATCTAAATTACCACGTTCAAATCCACCATTACGTATAAGCTCTTTCGCCATAGCTTCACCACATCCCCACTATTTCATAATCACTATCATTAGCTCCTGCTCTTTGTACCTTAAAAGCTTTTACCGATAAATCAAAAATATTCCTTACACCTGTTATGCACCGCAAAGGATCATAAAAAGTTACTCCGTCGGGACTGGGATAGAAGTAAATATCATAGTCTACTGCTATTATATCTACTCTCGATACAGTTTGAGTAAAGGTAACTGCTGAACTTAATGTACTCGTTGCTACTCCAGTTTTACGTTCAGTCTTCTCCAGTCCTGCACCTACTGAAGCTACCTTAAGAGCACCTGCCTGTGTAGCCTGAAGCTGTATGTACTTACCACTGGATAATTTAGCGAGTAAATAGGAAAAAGTCCTTTGAAATATGTTGTTTACACCATAACGCCTTACGCGCTTTGGTATAACGTTTAGCTCTTCACCTACTTTTTCCTCCACTCGCTGTACTACAACATCTACTTTTGCATCTTCCACCATTTTTTACTCTCTCTATCCTTTGCTTAACCTGCTATTTCATACTCCAGATAGCCTACTACACCACCATTACTACCGGCTGACTGGTTTTTCAACATTAGTGTAAAGGTTTGCCCTACCGGTATTTCTATATCTACCATAAATCTATAAGGTTCATTACCCACCGGTGATGCTTCTATCCTGACATTATCTATTACCTTCTCTCGCTCTATGTATGCTACCAGCAATGTATCATTAGATAACCTGTGTGTTATTACTATAGAATTAAGCTTCTTCTTCTCTTCTTCAGTACTCGTTAAGGTTACTACATTTTCCTCATCATCTGAAGAATTTGTATGTTCAAATCCTTTATAGTATTTCACCATCTTACATCACCTCTCACGCTGCCCTTACTATCTTTTCTATCATTGCAACCTCTCCTTCAGCTACTGTTATATTAGCACTACCCGTTGCTACCGAAGTATTCATTACTACTGTTAGCTCTTCGCCAGCCCCGAAACTTAAAGATTCACTGAATAGCAAAGGTAACCTTTCATCTATATTTGAATAATTACCTATTATGCCTGTACCTTTACCTATATATGTAGTATCACTCGTTGGTAAATTACCTATAAGCATAAGACCTCGCTTATCTTCATCGAACAATACTTCACGCTCCTTTATAAGCTTAAGATACATAGTAATCTGTTTATTACTACCACTTGTGGTAGTCTTACCTACATCACTTGCCAGTATCCCGAAGATATTAATTGTAGTCTTTGCCGGTACATCCTTACCAAAAGGAAAGTCCGGAAACTCTGATGGTAGCTTTGAATAGACATATTCATTATCACCATCAGCCAGATTACCGGTAGATGCTTTTCTACCATAGTTTATGAGCATATACTCCTTCGCTTCGCTACCATTTTCCATATCTGGCGTTATATCACCCGGTTCATATATATCGTATAGAATACCGATAGCCATCGAAGAGCCCGGATTCACTATGAAAGTTTGCCCTTCAGCCACAGGATAGCCTTTGAATATACCTTTATCTCTAAGGAAACCTAAAAGAGTCTTCTTCACACTATCCTCCAGCCCGAAATGAAGATGATTTCCTAAGTTACCACTATCCGTTCTGAAGTATCCTACTGTAGTTTTATCTATCGTTACTGTAGTATAATTACCTGAAGCTCCCTCCACCAGTATATCCTTAACCATGAAAGCTTCACCTGTATCTGCCTCCAGCTCTAACTTTGTAGCTCCTGAAGTCCACTTCACCTGGTCACGCGCTTTTATACCCATATTACCTTCTCACGCTCCTCACTTCTTTAAGCCTTTTGCTCTGTCCATGCATTCACCCATAACCTCTTGATACTTTGCTGACCTCGCTATCCTCTGGGCTCGTGTGGTAGAGGGCATACCTTCGATAGCCTTTTTAGCTTCTTCTATACATTTCTTACGTGTATCATAGTCCTCCATTGCATGCTCTACCGCAACATCCACCTTGTCACCATAGTGTGCACCTGCTGTATCTATTGCCTTCTTCCATGCATCCCTGCCCTTTGCCACCTTTACACCATGCTGCCACTTACCTTTTCGTATTGCCTCTACTATACCATCCGCAAGCTTCTTTGCAAAGCCTTCGGGGTCTTTCAGCAAGACTTCAAGAGGGTCTACCGCTTCAAGCATACCCTCCTTTAAAGCTTCGGATGCTATACGCATCCTCTCCCTCATTCGCCTTTCGGCAACTTCTTTACTCTTTACCATCTTTTCATATCACCTCCAGTATTTCGCAAAAAACACCCCTCCACTACCCTACCCATATATATACATAGGTATTATCTATATAAATACTTTCCCTATCCTGAAGATATGTATATCTATATAGAAGTATATAGTATTTCATAAATCTCCCCTCACCTTCATAGCTACCTTTCCTTTTAACACACCTTGCCCCTTCCGTAACACTACAGACCTTACCATGCGATGAGAAGGAGGTGAGGAAAATGAGCCCGGAGAGGGGAGATCGGGATCGGAGCGCTCTGAGAGCTCCGCCGGGATGGCGGCGAAAGTATAGCGC
>Ga0190315_1001189_pt1 | contig 10926 bp, 11 predicted proteins | sample 48701101_MG_FD_161673 | JGI IMG/M metagenome (GOLD analysis project Ga0190315, IMG submission 161673) | Hydrothermal vent sediment bacterial communities from Southern Trench, Guaymas Basin, Mexico - 4870-11-0-1_MG | ecosystem: Environmental > Aquatic > Marine > Hydrothermal vents > Sediment ...
TGGAGTAGAGTTGCTGAGCGTAGACTTCGGCTTTATCGAAGCGCAGGGGATCCACGATCTCGATGCCTTTGAGTTCCAATTTGAGCTCTGCAGCCTTCTCCTTGATCTCTCGCTCACTTCCGATAAGAACGGGTTTGCCAACCTTTTCGTCCAGGATGACCTGGGAAACTCTGAGGATATCGGGATGGCTCCCTTCGGGGAATACAATTCTTTTAGGCTTTCTTTTGGCCCTGTTGATAAGGGCCCTGATGACCTCTCCCATCTTTCCTCTGAGGCGGGCCTCGAGGTACTCTTTGTATTTATCGAAGTCTTTAATTTTTGTCCTGGCTACGCCCGTTTCTATGGCGGCTTTGGCAACAGCAGTAGCTTCCCACAGGGTTACCCTGTGGTCCAGGGGTTTGGGAATGATGTAATCAGGACCAAACTCCAGCCTGTCCAGGTTGTAAGCCCTGAGCACGTATTCTGGTACATCCCCGGCCTTGGCCAGGTCGGCCAAAGCTTTCGCCGCTGCCACCTTCATCTCTTCATTTATGGCCCTGGCTCTGACATCTAGTGCTCCCCTGAATATATGGGGGAATCCCAGCACGTTGTTGACCTGGTTGGGATAATCGGACCTTCCTGTGGCCATTATGGCGTCCTTGCGGACTTCGAGGACCTCTTCTGGGGTGATCTCAGGATCGGGGTTAGCGCAGGCAAAGATGATGGGGTTGGGAGCCATACTCTTAACCATCTCTTGGGTTACGGCCCCTTTCACAGAGACTCCTATGAAGACATCGGCTCCCTTCATAGCTTCTTCTAGGGTCCTGAGATTGGTCTCTATAGCGAACTCTTCTTTATAGGGGTTCATGCCTGCTGTGCGGCCTTTGTAGATCACTCCTTTGCTGTCGCACATGATGATGTTCTCTTTCTTGACCCCGATATTGATAATCATCTTGGCAATAGCTATCCCAGCAGCTCCGGCACCATTCATTGCTACCCGTACATCCTCTGGCTTCTTACCCACTAATTCCAAGGCGTTTAGAAGGCCCGCAGTAGTAATAATGGCTGTTCCATGCTGGTCGTCGTGGAACACGGGGATGTCGAGGATCTCTTTGAGCTTTTCTTCAATGTAGAAGCACTCAGGGGCTTTTATGTCCTCCAGGTTGATCCCGCCAAAGGTTGGCTCCAGTAGTTTTACTACCCTAATAAGCTCGTCTGGGTCCTCCGTGTCTACTTCAATATCGAAGACGTCCACGTCTGCAAAGGTTTTGAAAAGGACACCTTTACCTTCCATCACGGGCTTTCCGGCCAGGGCGCCTATGTTGCCCAGACCTAGCACAGCCGTGCCATTGCTAACTACAGCTACTAGGTTGCCTTTGGCGGTGTAGACAAAGACCTTGTCCGGATCGTCGGCTATCTCCAAGCAGGGCCAGGCGACTCCCGGTGTGTAGGCCAGCGACAAGTCTCTTTGGGTTTCACAGGGCTTGGTTATGGTTACTTCAATCTTTCCCGGTCGCCCAATGGAATGGTACTCTAGCGCTTCTTCTTTCCGGATTTTGCCACTCATGGCTGAATCCCTCCTAAAATAAAGTAGCGCGCCCCCTTATTAAGAACGCGCCCCCCCTAATGGCCTATCTTTTGCCTCATGTTTATTTGATTTATTGTTGGTGAACTATATATGATTGGGCTAGAGCTTTGCAATAAGCATGTAGTGAAGTTGTGGTATAACAAACCTAATTATAAAAAGTTATGGATGTGTTCATTCAATATTCCGATAGAATAGTAAAACCAGGACTAGGAAGAATAAAAATTTTTCTCAGGAAGTTGGGTGATCCTCAAAAAAAGTTTGCCACTATTCTTGTGGGGGGCACCAACGGAAAGGGTTCCACCGTTTCTTACTTATATCATATGCTCAACGCTTTGGGAGTCAGGGTAGGGGGGTATCTGTCGCCCCACCTCAATAGTCTTCGAGAGAGAGTGATGATTCCTCAGTCTTGTGCTCAGGAGTGGGAGTTGGAGTCTTTCATAGAGGAACTCCAATCCAAGGCTCTTAGGTGGGGGATAGATTTGAGCCCTTTCGAGCTTCTCACGGCTGCAGTATTTGTAATTTTCAACAATTGCTCGATTGACTTGGCTGTTATGGAAGTGGGCATGGGGGGAAGGTGGGATGCTACCAATGTTTCCGATCCTGTAGCCTCTATCATCGTCTCTTTAGGCATGGATCACACCCAATACTTGGGTCATAGTCTCTCTGCCATTGCCCTCGAAAAGCTACCCATAGCCCGTAGGGGAAGGCCTTTGGTTTTGGGTAACATTCCTCTCGAGGGGCTCAAGGCCATTAGGGAAGGCAATAGGGCTATTGGTGCTGTGTTCCATGAGTGGCAGAAAGATTTCTTCGCTATGGGATGTGCAGGAGAGGGGTTTTGTTATGTGGGGGATGGAGTGTTTTCACCGTTACGTCTTAAGCTGGAGGGCCAACATCAATGGATTAACGCTTCTATCGCCCTGAGAACTATGGAGGTTTTAGGCTTCCCCCTCACAGCTGGGGTCCTGAGGGCCCTTCAGGGGACCTGGCTACCCGGTCGGATGCAGATAGAGGTGGTAAAGGGGGTACCTGTCGTATTTGATGTGGCCCATAACCCCTTGGCTTTAAAGACTCTTCTGGGAAGCCTCCGCTCTCGCTTTCCAGAAAGGCCTCTGTGGGCTTTTTTTCAGCTTTTAAAGGATAAGCCATGGCAAGACGCCCTTAAACTTATTCTGGGCGGATTTGAGAGGACCTTTTTTCTGAACCTTACCTACGAAGACAGAGGGCTTCTGTATTCTCATCTGGTGACCTATGGGTCAGTGGAGGGCTTTATAAGGGGCAGAGAAGATTGGGAGGGGCTTCTCCAAGAGGCCAGGGACGAAGGGGCGGTGATGGTTTTCACTGGTTCTTTTGGAGCGGTGAAGGAGGGGATGCTTTGGGTGGCTGGAGTAGAGTGATCCTTGGAGGTGAGGAGTTTTTGTTGAAAGGAGATCAGGGTGTTTTCTTCATCCATAGCATGGGAAATAGAGACTACAGGATTGGGAAGGCAAGAGAGAAGCTCTCAATACTGCTGGGTCTTTCAAGGATTGTGAAAGTTAGACAGGTTCATAGCTCTATCATATTGGACGCCGAGGGTGTGAGGGGAAGTGAGGAGGGTGATGGGCTCTTTCTCTCGCAGCAGGCGGTGAAGGTGGGGATAGCTGTTCTCACGGCCGATTGTTTGCCCCTGTTGTTTGTTGCTCCCCGTCATCTCCTTCTTCTCCACGTGGGGTGGAGGGGGCTCAGAAGCGGGATTATCCAAAAAGGGCTAAGTAAGTTAAGATCGTTATATAGTGATATCAGAGACATTAGAATATGGTTTGGACCTTCCATAAAACAATGTTGTTATCAGGTTGGGATAGAAATGGTCCGGGAGCTGGAGGGGGGGCTGCCCCAACATGTTGTAGAGGCTGGTGTAGCAGAGAGGGATGGGAAGGTTTTCTTTTCCTTGGATGTGGCTGTGGCTAGGCTCCTGGAGCTGGAGGGGGTGGAGAGGGTCCCAGAGAAGTGTGGGCTCTGCACCTGCTGCTCAGGTCTATTTCCCTCCTATCGAAGAGAGGGGAATGGGGCTTCCCGGATGATAAGCTTGGCCTGGAGGGCTTATGACCACCCCTGAACGGAGAAGACGCCTGTTAGAGGTGTTGGAAAAACGCCAACCTGATTTAACGGTGGTGTTGGAGCGCTTGAGAAATCCTCATAACATAAGTGCGATTCTGAGGAGTTGTGATGCCGTGGGAATTCAGTATGTCCACATAGTTGAAGAGAGTGGAGTGATAGCTCTTTCTAGAAGTGTGAGCAGGGGAAGCGCGCAATGGTTGGATATATCTTTTTATGATGATTCACTGAAGTGTTTTCGGGATCTTAAAGATCAAGGTTTCAAGATATATGTAACATCAGTAAATCCAAGGGCTAGGGACTTCAGAGAGGTGGACTACACGTGTCCGTGTGCTGTCGTGGTAGGGAAGGAGTTAGAGGGTGTCTCCCAGGAGGCTCTTGAGGAATCGGATGAGTGCATTGTGATACCCATGGTGGGGTTTGTTCAGAGCTTCAACGTGTCTGTAGCCACAGCCATCATTTTGTATGAAGCTTACAGACAGAGAGAAAGGGCTGGCATGTACTCCCGGGCTCGCCTCGCCACTGAGGAAAAAGAGAGAATTCTTGCCCGCTGGCTCATGTTGTAAGACTGATATTAGCGAGGCTCTGGCAAAATTAAAGTGATGCTTTAATTTTGGGTATTGAGGGAAGGATGGACCTCAGAGATGTGACTGTTAGGTTGTGGGTGCCTCGGTCTCAGGTGGCGTTACTGGTGGCTATGGTAGAGTCCTATGAGTCCCTGGGGGTCGTCAGGATAGTTGATGCCAAGAAAGCTCTGGCAGAGATTTATGCGTCTCCGTCTTTTTTAGGTCTTCTTTTGGATCTACTGCAGGACCTTTCGAGAGAAGGAATCAGCGTTAACGTATTGGAAATCAGCCGGTAAAGCCTCTAATCCCCAAAACCCACCTGCTATCCCCATAGTCTAAAGGAGGACTTCAATAAAAGGTTAACACTCTAAATCCAAGGTATTCAGGTGGTTGCCCACCTTTCTCCCTTTCCACCCTCTTGATTGATAATATATATTATGTTAAATTTTATTCTCAGGGCTCCAAGAGTGAGGGGCTTTCTCCGGGCTTTTGGGGAAAAGTCCTTTTTCATTTGCTTGTTATTTGGGGAGATCTTACTCTTTCCACGAGTTTGGAAGGTTGTGGAAGCAAATGTAATATCATTTTAGAATATCAATGAAAGTATAAGAACTATGTTTATTATGTTATTGGGTTCTCCGGATTCTTCATCTAGACCTCATTGGGGCCTTCCTTTTTGGTGGCTTCTCTCGTCTGGTTCTAGGGGTACCTGGTGGTTAAGCCCTGTCAGGTCTGTCCCAGGGCTTTTAAATGCCTTCCCACTGGACTTTTTGGTGTTATATGTAGTTCCTCCTGTGTTTCATGGGAAATCCCCTTACAGAGCAAATATGGGGCTCTGTCGTTGGAATCCCCGAAAATGGGGAGGGTACCACTTTTCCCCTCCCCTATCGCCTTGACAAGGGAGATGGCCTGGTCTAAATTTCCCGTGCGTGCCGAAGTGGCGGAACTGGTAGACGCGCTATCTTGAGGGGGTAGTGGGCGTAAGCCCGTGCGGGTTCGAGTCCCGCCTTCGGCACCAAGAAAGTCGGGGCGTGGCGCAGTCTGGTAGCGCACTGGCATGGGGGGTCAGTGGTCGGCCGTTCAAATCGGCTCGCCCCGACCATTTTGGTCTGTCTTTTAACAAGTCCTTCCGGGGGTTCTGGTGGTTATTCTTTTGTCCAATGATGATGGTGTGTACGCCCAGGGATTGATGACCCTTAAGGAGACGCTGGAAGAATTGGCAGAGGTTTATGTGGTGGCCCCTGATCGTGAGAAGAGTGCTGTTAGCCATGCTGTTACCCTCCACCGCCCCCTGAGGGTTGAGAGGATAAAGGAGCGGGTTTATGCCGTGGACGGAACCCCCACCGACTGTGTCATTCTGGCGGTGAACAAGCTCCTGGGTAAGAGGCCAGATCTGTTGATTTCTGGTATCAATCAGGGGGGCAATATGGGAGATGATGTCACCTATTCTGGTACCGTTTCCGCAGCCATGGAGGGTACCATACTTGGCATACCTTCTATTGCCGTCTCTCTAGTTGTGGAGGAGTACAGGAACTACGAGAATGTCGCTCTCTTCGTTAAGAATCTGGTGGAATGGATGAACACCTCTCCCCTTCCCTCTGAGACTTTTCTGAACATCAATGTTCCCGATAGGGAGGAGTACCATCATATCAAGGGGGTGATGTGGACCCGTCAGGGGAAAAGGGTGTACAGCGACTCCATTTACGAGCTGGTGGATCCCAGGGGAAAGAAGTACTATTGGATTGGAGGTGTCCCCCTTGAGGATGTGGATAACGGAGAGGATACCGACATAGCAGCTGTGAGCAGGGGGTTCATTTCCATCACGCCTATTCACCTTGATCTCACCGACTACAGGGCTTTAGATAGACTCAGGAAAAAAGGAAATCTCTCCTTATAGCCTGGTTGGGTGAAGACGTGGGTCTTTGGAAAAAAAGGGAACCTGATTATGAGAAGGCCCGGCAGAAGATGGTGGAGCTCATTAAGAGCCGGGGCGTCAGGGACCCCTTGGTGCTCCAGGCCATGGCCAAGATTCCTCGTCATCTTTTTGTTCCTTCCCATCTCAGAGACGAAGCCTATGCCGATTATCCCTTAGCAATTGGTGAGGGGCAGACCATCTCCCAGCCGTATATTGTAGCTTTAATGACAGAGGCCTTGGAGCTCTCTTCCGAGTCCAAGGTCATGGAGATTGGGACGGGCTCAGGATACCAGGCAGCAATTCTGGCAGAAATCGCTAAGGAGGTCTACTCGGTGGAACGCCTGCCTTCTTTGGCAGAGAGAGCTGAGGAACTTCTGAAGCAGCTGGGGTACAATAATGTGTATATAAAGGTGGCAAATGGGACTATGGGTTGGCCTGAGCACGCTCCCTACGACGCCATAATAGTGACCGCTGCGGCTCCCTCCCTTCCTTCTCCCCTTCTAGAGCAGTTGAAGGTGGGGGGAAGGTTGGTCATACCTGTGGGGGGTGCTTACTCCCAAGAGCTGTTGAAGGTGGTTAAAACTGACCCCCATGGAAACTACACCACCCGTTCTCTGGGTGGTTGTGTTTTCGTGAAACTTTACGGTAAATACGGTTGGAAGAAGAAAGAGTAGTCGGGGCGTAGCGCAGCCTGGTAGCGCACCAGCTTCGGGAGCTGGGTGTCGGCCGTTCGAATCGGCTCGCCCCGACCATTAATTTGAGAGGGAGGAAAATGGCCAAGGCTGTAGTGGGCGTCATAGGGGCTTCCCAGTGTAACCCCCAGGAGTATGAGATGGCCTACCAGCTTGGCCGTGGAATCGCTCGTTTGGGAGCCCTTTTGGTGTGTGGCGGACTGGGTGGGGTCATGGAGGCAGCTTCTAAGGGGGCTCGCGAAGAAGGAGGGCTGGTGATAGGGATCATCCCCCAGTCCAATCCCGGAGAAGCCAATCCCTACGTCACCGTGGCCGTTGCCACGGGCATGGGCCATGCCAGGAACTCCATAATTGTGAACACTGCACAGGTGCTGGTGGCTGTGGGGGGAGAGTACGGTACCCTTTCTGAGATAGCCCTGGCTTTGAAAGGGGGTAAGGCGGTATTGGGCTTAGATACCTGGGACATCCCAGGTGTGATAAGGGTCTCTTCCGTAGAGGAGACTCTCAGGACTCTGGAGGGCTTGCTGAGGTGAGCTACACCGGAAGGGTACTGGTAGTAGTCCTCCTCTCCATCTTCCTTCCCCTCTCTTCATCCCATGGAAAGAGAGGAGTTGGCCAGGGCGCTGGTTACGCTTCTTACGTAGTGAGGAGGGGCGATACCCTCTCTTCCATAGCTCGAAGATACCACATCTCTTGGAAGAAACTGGCCAGGATAAACGGTATCTCCCCACCTTATAAGATCTTCAAGGGACAAAGGCTCAGGGTACCTCTGCTCAGAGGCGGTTATCGGCTCTACAGGGTGAAGAGGGGAGATTTTCTGAAGAGGATCGCCCGGCGTTACGGGGTGTCCTGGAGGACACTTGCTAGATTGAACGGCATAAAGAGACCTTATACGATTTACAGGGGGCAATACCTGAAGGTTCCCAGGTCCGGCGCACCCTTTTCCAGAGGAAAGGGAAAGGTGAAAAAGGCGGTGTCCCTGAGGAGGAGCCTTGCATGGGTTGGGGACTTCATCCCACCTGTTCCTTCCAAAGCCCAGAGAGGGATCAATATGGGGCTGGACTATCCCCTCACCAAAGGAGAAAAGATCATTCCCTCTGCTCCAGGTAAGGTGGTTTACGCCTCTCTCGACATGCGGGGATTGGGTTCTGTACTCATCTTGGAGCATTCCGGGGGCTACGAGACGGTTTATGCTGGCAAGGCTATATACTGGACGGTTGGTGAAGGAGAGGAGATTGGGAAGGACAAGATGCTGGGAGAGGCTGTGGAGGAGACGGTGCTCCATTTCGAGATAAGAAGAGCTGGAAGACCTCTCCCCGCCGCCAAACTGGTGGGCAGAAGAACGAAAGGGGGAAAGAAATGAGGGTAGCGGTCATAGGGGCAGGCTACGTGGGTGTGGTAACCGCGGCAGGATTTGCTGAGTTTGGAAACGAGGTGGTCTGCGTAGATAAGATTCCTGAGAAGGTGGAGATGCTGAGAAAGGGGGAGATTCCCTTTTACGAGCCTGGGCTTCAGGAGCTGGTTGGAAAGAATCTGAAAGAGGGGCGTTTGGTCTTCACCACCGACTCGCCCCAGGCTATTAGGGATTCCTTGGTGATCTTTATAGCGGTGGGCACGCCTCCCAGAGGGGACGGGTCTGCCGATCTATCCTATGTGGAAGAGGTGGCCAGGGAGATTGCTGCCAACCTTAACGAGTACAAGGTGGTGGTTACCAAGAGCACTGTGCCGGTGGGCACCAGCCTGCGGATAAAAGAGATCATCAACACCCATAAGAACAACAATACGGGATTTGATGTAGCCTCCAACCCGGAGTTCTTGAGGGAGGGCTCCGCCGTTTATGACTTTATGCACCCCGACAGGGTGGTGATAGGAACTGATAGCGATGCTGCTAAAGCCATCCTGAGGGACCTTTACAGGCCCCTTTACCTCAGGGAAACTCCCTTTGTCTTCACCGATCCGAAGACTTCCGAGCTCATTAAGTACGCTTCCAACTCTTTCTTGGCCATGAAGATCTCTTTCATCAATGAGATAGCCAATCTTTGTGATGCCCTGGGGGCCGATGTCCATGTGGTGGCCAAGGGGATGGGACTGGATGGGCGCATAGGCCCCAAGTTTCTCCACCCCGGTCCTGGCTATGGGGGCTCCTGTTTCCCCAAGGACACCATGGCTCTTTTGAGGATGGCCCAGGAGGCTGGTTACCACTTTCACCTGGTGGACTCCACTGTCCAGGTGAACCAGAAGCAGCAGGAAAAGGCTGTAGAGAAGGTGCGCCAAGCCGTGGATGGGGACCTCAAGGGTGTGGTGATAGGCTTTTTGGGGCTTTCCTTTAAACCCAACACCGATGATATTAGGGAGTCTCCGGCCCTTTACGTGGCCAGGAGGCTTATGGAGGAGGGAGCTTCCCTCAGGGTTTTTGATCCCGCTGCCATGAAGAACGCCTCTCAGGTGTTGGGGGATGGGTGCGTTTACTGTAAGGACTCTTCTCACGCTGCCAAAGGGGCTAAGGCTCTGGTGGTGGCTACTGAGTGGAATCAGTTCAGGAACCTGGATCTGGCCAAGGTGAAAGAGGTGATGAATGGCAAGGTGATAGTGGATCTGAGAAATGTTTACGAGCCGGAGAAGGCTAAATCCTTGGGCTTCCGCTACGTGGGCATGGGGAGGAGATGAGATGCCTGTCGCTTCCAAAATAATTGTCGCTTTTGCCAAGACCCTGGATCTGGTGTTGAGACTTTACATTTGGGTCATAATTATAGGGGCTATCATATCCTGGGTGAATCCCAGTCCTTACCACCCCGTGGTGAGGACCATTAATCGCCTGACAGAGCCTGTGCTCGGGCCTATAAGACGGATCATTCCTCCTTTGGGGGGCATAGATTTTAGTCCTGTGGTGGCCATCTTTGGGATCTATCTCGTTCAGAGCCTGGTGGTTCCCCTACTCTACCGCCTGGCCTTCTTGGTTATGTGACACTGGTGGGACATGGTCTCCTGGTACCGAGAGGGAAATAGAGGAACGATAATTAAGGTGAAAGTCATCCCCCGGTCCTCTAAACCCGGGGTTCAGGGGGTCGAGGGGGAGTACCTCAAGGTGAGGCTCAAATCCCCTCCTGTGGAGGGCAAGGCCAACAGGGAGCTGGTAGAGGTGTTGGCCAAAGTTCTGGGGGTTTCCAAAGGGCAGGTGGAGATTATCAGTGGGGTTAAGGGTCGAGTAAAAGAGGTTATGCTCTCCGGGGTTCGGCCGGAGGAGCTGGAGGACTTGGCATGATGATGCCTTTCAAGCTTACCAATAATGATACTCTGGTCTTTCTGGACCAGCGAAGGCTTCCGTGGGAGGAGAAGTATGTAACCTGCGGTACCGCCGAGGAAGTAGCCCAAGCCATCAGGGAGATGGTGGTGAGGGGCGCACCGGCCATAGGGATAGCAGCGGCCTTGGGTCTCTACTTGGGGGTCAAGGATTATCGGGGAGATGAAAAGAGCTTTTTTTCGCTTCTGAAAGAGAAGGAAAGTCTTTTGGCCGCCACTAGGCCCACGGCGGTCAATCTGTTCTGGGCCTTGAACCGCATGGAGATTGTGGCTCGTGGTTCGGCTTTACCTGTGGAGAAGCTGAAGAGGAGGCTTCGAGCTGAAGCGATAAGGATTTGGGAAGAGGATGTGGAGGCCAACAGAAGGATGGGACTTCTGGGGGCTTCTCTCTTTTCTAAGCCTTGCAGGGTCCTCACCCACTGCAACGCCGGTGCCCTGGCTACTGGGGGGTATGGGACGGCCCTGGGAGTAATCAGGGCTCTTCATGAAAGGGGGCTGGTGGAGCTGGTCCTGGTGGACGAGACTCGTCCTCTTCTCCAGGGAGCCCGTCTCACAGCCTGGGAACTTAACCGTGAGGGTATTCCCCACCGGCTCATTACCGATAACATGGCTGGCCACTTCATGGCCAAGAGCATGGTGGACGCGGTGATAGTGGGAGCTGACAGGATCGCCGCCAACGGCGATGTGGCCAACAAAATAGGCACCTTTCCTTTGGCGGTTTTGGCCCACCGCCATGGCATTCCCTTCTACGTGGCTGCTCCCCTTTCCACGCTGGATCTTTCCCTCCCATCGGGAGGT
>Ga0190315_1001191_pt1 | contig 10906 bp, 9 predicted proteins | sample 48701101_MG_FD_161673 | JGI IMG/M metagenome (GOLD analysis project Ga0190315, IMG submission 161673) | Hydrothermal vent sediment bacterial communities from Southern Trench, Guaymas Basin, Mexico - 4870-11-0-1_MG | ecosystem: Environmental > Aquatic > Marine > Hydrothermal vents > Sediment ...
AAACCAAAGGTATAATTGAGATAGTAGAAGTTGACAGGGAAGAGGTGTTGAAAGCTCAAAGGGTGGGGTTATTCTTTAAAAAGAAAACGATAGGACAAAGAATAACGATATTAAAATGGTTGAATTTCAAGACAATACACACCAATCTTCCAAAATTTAATTCTGGCATTTTTGGATATTTTATATCTATTTTAATTCTTTCGGCAGCATATTTATCTTCAAGAACTGTTTTTAGAAAAATCTTATATTATCTATTCCCACTCATCGAAAAATTTCATATTATTGGCTCGAAACTGTTTAGAAAATGGGTTGATGTAAGAGGTGAATAATAAATGGATATATTTATCATGGGTACTTTCCGTGAAAAGAATGCTGGAGACGATGCTATATTTAGCCCGATGATTGCAGATTTGAAAGAAGCTATTCCAGATGCGAAGTTTATAATACCGACCAGATGCCCACATTTCCTTCTCGATCGGTATGGGGATAAATATGACATCGAACCAATTTCAGTAACGTTGAAAGATGTTACCATAAAGCTCCCTCTTTTTATCTTTAAAGGTTTGAAATCGGTTTGTAAATCTGATATTGTTCTGATTACACAATCAATGCTGTATGACTACAAACTATTTAATCCTAAACATAATAGCCTCTTTGGGATATTTGGTCTTTTTTTATATGCAAAGCTTTTAGGAAAAACGGTAGGATTTTATAACGCTACCATAGGACCTTTAAATACTTGGACGGGGCGTACTATTCTTCGGTTCATGTCTAATCGGACAGATTTTATTATTCTACGGGATAATTGGTCTGTAGAAGTATTAAAGCAATTAAATGTTACCAAACCTCCTATATATATTACTGCCGATGAGGCATTTAACGCTGTTCCAGTGTCTAAAAAAGAGGCTATCCAAATAATGACAAGCGAGGGTATTAATCTTGAAAGAAAACTTGTAGGGATAAATCTTAACTTTTATATTGGAACTTGGGTAAAGAGTGATATAGACGAAGAGACGTTCATCGAGATAATCTCTGAGTCTGTAGACCGAATAATAGAAGAACTTGATGTGGATGTTGTTTTTGTTATTACAGATCATTTTGACATTGATTTAACCAATAAAATAAAGAATAAAGTAAAACATCAAGGTAATATTACCATGATAGATAACAAGAAATATGATCACCCGGAATTAATGGGAATTCTCGGGCAGCTTGACATGTTCATTGGAATGCGTCTGCATTCAGTAGTGATGGCGGCTACTATGAACACTCCAATCATTGGCATAATCTATGTGGATAAAGTGAGGAGCTTTATAAAAATGTTGGAGCAAGAAGACAAAGTTATAGAGTTTAAGGATTTGAACGTTGAAAATTTTGTTTCAAAGGCAAATGAGTTGTGGTTGCAAAAAGAGAAGGTAAAAAAAGAGCTTGAACCTGTGATAGAAGAATTACAGCAAAAAGCACATAGTAGTGCTAATATATTGATAAAGTATCTAGAAGAAAGGGGTTAAAAATGCTACGCAATAGTATATGTATAGCTAGTGGTGGGGATGTAACTGTTCCGTGCGGTGGAACTAATAGAGTTACTGCATTTATAAAGGGTTTACGAGATAATGGATTTGACGTCCATTTGATTTCTCCAATGTTCGAAAAAGAAGAATTTTTAGAAGATTTGAAAGACGTCAAAATACATACAGTTGCCATTAAAAAAACAGAAAGCGTTAATAACCGACTTGTCAGAGCCTTATCGATTTCATTAAAAGCAAAGAAAATTGTGAAGAATAATAATGCGATACTAGAGATTGAACATTCTACCCTTGCTGGTTTTGCAACTTTAGTAGGATGCTCAGACTTTATATTGGATATGCATGACCTATGTTTTATGAGCCCGGTGGATACAAAATTAGTTTTTTCAAGAATTGTTCAAAGACTCATTTATACTATGGAGAAAAGAGCAGTAACTCGTGCATCTAAAATTATAGTTGTTTCTAATCCTATGAAAGAGTTTATCATGAAAGAATGGAATGTTCCAGAAGGAAAAATAGAAGTAATTCCAAATGGCTATTTTGAGTCAAAATTAAACAATTTCAATTTTGAGGATGTTAAAGAGGTTGACGGTATGATCTCATTCTTAGGAACATTGCACCCAAAGTTAGATTTAGATAAGATCATTGAGTTGGCGAAGTCACTTGATACTTCAAGAATTTATATAATTGGTGATGGACACGGTCGAGATGAATTGAAGAAGAAAATCAAAAAACATAATTTGAACAATGTGGTTCTCACAGGTAGACTTCCCGATAGAGAAGCATTTAAGCTTTTAGCTAAATCACAAGTAGTAATTCTTCCGGAATATCCCTCTTTAGAAACAGAAGCTTCTTGTCCTGTCAAATTATTCGATTATGCTGCTTTAGGTAAAGCCATCGTAGCAGATGACGTGGCAGAAATGTGTAGAATATTCAAAGAAAATAATGCCGCTTTGGTTTCAGATTCATCGGACCATGAGAAATTCATAGATAACGTTCGCATTCTTTTAGGAGATGAAGATTTAAGAAGAGAGTTGGGTGAAAATGCAAAAAAGCTTGTAAAGGGTTTTACTTGGGATGGGCAAGCGGAGAAGTTAGTAAAAATGTATAAAGAAATATTATATACATGTGATCTGTGATGAAAATGAATATTTTAATCATTTCTCCAACTGCTGATATCTTGGAGCGGAAAAAAGGAGACCAAATTAGAATAAATAGTATAACTACCCAGATGATGGATATAGGGCATAATATCGTTTGTCTTGAACAAGAGAAGTTTTTAGACAAAAGGGGAAAGAACTTTAAAATTAAAATAATAGGATTTAAAAAATGCACACCTCCTTTTTTGGTCGATTTAAACCCATTTTTTTATTATACGTTGTATAAGACGCTGAGAGAAGAGAATATACACCTGATACAAATATCCTTTCCGACAGGAATGATTGCCACTAAAATTATTACGAAATTACTTGGTTTGAGAAAACCTATTGTTTACGATGCCCATAATGTTGAGGGGGTCAAAGTTAAAGAATATAAAGATCCTACATTACCATTGTATAAAAGAATAGTTGCACCTATTTATATACCGATTCTAGAAAGAATGGCTGTTAAACTTGCTAATAATATCCTATCAGTAAGTCAAAGGGATAAAGAATTATTTATAAAAAAATACAATGTGGATCATGAGAAAATAACTATCATTCCATCCGGGACTAATATACTAAATCTAAAATCTTTGGAGGATAGAAGTGACGTTAGAAAAAAATTTGGCGTCAAGCTTGAGGAAATAATTATTGTTTTTCATGGTACATATACTTATTACCCAAATAAAGAGGCTGCAGATTTGATAATCGATTACATTGCCCCAAAAATTGGAGAACTATACCACAATGTAAACTTCATAATAGCAGGCAAAGATGTTCCTGAAATTGAAGAGGATAATGTAATATGTGTTGGATTTATAGATGATTTGCAATCTCTGTTAAATGCTTCTGATATAGCGATAGTCCCTCTTTCACATGGAGGCGGAACGAAACTAAAAATATTTGATTACATGGGTGTGGGCTTACCAATCGTGACAACAAAAAAGGGTATTGAAGGAATAAATGCTAAAAATGGTGAAGAGGCGATTATCGTCGATGATGTGAATGAGAAATTTGTCGATGCTATAAAATATCTTATAGACAACAAACAAGAACGCGAAAAGATTGGTGCAAATGCGCGAAGATTGGCTGAAGAGGAGTATGATTGGGATAGAATTGGGGAGAAGTTAGATAAATTGTATAGGGATATTTTAGAGTAAAAAGAAGCATGCAAATAAATAACCCCTTCCAAATGAACGACTGGGAAATTAATAAATTTTTCAAAGTGGTATTAGCTATCCAATTCGCATTATGGGGTGTAATAGGATTAGATTTTGTGGGCTTACAAATCCCAATCGTAAGACAACTCATCGGTTTTATCTATCTCACGTTCATACCTGGGATTATCATCCTCAGAATTCTCAAATTACACAAACTCGGCAATATCGAGACGCTGTTATACACGGTTGGATTGAGCATTGCGACTTTGATGTTCACAGGGTTGTTTATGAATACGGTCTATCCATTCTTCGGTATTTCCGGACCGATTTCAATCACGCCTTTGATAGTCACGATAAGCATTGTCGTATTAATATTATGTATTCTAAGCTACGTAAGGGATAAAGACTACTCCAACCCAAGTTTCATTGACGTTGGAGAGCTATTATCACCACCAGTATTGTTTTTATGCTTGATTCCTTTTTTGGCAATATTCGGGACGTATTTGGTTAATTTTCAGCATGATAATATCCTTTTGATGTTTTTAATCATCATACTTGCGCTAATAGCCATTTCAATAGCTTTTGATAAGTTCATTCTAAAGAATTTGTATCCTTTAGCTGTTTTTATAATTGCAATCTCACTTTTATACCACAGTTCGTTAATAACAATGCATCTGTGGGGGCGAGACATCCATGTCGAATGTTACCTTTCCAATTTAGTAATGTGGAATTCATGTTGGGATTCAACAAGTTCTATGGCGTATAATGCCATGTTAAGCATCGTCATGCTTGCGCCTATATTTTCTGATGTGAGTGGTATGAGCATCACATGGGTTTTCAAGGTCATTTACCCACTGCTATTCTCATTGGTGCCTCTTGGTTTATACCGAGTATTTCAAAAGCAGACAGATAATAAGATTGCATTTCTATCATGCTTCTTTTTCATGTCAGTAAATACGTTCTATATGGATGCACTACAGGTAGCAAGACAAGAGATAGCCGAATTATTCTTTGTCTTATTGATTTTATTAATGATGGACAAAAATATGGATAAAATGAAACGATCGTTTCTATCAATTGTTTTTGGTATTTCATTGGTTGTGTCTCACTACGGAATATCTTACATCTACATGTTCTCCCTCATTTCTGTATGGTTATTATTGGTTTTAGCAGAAGATACTGAGATACAGAAATCGAAATACAGTTTTTATTCCAAATTTAGTGGATATGGGAATGAAAAACTTTTCAGTAACCAATTTTTCTCAACTATAAAAGATAAAATGATCAGCTCAACTTTTGTCTTGTTATTCGTCGTATTTACACTAACATGGTATATGCATGTTTCAAGCTCTTCCACGTTCAATGCAATTGTGCACATAGGTGATCACATTGCAACTAATATCTTTGAGCTTTTTAATCCAGAAGAGGTGGAGGCGTTACACATGATAGTATCACCTCGCTCGACGTTACATAATATAACCAAATATCTCCATTTGATCACTCAATTCTTTATTACAGTAGGCATCCTTGCAGTATTACTAAAACGTTCAGGAATGAAATTTGAAAGAGAATACTCTGTGTTTTCTTTAATATTTTTTGCGATATGTTTAATTAGCTTACTTGTCCCATTCACTTCAACACAAATAGGTACAAATAGAGCATATCACATCGCTCTATTTTTCTTAGCACCATTTTGTGTGATTGGTTGCATAGCATTTTTCAGGGTGCTGGGCAGAGTTAATAGAACATCTTGGACGGATCAACGTGTGGGAAGTTCGCTAAAGGTATTATCCGTGTTTTTTGCGATATTTTTGCTGTTCAATACGGGATTGGTTTATGAAATTGCAAAAGATAGTCCAACATCAATTTCGCTAAATAATACAATAAAACATCCTCGATTCCACTTCAACGACCAAGAAGCTTATGGTGCTCGATGGTTGGCAAACACGGTAGAAAAGGAATCTGACATCTACACAGGTGATTTTGGACGGTTTATATTATATGATTTTGTCCATGATAAAACTAAAGTTAGAGTATTTGGCAATGAGACCAAACGGATTTCACACGATTCATGTATATTTATGGGATTATTAAATGTGAAAGAAGACGAAGTGGTGGTATTAAAAAGAACAGCGGCTGGTTTCTTTCGAGATTATGCCAAATTAAGCAATTCAACGTTCTACAATAAGGTCATCATTCATACAAACAAAATCTGTGATAATGGAGATGCACAAATCTACTACAATAAATAAGAAATATGATGGGAAATTACATCGGACATCTGATATGCAAAACAATGGGCACACCACGTTTCATCCGCCGGATCGAGTGGCGGCGTATGCTCGAATGGCTTGCGCCGAAAGAAGGCGAGCGGATACTGGGTGTCGCATGTGGGGGGGGGGCGAGTTGAGCCTTAAGATCGCTGAACGTGGCTGCGAGGTCTCCGGGATCGATATGTCAGAGAGCGGGATAGAGCACGCGAAGCGTCTTGCAGAGCGAGAGGGGATTACATGCAAGTTTGTGGTTGGAAGTGCACAAGAGCTAATTTGTTAAGATAAATATGACTAATATACTAATAGTAAATTTCACGTCACGATTGAACAAAGGATCTGCCGCCCTCTTAAATTCTAAAATTAAATTATTGAACGATCTTATTCAGGAGGCAAAGTTCACGATATCAACTCATTATCCTAAAATAGACTACACCCAATATAATGTGAAAATGGTCAAAGTGGCCGGAAAGATATATACTTCAAAGATTATAGTTGGAAAATTAGGTTTATCGGTCTTATGCGGTTTAGATTCGATTTTAAATAGATATGTTGGTGTGAAGATAAACATTTCTATACAAGGAAAAAAATTGCAAGAATATGCCAGCCAGCCCAATGCAAAAACACGCGCAAAAGATTCATTGGCAGTATTTTCAACATTATTTTTACTGTTTCGATGCACCTTATGGGCGATGCTACATAGTTCTGGTCTAAACGTGAACAGATCTTTTTGCGGTAAAAAATTGCAGGACTACTATGATGCGGATATCGTTTTGAACACTGGCGGCGATGTTTTAACAGAAGATTATGGCTTCCCATTTTCTCATTTTGTTAATCTGTTGTTTGCAACATTATTGGATAAGCCAGTTGTAATTTGTGCAGAGTCTGTGGGACCATTTAGAAATAGATTGAATATATTCACTGCAAGATATGTTTTTAACAGAGCGAAGTTGATAACGTTAAGAGAAGAACGTTCTTTAAAACATTTACAAGAGATCGGTGTTGCTAAACCTCTGATGTATGTTACGGCAGATGTTGCGTTTATATTAGAACCGTCATCAAATCAAAGAATAAAAGAAATATTGACAAAGGAAGGGATTGATAGCCATAAACCGCTTATAGGCGTCTCAGTCAGCAAGATCATTTCTAACTACGGTTTTCCAGAGTTAAAAAACCGTAAGGATAAATATAATGAATATGTTAAATTGATGTCACAGAGTATTGATTATTTAATTGGTAAGTTAAATGCCACAATAGTTTTTGTACCTCATGTTATTGGTCCAGGAGATAATGATGATCGAATTGTTGCAGATGGCATCTGCAAGTTGATAAAAAATAAAGACAAGATAATATCCATCAAAGAGGAGTACACGCCAGAGGAACTAAAAGGAATCATAGGGCAATGCGACTTATTCATCGGAGCAAGAATGCACGCAACGATAGCATCAACATCGATGCTGATTCCAACAGTGGCGATAGCCTATAGCGATAAAACGCATGGCATAATAGGAAAGATGTTGGGGTATGAAAAGTATGTTTTGGATGTGAAGGATTTGAGTTATGATAAGTTAATATCGAAAATAGACGATGCCTGGGAAGATAGAGATGTGATTAAAAAGGATTTGGAGATGAAAATTCCTGAGATAAAAGAAAAGGCTATGTTAAATGGGAAGCTGATTAAAGAAGTGGTAGACACATTAAAAACATCATAAAAACTCATCAAAATCTCTTTTAATCTTCTTTGAACGGAGTATACTAAATGGTAGATTATACATCTGTATCAGTTTAGATGGGGTATGTCTTAATAGCTTTCTTAAAAACGAGTTCGAGGATATGTATGCATTTAGATACGGAGATAAAGCGATGAGATAATCCACAGCATCCGATTCCAATACATTATCATTCTTTGGCACAGCCTTAAACAATTTACTTCGTGCATTCAGATTCTTCTTTTTAAAATAAAGCATTCCTGCTTGAGATTGAATAACCTTTTTAGCGCTCGTCTCATTCAATTCAATCTCATTTTTTAATTTCATCGCTTGCAATAATTGTTCTCCTATTTCACTTTTAGAAACAATTATCGACTTTCCAATTTTATCATCTGATAGTTCCGGCAACCAAGCATCACCAAATGAAATGTCTGCCAATTCGCAAATACCATCACTGCATAAGAGGCACCGAGCCGGAGTAAAGAAATCCAAGCCAAATAAACTGCCCCAGTAATCTGGTAGTAGTAGTAGTAGTAGCTCGCCGCTTTCTAAACTAATCTTCATCGATCCGGGCCAACCTTCACCCCGATAACTCAAATTTTTCACATCGTCTTTTTTAATTCCCAGTTTGTTCAATAAAAACTCAGTTCCTAAAAAATTAGGAGCGTGTCCGCAAAAGATTCCAATATGCAAATATATCTTTTCTTTTAGCCTTTTATTTATTCCCTCTGCTTTTCGTATTCCACTTATATGGCAAGGCAATCCAACAACTGCAAATTTCTCCCCTTCTTTCGATTTTAAAATTTCTTTCAGCGCAATATTTGCAGGAACCGGGCAGTATTTGGATTTTGATGCTTCGATTATTTCTTCTCTTGTCCTTGCAATAAAAGGCTCATGCTCTAACGGCTTGTCTTTTTTCATTCTTGTAACGAGAGCACCATCTATGATCTTCTCTTTCAAGGCAAATATCAGCAACTGTGTTATAAGACCACCTGATGCAGAGTTGTATCGAATAGTATGATCCGTTGAATGTCCGATGTAACAATTCAGATAATTTCCGATCAAAACATCTTCAGGTTCTTTTCCAAATATTTCCGAATTTAATTGTTTAGAATCAACTCCATGACCGGGACAGACTTCATAGCAGATACCACACTTGTTACATTTTTCTTCGTTTAATTCTGGCATGTAAATTCCTTTTTTCTCATTTATAGTAAGTTTAATGGATTCATTCGGACATAGAGCAACACACGTCCCGCATCCTGTGCACAATCCATCTTTTACGACTTGTGTAATTATTGTTTCGCCAGTCATATTCTCAGCTATTGAATTATAGGAATCTCTTTAAAATTCTTTTTATTGGTGTCAAATTCAATCCCAATCCTTTCTCTATCGTGAGCAACATCATTACATCTTCTTCCTCAAAACTTTTTGTAAATAGCACCGATAAACCATAAGCCACTAAAAACAACAAAAATAATGCCGCAAACATCCAGAAAGACATAATAACTAAGTTTCTGAGAACATAAAAAATAAAAAGAAATATGACTAATAAACCTGTTATTTTCAGATAATTTTTGACAAACGGATGAACACCAAAAAATCTATATAATTTTACCATATTCAATATTTTCACCACGGTAAGCGAAAAAGCCGAAGCAAGGGATGCACCAACTATGCCCATTGGAGGAATTAAAACCATATTTAAGATTATATTTATAATTGCACTGATTGCAAATGTGCACATCAAAAATTTGCTTTTGCCTAAAACCAATAAGGTATTATAGGTAAATCCGAGACAAATATTTAAAAAAAACCCAAATGCCAAAATCTGTAAAGCAACACTTGCACCAATATAACGGGACCCAAACAACAGATTCAACATGATATCAGGAAATAAAAATAAAACAAAAAAAAGTGGTAAAGTCACCAAAAAAATCCACTTTGTTAAAATTATATAACTTCTCTTTAATTCATTCATTAAATTTTTAGAATATAATTGAGATATGGTTGGAATATAAATAAAACTCATTGATGATAGAGTCATCGAAAGAAGATTAGCCAACGGCAACGCCGCATTATAAAGCCCAACCACATCTGGCGATTTGAAATAACCGAGCATCAGCGTATCTGTCCACGACATCACCATCATAAGCATGCTCACCGCAAGAAGCGGAACAGAAAAGGATAACAATTTCTTTGTCATTGGATTACTAACATCATTCGTTCCTACCGCTAAAGGAGATTTCTTCACCATATACATCATAAAAACTATACAGGTAACTACAATCGATAAAATGTAAGCATAAAACACTCCAATAAAAGATAAATTAAATAAGACGACCGCAATTAAAAAGAAAAGAAAAAAAAAGGTCTCAACACATCCTGAAAATACACCTTCGCATCAACCCTACCAAATCCCCTGAAGATTGCTATAAAAACACTAAGCAAAACAGAAAAAGGTATCGCAATCGAGAATATCCTCAAAGGCATTGACAACTCTGAAGTGTGAAATATATTTACCGAAATGAAATCAGAAACAAAAAAAGAGATCGCAGCAAGCGTAGTACTTGCAGCTAAAGCGATCTTTATCGATGAAGAAACAACACCTCTAACATTCTCCTCTTCTCCTTTTCCTCTGAAGTATGCGATGTACCTTGTTGAGCCTTCCCCCAATCCAAGCGTAGCTATTACAACGAAAATACTTAATATGGTAAATGCCAAGGAGTAAATACCATATTCGCTCTGGGTTGTGTATCTGATAAGTATAACCCTGCCGACAAAACCCATGAACAAGCCAATGATTGTTCCGGTGAATACGATCGTGGTGCCTTTTGCGATTTTTCGGAGAGACTCGTTTACGATTTCAGACATAATATCATAATGGTTTTTGGTTCAGATATAGGCGTTGGCATGGAATACCTACTTCTGGTTAGTATTCCATTGAGCCATTAAAAATCTATCCCTTCTGCAGGTCTTGGGACGAAATTCACGTACACCTCTGCCTGCGCCAATGCGGCACCACATCACCCATCACTTTCAGATACCCCACTCTTCGGATGTTGTGCCCCACAAGCTTCAACCGCGTCTCAGTCTCCT